>Ga0326727_10000142_pt1 | contig 308252 bp, 261 predicted proteins | sample MB2enrmetagenome_FD_207643 | JGI IMG/M metagenome (GOLD analysis project Ga0326727, IMG submission 207643) | Lab enriched peat soil microbial communities from McLean, Ithaca, NY, United States - MB29MY | ecosystem: Environmental > Terrestrial > Soil > Wetlands > Peat | place: USA: New York... | reverse complement strand
GGCGACAATATTTCGCTCGAGATCGAACTTCTGACCCCGGTTGCAATGGAAAAGGGACTGCGTTTTGCTATCCGCGAGGGTGGCCGTACGGTCGGCGCAGGAACTATCGCAGAGATTATTCAGTAAGTTTTCACCCGGCCTTCGGGCTGGCAGCGACAAAAGCATCGAAGGGGCAGCGCGACTGCCCCGGAGAAGTGAGAGAGACAAAAGCAATGGTTGGACAGAGAATTCGCATCCGGTTGAAGGCCTATGACTATCGCGTGCTCGACACGTCGACGGGCGAGATTGTTGATACGGCACGGCGCACCGGCGCTCAGGTGGCAGGACCGATTCCCCTGCCGACCATGAAGAACAAGTACTGCGTGCTTCGTTCGCCCCACGTGGACAAAAAGTCCCGCGAGGCCTTCGAGATTCGCACTCACAAGCGGCTGATTGACATCCTGGAGCCGACCCAACAGACAGTGGACGCGCTGATGAAGCTCGACCTGCCGGCCGGTGTGGATGTCGAGATCAAGGCCTTTGAGAAGTAGCAGCTTCTAGCCAGCTAGTAGCTAACACAACAACCCGGCAGTGCGAATGAGTTCGCATGATGAGGAGAGGGAAAAATGTCCGTTATTGGAATTCTCGGCAAAAAGATCGGCATGACGCAGGTATTCGATGAGAAGGGTGACGTTCACCCGATCACAGTCCTGCAGGCCGGTCCGTGCGTAGTGACACAGTTGAAGACCGCCGCTCGCGATGGCTACGATGCTGCGCAGATCGGTCTGGTTGAGTTTGTGAAGGCCTCGCGTGTGACCAAGCCGCAGCAGGGTCACTTTGCAAAGAGCGATGTCGCTCCCGTTCGCCAGATCAAAGAAGTGGCGCTGGAGACGGTTGCTGATGTCGAAGGCGTGGAGCAGACCGGCGTTAAGGCCGGCGACCGCATTCTGGTTGACATCTTCTCGGATGAGAAGTTTGTGGATGTGATTGGAACCTCGAAGGGCCGTGGTTTTGCCGGCGTTGTTCGCCGTCACGGATTCGGCGGCGGTCCCAAATCGCATGGACACATGTTTCAGGTGCAGGGTTCGATCGGTGCATCCAGCTATCCTTCGCGCGTGTTTCCGGGCCAGCGTATGCCGGGTCATCACGGAGTGGATCAGGTGACGGTGCGCAATCTGCGCATCCGTGGGATTGACCTCGAAGAGAATCTGATCATGGTGGAAGGCGCAGTCCCCGGCCCCCGCGATGGCTACGTGATGATCTCGAAGGCCAAGGCTCCGCCGCGCGAGCGTCGTGGCTTTGCCGGTTCGGGCACAGTGGATCCGTTGAAGGCTTCGAAGAAAGCCTCCAGCAAGAAGAAGTAACGCAGCCGCAATCGGACTGCTAGATGGAACAGGAAGCAGATGAGCCCGTGGCTCAGGTGAGTGCTTCCGAAAGAGACGACGATGGCAAATGTGGATGTAGTAAATCTGAACGGAGAAAAGGTTGGCTCGATAGAGCTGGCCGATGAGATTTTTGCTCCGTCGCAGGTGAATGAGGCGCTGCTCTGGGAGGCTGTGAAGCAGTATCGTGCTTCGCTGCGCCAGGGTACGGCGGCCACCAAGACTCGCGATTTGGTTGCAGGCTCCGGCAAGAAGCTGTGGAAACAGAAGGGAACCGGTCGCGCCCGCGTGGGCTCGGTCCGCTCTTCCATCTGGCGCCATGGCGGCACGGTTCACGGACCCCAGCCCAGAAGCTATGAGTACTCCTTCCCGCACAAGAAGCTGCTCGGCGCACTGCGCTCGGCGCTGGCTGCCAAGCTGCATGACGGCAAGCTGACCATTGTGGACACGCTCGAACTGAAGGAAGCCAAGACCAAGCTCTATCGCACGGCTCTCAGCAAGCTTGAGGCCAACCGCACGGTCCTGATTGTGGAGCATAGCAAGACGCTGAGCCCGGCGCTGATTCTTGGCGCGCGCAATCTGCCCAACGTTGAGCTGGTTCTCAACAGCGAGGTTCACCCCTACGACCTGCTCCGCTATGAGCGCGCCATCTTCTCGAAGGACGCGATTGAGGGCCTGCAGGAAACACTGAAGAAGTCCGCGTCGAAGCGCAAGCTGACGCAGGCGGAGGTGGCCTAAGATGCCGACTCTTTATAACGTGATTCGCAAGCCGCTGATTACCGAAAAGGGCCTGACCGCCAAGGAGACCGAGAACACGCTGGTCTTTGAGGTTGCGGTTGACGCCACCAAGACCGAGGTCAAGCAGGCAGTCGAGGCTCTCTTCAAGGTGAAGGTCGCAGCAGTGCGCACTTCGAATGTCCTTGGCAAAGAGCGCCGCCGCGGCAAGTTTACCGGCTATCGCGCCGACTGGAAGAAGGCTTATGTCCGCCTCCAGGCCGGCGAGAAGATGCCGGAGTACGTCAACAGTCTCTAGGCTCTTTGGCAGAGATGCCGAACAGCAATCAGGGCTGACCTGATCCGGAAGAACGGAACAGGACGAAAAGCAAGAGCTATCGGGACTGGAAGTTGAGTTCCGGAGAAACGGGGAGCCGAAGAATCTGACGGGCGGAAGACCAGCCGGAGGGATTTTTCAAGGGCTCCAGAGAAGACAGACATGGCGATTAAGACATTCAGACCGATCACACCGACGCTGCGCTTTCAGACTGCGCTCGTCAATGACGACCTGACCACAGACCGCCCGCACAAGCCGCTGCTCTCGACCAGAAAGCGCACCGGCGGACGCAGCAGCGCGGGCAACATTACGATCCGCCATCACGGCGGCGGTCACAAGCAGAAGATTCGCTTGATTGACTTCAAGCGGGACAAGTACGGCGTGCCGGGCAAGGTGGCCACCATCGAGTATGATCCAAATCGCTCGAGCCGCATTGCTCTCATCAGCTACGCCGACGGCGAGAAGCGCTACATCCTGCAGCCGGTTGGTTTGAAGGTCGGACAGATTGTGACCAGTGGCCCGGATGCCGACATCCTGGTCGGTAATGCTCTGCCGCTGAAGAACATTCCCTCCGGCACCACGGTTCATAATGTGGAGCTTCGTCCGGGCAAGGGCGCGCAGATGGTTCGCTCGGCTGGATCGAGCGCGCAGTTGGTGGCCAAGGAAGGCGATTACGCCCTTCTGAAGCTTCCCTCCGGCGAGACCCGCAAGGTTCTGGTCGAGTGCATGGCGACGATCGGGCAGGTCGGCAATACGGACCACGAGAATGTGGCGATCGGCAAGGCGGGACGCAACCGCTGGAAGGGCATTCGCCCGACCAACCGCGGCGTCACGATGAACCCGGTAGATCACCCGCATGGCGGCGGTGAAGGCAAGACCTCCGGCGGACGGCACCCCGTAACACCGTGGGGCCAGCCAACTCGCGGCTACAAGACGCGTAACAACAAGCGGACCGATGCATTCATCGTCAGCCGCCGGTCGAAGTAAAGGGAGCCTGACAGGATATGGCACGTTCAACGAAAAAAGGTCCGTTCATTGACACCCACCTTCAAGTGAAGATCGAGGTGCTGAACCAGGCAAATGACAAGAAAGTCGTCAAGACCTGGTCTCGCCGCTCGACCATCTTCCCGGAGTTTGTGGGACACACGATTGCAGTCCACAACGGCAAGAAGTTCATCCCGGTCTACGTGACCGAAAACATGGTCGGCCACAAGCTGGGCGAGTTTGCAGCAACGCGCACCTTCAAGGGTCACTCGGTGAAGGCTGCCGAGACTACCGCCAAGGCCCGCTAGGCACGCTCCGAGACACGAGGTTAGAGAGATGGCAACAGCAGTAGAGACAAGAGAATTCCGAGCCGAAGCGCGCTTTCAGCGGGTATCCCCGCAGAAGGCACGGCTGGTGCTCAACCTGATCAAGGGCCGCAATGTTGGCGAAGCGCTTGAGACGGTGACCTTTTCGAAGAAGTCCGTAGCCGTGCTGGTGAAGAAGGTTCTCACCTCGGCTCTGGACAACGCGAAGTACCTCAGTGGCGAGCAGGGTCTTGACATAGATGTGGATAACCTCTACGTGAAGAACGCAATCGCGAACGAAGGTCCGCGCATGAAGCGTATCCGCCCCGCCCCCATGGGCCGCGCCTTCCGCTATCAGCGCCGCCTTGCGCACGTCATTGTATTGATTGCCGAGCGTCCAACAGAGGGCGCGGGCAAACAGGCGTTGGTGACCACGGTGGAAGAGCCGGTCGCAGTACCCGCCAAGAAGTCTGCAGCCAAGAAGACTGCAACAACCAAGACTGCGGTGAAAAAGACCGCGCCGAAGAAGAAGGCTGCGAAGTAGCAGCGGAGCGAAGAGGCAGAAGATATGGGACAGAAGGTCCATCCTTACGGGTTTCGACTCGGCGTAAATAAGCCATGGCGCTCGCGCTGGTTTGTAGAGCGCGATTACGACAAACTCCTCATCGAGGACGTGAAGCTGAAGGCCGAGCTGAAGGACAAGCTCAAGGCCGCCGGCATCAGTTCGGTTGAGATTGAGCGCCCCGGCAACAAGCTGCGCATCATGATCCGCACGGCGCGTCCGGGCATCATCATCGGTCGCAAGGGCGCGGAGATTGACAAGCTGAAGGCCGACCTGCAGAAGCGCACCAACCGCGATGTCTTCATTGACATTCTGGAGGTGAACAAGCCGGAGCTTGATGCCCAGTTGGTTTCCGAGAGCATTGCGTTGCAGCTTGAGAAGCGCGTCAGCTTCCGTCGTGCCATGCGCAAGTCGGTGGATTCGGCACTGCGTTTTGGCTGTAAGGGAATCAAGGTTCGCGTCTCGGGCCGTTTGAACGGCAACGAGATTGCGCGTTCGGAGTGGTATCTCCAGGGTCGTCTGCCGCTGCACACGCTGCGCGCCGACATTGACTACGGTTTCTCTGAAGCCCATACGACTTACGGCATTATCGGGGTGAAGACGTGGATTTATCGCGGCGACATCTACGAGCAGAAGCGCCGCAAGCCGCAGGCAGCGGTGGGCACCACAGCTTTCTAAGACGCTCTGATTCAGGAGTGTCACAAGTCCTGCTGCCTCCGGGTGAGGCAAGCACTGGGTTGAGGGTTCGATTATGTTGATGCCAAAGAAGGTCAAGTTTCGCAAGCAGCAGAAGGGCAAGATGCGCGGCAAGGCATGGCGCGGGTCACAGCTCTCCTTCGGCGACTATGGCCTGAAAGTGATGGAGTGCGGTTACATTACCGACCGCCAGATTGAAGCCAGCCGTATCGCGATGACGCGTTTCATCAAGCGTGGCGGCAAGATCTGGCTGCGTCTGTTTCCGGACAAGCCGATTACCAAGAAGCCTGCCGAAGTTCGAATGGGTTCCGGCAAGGGCGCACTCGACCATTGGGTTGCAGTAGTCCGCCCCGGCAAGATCCTCTTCGAGATGGAGGGTGTAGACCCGACCATGGCGATGGAGGCGATGCGGCTGGCATCGCACAAGCTTCCTCTCAAGACGAAGTTTGTGCAGCGCCACGATGCAAAGGTTGCAGCGGCCAAGTAAGCGGCCGGGCAAACAGGAATATGGGCTGGCCGCACAATCGGCCAGGCTAACCAGAGAAAAAGGCCCGCCCCAGAGAGCGGACCGGAGAAGATGAGCATGGAACTCGAAAAGATTCGTAACCTGTCGGACGGTGAGCTGAAGCTCGAGGAGAGCAAAATCTCCGAGCAGCTCTTCCGCCTGCGCTTCCAGTTGAAGCTGGGGCAGACCGATGGCGTGCGCAAGCTGCGCGAGCTCAAGCGGGAGATCGCCCGCTTCAAGACGGTAACGCGCGAGCGTGAGCTGAGCATCCACGGCGAGGCCCCCAAGGCCGAGCCTGCAGCAGTGGCCGCGGAGCCGAAACCAAAGAAGGCGCGCAAAGCCAAGAAGGAGGCTCTCTAAGCCATGACCGAGACAGTGAAGCCGGCGGAGAACCGCCGCAACGAGAAGGTGGGCGAGGTCGTTTCCACCAAGATGCAGAAGACCATCGTGGTCGAAGTGGAGATGCGCAAGGCGCACCCCAAGTACAAGCGCATCATCCGTTCGAGCAAGAAGTTCTATGCGCATGACGAGCAGAACTCGGCGCGCGTGGGTGATGTGGTTCGCATCCGCGAGACGCGTCCCCTGTCGAAGCTCAAGCGCTGGCAGCTTGAAGAGATTGTCCGGCGCTCGGCGCTGGCCCAGATTGAAGACGCTACACCCGCCGTCAAGTAGGCACCGGCAAACGAGTTTTAAGGAGAAGATCCAATGGCAGTGCAGATGAGGACAATGCTGGCCGTGGCTGATAACAGCGGCGCGCGCAAGCTGCAGGTGATCCTGCCCCTGGGCGGCTCGACCGGCTCGAAGGCCGGCCTGGGCGATGTGGTAACGGCAGCGGTCAAGGAAGCTTCGCCCGACGGCACCGTCAAAAAGGGCAAGGTGGTCAAGGCGGTCGTGGTTCGCACCCGCAAGGAGTATCGCCGTCGGGATGGAACGTACATCCGCTTTGATGAGAATGCAGCGGTGCTCATCAACGATACAGGCGAGCCGGTTGGCACGCGCGTCTTTGGGCCGGTTGCCCGCGAGCTGCGTGAGAAGAAGTTTCTGAAGATTGTTTCGCTGGCTCCGGAAGTTATCTAATCCGGGCCGGTTGCAAGAGCCGATGAGCGATCAGTGCTCCTTCGGCAGACAAGGGAAATTGAGATGGCAAAGCTGGATATTCAACGCAACGACACGGTCGAAGTAATTACCGGGCAGGACAAGGGCAAGAAGGGTCGCGTGCTGCGCGTGATGCCGGAGAGCGCGAAGGTGCTCGTCGAGCACGTTCACGTCATCAAGAAGCACGTCAAGCCAAACCCTCAGCGCAATATCAAGGGCGGCATTGCCGAGCAGGAAGCTCCGATCCATGTATCGAATGTGGCGCTGGTCTGTCCGAACTGCGGTCCGGTCCGTATCGGCCACAAGGTCGAAGGCACCACCAAGATGCGCGTCTGCAAGAAGTGCGGGCAGACGATTGCCGCGAAGAAGCGGTAAGAAAGACAGCTACTGGCTGTTAGCAGTTGGAAGCTGAATTGAGTACCTTCCGTAACGGTAAACGGAGCGCGACTCCAACCCGAGACCGGAAGAAAGGCAGAGAAGAAGATGGCAGCACGTTTGAAAGAGAAGTTTCATAAGGAGATCAAGGCCGCCCTGCAAAAGGAGCTTGGTCTTGACAACACGATGGCAGTGCCGCGCCTGGAGAAGATTGTCCTGAATATGGGACTCGGCGAGGCCACGCAGAACACCAAACTGCTGGACCCGCTGGTTGCCGATCTGGCAGCGATTGCCGGCCAGAAGCCGGTGACTACCAAGGCAAAGAAGTCTATTGCGGCCTTCAAGGTTCGTACCGGCCAGTCAATTGGCGCCATGGTGACCCTGCGCAATGACACGATGTACGAGTTTCTGGATCGCCTGATCTCGGTCACGCTGCCGCGTGTACGCGACTTCAAGGGTGTATCCACCAAGAGCTTTGACGGGCGCGGCAACTACACGCTCGGATTGCGCGATCAGCTGATCTTCCCGGAGATTGATTACTCAAAGGTCGAGAAGCTGAAGGGCATGAATATCACGATCGTAACCACGGCGCAGGACGACAACTCGGCGCGGGCTCTGCTCCGCCACTTTGGCATGCCCTTCCGCCAGACGGCGTAAGCGCGGAACCGGAAGGAAAAAGAGAAGAATGGCAACCACTGCAAAAAGAGTAAAAGACGCAAAGAAGCCCAAGTTCGCCAGCCGCCGGCACAACCGTTGCCAGCTCTGCGGTCGCCCTCGCGGATTTCTGCGCAAGTTCGGCGTATGCCGTCTGTGCTTCCGTGCCCTGGCGCTCAAGGGAGAGATTCCCGGCGTCGTGAAGTCGAGCTGGTAGCCAGAGGCTGGCAGCTCACAAGTTGTTTTTAAGACATTCCCGCAGGTTCTCCGGCCAATCAGGCAGGAGCGAACGGGGGGTGAAGGAGATGGAATGAGTCTGACTGACCCGATTGCAGATTTTTTGGCACGCATCCGTAACGCAATTCGCGCGCGCCACCAGAAGCTGGATATCCCGGCTTCAAAGCTGAAGACCGAGATTGCCCGCATCCTGAAGGAAGAGGGCTACATTGCGAACTACAAGGCTGCCGAGGAAGATGGCAAGCCGGTTCTTCGCGTGTATCTCAAGTACGGCGCCTCGAACGAGGCTGCCATTCGCGACCTCGCCCGCGTATCCCGTCCCGGCTGCCGTGTCTACGTTGGCCGTGATGAGATCAAGCGCGTTCAGGGCGGACTTGGCATCTGCATCCTCACCACGCCGCGTGGCGTGATGACCGGCCGTCAGGCCCGTCGCGAGGGTGTCGGCGGCGAGTTGCTCTGCGAAGTCTGGTAACTCCGGCAGTTGTTTGATCCCGCATCTGAAAAATTGAGATGCAGGGCACCCGGATTGAAAGGGAAGGGCTGCAGTGGAACGGGAGCAGAGAATGCACCGGGACTCGCAAGCCGCAAAAGGATAGGAACACATGTCACGCATTGGAAAAAAGCCGATCGCATTGCCCGCCGGTGTCAAGTACACCGTCGTTGGCAATACGGTTCAGGTGGAAGGCCCCAAGGGAAAGACCACGGCACTGCTGGCAGAGGGCGTAAAGCTTGAGCAGCAGGGTGCCGAGCTCCATGTGGTGCGCGAGAGCGACAGATTTGCTGCGGTGCATGGCCTCACGCGCGCCCTGGTCTTTAACGCCGTTGCAGGCGTAACCAAGGGATGGACGAAGGAATTGGATATTGTCGGCATCGGCTATCGTGTCGAGTTGAAGGGCAAGCACACGGTTGTGTTTACGCTCGGCTACTCTCACCCGATCGAGTTTCCGCTGCCCACCGGCATTGAGGTCACGGTTGACCCCAAGCAGACACACCTGACCATCAGCGGCATTGACCGCCAGAAGGTCGGCCAGGTGGCTGCCGATATGCGTTCACTGCGCAAGCCGGACCCATACAAGAACAAGGGCGTTCGCTACTCGACCGAGAAGCTGAAGAAGAAGGTCGGAAAGACCGGAGCCAAGTAAGCTGCCGGCAGCTAGTGGTTAGCTGCTGTTGAAGCTCAACTTTTACCGAACGGGGCCGTAAGACGGCTCCGCTGATAGGAAGAAAACGATGATTGCACCAAGAGAAAGAAACGTAATTCGGCAGCGAGTGCATTTTCGCATTCGCGAGAAGTTGGCTGGAACAGCAGCGCGTCCTCGCCTGAATGTGTATCGTTCGCTCGATCACATTTATGCGCAATTGATTGATGACTCCCAGGGAGCCACAATTGTCTCCGCCTCAACGTTGTCTGCCAAGATCAAAACCGGCGGCAACGTTGCCGCAGCTAAGGAAGTCGGCAAGCTGGTTGCAGAGAAGGCCATCGAGAAGGGCATCAAGAGCGTGGTCTTTGACCGTGGCGGATATCTCTACCACGGACGTGTGAAGGCACTGGCGGACGCAGCACGCGAAGCCGGACTCGAGTTCTAACAGATATTCGAACGGGTCTCGCGCTGCCGGCAAAGGGTGTGAGGGCTCGAAAGGGAAGCAGAGAAACAATGGCGATCTTGAAGAAAAAGCTTGATGCCGGACAGTTCAACCTGAAGGACCAGGTCGTAGCGATCAATCGCGTGACCAAGGTCGTCAAGGGCGGCAAGAACATGTCCTTTGCAGCACTGGTTGTGGTGGGCGACCCGGCCTCCGGAGTGGTTGGATACGGATCCGGCAAGGCCAAGGAAGTTCCCCAGGCCATTCGCAAGGGAATTGAGTCGGCAAAGAAGAATCTGGTGAAGATCAACCTCACCGAGACCACGATTCCGCACCAGGTTTTGGGCCGCTACGGCTCCGGACAGGTGCTGCTGAAGCCCGCCCCTGAGGGCACGGGCGTCATCGCCGGCGGAGCCGTTCGCGCCGTGATGACCTCAGCCGGGGTGCAGAATGTGCTGACCAAGAGCCTTGGCTCGGCCAATCCGCATAACGTCATCAAAGCCACCTTTGATGCTCTCGTGCAGTTGCGCGACCGTCAAGAGGTTGCCGATCTACGCGGCAAATCCATCGGGGAGCTGTAGTCATGGCAGAGAAAGCAACCATTTCCGTGAAGGCGCCGGGCAAGATGCGCATTCAGTACTATCGTTCGGCCAACAGCACGCCGTTCAAGCACAGGAGAGTCGTCAAGGGTCTCGGCTTCACGCGGCTGAATCAGATTGTCGAGCGCGAGGACACCGTATCCATTCGCGGCATGGTCAAGGCCATTCCGCATCTGGTCAGGATTCTCGACTAGTGATTGTGGTCCGATAAGGGCCGAAACCCGCGCCGAATGTAGTTGGCGCCAACAGAACGCGAGTCAGAGCGCAGAGCACAAGCACTTTGGCGCTGAGCGAGGAAATCATGGCAAGAAATCTATCGAATTTGCGCGCCCCCAAGAAGGCAAACACCGGGCGCAAGCGTGTCGGACGCGGTATGGGTTCCGGCATGGGCAAGACCTCAACCCGCGGCCACAAGGGCCAGGGCGCCCGCACCGGCTCCAGCCTGATGCGCGGCTTTGAGGGCGGCCAGATGCCGCTGCACCGCCGCCTTCCCAAGCGCGGATTTACGAACATCTTCCGCACCGAGTATGCAGTAGTTAATTTGGCGACCATCGCGGAGCTGGGCGAGACGGAACTGACGCTGGAGCGCTTTATCGCTCTCAAGCTTCTCAGGAAGAGCAAGGGGCTGCTCAAGATTCTCGGCAACGGCGAGATTACGACGGCAGTTACAGTCCATGCGCACAAGTTTTCCAAATCGGCTCAGGACAAGATCGAGAAGGCCGGCGGCAAAGTCGTTCTTCTGGGCGGCGAGCCGGTTGAGGCGAGCGCCAAGTAACGCTCGTCACACGAAGCAAAAAAGCCCGACAGCGCGCATAGCTCCAAAGGCTGCGCAGGGAGTATCCTCCAAATTATGCTGAACAAGTTCGCAAACATCTTCAGGATTGAGGACCTGCGCAATCGGGTTCTCTTCACACTTGGCATTCTGGCTGTCTACCGTCTGGGCGCGCACATCCCGACACCGGGTGTCAATGCAGCGCTGCTGGAACAGTTTTTCAATCAGCAATCCGGCTCGGCACTTGGCCTGGTGGATCTGTTCAGCGGTGGTAACCTGCGCCGCCTGACCGTATTCGCGCTGGGCATCATGCCTTACATTACGGCCTCCATCGTCTTCCAGCTTTTGACCGTGGTCTATGAGCCGCTGGCGAAGCTGCAAAAAGAGGGTGAACTTGGCCGCCGCAAGATTACCCAGTGGACCCGCTACGTAACCGTGCTGCTGGCCATTGTGCAGTCTACCGCGATTGCGCTGACACTGGTTGGCGGTTCAAGCGGATCGGAATCCTTCATCCTTGAAGGCATGAATCACACTGGCTTTGTGCTGCTGACGGTTCTGACGCTGACAACCGGCACTGCCTTTATCATGTGGCTCGGCGAGCAGATTACCGAGCGCGGCATCGGCAACGGCATGAGCCTGCTCATCTTTACCGGCATTGTGGTGGGATTGCCCCGCGGCATTTCGGAGTTGGTTTCCAAGGTCCAGACGAATGCCTGGGGCGGCCTGAGTTTCCTCGTGGTCATTCTGCTGGTGATTGCCATGATTTCGGTGGTTGCCTTCATCGTCTTTGTGGAGCGCAGCGAACGCCGCATTCCCGTGCAGTATGTCAAGCGCATTGTCGGTCGCCGCATGATGGGTGGACAGGCTATGCATCTGCCGCTGAAGGTGAACTCCGGCGGCGTCATGCCGGTCATCTTTGCGAGTTCGATTCTGTCGGCTCCGCTGCTGATTCAAAATGCAGCTTTTGTTCGCAATAACGTGTTCATGACCAAAGTGCTGGACTTTATCCGTCCCGGCGAGCCTTGGTATGAGCTTTTCTACATGGTTGCGATTCTGTTCTTTGCCTACTTCTACATCTCCATCACCTATCGTCCGGATGACATTGCGGACAATATGCGGCGGATGGGCGGCTTTATTCCCGGTATCCGTCCGGGCAAGCGCACCTCGGATTTTCTCAACGATATTCTTACCCGCATTACGCTGGTCGGCGCACTCTACCTGATGATCATTTCGATCATCCCGACCCTTTTAATCAGCGGCATTCATCTGGAACATCTTCCCCTTGTCGGTCGTGTCTTTGAGAGTCTACCTGTCTGGGTTACCCATGGAATGGGCGTGAACTTCTACTTCGGCGGCACCTCGCTGCTGATTGTGGTTGGTGTTGCCATGGATACCGTCAATCAGGTGGAGTCCCAGCTCATCATGCGTCACTACGAGGGCTTTTCGCCGCGATCCGGAAGGATTCGCGGAAGGAGAAGCTGGTAAGGAGAAACCGGGAATGAGTTCTGCTACGAGTCTGCGTAAGCCAGCCGAAGAGGGTGGAAGCACAGTGCTTCACCCAGGTCCGATCCTTCTATTGGGCGCGCCGGGTGCCGGGAAAGGCACTCAGGCCAAACAGATTGTGGAACTCTGGCGCATCCCGCAGATATCTACCGGCGATATTCTCCGCAGTAATGTAGCCCGCGGAACCGAACTGGGCAAAACGGCCAAAGAATTGATGCAGAGCGGCCAACTGGTTTCGGATACGCTGGTCGAGCAGATGGTGGCAGCCCGGCTCACCGAGCCGGACACGGAAAATGGCTATATGCTGGATGGTTTTCCGCGGACTTTAGGGCAGGCGCAGTGGCTGGACGAGTATCTGACAGAGCATCCCAACCCCTATCCGGTCATTGCTGTCAACATCAAGGTGAGCTATACTCAATTACTGCGCCGTATTACGGGGCGCAGGAGTTGTCCTGCCTGCCAGCGTATATACAACGTGTACCTCCAGCCGCCCTGTGTGGACTCCCTGTGCGATGTGGATCAGACTCCGCTTACTCAACGCGCGGATGACACGGAATCGGTTTTTGTGGAGCGCATGCGCGCCTATGAGAGCCTGACTGCCCCGGTGGTGGACCACTACCACACGCAGGGACGGTTTGTTGAAGTGGATGGAGACCAACCGGTCGAGGAGATAACCTCCTCGATCATTGCTGCTGTTCAAAGACTGCGCAACGCCAAGGCGTAAGGCAGCAGGAGCCTGCAAGGGTTCGTGAAGGGTTTACGGGAATGGCCATTGTCCTTAAGTCGTCGCAGGAGATCGAAAAGATGCGACGCGCAGGCAAGGTCGTTCGCGAGGTGCTGGAACACCTGCGCGGACTGGTCAGGCCCGGTGTGACAACGCTCGATCTGGAGAATGCTGCGGTAGCCAAGCTCTCCGAGTTGAAGGCCGTAGCTGCCTTCAAGGGCTATCACGGTTATCCCTGCGTTTTGTGCGCTTCGGTCAATCAGGAGGTGGTGCATGGCATCCCTTCTGCCAAACGGGTTTTGCGCGAGGGCGATATTGTTTCGCTGGATTTCGGTGCCGTCATTGACGGCTACTTCGGGGATGCGGCCATTACGGTTCCGGTCGGTGACAAGATTGACCCGAAGACGGTAAAGCTGCTGGAAGTGACCAAGGCATCGCTGGAAAAGGCGATTCAAGAGGTCAAACCGGGTGCAACGCTGGGCGATATCGGCGCAGCGGTGCAGGAGTTGGTTGAGGCAGCGGGTTTTAGCGTGGTCCGTGATTTTGTAGGTCACGGAATTGGAACCCACATGCACGAAGAGCCGCAGGTTCCGAATTACGGGCAGCGCGGCCGGGGATTGAAACTGCGCGAGGGCATGGTCATTGCCATTGAACCAATGGTGAATGCGGGCAAGCCTGACGTGGAAGTGTTAAGGGATGGCTGGACGGCGGTGACCGAAGATGGCAGCATGAGCGCCCACTTCGAGCACACCGTGGCAGTAACGGCCTCGGGAGCAACCATCCTGACTGCTTAACGGCAGGGATGAGCGCTGCGGGGTTAGCAGGGTTAAAGGAAGCCCGGAGACGGGCAGGAGCAAAGTTTGTCAAAGGAAGACGCGATTGAGGTAATGGCGGTGGTGGTGGAAACTCTGCCAAATGCCATGTTCAAGGTAAAGCTTGAAAACGAGCATCAGGTGCTGGCACATGTATCCGGCCGTATGCGGAAGAACTTCATCCGCATTCTTCCCGGCGACCGTGTGGCAGTCGAGCTTAGCCCGTATGACCTGAACCGTGGGCGAATTGTTTATCGCTACAAATAGCGGTTGGGCAAATCTTCCGGGGGAAGACCACAGCAGAGCAACAACAGGGAGTCTGAAGTCATGAAGGTTCGTGCAAGCGTCAAGAAGATTTGCGATAAGTGCAAGGTGATCAACCGCCATGGTGTGGTTCGTGTCATCTGCGAGATCGCAAAGCACAAGCAGCGCCAGGGTTAATCCTCTGGTTTAACGGGAGCGGGATGCTCGGTGCTCGTCTGGTAACAGCAGAACCGATATCAGCAGGGCTGGGGCTAGTTAGCCGAAGTCAAGGCTTGCGATGAACCCCTCATCCAACTCTCATCCACACGCAGCCGGTGAAGCTGGCAGCGTTTAACCCCTCCGAAGGCCGGTAACGGCTGTTTCGGAAGCGAAGAAGGAAGATTTATGGCACGTATTGCCGGCGTTGATCTGCCGCGAAACAAGCAGGCTCGGATCGCGCTCACATACATATACGGAGTCGGGAATCCCCGTGCTGCCAAAATTCTGGAGCAGGCCAATGTTGACGGCCTGAAGAAGATCCAGGATCTGGCCGAGGACGAGGTCAACCGCATCCGTCAGGTGATTGAGGAAGGGATATCCGTCGAGGGCGACCTGCGCAAGGAAACCTCGATGCATATCAAGCGCCTCATGGAAATCCAGAGCTACCGCGGAAACCGCCATAAGCGGTCCTTGCCCGTCCGTGGACAGCGCACCCACACCAATGCCCGCACCCGCAAGGGACCGCGTAAGGGCACGGTGGCCGGCAAGAAGAAAGCGACAAAGACCTAATGGCGAAACCAGAGCAGAAGGCCGGCGGCAAGGCCGGCAAAAACAAGAAGTTCAAAAAACGCGAACGCAAGAATGTTCCATTCGGTCTGGTTTACGTTCAGGCTTCGTTCAACAACACGATTGTGACTATCACCGACCAGCAGGGCAATACGCTCAGTTGGAAGAGTTCCGGCTCGCTCGGCTTCCGTGGCTCCCGCAAGGGAACTCCGTTTGCCGCGCAGCAGGCCGCTGTGAACGCCGCCAATATCGCGCGCGATCACGGTCTCCGCTCGGTGGATGTGCGCGTCTCCGGTCCGGGTTCGGGTCGTGAGTCCGCCGTCCGCGCGCTGGCCACTGCCGGACTCGAGGTCCGCTCCATCCGCGACGTTACGCCGATTCCGCACAACGGCTGCCGTCCGCCGAAGCGCCGCAGAGTGTAAGAAACAGCTTCCAGCTTCTAAGAGGCTGGAAGCTATCAATAAACCGGGCCGGGATGAAACTCGCACAGGGTGTAAACCGGCCGTCATCCGAACTTTGGAGAAGAAAGAAACATGGCACGTTATACCGGACCAGTCTGCCGCCTTTGCCGTCGCGAAGGCACCAAGCTTTTTCTTAAGGGAACCAAGTGTACCAGCGAGCGTTGCCCGCTGGAGAAGCGCAATTTTGCTCCCGGCCAGCATGGCAAGGACCGCAAGGCCAAGATTGTCGGCTACGGTCTCCAGTTGCGTGAGAAGCAGAAGGCAAAACGTATCTACTTCACGCTGGAAGGCCAGTTCCGCGCCTACTACGAGAAGGCCAACCGTGCCCCCGGCGTCACCGGCGACCTGCTCATTCAGCAACTCGAGCGTCGTCTGGACAACGTTGCCTACCGTTTGGGCTTTGCCATCAGCCGCCGTCAGGCGCGTCAGGTGGTTCGCCACGGACACGTCGAAGTCAACGGCCGCAAGGTGAATATTCCCAGCTTCCAGGTGAATGTTGGCGATGAGATCAAGGTCCGCGAGGGATCGAAGACTCTGGTTATTATCGAGGGTTCGCGTGACTACGCTGCCGGACAGAGCACCGCTAGCTGGCTCCAGATTGACCACGCAAATCTCTCCGGCAAGGTGGTAAGCCTGCCCAAGCGGGATGAGATTCAGTTGCCGGTCAACGAGCAGCTCATCGTCGAACTTTACTCGAAGTAATCGGGTCAAGCTTGGGGCGCACTCAAACTGCGCCCCACAACTGCTGCTGCGTGAGCGGCGGCACAAACCAATCCTGAAGGGGAAAATCCGCACGGCCGCTGCAAAATGCATCGCGGCGTTTGCCAGTGCAGAAGAAGAGAGTCAGACATGCTTTGGAGAGGATTTCAAAAGCCGAAGCGCCTCGCAGTTGAAACCGAGACGCTTACTGAGAAGTACGGCAAGTTCAGCGCCCAGCCATTTGAGCGGGGCTTTGGCACAACGATCGGCAACGCTCTGCGCCGCACGTTGCTTTCCTCGATTGAGGGAGCAGCTGTTACGGCCGTCAAAATTGAGGGCGTTCTGCACGAGTTCCAGTCCATCACGGGCGTGGTCGAGGATGCGACCGACATCATCCTCAACCTGAAGCAGGTTCCCTTCAAGCTGACAGGCGAAGGACCGAAGGCGCTGTATCTGCGCGCCGACCAGCCCGGCATTGTGACCTCTGGAATGATCGAGGCAGATGGTGATGTTGAGATTCTCGACAAGGACGTCTACATTGCAACCGTCAGCGAAGGCGGCAAGCTGGACATGGAAATGCGCCTCAAGCGCGGCCGTGGCTACGTTTCCGCCGACAAGAACTTTGACTCGGATCTGGGTTTGGGATTCATCCCGGTGGATTCGGTTCACTCGCCTGTTCGCAAGGTCAACTATCTGGTAGAGGCAGCGCGTCTGGGTCAGATTACCGACTTTGACAAGCTCTCGCTCGAAGTGTGGACGAATGGTGCCGTGGTTCCAGCCGATGCAGTCGGCCTGGCCGCCAAGCTGCTCAAGGACCACATGACGATCTTCATCAACTTTGAAGAGGAGATCGAGACCGAGGGACTGGCCGATGAGAGCCGCTCTCTGCTGCGCAACGACAATCTCAATCGCTCGGTTGAAGAGCTTGAGCTCTCTGTCCGCAGCTACAACTGCCTGAAGAATGCCAACATCCAGACCATCGGAGAGCTGGTGCAGAAGACCGAAGCCGAGATGCTCAAGACCAAGAACTTTGGCCGCAAGAGCCTGAACGAGATCAAGGAAATTCTCGCGCAGATGGGCCTCTCGCTGGGTATGAAGATTGACGAGAACGGCAATGCAGTTCCGGGACCGACCAGTGTGCTGCCCGCAGCCACCCTGGCCGCCAGTTACAGCAACTTCGACGACGAGGATGACGAAGACGACATTCTTGAACCGCTCGATGTGCCCGGCGAAACCGAGAACTTCTAAGCAATTTGGAGTGTGGGAGCCGAGCGTGAGCCTGCTCCCACAGCAAGAAAAAAGATCACACGAGACCGCATCCAGTGCGGTTCAAAGCAAAGAGAGATAAGCCATGCGCCACCGCAATGCAGGTTTCAAACTCGGACGCAACACCAGCCATCGCCGCGCACTGCTGCGCAATCTGGTCACGTCCATCATTTGTGAAGACCGCGTAGAGACGACCCTCGCCAAGGCGAAGGCAGTCCGTCCTCACGTGGAAAAGATGATCACCCTCGGCAAGAAGGGCGACCTCCACTCCCGCCGTCAGGCGCTGTCGTTCTTGCAGACGCGCGAGGCCGTTACTCGCCTCTTTGAGACGGTAGCACCGCGCTACACCGACCGCCAGGGCGGCTATCTGCGCATTGTTCGCACGGGCTTCCGTGTGGGCGATGGCGGCGAGAAGGCATTCCTTGAGCTGCTGGGAGCTGAGACGGTTCTCGAAGAGAAGCGTCAGAAGCGCGCCGAAGAAAAGGCCAAGCGTCGCGAAGAGATGGAAAAAGAGCTGAGCGAAAACGCGCCAGCAGAAGACGTCAAGGGCGACGAAGCGGCTTAAGGCTTTTCCGCTGATTTAGAACGGCACATCCTGCTTTGGCAGGATGTGCCGTTTTTATTTGTGCGGGAAGATGTATGTGACACTGCATCGGTGGAAAAAGCGAATTTCTCCACTTTGTTACGGAATGACAAACAATTACCTTACGCCTCTTTTTGCTGCTCGTTGCGCAATTGGTGATTCCAGAGGATCAACGAGAGAATGAGTTGCGCAAAGACCGCTCCGGCTGTGTCAATCGCTACATCATCGAAGCAGCCGTCGCGGCCCGGTAGGAAGCATTGATGCAATTCGTCCATTGAGCCAATGACCGCTGTCGCCAGCAGAGCATAGCCGTGCAACTTCCAAAGGGAATTTACCGCAGCGCGTCTTTGTAAATAGAGAGCACGGAAGACCAGGGCAGAGAAAAAGCCGTATCCCGCCATGTGGCCAAGCTTGCGCAACACTCCGTAGAGAATCATCCACTGTTTCATGGTGATTGTCCCGAAGATGTCTTCGTAGTAGTGCCGTGCCTGAATGTAGGTGGCGCCTACGCCCATGAACTGTTGAGACTCAACCAGAAAAACCGCCAGCATGACCGCGACCGGACCCCAAAGAATGAGGCCGCGCCACCATCGGGAATTACTCGACATGATAGTTCGGAGCCTCACGCGTAATAATGACATCATGCACATGGCTCTCGCGCAGGCCAGCACCGGAGATGCGCGTAAACTTTGCATTCTGCTGCAACTCCGGAATCGTCGCGCAACCTACATAGCCCATTCCTGAACGCAGGCCGCCAACCAGTTGATAGACCATTGATTCCAGTGGTCCACGATAAGGCACGCGGCCTTCAATGCCCTCAGGAACAAACTTGGCCAGGCGATTGTTGTTGCCGCGCTCGCGGGCAACAACGCCTTCGCTGCGCACATCGGCAACGTCCATGTCATCCACGCTTTGGAAGTAGCGCTCGCCGGAGCCCTGCGACATGGCAGAAAGGGATCCCATTCCGCGATAGCTCTTGAAGGAGCGTCCCTGATAGAGAATGGTTTCGCCCGGACTCTCGTCCACACCGGCAAAGAGCGAGCCAATCATGACCGCTCCGGCACCGGCTGCAATGGCCTTGGTCAACTCACCGGAATACTTGATGCCGCCATCGGCAATGACGGAAACTCCTGCTTCTCTTGCTGCGCGCGAGGCCTCAGCGATGGCTGTAATCTGTGGCATGCCAGCGCCGGTAACCATGCGCGTGGTACAGATGGAACCCGGCCCAATGCCAACCTTGATGGCGTCTGCTCCGGCCTGAATCAGAGCCTTGGCACCTTCGTAGGTGGCGACATTTCCGGCCAGCAGACCAACATCCGGGAAGCGGTGCTTGACGGCGCGAACAGCTTCGAGCACGCGCGAAGAGTGTCCATGAGCCGAATCAATGGCGAGACAGTCCACGCGATTGCGAACGAGTTCTTCGGCGCGCTCCAGAAAGTCACCTGTCGCTCCGATGGCTCCGCCGACACGCAGGCGCCCTTGGTCGTCCTTGGCAGCGCCGGGATACTTCAGTTTCTTTTGGATGTCTTTGACAGTGATGAGTCCCTTGAGCTCGAAGTTCTCGTTGACGACCAGTAACTTTTCCACGCGGTGCTTGTGGAGGATGAGTTCGGCCTCTTCCAGAGTGGTTCCCACGGGGACGGTGATGAGGTTTTCCTTGGTCATCACGTCGGCGATGGGGATGTCTGTGCGGGTCTCGAAGCGGAGGTCGCGGTTGGTGAGGATGCCGACCAGCTTGCGTCCTTCTGTCACCGGCACGCCGGAGATTTTGTAGCGGCGCATCACTTCCAGCGCGTCGCCAATCATGCGGTCGGGCGCAATGGTGACGGGGTCAACGATCATGCCGCTCTCAGAGCGCTTGACCTTGTCAATCTCGCCAGCCTGCCCCTCGATGGAGAGGTTGCGGTGGACGATGCCGAGGCCTCCCTGCTGTGCCATAGCGATTGCCAGACGCGACTCAGTCACGGTGTCCATGGCGGCGGAGAGCAGCGGGATGTTGAGGGTAATCTGCGATGTCAGGCGCGTTTGCGTATTTACCTGTGCAGGCACAATGTCGCTGTATGCGGGAACCAGCAGCACGTCGTCGAATGTCAAAGCTTCCGGAAGCGAATTCTCAAGCATAATTTTTGTGTTCGCGCGCCCGGGGGAGCCTCAGGTTGCGCTCGGCGGGTATGGCGGATTCTGTCTATTGTAGAGGATTCCGGGCAAGGGCATTGTGGCAAGGGGCACATGGGGGCTTAGGATGTTGATTTTTAGGGGGAAGTTGAGGGGTGCGTTGCCCTGATTTCAGAACCGTCATCCACAGGTATATTATCGTCTCAATTAATCAGTGAGGGTATCCGGGCCTGAGGGCTGACGCTTGAGTTGATTGATTCCGCAGCCTGTGAAGGCCCCGACTCCCTCCCCTATGGCAGCGGAACAATTTTCTGCGCGGTATAGACATGTGTCAGGGCACGACTTCAGTCGTGCCGATCACGCGCAAATAACGAGTCGGCTTTAGCCGCTGCGGGCTTCAAGCTATTGAAAATAAAATCGATCAGGGGCTAAAGCCCATCTCTTTTCTTGGCCATTTTCGGCACGACTGAAGTCGTGCCCTGACACAAAAAGTATGTTTAGAACTGTCGATTATCCCTATGTGCGCCGATATTGGCTTTTCCCCTTGTCTTGTCCAAAACCAGAGCAGGCTCTGGCTCGCTCCAATTTCTGCTTGTTTTTTGCGGAATTGGGTATAATGAGGGAGCAGACGAATTTGTTTGCGCTCTGCCGTGTATCGTCCGGGTGGCGCGAAGAGAGGAGTGGGCGAAAGCCCACTTTTTTATTGCGGAAAAATCCGGGCTGCGGACGGGCGCAAAAGGTTGTAAACAAATGGCTTTGGATATGAACGCCCTGCGGGGAGCAGCAGACAGAGTGGCTGCTTCGCATGGACTGGCAGTGGTGGAACTCGAATTCGGCGGTGGCGGCAAGAGCCGAGCCTTGCGCGTCTTTCTGGAGAAGGACACTGCCGGACGGGCCGCACTCAAAGCAAAACTCGACGCAGGAGAAACAGACCTGCCCAAACAGTTTGCCGATGGCACGCTGAATATCGAACACCTCTCCGGGGTGACGCATACGGATTGCGAGCAGTTCAGCCGCGACTTTGGAACGCTGCTCGATGTGGAAGATCTGATTCCCGGCTCGTCGGAGTACACGCTGGAAGTGAGTTCGCCGGGACTTGATCGCAAGCTGACGCGCCGCGAGGATTTTGTTCGCTTTGTGGGCAGCCTGGTCAAGGTGCAGACATTTGAAGCTGTGGAAGGGAATCGCCACTGGCAGGGACGCTTGATGGCAGTCGAAGGCGAGGAGATTGTGCTCGATCTGACAGCCCTGAAGCAGACAGGCAAGGCAAAGAAGGCGACAGCAAAGAATGTGTCGCTTGCAATCAGGAATGTTGAGAAAGCAAATCTGATTCCTGAGTTTTAGCTTTTGGCAGCTAGTAGCTGTTTTCAGGAAACTTTCAACGCAAGACAGACAAGTGCAGGTAAACGATCATGGCAAGTCTTCTTTATCAAAGCATTGAGTTACTGAGTCGCGAAAAGGGCATCGAGCCGGAGATAGTAGTCTCCGCCGTCGAAGACGCCATTGCGCTGGCAACCCGCAAGTTCTACAAGACGCAGGAGACCATGCGCGCCGAACTCGACAAAGAGACCGGCGAGATTCGCGCCTATGCGTACAAGACGGTGGTCGAAGAGCCGGAGCAGGTGGAAGACGCGCTGAACCAGATCACTCTGGAACAGGCCCGCGAGATTTCGCCCGATGTCGAGGTTGGCGGCGAGATTCGCTACTACAAGGACACCACTCCGCTGGGCCGCATCGCTGCGCAGACCGCCAAGCAGGTCATCTTCCAGAAGGTGCGCGAGGCCGAACGCGATACGGTCTTCAACGAGTACAACCACCGCGCCAATGAGGTCATTACCGCGACGGTAAAGCGTCTGGAGCCGCAGGACACGATCTTTGATTTGGGCAAGGCAGAAGCGAGAATGCCGCGACGCGAGCAATCGCGTCTGGAGCAGTTTACGGTCGGCGAGCGCGTGCGCGTGGTTCTGCTGCGCGTGGATCGCGCTGCCAAGGGGCCGCAGGTGATTGTGAGCCGCGCTGCGCCGGAGTTGGTGCAGAACCTCTTCCAGAGCGAAGTGCCGGAGATATACGACGGAACCGTCGTCATCCGTGCCATTGCGCGTGAGGCTGGCGAGCGGACGAAGATCGCCGTCATGTCGCGCGACAAGGATGTTGATCCGGTGGGCGCGTGTGTCGGAATGAAGGGAATGCGTGTGCAGTCCATCATTCGCGAACTGCGCGGCGAAAAGATTGACATCATCGAGTACAGCGAAGAGATCACCACCTTTGCCGAGAAGGCTCTGCAGCCGGCGAAGGTTAGCCGTGTCAGCATTACAGACCTGACCGACAAACAGATTGAAGTGATTGTGGACGACACGCAGCTCTCTCTGGCCATCGGCAAAAAGGGACAGAATGTTCGCCTTGCCGCCAAGTTACTTGGCTGGAAGATTGACATCAAGAGCGAAGAGGAGAAACGTCAGGAGGTCGAGCAGCAGATGCAGGCTATGGCCGGTGGCCCGACGACTCCGATTGAACAGATTACCGAGTTGGGCGAAGGCATCATTCAGAAGCTGATCGCCGTTGGCATCTCGACGGTGGAAGGACTGGCGGATATGACGCCGGAGCAGCTCGAAGAGATTCCGGGTATCGGCGAAAAGACGCTGGAGAAGATCAGCACGGCAGTTCGCCACTACTACGGACACTACGAAGAGGGCGAAGAACGTCCGGAGGGTGCAGTGACGGCTCCGGCGGTGGAAGCTGCTGAAGTTGTCGGGGATGCCGAGGCGAATCCGGATGCCGAGACGGCAGCGGAAGAGGCGACGGAGCAGGCAGCCGAAACCGAGGCAGTCGAAACAGAAAATGCTCAGGCGGCGCTTGACGATGTTGCCGAAGCCGCTGAGACCGAGGAAGTTGAAGAGGGCGAGATTGATCCGGCAGTTGAGATTGAGCCCGATGCAACTACGGATGAGCAGTTGAATTCAGGAGAGGCCAAGCCCTCCGATGGAGAAAGTGCGTCGTGAGTCTGCGGCAGTTTGCAGGCGCATTTCAAAGCGTTTCAGGGGATAATGGACTGATGCCGGTTCGCGGCTCCGAGGTTGCGATGAACAGCTAACGGAGCGAGGCGGACGGAGAAAAAAGGGGCGGATGAGTAAGGTAAGAATCAATGACCTGGCGCGTGAGCTTGAGGTCAAAAGCAGACAAATCCTCGATGTTTTGAAGGATGTTGGTGTTACGGAAGCGAAGACCCACTCCAGCTCCCTCGAAGAAGATGAGGCTGAGCGGGTTCGTGTGTTTTTGCAGCGCGGAACCAAAGCTCCAACCGCCGTCCGGCATGAGCCCGAGGCCAAGCCGAAGATTGACCTGTCGAAGGTCTCGAAGCCCGGCGATGTCCTGCGTGCGATTCAGGCGCGCAAGGAAGAGGCTGAGCGTGCCGCCCATGCTCCTGCCCCCCGCAAGCCGACAGAAGCGCCTGTTGTAGCAGTGCCGGCTCGTCCGGCAGTTTCCGCCGCTCCTCCGGCCAAGGCCACCCCGGTTGTAGCTGCACCCCCTGCAGCCGAGCCGCGCAGGATTGTTCCCCAGCCGCGTCAGGCACCGCAGATTATTCATTCTGCACCTGTTCCGCCGCCCGCTATTGCTACCAAGCCGCCTGTTGGCCCGGTTGTTGCCAAGCGTCCGGCAGGTGCTGCCGCTCCCGTTGCGCATGTACCGGCACACCACACACCTGCTGCCAAACAGGAAGCAGGTGTTGCCGCAGCGCCCCATAAGCATGTTGCTCCGCCAGTTGCTGAGGCTCCCGCAGTTGAAGCCGCCGCTCCGGTTGCTGCGCCTCTGTCCTCGGTTGAGGCTGCTGCAACTCCGGTTGCAGAGAGCGTTGCCGCGCCCGTAGTTGAGGCTCCTTCCGCTCCAGTGGTTGCTGTGCCGGAGGTTGTTGTCGAAGCTCCTCCCGCTCCGCCGGTTCGCCGCATGATTATGCCGCAGACAGGGCCGCGTCCGGTTTATACCGCGCCGCCACCGGCTCCGGCGAGCACTCCTTCCCCCAATACGGGGACGGGAATTCGCGCACCCGAACGTGGCAAGCCAATCTTTGATCGCCGCCCGGGTCAGCCGACCGGCACATTTGCACCGCGTCCGGGTGGCGCGCCGGGCCAGTTCCCGCCGGGCGCACGTCGTCCGATGCATCCTACACGCCAGACTCCCGGTGGGCCGATGGTGGGTCGTCCTCCGATGGGTGGTCCCGGTGGCCGTCCAGGCTTTGGCGCGCCGCGTCCAGGCTTTGGCGCGCGTCCCGGATTTGGAGGCCCTCCCGGCGCTGGTGGCATGATGCCGCCTCCGGGCGAGGCACCGCGTCCGCCAAGAAATGCTCCGCCCAAGGGCCGTGGCGGTCGTCAGCAATATCCAAAGAAGCAGGAAGGTCCGATGAAGGGCTTTGCGCCGCCGCCGCGTTTTGGCGGAGCGCAGATTCCTCAGGAACCGCTGCCGATTACACGCACGATTACCGTGACGGAGGGAACCAGCGTCAAGGATCTGGCCGAGAAGCTGGAGATTCGCGGTAAAGACCTTATCGCTACTCTGCTGATGCGCGGTATCTTTGTCACCGTGAACCAGTCGCTTGATGGGGAACTGGTCAAGGATGTGGCGCGTCAGTTCGGAGCCGATGCCAATGTCATCAGCTACGAGGACGAAATATCGAATCAATCCCTCGAAGAGATTCTGGAGAGCGACAACATTGACGAGTTGGAGGTTTCCCGCTCGCCGGTGGTTACGGTCATGGGTCACGTTGACCACGGTAAGACCTCTCTGCTTGATGCGATCCGAGAGACTGAAGTAGCTGCTGGCGAGGCTGGCGGAATTACGCAGCACATCGGTGCCTACAAGGTGAAGTTCACCAAAGAAGGCTCGCCTGCCAACGGTCGCGAGATCGTCTTCCTCGACACCCCGGGTCACGAAGCATTTACGCGCATGAGAGCGCGTGGCGCCAAGGTCACGGACCTGGTTGTCATCGTAGTTGCAGCCGACGACGGCGTGATGCCGCAGACGCTGGAAGCCGTTGACCATGCCAAGGCGGCAGGTGTGCCGATCATTGTGGCTATCAACAAGATTGACAAGCCGGATGCAGACCCCGGCAGAGTCAAGAAGCAGTTGGCCGATCGTGGATTGATTCCAGACGATTGGGGCGGCGATGTGGTTTACGTCGAAGTTTCGGCGAAGAAGCGCATCAACCTCGACCTGCTGCTGGAAATGATCTGCCTGCAATCCGACCTTAAGAACCTGAAGGCAACGCCGGGACGCAAGGCCGTTGGAACTGTCATCGAGGCCAAGCTGGATCGCGGTCGCGGTGTGGTTGCTTCCGTACTGGTACAGAACGGCACGCTGCACTCGGGCGAAAGTTTCATTATGGGCAACACCTTCGGCAAGATTCGCGCCATGTTCGACGATCGCGGCCGCGCAGTTGTGGAGGCCGGTCCCTCGACCCCGGTTGAAATTCTCGGACTCGAAGCCATGCCTGATGCCGGCGACACCTTTCTGGTGGTTGCCGACCGCGACAAGGCCAAGGGCATTGCAGACTTCCGCCGCATGAAGGATCGCGAGGCCCAACTGGCCAAGAGTTCCCGCGTGTCGCTGGAAGGGCTGGCCGAGCAGATTCGCACGGCCGGCGTCAAAGACCTTCCGCTCATCATCAAGGGCGACGTTACCGGATCAGTGGAAGTGCTGGCCGATTCGCTGGTCAAGATGTCCACGGAAAAGGTGCGCATCAAGGTCATCCGTTCCGGTGTGGGTGCCATTACGGAGAGCGATATCCTGCTGGCCTCTGCCTCGAATGCAATTGTGATCGGATTCAACGTCCGTCCCGAGCGCAAGGCAGCAGAACTGGCCGATCAGGAGAAGGTGGAGATTCGTTTGCACTCGATTATTTACGAGTTGCAGGACGAGATTCGCCGCGCCATGTTTGGCCTGCTGGACCCGACCTTCAAGGAGAACTATCTGGGCAAGGCCGAGATTCTGAACATCTTCAAGATTCCGAAGGTGGGCACGATTCTCGGTTGCAGCGTGAAGGATGGTGTGATTCGCCGCGATGCAGAGGTCAGAATTCTGCGCAAGGACGAAGAGGTGGGCAAGGGCAAGATCGGCTCGCTCAAGCGCTTCAAGGACGACGCCAAGGAAGTTACCAATGGCATGGAGTGCGGTATCGGCATCAATGGCTTCAGCGAGTTCCAGGTTGGGGATGTGATTGAAGCATTCACGACCGAGAAGATCGCAAGCGATCTGGGCGCTCTCTCAAGCGAGGTTACAGCCAGGGCTGAGGCTGCGGCCAAGGCAGAAGCTGCGGCGAGCGCAGAAGCTGAGGCTGCAAAACCGTAAATGAAGCTGTAAATCATTGAACAACAAAACGCCCCACTCCTCGTTTGAGGTGTGGGGCGCCGACGTGTTTTGGTGATGTACAGCCTATCGCAAGGCATCTGGAGCAGGTTTCGGGCCCATTTTTAATGTGAGGGTTGCCCTGCCGACAATCGCGGCATGGGATATCTCGTGATCGTGCAAGACGGCTCCATTAAACAGCGCGGACTGAATATATATATTTTGCCCTGAATTGTCTGTGGCCAGAATGGTGAACTGCTTGCCATTCGGCTGGTGAATGACAACTCGTTCGAAGAGCGGTGAGCCGAGCGTGTATATTGGAACGCCATCTGTAAGTTATCTTGTTCGAATCGGTGCCAGACTCCTATACTGATGCCGCCGGTCAATGCAACCAGCAAGAGGAGGTATCATGTCAAACGAATCGAAGTGTCCGTTCTCGGGCGGCATGCTCAAGCACACAACGGCAGGAGCAAAAGGCAACCAGAACTGGTGGCCCAATCAGTTAAATCTCGGAATTCTGCATCAGCACTCCTCCCTGTCCAATCCAATGGACAAAAGATTCAACTATGCCAAAGAATTCAAAAGCCTTGACCTGAATGCGGTAATCAAGGACCTCGATGCCCTGATGACGGATTCTCAGGAGTGGTGGCCTGCCGATTTCGGCCATTACGGACCGCTCTTCATTCGCATGGCCTGGCATTCGGCGGGCACGTACCGTATCCACGATGGGCGCGGCGGCGCCGGCAATGGAACGCAACGCTTTGCACCGCTCAACAGTTGGCCGGACAACGTCAATCTGGATAAGGCGCGCAGGCTGCTCTGGCCTATCAAGCAAAAGTACGGCCGCAAAATCTCCTGGGCGGATCTGATGATTCTGGCGGGCAACGTGGCGCTTGAGTCTATGGGCTTCAAGACCTTCGGTTTTGGTGGAGGCCGCGCAGATGTATGGGAGCCGGAGCAGGACATTGATTGGGGCCCAGAGTCAACATGGCTCGGCGACGAGCGCTACAAGGGTGATCGCGAACTGGAGAACCCGTTGGCAGCCGTACAGATGGGCCTGATCTACGTCAACCCCGAAGGCCCGAATGGAAATCCTGACCCGGTTGCAGCGGCGCGCGATATCCGCGAGACCTTTGCCCGCATGGCTATGAACGACGAAGAGACTGTTGCCCTGATCGCTGGCGGTCACACCTTTGGCAAGACCCACGGCGCCGGTCCTGCCAGTCACGTCGGGCCTGAGCCCGAAGCCGCGCCCATCGAGCAACAGGGACTGGGCTGGAAGAGCAGCTTTGGCACCGGCAAGGGCGGAGACGCCATCGGCAGCGGTTTAGAGGTCATCTGGACCACCACGCCAACCAGGTGGAGCAATGACTTTTTTGAGAACCTCTTCGGCTACGAATGGGAGCTGACCAAGAGCCCTGCTGGCTGCCAGCAGTGGAAGCCCAAAGGCGATGCCGGTGTTGGACTAGTTCCCGATGCCCATGACCCGGCAAAGCGGCACACGCCCACCATGCTTACCACCGACCTCTCGTTGCGCTTCGACCCGGCCTACGAGAAGATTTCGCGGCGCTTCCTGAAGCACCCGGACGAGTTCGCAGATGCCTTCGCCCGAGCTTGGTTCAAGCTGACGCATCGCGACATGGGACCAATTTCCCGCTATCTTGGCCCGTTGGTTCCGAAGGAAGTGCTTATCTGGCAGGATCCGATCCCGGCCATCAACCATAAGCTGATCGCTGAAAAGGACGTAGAAGTTTTGAAGTCCAAAGTGCTGGCGTCAGACCTCTCGATCTCGCAACTTGTTACGACAGCCTGGGCGTCGGCATCAACCTTCCGGGGCAGCGACAAGCGTGGCGGCGCGAATGGAGCGCGCATCCGGCTTGCACCGCAGAAGGACTGGGAGGCAAACCAGCCTGCCGAACTCTCGAAGACGCTTTCGAAGCTGGAGGCCATCCAAAAAGAGTTCAACGGATCGCACTCTGACGGCAAGAAAGTTTCGCTGGCGGATATGATTGTGCTGGCAGGTTGTGCAGCCGTTGAAGCTGCGGGCATGAAGGCTGGCCACGAGGTGAAGGTTCCCTTTATACCGGGCCGCATGGACGCCCTTCCGGAGCAGACCGATGCGGCGTCATTCGCCGTGCTGGAACCAGTGGCGGACGGCTTCCGCAATTACGTCCGCAAGGGATTTGAGGGTTGCGCAGCGAACCTGCTGCTGGACAAAGCGCAACTGCTTACCCTCACTGCGCCGGAGATGACGGTGCTGATCGGCGGCCTGCGCGTGTTGGGAGCGAACTTCGGAGACTCGCAACTCGGCATATTTACCAAGCGGCCTGAGACTCTGACCAATGACTTTTTTGTAAACCTGCTGGACATGGGCACAGAGTGGCAAAAGTCAGAGATATCCGAGGGTGTATTGGAGGGACGTGACCGGCGGACGGGCAAGATCAAGTGGACGGGGACCGTGGTAGATCTCGTTTTTGGATCGAACTCCCAACTCCGCGCCCTTGCTGAAGTGTATGCGAGCAACGACGCCCAGCAAACCTTTGTACAAGAGTTCGTAGCGGCCTGGTCGAAGGTTATGAATCTGGATCGCTTCGACCTCATCTGATACCGGGCACAGGCTTGAACAATAATCGAAGATGGTGTTCCGATACCGAAGGCCGAGGAGTGGCGCCAGGCACGAGGATGTCTGAGCATTAGAGCATTTTCGGAATTAGTGAAGACCTAAGTCGCGATGCTAAGTGGCTTTTTCTTAAGGAAAAAGTCACTTAGCAGCCCACTCAAAAAGTCTACGTATATGAAAATGCATTAGTCCACGATAGCTGGCAGACTGAAAGTGTTGAGAGCGCAGGGCTTGTCGCGGCGGCAGAGTCGGTACGAGGAACTGACCTCTGGCAGTGCGGCGCGAAGGCGATGCCTTCGCGTGTATTGAGCGCAAAAAAGCCGATCTTGTTGGTCGGCGCTTTCTTTCGGGGTTCGCCTGATGGCGAACGGTTTTGCTGGAGGCAGTAATTTTCTGCGCCCTTGAAATCATCCTCAAACGAGATTTCGCTCAGAAAATAACTGCTCTATCTCTTTGATTTTTTTTTGGGGGGGGGGTACTTTTCAAATTAGGTGCTGTGGAGGGTAGAAATGCTATTGACTGATACGGAAGTCCGCAAGTCCAGACCAACGAATAAGGCATACAGATTGAGCGACAGTGGAAGCCTGTATCCCGTCCGCCCTTATGTCAGTATTGTCGATGGGGACTACAAATAAGGTGATACCGATAGTAAACCAATCTCGATCATGGGAAGGGGTGCCAGTGCGGCCGCAGAACCTCGCTATATGTGCATCAGGCCAAACCGAGCAGCCCGAAGGCATCCATTATCTGGTTGTCGTGTTCGTCAAGGCAAACGCATAGTAACGCCGCCAGCAATTGACGCAGCGAGTTGGATGCAGGGCAAAGATTCGCAGCAACCCATCCAGAAGATGTGGCACATCCTCTTTGAATTCAACTGAAGAACACAGCGGACATCTTCGATGAAAGAGAAGCAATCGTGGCCAGCGAGGCATCCAACCGACACCTTCAATTCTCATAGCATTTACTCCTATAGAACGATTCACAACATGCGGATTCTTACAGACGCCTATCGGTGTATCGTTCTCCACTGTCTAAAGGCGTTGAATTCAAATCCAGCCATGCAAGCAGTTCGCGAATACTTCCTGTTGCCAACGCAATACAGGAGTCGCCAGCACCGTAATAGAGATTGATCGTGTCTCCATCTACTCCGATGATCTGCCCGCAGGGGAAAACTACGTCCTTAACATCGCCGGTGCGCTCATAAGGAGCTTCCGGGCCAAAGATCCAGGAGTCGCCCCGTTGCATGCAAATCTCCGGACGCTCCAGATCGAAGAGCGCCAGGCCTAACCGGTAGATGCTGCCAGAGGCCGTCTGGCGAACACCGTGATAAATCACCAGCCATCCCTTCGCTGTTTCAATGGGAGGGGAGCAGAGCCCAATCTTGTTTGCATCCCACCAGCCGCCGCGCCGCGCCTCAAGCATGACCTTGTGACTTCCCCAATGTCGAAGATCCGGCGAATAGGAGATCCACATATGCGCCCCAAGAGAGGTAACGGGGCGATGAATCATGGCCCAACGCCCCGCAATCTTTCGGGGCAGGAGCGCTGCATCCTTATCCTCCGGCGGCATAATCACGCCGAAGCGTTCAAAGGTTTTGAAATCTTTGGTCAACGCGAGCGAAACGCCCGGACCACCCCGCGCAAAGGAGGTATACGCAATAGCATATTGCTCCAACTCCGGGACATAAGTGATGCGCGGATCTTCAATTCCCCAAATCTCCTCTGGATGCTGACGCGGGCTTGGCATCAGGGTCGGTTCGGCATCGATGCGCCAGCCATCCACGCCATTCGAAGAGCGCGCGGCACAAAGATGCGACATGCCGCGCCGATCCTCAACACGACATAGCAAGAGCACGTCTCCACTTTCTAATTGAACCGCGCCCGCATTCATTACGCTGTTGACCGGGTACGGCCAATCATCGCGTGTAAGGATTGGATTTTTTGTATAACGCGTGAACAAAGCTCCCTCGAAGCTTTTTGACTCAAAGGGCTGCTTTGCAAAGTTACTATCCTGCGTATCCGGTTGATTTTGATTCAAATTGAGACGCTCATTCCTGATTCTGTTTTTCTGCTGAAACTGCTTCAATCGCCTGCATTTCCAGCAGGGACATGAGGAACGAAAGCGTGGATTCGGCTCCCTGATTTTCATTCACGCGGTCTGGATGGAGCCCATCGCGACAGCCGCCTGTGGTCGCGTCATAAAGGGAGGTTTGCAGGTCATTCTCGCCAAGAAACCAACGGAAGGCACACCATGCCTCCTCCAGCCAGTGCTTATCGCTGGTTACACGATAGGCGAGCAGGCAGGCCGAAATGGTTGCACATGCCTCGACGGGTTGCTGGTCGAAACGTGCCTTCTCGCAGCCCTCTGTATAAAATCCTCTTGAACCAATGGGAACATAAATCTCTGCGTTTTCCCGGTGATGCTCATTCATCGACCATTGCAGAGATTCAAGCGCTGCCACAACCATACGCTCATTTTCGCTTCGTATACCGGCGAGCAGCAGCGCCTGCGATAAGCGCGCATTGGAGTAGCTCAAACTCTTCTCAAACCAGTGCCATGTTTCCGAGTGGCAACGCTCATAAATATCCAGCAGCTTGTCTGCAAGCTGGTTCCTCATTCCCTGTACCACCCGGTCGCCAGGGAACCAGTCCAGATAAGCCTGCATGCCCAGTACGGAGAAAGCCCATGCGCGTGGACTAGTGAAGAGAAGCGAGGCCGGTGCGGCAGCCTCAAAGAGCCTGCCAGCTGCTCCACGAAGCCCCGCATCCTTTGATCGGCCCAGTACCGTTCCTGTAGCCCACAGGGCGCGACCATGGCTATCCTCCGAGCCGATATTTTCCAGCCACTTGCGGTCATAGCCGAGGAAGTTTCTAAAACGTCCAGCACTGCCATTGAATGCAAGCCAGAGAAAACCGAGATAGCGTCTGGCCAGACTTGCATGTTGTGGACCATCGGAGGCAGGCGAGCCATTCAGCAAAATTGCTGTTATCAATGCGCGGGCATTGTCGTCGGTGGTGTAACCCTCATTGCAGTTCGGCAGGGTAAAGATTGCGTGCTGCAACATTCCCGTGTCGTCGGTCATGCTGAGAAGATGATTCGTATTCATGGCGGGCAGATGATCCGTGGCGATGCTTCCTGAAATTTCCTTCGGAGTCGCTCTGGGACGAAGCGTTCTCTCAACACGCGCACGCTGAAAGCTGGTCATATAGGCACGCGCTGCCTCGGGCCATATTTTGCTACGCGAATAAAGGAATGCACGCTTGCGCATGGCGTGGCGTTCTTTATCATTCTCAAGCAGACGGTTTGTCGCCTCTGAAATTGCGGCGGGATCATCGAATGGAACAAGAATGCCGCGTCCGTCTGAGAGCAACTCTCTTGCATGCCAGTAGGGTGTCGAAATGATTGCCTTGCCTGCGCCAAGCGCAATCGCAAGCGTGCCGGAAACCACCTGCGCCTCCTGACGATAGGGCGTGACATAGATGTCGGCAGCGCCGACATACTCCACCAGTTCCTCTGCGCTAACAAAGCGATTGTTGAAGATAACCTGATCTGCTACGCCGTTCTCTACTGCCAGTGCCTGCAACTCCTCGCGGTATTTTTCTCCCTCGCGCCGTTTGACGTGGGGATGTGTGACTCCAGAAATGTGGTACACAACATTCGGATGTCTTTCCAGAATCGCTGGCAGGGCCTTGATGACGATTTCTATTCCTTTGTTCGGAGAGAGCAATCCGAAGGTCAGCAATACAGATTTTCCCTCGGTTTCAAAGCGGTCTTTGAAGAAGTTGGGATCCATGAATGGGATGTCCGGCACACCGTGTGGAATCACATCAATCTTTTCGCAGGCTACGCCGTACACATCGCGAAGAAGCGTCGCAGCAAGCTGGCTCATCACAATCATGCGGTCAGACAGTGTGGCGATTTCTTCGAGCACGGCTCTCTGGTTTGCGTCTGGCTCGCGCAGAACGGTGTGAAGCGTTGTGACCAGCGGCATTTTAAGTCGGCGCAGCATGGCCAGTAGATAACTGCCCGCAATTCCACCGTAGATGCCGTATTCGTGTTGCACGCAAACCAGATCGTTGCCATTGAAGTTAAGAAAGTCAGCCGCGCGCAGATAGGAATCGCGATCTTCCTGATCTAATTCAAGCCGCACCTGTTCCGGATACTGGTAATGGGCGTCGGGATCATTGACCGGAATTGCGAAGAAGCGCTCGCTGCCATATTCCTTGCCCATCGCAGTGCACAGATCGGTTGTAAATGTAGCAATGCCGCACTGTCGCGGCAGGAAGTTTCCTATAAACGCAATCCGAGTAGGGAGCGGAAGCGGAGCAGCTTTTAACATGGCTGGAGTTGTAAAGTGAACGAACTCTCCTGCCGAGAGTGATTCTGAGGGAGACATAACTACCTGCTTTCTCGCACCTCTTGTTCGCGGATTTTGTTCCAATCGTTTTGTTGTTTGCTAGATATTCTTCTCTTCTAGATCAGCGGCCTGCGGCCAGTTATCAGGTTGTAGATTAGTACAACAAGCGCCACAACCAGCAGAAGGTGAATAAGACCGCCCGCGATGTGAAAGCTGAAGCCAAGAATCCAAAGAACCACCAGGATGATAACGATTGTCCAGAGCATCTAATCTCCTTTTCAGGAATTTTGGCACCAGAGGTATCCAATCTGCCTCTGGTGTCTTGGGAATTCAACGCGATTACTTTGTGTCGTTCTGTGCAACAGCCTTTACCTTTGCGCCACGAACTGCGTTCAGGAATCCTTCGGCGGAAGCAGGGGTGGCTACACGGCCTGAAAGTGCTTCGCGTGTACTTACATGGGTTCTGTAATAAGCCCATGTTGAGTCATCATCCTTGCTGATATAGGCGCCATCAAGTGTGGCTCCAGCAAAAGCGCCTCTGGCTCGGGAGTAGGTTAGAATCTCGGCATCAAGTTTCCAGTTGGTATCGGCAGAAGCATGACGGCCTACCGGCCCTGCTGCCGCTGAAGCATCCGCCCCGACCTGAAACTTGCTTGCCAGCAGGCGCTGCATTCCCTTGTCGTTCTGGATGATCATGACCAGATCAACGCCTTCGATGCCAATCTGCAATCCCCAGCTTCCACCGGTAATTGCAAAAAAAGCTGGCGCACTCCACCCAGCTTCGGTGCGGCAGGTGGCGACGCCACGACCATGCTCTGCGCCGAACACAAACCCACCCTTGATCATGTGAGGGACTACGGCTATGCACTTTGCATGCTCCAGAACTTCTTCCGGAATACCCCGATCAGGTGCCGCCATGATCTCATGCAGCACATCTGCGGAATTATCAAGCCGTTCAACTTCCGGCCCACGACCCGACTGCGCTACAGCCGGAATTGTCATAGATGTCAGCGCAACAAACAGAATTAGATTCTTCAAGCTCTCACCGTTTTCCTTGCTCCTGCACAGCGCCTCTAACTTCAAGCACAATCGTGGTACAGAAGTTACTTCTAACCGTAGGATTGATCGCTGAGGGAGTCTGAGCTATCTAGCTCACCGGGCAGGAATATTTTCAGCGTATTGCGCCGTAACGCCTATAATCTGCAATAATTAGTGCGTAAGATACTCCCCGATGGAGTGCGGACCCGACTTACCTTGCACGCCCCGCTGATAGAACTGCATCCAGTGAAAGGGCTTACATATGACCGACTCACGGCTTGCCACTTTTGACCCCGCCGTATTTCTTGCAAACGCAGGACTTGGAAGAAGGATTGTCCAGATTAAGCCCAACAGCACCATCTTTACTCAGGGGAGTCGAGCAGATGCAGTCTTCTTTTTGCAGAAGGGACGCGCGAAGCTAACGGTTGTTTCCAAGGCCGGCAAAGAGGCCACGATTACTCTGCTCTCGGAAGGGGAGTTCCTCGGAGAGGAATCGATTGCCGCTGTGGAAGGGCTGCACATGGCGACAGCCACCGCAATCACGGCCTGTACTGCCCTCAGGATTGAACAGCAGGAGATGCTTCGTGTCATACACGACGAGCACACCTTTTCTGATAGGTTCTTGTCGTTTTTGCTGGCGCGCAGCATGAGAATTCAGGCAGACCTCATCGACCAGCTCTTCAATTCCAGCGAAAAACGTCTAGCCAGAATCCTGTTGCTAATGGCCTCCTTCGGGCAGCCAGGCGAACAGGAAACCTTGATTCCAAAGATTACGCAGGAGACGTTGGCAGAGATGATCGGGACCACCCGATCCCGCGTCAGCTTCTTTATGAATCGTTTTCGTAAACTGGGATTTATCGAGTACAACGGACGCATTCGCGTTCATAAATCTCTACTGAATGTAGTTCTGCACGACTAATCCTCTATCGCCCGACTACTTTCTGATGCGGGAATCATTATGAACTGAGCAAGATAGTACAGACTCAATGCAGTGCCGGTGGGAACCTCTCTATCAGTCAGGACTCCTGTGTCCTGGAAGGGAATCATCGTGAAGCAAGGGATGGCCCCCGTAGAGACATCCACACTCGGTGTAGTAATACCCCCACAACGATCCAAACAAGCGATTGAGGGCGTGGCAGGTTCTTTGTTCGCACGAATCAATCAATTTCTGGAGTGGTTTGGGTATCTCATGTTCTTTTTCTGGAGAGTAGTGCGGGCAGCAGCTACACCTCCTTATGAATTTCGTGAATTTTATCGTCAGCTTGATGAGGTCGGATCAAAATCTCTTCCGCTTGTAGCGCTGGCTGGTGCAGCAATTGGAGTTGTCCTTTCGCTCGAAGCGCGCTACAGCCTTACGCGATTTGGCGCGAAGTCGATGTTGCCCGCAGCCATTGTTTACTCCGTCGTGCAGGAGATGGGGCCGATCATTACGGGTCTGGTTGTGAGTGGGCGCGTCGGTGCCGGCATCGGAGCAGAGCTGGCCTCCATGAAGGTTTCAGAACAGATCGATGCAATCGAGGCCTCAGCCGTTAATCCCTACCGCTTACTCGTGGCCACACGCATTCTGGCCTGTATCGTAATGCTCCCCCTCCTTACTTTGGCAGCGGATTTATGTGGCGTCTTCATGGGATGGGTGGCGCAGACGCTGGTGGATCCTATCTCGCTGACAAGCTTCATCAACAGCGGCTTCAAAGGAGCCACACTTCACGACTTTTTGCCGCCCACCTTCAAGACTGCGGTCTTTGGATTCATCATTGGTCTCATTGCTTGTTTTCAGGGGATGAGAACACACGGCGGCGCTGAAGGAGTTGGGCGCGCAGCTACCAGTTCGGTTGTGCTTTCATCGCTCTTTGTCATTCTGGCAGATGTTGTGCTCGTCAAAGTGATTCTCATCTGTTTTCCGTAAGCGACGGGAGAAGGAAACGTAAAACATGGCAACCCTCGATTCAACGACGACGATCCAGAAAGATTTCCATTTGGATAGCGATGCACCATATGTAGACGTAAAGAATCTTCATAAGTCCTTTGGGTGTCAAACGGTTCTGGATGGAATCAATCTTGCGGTTCGACGTGGGGAGACAATGGCTGTGCTTGGACGCAGTGGAACCGGAAAAAGCGTTCTACTGAGGATCATTATTGGTCTTGAACAGCCTGATTCAGGGTCGGTTTCAATTCACGGCGAGAGGATTGCCGGGCGCTCTCTTGATCAGATGTGCGGCATTCGCAAGCGCATGGGATTTCTCTTCCAGCAAGGTGCTCTCTACGATTCGCTGACCGTTGGCGAGAATATTGCATTTCCGCTGCAACATCATAAGCAGAATATGTCTCCTACAGAGCAACGCGAACGGGTCATGACGCTGCTTGCAGAGGTGGGGATGGAATCAGCCGTAGACAAGATGCCCTCGGATATCTCTGGTGGGATGCAGAAGCGAGTTGGACTGGCGCGAGCCCTTGCGTTAAGGCCAGAGATTATTCTGCTGGACGAACCTACGGCCGGACTTGATCCCATCAGCTCTGCCGAGATCAACGAACTGATTCTCAAACTACAGGCAGAGCATTCGATGGCGACCATCGTTGTTACGCACGATCTCCACAGTGCCAGAACCATCGCAAATCGTCTTGCCCTCCTGAATGAGGGTAGGGTTGTGATCCAGGGAAGTTATGAAGCTCTTGAACAAAGTGAGAACGTCTTTGTCCGAGAGTTTCTGAATCAATCGTAGGAGGCTTTATGTCGAGAGCAGCGCGTTTAGGGCTTTTCATCCTTGCAACACTTGCCATTCTAGTGTCTGGCATCTTCATTATCGGGAGCAAACAGTATCTGTTCAGTTCAACCTATCCGTTGAAGACACAGTTTGCGGATGTGGCAGGTCTGGCCGTGGGTGCAGATGTTCGCGTGGGAGGAATTCACAGCGGGACGATCCGTAGCATCACGCTACCTCATCATCCAGATGGCAAAGTAACAGTCATCGCAGATATGGACAATAAGACCCGGGAGATCATCAAGCAGGATTCGATTGCGACGATCGAGACGGAGGGATTGGTTGGCGATCAGTACCTCGCAATCTCCTTTGGATCGGCGAGTGGCGCAGAGTTGCATCCCGGAGACACACTGGCGAGTCAAGCTCCTCTGGCGATGTCTGATTTGCTCAAAAAGGCAAATGGAATGTTCGCAAGCGGTCAACAAGCTGTTGCAAACACCGCCCAGACAACTGCGAACCTGAACGCAATCAGCGGAAAAATCAATAGCGGCCAAGGAACGATTGGCGCAATGGTCAACGATCAGCAACTTTACAACAATCTGAATCAGACATCTGTAGCCCTGAGGGAAACGATGGTGCAGGCCCAGACGGGCGTCACCGACTTTCAAGAGAATATGGAGGCGATGAAGCACAACTTCTTTCTGCGGGCATTCTTTAAAAATCGCGGTTACGAAGATTCAGCAGAACTGACCAACAATGCGATTAAAAAACTTCCCAGTATTGAGCCCGTCAAGAGCTTTGTTTTTTCAGCAAAAGATATTTTCGACAAGCAGGATTCGACGAAGTTAAAAAATCAAAAGTCTATGGACCTATGCGGCGAGTATCTCATGCACAATCCCTTTGGATTTGCAGCGGTTGTTTCCACAACAAGCATGGACGGCGACACACAGAAGGACATCGTATTGTCGGAGGTTCGTGCCTTGCTGGTACGCAATTATCTGATAGAAAACTTCGGCTTTGACGATAGCACTCTCAGGACGCTGGGAATGGGAAAACAAACGGATTCGAGCGAGGAAAAAGAATGGGGTACGGTAAGGATCCTTGTTTATCCAGCAGGCTCCAGTGTTCCTCCGCTTATGGCGAATACGACTAAGGAAAACGCTGCAACTGTTTTAGATGAGACGCAGAAGGAATTACAACGATCTTCGATAAAACCATAGCCCCGTACCGAATTGCTCAGAAGCATCCATTTAAAAGTGGGAAGCTTCCCTAGTTTGCAAAAGATTCCTTTCGCTGCTCTCAGGGCTGAATCGACAGCGGTTTCTCAATAACAAGCAACCAAAAATCAGGAGATTTCAATGTCAATCCTTAATTCCGTTGTAGCTGTATATGACACACACACTCAGGCAGAACAGGCCGTGAAGGAACTACAACAGGCCGGCGTTGATATGAAATGCCTTTCGATTGCAGGCAGGAATACACACACAGACGAGCACGTGGTCGGCTATTACAACACTGGCGACCGCATGCAGTACTGGGGCAAGGTAGGAGCCTTCTGGGGCGGATTATGGGGTCTTCTGTTTGGTTCTGCTGTTTTTGCAATTCCAGGAATTGGGCCGATTCTTGTAGCTGGCCCTCTGGTTGCCTGGATTGTTGCAGCACTTGAGGGCGCGGTCGTTGTAGGAGGTATAAGCGCCGTAGGAGCTGGTTTGGTCAGTATTGGGATTCCGAAGGACAGCGTTCTCAAATACGATCTTGCGCTAAAAACAGACAAATACCTGCTGATTGTTCATGGAACGCCCGAAGCTGTATCCCATGCCAAAAGCATTATCAGTGGGACAAAGCCAAGCTTCCACGAAGTGCATGGCGAATCCGTCCTGACCAATTAATTCAATAGACTTTTATCGCCGATACAGAGTGAGATTTTCACTCTGTATCGGCGATAAAAACTCTTTAGCGCCTTCCGTCTGTGGCGTGACCGCGACCATCGCGCGATTCATTGCCCTTGAAGTTCCTCGGCGCCGGGGTGGACCTTCTGGCTCTTTCCCCTACCTGCGGTGTTCTGCCGTGGTATCCGCGCTGCATGTCGTAACGGTTATTTACATTGCCACGGAAGCCCTCGCCGCCATGAAACCACGGGCCTGCTCCAAGAAAAACGCCACCATTGAACCACTCAGGGCCATAATAGCCGTAAGGGGAACAGCGATAGGGCGCGTAGTCGTAGTAGCCGTAGGGGCATCCTGGTTCGACTCCGATGCTGATGCCAATTTGCGCTTCTGATTTTTGAGCGGTAGCTACAAATAGAACTGCAGCAACTGCCGCTAACGATAAGAACTTGAATCCGGTCATAAATTCTCCTTATTACATGGGGCCCGACTTCAATCCACCCCTACCCCCGGACTGTATTCGTTGTGAGCGATTGGGTCTGTGCAATTAGACTCACAGCACCTCATCGATGACGGCTTCTCGAATGATTCGTACCTATGAGCAATATTGAACAGTTTTCCTCGTCAACTCATGCGATAGTCGGGATAACTGTCGCTATAAGCGTGTTCATTTACGTTTTCATCTGATTCAAGGGCGCTGTTGTTTTTAGGAGAATATTTGATGCTTGAACTTGAGAATCCGGGATTCGATGCAGAGACTTTTTTGGCGAGTGCCGGACTTGGGCGTAGCATCGTCAGGCTACTCGGAGAGCAAAACATTTTTTCGCAAGGAGGGCCAGCCGACGCCGTATTCTACCTTCAGACTGGGCGCGCAAAGCTGACTGTCGTCTCTAAAAACGGCAGAGAAGCTACTATTACTCTGCTCTCTGCCGGAGAGTTTATTGGAGAAGAGTCGCTCACTGGCGCTGGCGCGCTGCATATGGCCACAGCTACTTGCATTACAGACTGTACGGTACTCAGGATTGAGCGAGAAGAGATGATCCGCGTGATGCACGAAGAGCATCCGCTCTCCGATATTTTTATCAAATTTCTTCTGGCTCGCGGTATGCGTATCCAGTCCGATCTTGTCGATCAACTCTTTAACTCCAGCGAAAAACATCTGGCAAGAATCCTTCTGCTGATGGCGGAGTTTGGCGAGTCAGATGAATCGAAGAAGTTGATTCCAGAGATATCAGAGGAAAGTCTGGCAAAGTTGATTGGCACTCCAAAGTCGAGCGTCAACTTCTTCATGAAACGTTTCCGCGACCTTGGATTTATTGATTATGACGGACGCATTCGTGTACATCGATCTCTGCTCAACATGATTCTGCACGATCAATTACCCGGCGACAATGCCGTAAAACCTGCAATAACCGGTATACCGCGGAGAAAATAAAAAACGATGGAATACTTAAAACTTAAATCGTTGCTCCGCCGCGTGATAGTGGTTCCCATGGTGCTTACGGCAGCCCTTGTCGGATTACTTTTGTGGATAACTTTTGATCTGAACAAATCCTTGCAGCGGATTGATCATAGCGATCGAGTTCTTGAGCAATCCGGGCATCTGCTCATGTTGCTGGTCGATATGGAATCCAGAACGCGCGGATACATCGTAACCGGAAATGAAAGCTTCCTGTATCCCTATCTTGAGGGAGAGAAGAGATTCAACTCTAAATACCAAACCTTATATCGAATGACAGAGGACAATCCACAGCAGCAACAGCGTCTCAAGAGCATTCATGCTGGTTATCTTGAATGGGAGAAGTTTACAGGCGGGACAATTGCGCTTCGCCGTGCAGGCAAGACCGAACCTGCCCTCGAAGAGAGCCGACTGGGAGAGCGCAGGATAGAAGCGCTTCGAGAGCAGATTGCAGAATTCCAAAACGTGGAAGAAGGACTACGAATAGATCGTGTTTCTGCTGCACACTTGCGGTGGAGTTTGATGGCAGCGAGTTGCCTTTGCCTTGGCTTTGGTGTGTTTCTCTCGCTGTTTACGCGATATTACATAGAAAAGATGGGCACCAGATTGCTGCAAAACGAGGAACGTTGGACTGCAACTCTGGGCAGTATCGGCGAGGCCGTTATAGCAACGGACAGTGTAGGTCGAGTCACATTTCTCAACTCTGTTGCTACTGCCCTAACCGGATGGCCATCGAAGGAGGCAGCAAATCGACCGGTTGGTGATGTGTTCAAGATCATCAATGAGAAGTCCGGCATGAGTGCGGATGATGAAGTGCTTCAAGTGCTCGAAAAGAGACAATGTCTTACGGTTGCAAGCAACGTAGCACTGATAACAAGGGATGGCCTCGAAATACCTGTCGAGCACAGTGCCGCTCCCATTCTTGCCAGCAAAGGAAAGATCATCGGTGTTGTTCTGGTCTTCCGCGACGTTGCAGAAAGGCGACAGGAGCAGATAGAGACTGCAGAGCAGGCCGCTCTGCTTGAACTCACACAGGACTCCGTCTTTGTGATTGACATGGAGGGGACGATCCTCTTTTGGAGTCGTGGAGCAGAGGCTATGTTGGGATACTCCAAAGCTCAGGCTGCAGGCAAGATTTCGCACGACCTGCTTCGCGCCGAGTTTTCGCAGCCTTTGGCTGATATAAAAACTGAACTGATGCGTGTAGGACATTGGGAGGGAGACCTCACAACAACCGCTCTGGATGGTCGGCGTATTGTGGCGTCCAGTCGCTGGGCACTGCAATGGGGCAAACGCGATCAGGCGCCTCGTGTACTGGTGATTAACAGCGACATCACAGAGCGCAAACGCGGAGAAGAGTCGCTCGTCCTGCAAAAAGAACAACTACGAGCGCTGGCGGAGCGTTTGCAGTGGGTGCGCGAAGAGGACCGCAAGAGGGTTGCACGCGACCTGCACGATCAGATTGGTCAAATTCTGACCGCAATCAAAATGGATATGACATGGATGACGCGTCATCTCTCTGAGTCTGAGGGCGAGGTGCTCGCTCGACTGGCGGAGTCTATTCAGTTGATTAATGATGGCGTTAAGGCCGTACGCACTATATGCAGCGGGCTGCGCCCCGGAGTGCTGGATGATCTTGGTCTGGCAGCAGCGATTGAATGGCAGGCCAGTGAGTTTGCTTCTCGCAATGGCATCCAGTGTCAAATCTCTGTTCCACCGGTTGATTTACATCTGGATGGTGACCGAGCCACCGCAACCTTCCGAATCTTTCAGGAGTGCCTAACCAACGTGATTCGCCATGCGCAGGCAAAGTCGGTGCATGTTTCCCTGTGTCAGGAAGAGGAGAGTATCCTCCTGATTGTGGAGGATGATGGAATAGGTTTTCATGAACCCGATCTGTCTAACTCACTTGGGTCGCTGGGACTTCTGGGCATGAAAGAAAGAGCGCAGTTTTGCGGAGGCGACGTCCATATCTCCAGTTCCCCCGGCAACGGGACGACGGTCACTGTCCGTGTTCCTGTAGATACTCCACGCGCCGAGAGAGGCACAATATGCACATCTTGATTGCGGATGATCACGCTGTCGTACGTCGGGGCCTGAAAGATATTCTGACCGATGCGATTCCAGATGCTAACTTTACCGAGGTTGCCAACGGCGATGAGGTGCTGAGCCGTTTAGGAAAATCTCAGATTAGCCTGCTGGTGCTGGATATCAGTATGCCTGGGCGCAGTGGAATGGACGTGTTGCGGGATGTAAAGCACGCCTACCCACGGCTGCCGGTGATCATCCTGAGTTGCCAACCGGAGGACCAGTATGCCGTACGCTGTTTACGCGCCGGCGCAGCTGCTTATATCAACAAGGAGAGTGCATCGGAAGAGTTGGCGATGGCTACAAAAAAAATACTGAGCGGCGGTCGCTACATCAGCACAAGCCTTGCAGAGAAGCTGATTACGAATCTGGATGAGTCCACCGACAAGCCCTTGCACGATTCCCTTTCAGACCGGGAGCATGAGGTCATGAAGATGATTGCTGTCGGCGTTCCCTTGACGGAGATTGGCGACAGGCTTCATGTCAGCGTGAAAACGATCAGCAGCTATCGAACACGCATTATGGAAAAGATGCAAATGAAGAGCAACGCCGAACTGACCCGATACGCGATAACGCACAGCCTGATCGCTTGAAGCGGGTGCGTCAGTGTAGGAATAACCCTACACGACGAACAGAGAAAACCTTACAAAAAACACGGTCTACGCTGATACGGATTCCTTTTTATCCTGCGTATAGTAGTTTCATGTCGGGGTATCGGCAAGCGGATAAAACAATGAATATTCTGATCACAGACGATCACGCAAACGTTCGACGCGGCCTGAGAGAACTATTGGTTGATGCATTTCCGGATGCACTCTTTTCCGAAGCCTCCAACGGGGAAGAAGTCCTTGCTCAGTTGGTCAGATCGCAACCGGACGTGCTGTTGCTCGACATCAATATGCCGGGACGCAGTGGGTTTGAAGTCCTGAAAGATGTGCTACAGATTTACCCCCAACTCCCGGTGATTATGGTGAGTGTCCAGTCTGAGAGCCAGTACGCATTGCGCTGCCTGCGGGCCGGCGCGTCTGAATACATTAATAAGAACAGCGCTTCAGAAGAGCTGGTTCCGGCAATAAAAAAGATTCTGAACAGCGATACTCCTGCGTTGAGCTTGCAGGAAAAGTAATCCAGCGATTGAAAAGAAAACGCTGACAGGCCCTTACCGGAGAATCTTTAAACCTGAGGGGTGATGCAAACTTCCTTGAAATCTGTTGTGGTCATAATTGAACGGATTTAAGAGGGAAGCAGTGGAACGATAGTTTTTCAGGAAGTTTTTTGCTTGACCGGAGGCACACTATGAAAATGAAATATATTGCTCTAACCGTGACGATGGCCGCGCTGCTGATGGTGTCGCTCATTGGTTACACACAGCAGGAAACCACCCTCGCAATTGCCGGGCACAATGGACAGCAATCACTTCTCCATTTGAATGGCAGATGGTATGTGGATATTGATTCTCTGGCGCATCTGATGCACGGGACTCTGTTGTTCAAGGGAAATCGGTTTATTCTCACGCTGCATTCTTCGCCCGAAGAAACGTCGGTAGTTGAGCCACCGGCTCGACAGGGCTTCTCCAGAGAGTTTCTACAATCGGAGATCAAAGAACTAAGTGCGATTCGGGAATGGCGAATCACAATCATCAGCGCAGTTCAGAACAACTCTCCGCTCGCAGAGGAGTGGCTGTTCGCTCAACGGAGGCTGGCTAATAAGAATCTGGCTTACGTCTCGGCCTCTCTAACAACCGACGATGATCGGAGTGGATTTGCGCTACTTGCAACTGAATTTAGCAATATGCAAAAGTTGAGCGATCGCTATCTGGCAATGCGTAAGCAGGTCGCGTTTATATCGCCGGATTCGCTGGATAGTGATTCACTGAATCAACAAATCCTGAATTGTGCACACGGCCTTGCCGCCATGGCAGCAAATCACAGCTTTCAGGATGATCCAGCCTGCCACTAGAGTTGGATCATCAATCCGTGTCTGGTCTTATGCCTAAGCCAAATCTATCTCCTATGCCATATTCCACAGACTTTATTCTTCTCCGCGTAAGGGAAACCCTACAAAATGCACCTGAAAAAGCCTACATCAATAACAGTTTTCTCCGATATCCATTCTCTTGCTCGACCCCTATCTTGGTTATATTGACATCGCAAAGGTTGGCTCTAACTCAAACCCTTGCACCCACTCTGTGAGACTGAAAGGTATTGATCATGGCCACTTGCTTTGCAACGATGAGTAGTACTGCACCCGGAGTTCCTCTTAGCCGCCCCTTTCCTTTACCTCCCGTTACGCTTCATCCTCTGAAGACCGCTCCTAATCAGGTAGCTGCTGCGAGGGGGCCGGTATTTGAACTTCCGGTTTCGCTTAACAGGTTTATGGTTGGAAAATCGCGACGCGAATACAGGATGAATGAATCCGTTTTCACGCAAGGCGATCCGGCAAATTCTGTTTTCTACATTCAGACGGGCAAGGTAAAGCTCGCCGTCGTATCAATGAGTGGGAAAGAGGCCGTAATCGCTCATCTTGAAGCTGGCAGCTTCTTCGGGGAAACATGCCTGTCCGGTGAGCCACTGCGCGTTTCCTCTGCGTACGCGCTTCAATCCAGCACCATCGTCCGCATTGAAAATACGGTCATGCAGGATATGCTCCATCGCGAACCGGAGTTCGCCGAGCAGTTTCTTGCCTACATGCTCTCACGCAATAACCGTATGCAAGCAGATCTGGTTGATCATTTATTTAACTCCTGTGAGAAGCGCCTCGCGAGATTGCTTATGCTGATGGCGAATTACGGACAGGAATCGGAGCCCATACCGGCCATCGCAAAGATAAGTCAGGAAACGCTGGCGGAGATGATCGGCACAACCCGATCCCGTGTCAGCTTCTTTCTGAATCGGTTTCGCGATCTTGGCTACATCGACTATAACTGCGCCGGAATGCTCATCAATAGCTCTCTGGTCAACATTGTGCTGCACGACTGAACTGCATTCTGTCGTCAGAGCCAGAGTACCAAGTGATAGGCCACAACCCAATTGCTGTGAATAAGACTACCTCCACAACTCGTCACAACCAACAATAGTCAGTCAGGCGATTACATGCATTAGTACCGATAAACGCCCTTTGCAACAGGAGAAACCTCAGCCGACACGTTGATCCGATATGCCAGTCGCCATGCCGACATAACAGGACTTATCCGTTAGGTTAGCCAATCGTATAAGAAAGCCCTGACTGAAAAGCAGCACCAATCGGGGCTCACCTGCACAGGAATTCTAGTGGGTAGCCTGTCCCCAGGTGTTGAAGGTGTAGCTGCCACTCACGCTGCCAGTGATGGTCAGTGTTCCCTGATAGCTTTGTATTGCTGCTGGAGTGAAGTAGAGATTGAAGCTGCAGGAACTGCCTGCGGCAACACCACTACAGTTTGACTGGCCCGGGGTGAACACACCTAGACTCGGAGCCAGCGTCAACGTCTCAGCCGTCGGCGTGTTGTTGTAAACCGTGATGGGCCACGGGCCAGCAGTTGCATTTGCTGTATTCTGCGGGCCAAAGTCGATAGTACTCACTCCAGCCTGCTGATCCTGATTCCAGTTAATTGAATATCCACCTGAAATCGCCGTGCCTGACACAGACAGTGCATATGTGCTGAAGCTCCCCGAAGACCCGGTGCCAGAAATAACCAGAGTCGCTGAATAGGCGCCGGTAGCCTGACCTGATTGTGGTGTCGGAATGACATCAAAGGTGCAACTCGCCCCCGCTGCCAGCGTCGAGCATGTGTTGGCTAAAGTGAAAGCTCCACTTACGTAATTATTCACACCGGTAAAGTTGTAACTAATTCCAGTCAGCGCCTGACCACTGTAGTTAGTGACCGTCACTGGCCACGGGCTATTTCCAATTGAGCCTTGCGGCACCGCCTGAAAGGTAACGAATGGCCAGTTGAAGCCCAATGCGCTACCAGCCCAACCACTCACTGAGAGTGAGCCTGTGACCGCGCCTGAGTTACCCGAGGCCGTAATGGTACCGCTGAGGATGTTTGTCCCACTCGTTGTGACCTCTGTCGCCAAAGGCGAGAATACGACTGAGAATTGGCAACTCGCGCCCGCTCCAAGCGTCTGGCCCGAGCAAGTATCTGTTCCACTGGCAATCGCAAAGCTTCCACTGCCTGCGAATGTCACGACCGGATTCGCTAGTGTGGTCGAGGTGCCAGACGAGTTGGTAAGAGTTACTGGCCAGACACTGGAGATTGCGCCTACAGAAACTGTTGGCGTGAAGTTCAAAAAGGGCCAGTTGAAGGTCAAAGAACTGGATACCGCAGTGCCACTGACAGCGATTGATGTGCTGTAGTTCGTGGAGGTAGCGGTTGAGGCCGTCAAAGTAGCCGTGATAGTAGTGCCAGTCGGCGAACCTCCGTTATGCGGATTGAACACCACATTAAAGGTGCAGGATGCCCCCTGCGCCAGCGTTGATGAGCAGGTGTTCCCGCTAATCGAAAAGTTTGTGGTGTCTGAGAGTGCAATCAAAGGTGTAGCGACAGTTACCCCGGTCTGGTTTTGTAGCTTAACGGGCCATGCTCCAGAGCTGCCACCGTAAGCTACTGGCTGACCCCAGTTGATGAAGGGCCAGTTGAAGTTAAGCTGACCATTCACAGATGCATTAATCACTGTGACCGTGTTCGATGTTGAGCCTGTGTAATTTGAATCGCCATTGTAGGTCGCTGTAATCGTGTCAGTGCCTACCCAGACAAGCCCGTTGTATGTTGCCACGCCATTGACCAGCGAAATTGTACCCAGCGTTCCCTGTGTTGCACCGGTCGAGGTTGCTGAAAAGGTGACTGTGCCGGTTGGTGTTACGCCAGAGCCTGTAACCGATGCTGTCAAAATGACAGACTGGCCTGGCACAATGGTGCCGGTTGAAGCCGCTAGTGTTGTTGAACTAGGATCGGCGACGTTTATGACAACCGTACTGCTTGATGCGGAATAATTGCTGTCGCCTCTAAAAATGGCAGTGATAGTGTTGGAGCCAATAGCAAGATGCGTAGCTTGTATGGTGAAAGAATATGTAATTGTTCCAAAAAAATAATCATACGGAATGCTAATTTGCGCAAGTGCCTTTCCCTGTGTAGATAGTGAAATTGATCCAGACGATAGATTTCCACGACTCGGACTACTAACAAGAACTGTAATGGTCGTTGAATCGGTAGGGTAGATGGAATTACTACTCGCCGATACCGTGGTGTTAGTAGCCGCTGGCGTGACTGTGAGGGAAATGGCAGGACTAGTGCTGGTATTAAAACTCGAATCCCCAGAGTATTGAGCTGTAAGATTATAGTGTCCTGCAGGGAGATAATATTCTGCCATTGCGAGGTAGCCTGATGGCATCAAATAGTACAAGGCCTGATTTCCAACCCCAACAGGAGAAGTTCCTGATAGGCCACCGCCACCCCCGGCAAAGTAGACAGTACCAGTAGCAACTCCCTGTGTACCATTTTTCACCTCATCGGCACTGGTTCCATTAATCTGTGCCGTAAGAGGGCTAAGGTACCATGCGCCATAAGGAAAGGAATAGCTGTGCCCACCAGAAAGACCTTGATTAATTCCTTGATAGATTGGATAAGCAGTACAGGAAAGAGCGGTGGAGCTGCTTTCGGGGGAGATAGTGACATTGATGGGGGTTGAAGTACTTGTGGCATCCGAGGCATCACCTGCATAATTGGCTTGAACAGTGTAGTTGCCGCCGGGCAACCCGTTATAGGTCGCCGAGCCGCTGCCATCGATGAGAGAAAACCCAAATTGGCCGTCGTTAAGTGTCCCGCCTGAAGACTGGTTGGCAGTATCAATAATTCCAATCAAGCCAGTAGCCGAGGAGGGCGTTACTGCTGCATTAAAGGTCAATGGCGTACCGTGCGCAGCGTTGACGGCGGCGGTTGAACCGTTGATGTTTAGCGTGGTGGTAGTTATGGCCTGTGAAACGCTGTTCCAGTTGTTAACCATGGCCGCCACATCGATACTGCCCAACCCAGAAGCCAAATCATAAACCATACCAGCGTTGTAGCCTGTTATAAAACTGTTAACTCCGCAGTTGGGCGATCCACTGGTACATACCACAGAGTTGTCACCGCTGGTGATGTCATGAAAGACCGTGCTGTACTCCGACTGTGCCAACTGATACAAAACAGAATCAGCCTGACCGAGTCGTGCTCCACCCTGTGCCTGGGAAACCAGCGCCAGCATCCCAGCAAAAGCAGGTGCTGAAGCTGAGGTTCCACCAAACCCGCTGACAGTAGAGTTGCTTGTCAACTGACCATTCGTAGTCTGGCAGTCTGTATAGGTTGTGGAACTTCCGTTGGCCACACTGTCCGAACAGACGGCCCATACGGCTTGATAAAAACCATTACCGGAGAAGAGCGAAACATCGGGCAGATCACGGACGCTATCGTTTGGTGTTAGCAAGCTCTGGAAGGATGGTTTCACGTAGCCACCGAGACAGTTTCCGGTGCCGTCCTGTGTTGTGCAACTGCTCACGCCTCCACCAGCAGCAATCACATTTGTTGCGCTGGAGGAGTTTGTGTACGCTATGTTGTTTGCGATACTGGAATTAAAGGATGTGGAATCATTCCAAGGACTCTCGGGGATGTAGCTCTTTGCCGTACGGTAATATACAGCCGAGCCAGTGGATGCAGTAGTAACGTATGTAGAAAAGTTTGCTGGCAAAGTATTGAAATCTGTGCCTCCAACAGCGATAGTCCAGGGAGTCGAAGCCAGTCCATTGACCGCCAGCCCATTGCTGGCCGTATTCTCGCTGTCTGCATCACACCCAGCAGAGCCACTATCTCCAGAAGAAACTGTAATACTAATTCCTTGCGCCGCTGCCTGGGAAAACCATTCGTTTAGTTGTCCATTTACGGTATTTCCCAAGGATAATTCGCATTCGCCGTAACTGATACTCAAAATGCTTACTGTATTGTCATCGATGGCTCGAAGAAGAGAACCGAACAAGTCAGTGGAAGTGTAGTAGTAGATTTTAGCTTTGGGAGCAATGCCTCCAGCAATTTCAGTATCAAGCAACGCCTCAACTTCATCGTTGGTAATTATGATGCCGCTAGCGCCCGGATCAGTGCCTTCTACGATGACTGTTGGCAGGTTTGCAGTGGCTGCAGATTCGCCTAAAAAGGCTATTCGATAATTCTCAACGTCTTGTAGCGTTAGGTCAGAATCACCGACGATACCGATGTTCACACCAGTCCCATCATAGGTCTTCCCGCTGTAGTTAGGGTTGAGAATGACATTGGGGGTGTCATAGATAGTGGCAGCATCAGCTGGAACCACATAAAGGATTGAAGTGTTATTACTGCCGGTCTGTGTCAACTCTGGCTTGATGGTATGTGTGGTCGTATCAAACCGAGCCGTTCCTCCGAGCTTTGCCAGTGACTTTGGGCGAAAATCGTGCAATGGTCCAATTCCGGCAATCACTGGAGCCAGTGCTGCCGGGATTTGGGGATCTGTGGTGTTGGCGTAGTGGCTTTCTCCATTGACAACAAATTTGTGAATTGAAGTATGGAACGCAGTCTGCACCTGATCCATCGTCCCAGAAAACTGGATAACATTCCTCGCTTGGGAGATATTGTCAATTTGAAAACCACGCGACTGTAACCACGCTTTGACAGTTTGTAGATCACTGTCCGCAATACCATACGCAGCACCGTATTGCGCCGGGGTAAGCCATTTGTGGTAATTCGGCGATGACTTTTCCTGAAGCGACGAGAGGTACTGTTCAAGCGCCTGTTGCTGTGTCTTACTGCGCTGAAGAACCAGAGTGATTCGTCCGGAGGGCATAGAAACAGGAACAGATCCATGATCAAATCGTGCACGCGCCAGCGGATGTACATTTCCCTTGAACGTGATGTGGTTGCTTTCATCAATATGCTCAACAATACGATTCACTACAGCGGAAGGGGTCGCAACCTGCGCCAAAGCTGGCAAAGTCACTATCACGCCCAAACCCACCGCGGTAAAAAACAAGGTTTGCAACATTTTGCGTTCCACGGTCACGGCTAGCTCCTGTATTTGGGAATAATGTTACAGCAGAAGGCCTGCAATTGCAGGCCTTCTGCTCAGGTCAGAGCTGTTGATTAATGGTTTGCCTGTCCCCACGTGTTAAACGTGTAGTTGTAACCACCACCAGAGATTGTCAGGGTGCCATGATAAACCTGATCTGCTGTCGGCGAGAAGTAGAGGTTAAATGTACATGCGCTGCCAGAAGCAACGTTTGTACACGTTGAAGAGTCCGTAGTAAAGACACTCAGGCTTGTTGTTAATGTCAACGTCTCTGTGAATGGAGTGTTGTTATAGACCGTTATAGGCCAAGGTCCTGCGGTCTGGTTTGCTGCATTATTCGGCCCGAAGTCGATAGTGCTCACTCCTCCTTGCTGATCCTGATTCCAGTTGATGCTGTAAGTTGCAGGAATCACCGAAGAGGATACTGGTAATGGGACAGTGTAGTCGCTAGTACCCCCAGCGTCGACACCACCAACTGTCAGTGTTGCTGAATACGGTCCGCCGACCTGATTTGGCAGCGGCGAGGCAGCAACATTGAACGTACAACTGCTATTTGCAGCCAGTGAAGTACAGGGGTTATTTGGGGTTGAAAAACTACCTGACAGGTAGCCAGAAACCCCTTGGAATGAATACGCGAGATTGGATATCACATATCCAGTATTGTTTGTCACGGTGACAGGCCACTGATTCCCAACAGGGGTAGTTGTTCCAGCGATCGCTGCTTGCAACGTTACCCAAGGCCAGTTGAATGTGAGTCGGGCGTAACCAGTCCCTTGCATAGCCAAACTACTCGAACAAATTCCGTTTAATGGGCAGAGAGGATTGGTTCCTTGCACAGACAAGTTCCCATTGACTGCTCCTATTGTGGTCGGATCGAACGCAACATTCACCATACAGTTTGCCAAGAATACAAATGTACTGCTGGTATCAGCGTTGGGCGGGCAAGTACTACTGGTAATAATGAATCCTGTCGGCACCGTCACTTGCAGATTGGTCAGCGTGTAACCTGTCTGATTTGTTATGGTCACTGGCCACGGTGCTGTCGGATTGTCAAGTGCTTGTGATTGACCCCAATTCAGATATGGCCAGTTGAAGCTTATCGGGGTAGTACTCGAGGCATTACCAGAACCAACAACAACTGTACTAGTTGCGCCTACAGGGTAGTTGGCGGAAAGATTGTTCTGAATATCTTCACCATAGATTGCCGTGACAGTGTTTAAACCACTGTATGGCAGAGTTACAAGCGACGCTATCCCATTAGCAAGTGGTATCTCTCCGCAATTGACTCCTCCGTTAAAAAAGACAAAACCGGTCTGACCTTGGTTTGTTGTGTTGCAGAATCTTACTACTCCTGTTGGAGTTGCTCCATTTCCAGTAACTGTTGCTGTCAAGGTTGGAGCACCCCCACGATCCACATACGGCGTAGAGGATGTGAGTACAATGACTGGTCCAGTAGTCGCATATCCACTGGCTGGAATAACCACTCCAGCTGTACCAGCAGCGATGTTAATGCTGCCAACAATAGTGTTGGATCCAGTTGTGACCACATCCGCAGCCTGAGGATTGAAAATGACACCTATTGTGCATGTTGCGTTGGGAGCAACTATCGTACCAGCACAGGTATCAGATACGACTGAGAAGTCTGTCGGTAGCGTAGCCGGAGAGTTGACCGAGATTGAAGTATCGTAGCCTGGCGCAGGGAACGTCACTGGGATATTCGACACGTTTGTTATGGTTATTGACTGTGTAGCAGATATTCCCTGACTTACAGTGGGAGTTGTCCATACGAGTGAATCTGGGCTAGCTTGCAGACCTGAATTGAGATTGAGGGTGGTTGTTACGGTTTGGCTGCCAGATGTTCCAACAACTGTTATGACAGAGTTTGCTGGAACAGCAGACCCTGTGGATGTGAGCGTAAGAACACTGCTGCCAGTTGTAGAGGCAGGACTAAACGAGTAGTTCACACCACTTGGGAGGCCAAATACGCTCAGACCAACACTATCATTGAATCCGGGTTGAGGGATTAATGAGATAGTGTCTGTTGCGGAAGCACCTGGACTCAAGGTTAAGGAAGCAGGATAGGTGCTGAGCGTGAAGAACGGTTGCGAACTGACAATCAGATTAAACCCGATTTCGGGATGGGTAGGATCAAGGTAGTCAATACCGCAAGCCCCCGTCGAACTGAAAATGGGGATACTAGTGACTTGAGTAGTAGCGGAACTACTTGCTGTCACTGTTACTGTACTGGTTGTGCTGGTAGAGGGTTGACTGAATGATACTGTTATACCAGAAGGCAGATCATAGCTTGGGTATGTGCAGAGATTCACATTGCCAGAAAATCCGTTTAGGTCATTCACCGACACGGTGACTGTACTGGAAGAACCTTGGACTACAGACACTAACTCCGAAGAAACGCCAAGATTATAAGTTGGGTTAGGTGTGGCGGTAACCGTCAGATCCGCAGTGCCGCAGAAAAATCCACCAGAAGAGGGACACACTGATACATAAGAATTACCCAAGGTTGCCGTGTTGTTTGCATATAGTGTTACAATACTGGTTGAGTATGGTGTCATCGGACTTAATGGTGCGATTGTTCCTGTAACGCCGGTAGGTAAGGTATTATCCAAAAATACTGGAAGTGAACTGGTGTAGTTTCCAATGGGTTCTAGGGTAACGTTAAATGTTGCAGAGCCACCTTGCGCGAGAAATACATTGAAGGGGGATACTGCAAGGGAATAGTTCGGAGGCCAGACCATTACTGGAACGGTTGCAGTTGCGCTCAGTGATCCTGAGGTGCCTGTGACAGTTACAAAAGTGCTAATGGGTGTCGCAACTGAATTACTTGCAATCAGCGTGAGGAGACTCGATCCTGTCGTAGGATTTGCACTCAATTTAGCAGTTACTCCATCGGGAAGACCGGATGTCACCGCAAGGTAAACGCTTCCGCTGAATCCCGCTTCAACATTAGGAATCACATTAATGGTTGCCGAAGCAGATGTCCCCGGGTACAGATTCAGCGCGCCGCTGTAGGAGGCAAGACTGAAGCTTGGTGCATTGACATCCAGAGCAATCGTTGTTATTGCAGTTAAGTTTCCCGATACGCCTGTGATAGTTACGAGGTACGATCCAGATATGGCGGTATTGCTGACGGTGAGTGTAAGTGCGCTGCCAGCAGTTGTAGGGTTCGTTTCCCATGATGCAGTTACACCGCTAGGCAACCCTGATGTCACAGCAAGACGCACACTGCCGGTGAATCCGCCTGCCTCACTCACTGTAATAGCGGTTGTTCCAGTTGCGCCAGAGTTAATAGTCAGGCTCTTCTGTGAGGCTGAGAGCTGGAAACTCGGCGAGGCAGGAGGTGCCAGTGCGTTGATCAAGCTTTGCCCGTTGGGACTCCCCCAACCAGTAACAAGGTCGTAACCAGTAACAGCATTAAAGCATGCTAATACAACTGTTGTGGCGTTACCAATGTAGTCAAAACAGTTATTCCCGCTGATAATATCGTGAAAGTTGCTCAGATAACTGGAACCCTTACCAATTTCATAGATTGAAGGATTAATAAACCCTATAGTTGAATTACCAGCAGCAACAGCCTGTTGGTTAATCAATGCTGTAAAACCAGCCCATCGCGGAGCTGCAAGGCTGGTTCCTCCCAAAACATATCCCGATTGTGGGGTGCATATACCCATATCGCAGTAGTAGCTGTCCTGGTTTGCATCTGCGGCCACGTCCGGAATATTGCGTAGGGCTACGGAGCCTCCGTTACATATAGAAGCGTTATTGCTGTTACACGGGGTAGACACACCTGCTTGCCAACTCGGAATTGGGATGCCATCGGGACTTGGTCCACCACCACTAGCTGGCCACGCAGTTTCGCCACTCCATGAACCTCCAGGTCCGCTTGTGACCAAACTTGTCCCGCCTACTGTTGTTACCCAAGCATCCTCTGCCGGATAGTAGCCTACAAAAGACGCTGTATAAGCTCCGTTATCACCTGAGGAAACGAAGACACTTTGTCCCTGGGCTGCAAATTCCTGAAATATGTAATCATCCGTTGATGGATCATCTGGTCTCCAAGTCCAAGAAATACTCAGTTGTTTGGCTATATTGTCTGAGGCCATTTGGTTTAGGATATCAACATCCGAGTATCCGATGTACACGATAACGCTACTCAGACTCGGCGCCATGCCAATTGACTGCACTATGTCAGCTACAACTTCGACATCATGTCCAGATATCGGATCCGAACTAGCCCCATCAACCAGAACATTATTGATGTTAATGTTATGTGACCCACTTCCGTCAGGAGGCGTATAGGTCAAAATGTAATTGGATCCATTAGGAGTGAACGTAGCTTCGTTCGAACCGAAGCTAGATGCGACATCGCTGATGTAATATCCACTACCTTGAAATTCAGCAAGTCCTACTGACTGACCGCTGCCATTCAGAGCGGTACCGCCGGTGGGAAGGGTACTGGTATAGTAGGCCGCCCGTATATCACTAGGAAGAAATGCACCCCAAATACCAGACCCGGTAGTATTAGGATTGGAGGTTTCTTGGCGGGTGGTAGTATTTCCTGACGCTATTAGAGCTTTTGTCACCATTGATTGTGGTATTGAGTAATTGTTCAGTCCTGCAATATGCGCTACTGGAACGTTCAGATTAAGCGACGGCTCCCGATCAGGTGAATAGAAGGTGCGTTTTTCCGTTGGATGCTGGTATGTGTTCATCTTCACATTGAAGGCTTTCTCAATCTGATGTACTGTACCTTGCATTGGAACGATTAGACGGTTCTTGGACAAATCAGTAATAGTCAAGCCATTCGCCTGTGCGTATGCGACAACTGCCTGATAATCTGCCGAGGCAGGCCCGTATTGATCAGTGAACTGATCTACACTAAGATAATGATGGTAGTCAGGGCTTGATGGATCGTTTAATCGCGTCAGAAAACTCGTGAGGTCAGCTTGATTACGCAATGGAAGCACGATGGAGAGTTTGAGACGTTGGGTTGCCGACATTGGTTCCACTCGCTTTGCTTGACCATTGGAGATCGCCCGGGGAACATGATTATGCAATGTCTGGTACGATGATTGCGCCAGACAGGGGAGAGCAAAAAGCAAGTAGGCAACCACGCAGACTAGCGCAGTAGATTTCAGAGAAGAGCGGAGGATGCTCATCAATTTCATTTTGTCTCTTCCTTTCGATTCTTGAGTTAGCAAGCCGCCCCGCAGAGGAATCGTAGCTGCTTGGCGGTTTATCGTTAGTAAAATGCTGTGATGAACCAGATCAGGGCTGAGTTCTCACAACTGGTAAGGGCATATTGTGACGGTTTGAGCGTGTGAACCATATCGGCTCATCTCTGTAATCCGGTTCTAGGCACTACTTCCGGGCAAACAAGGCAAAACCAGCAGGTGCTGATAAAAAGTGTGATCTCTATCACTCATATGATAGATACTTCCCAGTTGAGCGAGAGAGAAGTTCGTGCAAAAAGTACGACGGAAAAGTAACACAGATCTTTTGAGTTTCAGCAGAAAAAGATGTGTCAATTTTTAGTAACCACTCGGTTTTTATTAGTTAGGTAATAGCTATTCAAGCTTAAATTCATGGACGAGTCCGAGGTAAGCTATTCTCTGTCAATGCCTTGAGATTTTAAGGGTCATTATTCCCAAAATGGGATGCAATATTTCTTAAGAATTATTTTCATGGCTTTCGAGGCTATTTCTAGGTGATGACCACGGTAGGCAAAGTCGACAAGTCGAAAAAGAGAAGAACCGTGCTGTTAGCAGCGTTAGCCTGACGTAGACTGACGAATCGATTTTGCATCATGCTCTTTGTCACGGCAATTGGAGGCCGTTTCTATGGCAAAGAGCAAGAATAAGCGCAAGAGGGCTCCCAAAGCGATCCTGAAACTACCGGACCTCGAACAATCGAAATCAGCGGTGTTGAACAGCCTGACATCCCCCAGTTCAAAACGATCCTATGATCACTCGATCAGAGAATTCATTGAATGGTACTGTTCAGAGCCGAGGCTCGCTTTCAACAAGACTGTTGTCACGCGCTATCGGATATCTCTCGAACAGCGTCACTATGCACCCTCTACAATCAACCTGCGACTGGCTGCGGTTCGAAGGCTGGCCTATGAGGCCGCTGATTGTGGCCTGCTCAGTTCCGATCTGGCCGCAGGGATTCGTCGCGTTAAGGGCGTCAAACGATTAGGTGTCCATGTTGGAAATTGGCTCACTGCAGAACAGGGAAAACGTTTGTTGTTGGCCGCAGAAGATTCAAGCTTACGTGGTAAGCGTGACTACGCGACGCTGGCAGTTCTGCTCGGATGCGGCCTTCGGAGGGCTGAACTAACAGCATTACGCCTTGAAGATATCCAACAGAGAGAGGAACACTGGGTTATTGCCGACCTAATAGGCAAAGGTGGCCACATGAGGACGATTCCCGTTCCGGATTGGGTGAAGGCAGGCATTGATCAGTGGACTACCGCTGCCAGCATTACCAACGGTACTCTGTTGCGGTCAATTAACAAGGCAGGCAGAATTTGGGGACACGGTTTCAGCCCGAAGGTCATATGGGGTGTCGTGAAGCAAAAGGCGAAGGAGTGTGAGATTCCATCGCTTGCACCTCACGATTTGAGGCGCTCCTGCGCGAGATTATGCCATGAGGCCGGTGGAGAATTGGAGCAAATCCAGTTTTTGCTCGGGCATGTTTCTGTGCAGACAACAGAACGCTACCTGGGCTGCAAGCAGCGATCTCGCAACGCGGTCAATGACCACATTGGCCTGTACGCGAGAAGCTCAAAATCAGGGATGAGGCATCCAGAGCTAACCTCAACCGATTTGAGCGTTGGTTGATGCAGGTTACGCAGTACGAACTTGAAAGCCATGCAGAATTCTTGAGCGATTCAGTATTCCGGCTCCTTTCCAGCCCGTTTACGCCGACAAACGGAGACATACCCCTCGGCCTGTACGAATTGCCACGGCGCTCTGGAGAGGCTCATCTTTACCGTCTCAATCATCCATTGGCAGAGGCAGTAGTTCAGCAGGCACGCACCCGCGATCTGCCACCGGCCACCATTTGCTTTGACTATAATCAGCGAACCGGAAAATCATCTTTGCTGGAGCCGCTTGTTGGCAATTCCGGCTGGCTCAGTCTTTCCCTGCTTTCGGTTGAGGCACTTGATCAGGCCGAGGATCACCTTATCTTTGCCGGGATGACAGACCTTGGAGTGCCGCTGGATCAGGAGACTGTTTCCCGGCTCTTCACTCTGCCGGGAACAACAACAGAAGCGCCAACAGAATCGGGTTCAGTGAATGAGGCGCTGAAGACCCAGGCGGGTGAACGGCAATCGGCCATCCAAAAGGAGATTTCTGAGAGAAATCTCAATTTTTTCGCGGCAGAAACAGACAAGCTGGAGGGCTGGGCAGACGACCTGAAGCTGGGGCTTGAACGCGAGATTAAGGAACTGGAGAGACAGATCAAGGAATCACGGCGGTCTGCAACCACTGCTTTAACGCTGGAGGAGAAGCTCAAAGCACAAAAGCAGATTCGCGCCTTAGAGTCGCAACGCAACGACAAGCGCCGTGCTCTCTTTGACGCGCAGGACGCCGTGGACAAGCAACGCGATACTCTGATTGCACAGATTGAAGGCAAGCTCAGTCAGCAGGTAACAGCGCAGCCCGTATTGGTTGTTCGCTGGAGCTTGCGGTAGGCAATCACGCAGGCAGAAATATTCAAGGAAAACGGCAACTATTCGATATTTTTGAATAGTTCAATCCACAGGCAGCAGTAGAATCATCTGAGCAATTCTTTAACGTTAGGATACCTAATGCAGGAACCAGAAGACCTTCGGATGTTTTTCTACGTTGATGAATCCGGCGACCCAACCATTCTGGGGCGCAAGGGCAGAAACCTGCTCGCTGAAGGGCTTGTCAGTAAAGTTTTCATGGTTGGCTATGTCGAAACAGCCAACCCCAAAATCATCACAGATGCTTTGAGTGCCTTACGTGCTGAAATTGCCGCCGATGAATATCTCCAGGGCATTCCATCGCTCTCGGGCACGCTTCGCTGCTTTCATGCCAACGAAGATTGTCACGAGGTCAAAGAGCGCGTTTTCAAGCTGCTCAAGCGACTCGACTTCAAAACGTACATCGTCGTTGCACGCAAGGACGAAACGCTCTTCCGCAAAAAGTTTAGCCTTGACACCGGCAAACTTTACGAATATCTGGTTGCCAAGCTCTTTGAGAACCGTCTGCACAAGTACAAGCAAATCGACATCTACTTTGCTGCAATGGGCAACACCGTGCGAGAACACACCATGCAGCGGGCGCTTGAGGAGGCAACCGCGCGATTCAAGGCAAAATGGGGAGCGGAATGCGAAACCAAACTGAGGATTTTCGTTCAGCAGCCAAAGCATGAGCCGATGCTGCAGGTTGTGGATTATGCGCTTTGGACGGTGAACCGGGTCTTCGAGAGAGGCGACGATCGCTATTATAGGTTTTTGCGGGAAAAGATTGCGCTGGTGCAGGACATCTTCGATTTTGAAGGATATCCCAACACCTACTACACTCCCAAAAAACCGCTGCAAGCAAAAAAAAGAGACCCACAGTAGGCTAGGTTCCTTCCGGAACGCACAGCATGAAGCTGGCTTTCACCTATAGGGGACTCCATAAACAGAATACCCCGGAACGAATCTGGAAACAAGGGGGAAATCAGTGGCGCGCAAAACAAGCAGAATCTTGAGTTTACATGGAATTGAGGAGAAATGAATGATTGAGCCGACGATAACTTGCCCGAAGTGCAATACGGAGATTCCGCTGACGGCATCTCTTGCTGCGCCTTTGATCGAGGCAACCCGCAAACAATTTGAAGAAAAGTTATCACAGAAAGACAAAGAGATCGCTCAGCGCGAACAGGTTCTCCGGGACCAAGAGAAAAAGGTCACCGAGGCAAAGCGAAATCTAGAGCAGCAAGTCTCCGATCAGGTTGCAGAGCAATTAAAAACAGAGCGCCAGCGCGTGATTGCAGAAGAATCAAAGAAGGCGAAACAAGCGAGCGCGGCAGAGCTTGATGCGAAAGAACGCGAGGTGAACGAGCTCCAAGAGGTTCTCAAATCACGAGAGGAAAAGCTGGCCGAGGCACAGAAAGCACAGGCCGAGCTAATCACGAAACAGCGCGAGCTTGACGACGCGAAACGTGAATTGGAACTGACTGTAGCGAAGCGTGTACAGGATGGCCTTTCCGAGGTTCGCACCCAAGCCAAGCGCGAGGCTGATGAAAGTTACAAACTCAAGGTTGCGGAGGCGGATCAGACCATCGCTTCCATGCAGAAAACGATTGAAGAACTTAAACAGAAGGCCGAGCAGGGTTCGCAGCAGTTGCAGGGCGAGGTTCTTGAGCTTGAACTGGAGAACCTACTCCGTGCCAAATTCCCATACGACTCCATCGAGCCGGTTCCCAAGGGAGAATTCGGCGGCGATACACTCCAGCGCGTTGTCAGCCAGAGCGGCATCATGAGCGGCACCATCCTCTGGGAGTCCAAGCGCACAAAGAACTGGAGCAACGGCTGGCTCGTCAAGCTGCGCGAAGATCAGAGAACCGCGAAGGCCGAAATATCCGTACTTGTTTCTCAAGCCCTGCCGGAGGGTATCGAAACCTTCGATGTGATTGATGGTGTCTGGGTCACGCATCCCCGCGCAATTCTGCCGGTCGCGACAATCCTGCGCCACACACTGCTACAGGTCAGTAATGCGCGGCTCATCACAGAAGGGCAGCAAACCAAAGCGGAGATGGTTTACCAATATCTAACCGGCCCGCGCTTCAAACAGCGCGTTGAGGCGATAGTGGAGGCGTTCTCGTCCATGCAGGAAGACCTCGACAAGGAGCGCAAGGCCATCATGAAGCAGTGGGCCAAGCGAGAAGAGCAGATCGAGCGCGTCATGGGAGCCACAGTTGGAATGTACGGCGACCTACAGGGCATAGCGGGGAAATCAATTCAAGAGATTGATGGCCTGACATTGCCGGGAATTGATCGAGATCTGGCGGCAACGAAGGCTCTAACCGAATCAACGAAGGAGATAGTTGAACGATGAGTACTCATTGCCCATATCGCCAATCTACCCTCTTACAACAAGCGCTTGCTCCAGACAAAATGCGAATTGCATTTTTGCTTGGTGCTGGATGTCCTGTGTCCGTCAAGGTAAGCACGGATAAGGGATCAGAACCATTGATTGCAGACATTAGGGGCCTTACCAAAATACTTGATGAGAAATTGAGCAATTCATCTACTTTTAAGACCAATTATGAAACAGTACTGAAGCGCCTCAACGGTGGGAGCTCAATTAACCCAACAATTGAAGATATTCTGAGCCATATCCGTGCGCTTCAAGATGTGGTGCGTGATGGGAAGATCGATGGCCTTGATAAAAACGATCTACTGGCTCTTGATGCAGAAATCTGCAATATCACAACACAAGTTGTTAGAGTCGATTTGCCAGATTCGAAAACGCCATACCATCAACTAGCGGCATGGATAGGAGGGATACAGCGAGCACACGCAATCGAAGTATTTACCCCAAACTATGATCTTTTATTGGAGCAGGCACTAGAGCTTCATAAGATTCCATACTTTGATGGATTCGTTGGGTCACGCGAAGCTTTCTTTGATCTGACATCAATGCAGATCGATGTGTTGCCGCCAAGATGGTGCAGAGTATGGAAGATTCATGGATCAATGAATTGGTGGCGAACAGCCAAGGATGAAGTCGTTCGTCGCACTTCCCAGTCTGAAGGTGATAGGCAAATGATTTATCCGTCGCATTTGAAATACGACCAGAGTCGTCGGATGCCCTACCTTGCGATGTTGGATCAGTTGCGGGATTTTCTTGCGCGGGGACAAGCGGTACTGGTCACCTGTGGGTACTCATTTGCAGACCAACACTTGAACGAAGTCATACTTAATGGCCTTCGCAGCAATCCCACCGCAATATGTTTTGCTCTGCTTTATGGTCCGCTCTCAAATTATTCGGAGGCGCGAACAAAAGCAAAACTGCACCCGAATCTTAGCCTACTTGCATCTGATGGTGCGTTCCTCGGAACAGTGGAAAGGGATTGGCGAGCAGACGAGATAAACAGTCATGCTTTGCATGGACTGAGCGTTGCAAAGAAAGTGACTGAGGTGGGCACAGAAGCCGAATCGAATAACTGTGAGTTTTTGCTGGGTGATTTTAAGTATTTTGGCGACTTCTTGGCGCAACAGCTATCACGAACAGATGACGAAAAGGTGAATACAGATGCAGAGTGACCCCACCTTTATTGGAACTGTCCAAGACGTTTATGGTGCAACTGTGACGGTCGAGCTAAGCGATGATACTGTGACCGGACTTGGCTTCGTTCATGGGGAGGGCTATCGAATCGGCCAAGTTGGTAGTTTCGTCCGTATTCCTCTTGGATTTGTAGATTTATACGGAGTTGTTTCGCAGGTTGGAGCCGGAGCCGCACCTGAGAGTGATGAGGACCATCAAGCCTACGGTAATCGCTGGATAAAAGTTCAAATGGTTGGCGAAGGACAACGAGGAGGACGGTTTGAGCGTGGCATCTCCCAGCATCCAACTATTGAGGACAGAGTACACATCGTAACCGAGGCCGATCTTCTCGCAATTTATGGGGCAGGTGATCCCCAAGACTTTGTCGCAGTAGGGCATCTTGCCAGCGCTGAATCAATTCCCTCTCTAGTCAACATTAACAAACTAGTAACTCGCCATTGTGCTGTGGTTGGTACAACTGGTTCAGGAAAGTCAACCACTGTTGCAGGACTGTTGACCGCACTGTCTGACCCTCAGCGATACCCTTCAGCACGCATCGTAGTATTCGACATACATGGCGAATACTCAAAGGCACTTGACGATAGAGCATCTGTCTTTAGAGTTTCCACTCAAGAATCAAAAGATAAAAGCGCATTGCACATACCCTTTTGGGCTTTGAGCTTTGAAGAGTTGGTACCTCTTGCCTTTGGAAAGCTGAATGAATCACAGGCTACAACTGTCGCTGATGCTATTGTTCAACTTAAAAGAGAATCATTAGTGGAACAGCCAAGAGAAGGAATCGAGGAATCGCGACTCACGGTCGATTCACCTGTCCCATTTTGCTTGCATAAGTTGTGGTTTGAATTGCATAAGCGAGAACACCAGACATTTATTCCGCGTCCAGGAGGTGCAGCCGATGATGTTGAAACAGCCTATGTATTAGGTGCTGATAAGCAGCCACAGCAAATAGGCGATGTAATGTCCGTGATCCCTCCGCTTTACCGTTCGGTCAAAACCACTGGTAAACCAGAGGAACGAGTTCAACAAGGGCGCGATCCAATAGGCATACGACAGCAACTTGCTGGCTTAGCTTCAAAACTACGCGATCCACGATTTGCATTTCTATTCACACCTGGGGAATGGCAGCCAGACATTAAGGGCCAAGTCCTTAAGGATTTAGACGAATTGCTTGAAGGGTGGATTGGTGGGCCTAGACCGATAGCGATTCTTGACTTATCTGGCATCCCTTCATCAATACTCAATGACCTTATCGGGGCGATTTTGCGCATTTTGTATGATGCGGTCTTTTGGGCAAAGAATCTTCCTGAAGGGGGACGGGAACGGCCATTATTTCTAGTGTTGGAGGAGGCGCATGCTTATTTGTCCGGTGAGAGTTCTAGCTCTGCAGCGGCAGCAGTACGACGAATTGCGAAAGAAGGCCGCAAATATGGCGTGGGTATGATGATTGTGAGTCAGCGGCCATCTGAAATTGATTCGACTATTCTCTCCCAATGTGGAACATTGTTTGCTATGCGACTTGCAAACGATACGGATAGAGGACATATTACAGGTGCGGCTTCAGACAACCTGAAAGGGCTTTTTGAAATGCTGCCTGTACTACGCACCGGCGAGGCTATCATCGTGGGTGAAGCCGTTAGTCTTCCAGTACGCACATTGATTACTCCACCGCCAATGCAGAGGAGGCCAGATAGCGTAGATCCAGTGGTCGTTGTTAGGGGCGGACCGAGTGATGGATATGATGGTCCGGCAGGATGGGGACAGCCTCGTGATCCTGCTGACTACGCGGCAATGATTCGTCAGTGGCGTCAGCAAAACCCGCAATATCAACATAAGTCATTGCCGACAGAAACAGTGACGTAACTGAATCCCAACAAGGAGGAGTGAGAAATGGAATGGATCGAATCACCGGAGTCTTCAAACATTGCTCGATTTGGCTATGAGGAATCGAGTCGCATCTTGAAGGTGGAATTCACGCACGGCGGCGTCTACGACTATTATGACGTGCCTGAGCCTGTTTTCACCGGCATGAAGAATGCCCCTTCAAAGGGGCAGTATCTCGCACAACAAATCAAAGGTATTTACCGATACGCGCGAGTGTAGTTTATCGCCTCATGAATTGGTGATAGCGGCAAGGGTCGGAGCAAAATGAGTAAGCAGAAGCTGGAGTTGACGTGGATTGGCAAGGAGAACCGGCCCAAGCTGGAGCCGAGGATTCTGCTGGAGGAGCCGGAGAAGTCGTATCACGCGGCGCATCGCGTGTCGAAGAACGACATCTTCGATAACCGGCTCATCTTTGGCGACAACCTGCTCGCGCTCAAGGCGCTGGAGCAGGAGTTCGCCGGTAAGGTCAAGTGCGTCTTTATTGATCCTCCGTACAACACCGGCTCTGCCTTCACTCACTATGACGATGGAGTGGAGCATTCCATCTGGCTCTCGCTCATGCGCGACCGCTTGGAACTGATTCGCCGATTGCTCTCGGACGAGGGCTCTCTTTGGATTTCCATCGACGACAACGAGGCGCACTATTTGAAGGTGCTCTGCGATGAAGTGTTTGGACGCCCCTGCTTTATAGCAGACATTGCTTGGAAGCGCAGAGATGGCGCTCCAAACGACCGCAAAATTGGGTCCGTTTACGATCATGTCCTTGTCTATGCCAAGGAACGATCAGGAGGCGCAAAGAAAACCAACGCTGAAGAAGCTTTCAACCTGATGTTGCGCACAGAGAAGGCCGATTCTCAGTATCAGGCATATGAGGAGCCATTCGGAGTGGATGAGCGCGGCCCTTTTCGCAAAGTTGACTCCACGGGAAATGCCAAAGGTGGAAGGTTTGTCCAGAGCCTGATTTATCCGGTCACGAATCCGTTTACTGGCGATCAAGTATTTCCTAGAAAAGGGCGCTGCTGGGTCTACAAGCAGGAGGAGATGCTTGCGATGGTAGCTGATCGGCGCTTCTTCTGGGGGAAGGATGGGAAGGCTGGTACGCCGATGAGGAAGCTTTTCAAATCTGAGGCTAAAGATGGGATGACCTCACCTACCATCTGGGATGACGCTGGATTGAATCAGCACGCAGCGCGAGAGATCGAGCTTCTATTTGGCGAAAAAGCGTCTTTTGAAACGCCTAAGCCAGAAAGTTTGATGCAGAGGGTTATCCATATTGCTTCCAATCCAGGCGACATCGTCCTCGATTCCTTTGCTGGTTCCGGCACGACTGGCGCAGTTGCGCACAAGATGGGTCGCCGCTGGATCATGGTTGAACTCGGAGAGCACTGCCACACGCACATCATCCCGCGCTTGAAGAAAGTTATTGACGGTGAAGACACAGGCGGCATCACAAAAGCAGTTGAGTGGAAGGGTGGCGGCGGATTCCGCTATTACCGCATTGCTCCATCCCTGCTGAAGGAAGACAAGTGGGGCAATTGGGTCATCAGCAAGGAATACAACGCTGCGATGCTGGCCGAGGCGCTCTGCAAGCTGGAGGGCTTTAACTACGCGCCGAGCGATGCCGTCTACTGGCAGCATGGCCGCTCCACGGAGCGCGATTACCTCTACGTCACCACAGCCCAACTGAATCACGAACAACTCCAGCAGTTGAGCGATGAGGTTGGCAAGGAGCGGTCGCTGCTGGTGCTTTGCACAGCCTTTCGCGGCAAGGCCGAACGCTATCCGAACCTTACGGTAAAGAAGATTCCCAAGCAGGTTCTCTCCCGCTGCGAGTGGGGACACGACGATTACAGCCTCCAGGTGGAGAACCTGCCCAAGGCTCCGCCTCCCGCAGGGCAACAGGCACTCTTCGGCGAGGAGCCAGATTCGGGAGATGCCCAATGAACCGCTACGTTAACGCCATCGCCGGACGCTTGAGCCTTCGCCCACCGCAACGGGAGTCGCTGGAAATTCTTGACCGCGTGACGGAAATTGCTCCGCCGCGCAAAGATGCGGCCATTGAAGCGGCGCTTGCGGCCATCCGTTCTGAATTTCCATCCGTGACCGACTTTGAGCGTGAGTTTCCTTCGCTGTGCTTTGCGCTTGCGACAGGTGTCGGCAAGACGCGGCTGATGGGAGCCTTCATCAGCTATCTGCATCTGGCGCATGGGGTCAACAACTTCTTTGTGCTTGCGCCGAACCTGACCATCTACAACAAGCTGATTGCAGACTTCACGCCCAACACGCCGAAGTACGTCTTCAAGGGTATTTCAGAGTTTGCAACGGACAGCCCGGCCATCATCACCGGCGACAACTACGAGGCGATGTCTGGTTCTCTGTACGATGTCACGCTTCGTTGCAAGATCAACATCTTCAACATCTCCAAAATCAATTCTGAAGTGCGCGGAGGGAAGTCGCCGCGCATCAAGCGACTTTCCGAGTACATCGGCGAGAGCTACTTTGAATATCTGGCCGCGCTGTCCGACCTTGTTTTGCTGATGGATGAGTCGCACCGCTACCGTGCATCGGCGGGTGTTCGCGCCATCAACGAATTGAAACCGATTCTGGGGCTGGAGTTGACCGCGACGCCATTCGTCGAATCCACACGCGGCCCAGTGCCCTTCAAGAACGTGATTCTCGACTACCCGCTAGGCAGGGCGATGTCTGACGGCTTTGTAAAGGAGCCAGCCGTCATCACGCGCAAGGACTTCAATCCGGCTGGTATGTCTACGGAAGAGATTGAGCGCCTGAAGCTGGAGGACGGCATCCGGTTGCACGAGAGTGTGAAGGTGCAACTGGAGACCTATGCCCGCGAAAACTCCCGCGAGATTGTAAAGCCGTTCCTGCTGGTGATTGCCCGCGATACGACTCATGCCAAGCAGTTGCTCGACCTAATCCAGTCTGAGCAGTTCTTTAGTGGCAGCTACAAAGACAAAGTGATTCAGGTGGACTCCAGCAAGACCGGCGCAGAAGAGGAAGAGATGATTGCGCGGCTGCTGAAGGTGGAACACGCCGACGAGCCGACCGAGATCGTGATCCATGTCAACATGTTGAAAGAAGGATGGGACGTAACGAACCTCTATACGATAGTCCCGCTTCGCGCTGCCAATGCACGGACACTGATTGAGCAGTCCATTGGGCGCGGATTGCGCCTACCCTATGGGAAGCGTACAGGTGTGACGGCAGTAGACCGGCTCAACATTGTGGCGCACGACCGATTCCAGGAGATTGTGGACGAGGCGAACAAGCCTGATTCTCAACTGCACTTGCAGGCAATTGTTCTGACAGGCGAGGAGTTTGCGCAGAAGACCGTCACTGTTGTTTCGCAGTCCCGGCTTGCAGGCAAACTCGGCTTTGAGGCCGCACAGCCAAGCGCCACAACCATAACCGCGCCAGCCGCTCCGCCGGTGTTTACAAACCCGGAAGACCAGCGAGCGGCACAGATTGCTTACACCGTCATTCAAAAGCTGGAGAGCCAGCCGCAGAAGTTGCCATCTCTCGCGCATCTATCCAAGCCGGAGATTCAGGCTGAGATTATTCAGGCCGTGACGGCGCAGTACACTCCCACACAGATGACGCTCGAAGGAGTGGTTGAGAAGCCTGATTTTGCTGCGGTTGTCGCCGAGACAAGCCGCCTGATTCAGAAAGAGACCATCAACATTCCGCGCATTCTGGTTGTGCCCACGGGTGTAGTGCGATCCGGCTACAAACCTTTCACGCTCGCACTTGATTCCATGCGCTATCCAGAGCCAGCGGATGAGATTTGGATACAGTATCTCCGCACTGGACAAAAGGAGTTGCAGACGCTGGGCGTTGGAGGTATCGAAGAAAAGCGGCTGGAGGATTATGTCGTCAGCGGCCTCGTGGATTTTGACGATGTGTCCTATGACGACCACGCCGACCTGCTTTACGATCTAGCTGCGCAAACGGTGAAACACTTCCAAACGTATCTGAGTGCAGAAGGGACACGGAAGGTTCTGCGCTGCCACCAACGGGAGATTGCAAGGTTTATTCACTCGCAGATGCAGGTACATTTCTGGGAGGAAGCAAGCGGCTACGAAACAAAGGTGACGCAGGGCTTCACTGACCTGAAGACCAGCGCGTACACGGCAGCCGCAAACCAGCCAATTCTGGATTACCACAACGCACCACAGGACAAGAGCAATATGAGCAAGTACCTGTTTGGAGGCTTTGCTCACTGTTTGAATGATGTGGAGAAGTTCCAGTCAGACCCTGAGCGCAGGCTGGCAGTGATTCTTGAACGCGACGAGTTCAAGTGGTTCAAGCCACGCAAGGGGCAGTTCCAACTTTTCTACAAATGGGGCGCAGAGCATCTGGAGTACCAGCCCGATTTTGTGGCTGAGGGGCAGGACTGCGTCTACATGCTGGAACCAAAAGCGGCCAACGAAATGGATGATGAACAGGTAAAAGCAAAGCGCGATTCTGCCGTAAAGTGGTGCGCTCTTGCTACTGAAAACGCCGCTACCACGGGCGAAAAGCCCTGGCAGTATGTACTGATTCCGCATGACGACATTACGGACAACAAGACAATCGAGGGACTCTCGGCAAGATATAGTTGCCGATAGAGAAGCCACTAATTGTCTGAATAACAAGAGCAAAAACAAAAGCTGCTAAGGGGAGCTCCGCCCCTCGCGCCCGCAAGGGGCGTAGCTTATAACCCTCAATGATGCTGAGCATCACCGACGGGCAATCATCCCGCCCAGCGTGACACCTTTAACTGTCGTGCCGTTTGATAACTTTGCAGACACAACGGGCACTACGTTTTGATTATCCAATGTCATTCGCGTACCGGGCTGGAGCAAAACACACCCATAGGTTTTCAGATTAGGTGCTGATGCTGGTTGGCCTCGGTAAAGGCGCGATTGACCCTTTGTCATGGAATCCTGCATTGAATCCTCCCAATGAGCAGAGTATCGATCGAACATCTGGCTTACAGCGGCGAAGCTCGGACAAACAATTGCACCCGGAACAATGCCCAACCCCTTCGCCGTTACCGAGACATACCTTGGTCTTGGTTTCTTTGCTTCTTCCTCTTCGTGCTGAATACGGGAAACGTAGTTCTGTGCTTCAACATTCCCCTGTTCGGCTGCTTTACGAAACCACACAAGAGCTTGTGCGCGGTTTTTCTGTAAGCCGTTACCGATTAGGTATAGGGAGCCAAGTTCATATTCGGCTTCGGAATTTCCCTGTTCAGCCGCCTTGAGGAACCACTGAGCAGCCTGTGTGTAATCTTGAGTTACATCATGGCCGTTCTTATAGCACATACCAATGTTGTATTGTGCTGCTTCAATTCCTTGCTCCGCAGCTTGATACATCCAATATGTGGCTTGTTCATTATTTTGCATTACGCCTTGCCCTTGCTCGTAAAGTCCAGCAAGGTTGAATTCAGCATCTGCTTCATCCTGCAATGCTGCTTTGAGATACCAGTTAACAGCTTGTGCATAATCTTGATGCAGGCCGAGGCCCAGTTGGTAAAAGGAGCCTAGTTTATATTCAGCTTCTGCATCTCCTTGTTCTGCGGCCTTGCGGTACCATGCCGCTGCTAGGCCATCGTCATGTGGTACACCTTTACCCTTCACATACGCGAAACCAACAGCTTTTTGTGCTGATGCGTCACCAGCGTTTGCTTTTGCCATAACCTCTGGATCGATGCCTCTGGCTGGTGCTAGTGCTTGCGCTGCGAGGGTGACGGGGAGCATAGCCGGGCATGTCAGGGCAGACACTAGAAACAGTTTTTGAACGAGGTGCTTCCAATTCATCCCCATAAAACCTCTTTGATACTTCATTTCAATGTAACCCATAGCTTACAACCATACTTGAAGTAAGGCAAAGTACGTTTGCATACAGACCGGTCGGCTCATTCGCGTTCTGCGAACTCAGCGCGGCTGCACGCAACCTGAACTTAGTCTGATTTAGTTTCAGTCAAGGTAACTAGTGCCCCGAACCCGCAGGCCCCTTTAATCCAAGGAGCAGACTTTAGTGGTTCAACATCAGGTAAGGGTACGTTAGCGCCCCGCATAATACCCCAAAGAATGAGCCCCTGACCAAACTGAGCTGCGTAAACAAAAAAATCGTACTCTGGCATAAAACCGTAAATGTAACAAAACCGGTCACCACATTCCTTGATGTTTGTACGCTTACCTAGGGAGCGGACTGACTGAGCCGCAGCACGACTCTGGTGCTTTTATCCACAGCAGGGTGGAGATCGGAATCGCCCGGCAGGCGCTATATGCGGCTCTTGAATGAGTGAAGTATTGGCTGTATAGAGAACAGGGTAGTCATGATGGTCTTTAGCTAGTCAGATTGATTCCTTTCGCTAAGCACACGTTGTTTTGATGACCGCCGTTTTGGAGAACTAATAATCAAAATAACTAACAGTGGGTGCTACCGCCCCCCCGTAAAAGTGCACTCCATGTTGCCGAAGGATCGAGAAAAATCCGTTGTTGGCTATGTAGTCATTATTGCCGAGGGAGGGCAGCCACCCATGCTCAAAAGCCTCGTAGGCTAGAAGCCAATGGTCCTCGTAAAGCTCCGAAGATTGCATGTGAGAGCGCCATTTGGCAAATCCAGTTGCGTCGAACAAGCCATTTTCATGCAGATCCAGCGCGACTAGCGCAACCAGATCATCGTCAAGCCTGACTACCTTATCAGCGACCTGTTTGGAAATAGGCACTCCCATTTCCTTGGCGAGCCACAATGCCCAAGAGACTTCGTTGCCTTGTTGGAGCGGTGCGTGATATGCGCAGATACTGTGAATCAAGGTGTTCAAATCGGTGCTATCGGTATGGTACGCAACAAATTTTCTATAGATTTGACCGACGACTGACAACATCGTGGGTTCGGCGAGAGCCGCTTTAAGAAGCAGCGCTTGGCAAAGAGTCCAGTTCTCGCCAGTGATATTTGCTCCTAGTATCTGTTTAGCTGCGTAGGTAAGAACGCTGTCTGAAGGAAATTGTTTGGAGAATTCAAAGGCTCTATCGAATAGTGTCAACAGGTCGAATGACTGGGGCGTAGCTGCATCCCTGATTTCAAGTGTTCGAAGCTCGCTCTTCCATAGGGGCTCCAATGAGTCGGGTAGTAAAATTATCTCAGTCTTAGATTCGTTAATATCGAGTTCAAATTCTCTACCAATCTCATTTATAGTCGCTATGCACCTCTCGGCCTCAGAGATTGTAGAAAAATAGAGAAAGTAATCGTCGATAGATCTGGTGCCGCGTGTAGAAGGTAATTTGGCGATTAATTCGCGGTCCATTGCAGTTCCGATTACTTCACTGACAATAAAAGATGTGTCTGGCCCGACCGGTATTCCGCCAGTTTGTTTATCCTGACTCTCCCGCATCCAAAGGTCAATCCGATTCCCAAGCAGGTTGTATTTCTTATCTGCTCGCGCCGTCTGCTTAGTATGGAGAGCCCAAGGGATGCTGTGTGTGTAGATTGAGGGGTAATACCGCGCAATATCAGTTTTGAGAAGATATCGGGTCCCCACTGAACGCTGAGCTCGAAGGGACGGTTGTTCATTCAGCGAGTTTGTTGCCTCGACGGCACGTACAGCACTGAGCTTGGGTGTGCTAAGCGATAGTTGAGATTGTGCGCAGAATGTGCTCAAAACGGGCCACGCGGAAGCAATCTCCTCTGAAAGAACACATTGAATCATAGGATTTGGAATCGATAGTGTTCTTCGGAGGTGTTTTCGTTTTGGGATCGAATGGGTAACCGAACGACTTCGATGAACACCTGCCCCAGTCTTTTGAATGCTCTCAGTAGCTTTCGGCGTGACGAACGTAAGGATGTCAGGTATAGCGGGAGATATCGAAAGAGAATTGATCGTCGGAATAACGCGATCTGGGAAGTACCCGCGGGTCATCAGGTCGGTGGTAGTAAGTGTCGGTGCTGCTGTAGCGGTAGCCATAGATTTGTATGCAAGTACTCTGTTAACAGTGCGGCTGGTCACTCGGAACTAGTTAATCAGGAAAAAACATCTCGACGGGGATCTAGTGGCACTGATGTGAATGCGTTTTGTGCAGCTTGTCGCCGATTAACTTGGTTGCTCACAATCATACACAGGATCAGACCTGAATGCATCCATAGATAGGAAAGCTTTCGGGTGGCAATGATTGTTGCTTTATGATGACGATGGGAGGTGGAGTTTAATGGTTGACTCAAACCTTGGGGTCCCTGTGCGGTTGTGGCGGCAAAATTGCGAATCTGGCATCCGGCTGTCGTACTGCGTTTCTCAGGAAGTACCAGATGGCGTACAGTGCAGTGGGGACGTTATGTTCCCTTCAGATTCCCGTATTGACGATGCTCTAGTTGCCGCAAAATTAACAATTCAAATTGGATTTGAACCTGAAGTCGAATGGGTTATGACCCTTTCTCAACTTCACCAAATTGGCTTTGATGTCTACAAGGTTTAGGGGGCTAGCGGTGATTCTTGAACACGACCAGTTCAAGTGGTTCAAGCCGCGCAAGGGGCAGTTCCAGCTTTTCTATAAATGGGGCGCAGAGCATCTGGAGTACCAGCCCGATATTGTGGCCGAAGGGCAGGACTGCGTCTACATGCTGGAGCCGAAGGCGGCCAACGAAATGGATGATGAACAGGTAAAAGCAAAGCGCATTCGGCTGTAAAGTGGTGCGCTCTCGCTACTGAGAACGCAGCTACCGCGGGCGAAAAGCCTTGGCAGTATGTACTGATTCCGCATGACGACATTACGGACAACAAGACAATCGAGGGACTCTCGGCAAGATATGGTTGCCGATAGAGAAGCCACTAATCGTCTGAATAACAAAAGCAAGATCAAAAGCTGCTAAGGGGAGCTCCGCCCCTCGCGCCCGCAAGGGGTGTCCCCAGACTTCCGCGCTTCGCTTGTGCAGTCCTCCGCTGCGCTGCGCCCTTTCCACTTCGCTTGTGCTTCGTTACAAGGGTGGGCGATCCCCCTCCCCTTGCAGTTGCTACCCCCCGCCTTCGCCAGGTGGCGTTCGGTATTTGGTTTTCAAATACCGCCACCCAAAACGGCAACCACAAAGGAGTAGCAACCATGAAGAGCAACACACAGACCACCGCCACAGAGCAACCACAACGCCAGACGGCGCAAGAAGTAATCGCCGCCAACATTAAAATGCTTATCGAGCAGCTTGAGAGTGGCAAAAGCGATGCACTCACCGCATACCTCAACGCCATGAGCCGCTTTCATAATTACAGCTTTGGAAATATTCTTTCCATCGCAATGCACCGCCCAGATGCAACGCACGTTGCAGGTTTTCACACATGGCGCGAGCTTGACCGACACGTCATGAAAGGCCAGAAAGGAATTCCAATCATGGCCCCGATGATTGGAAACAAGCGCCAAAAGGACGAACAACCCACAAAGCAAAGCGACAAGCCCGCACCTGTATTAGTGGGATTCCGTACGGTGTATGTGTTTGATATCGCGCAGACCGAAGGCAAAGAGCTTCCCGCACCTGCTACCGTTTCCGGCGAAGTAGGCACATTCCGCGACCGCCTATTTAAATTTGTTGCTCAGCAAGGCATCGAGATTGAGTACAACGAGCGCATTGCACCCGCATTAGGCATTAGCTACGGCGGAAAGATTGCATTGCTACCCGGACAGGCTAAGGCCGAGGAGTTTAGCACTTTGGCGCACGAACTAGCACACGAGATGCTGCACCGCACCGAGCGCCGTAGCCTCACCACCAAAAGGATACGCGAGACAGAAGCGGAGGCTGTCGCTTTCATTATTGGCCGCGCCGTTGGACTGAACACTGGCACCGCCAGCGCCGACTATATCAGCCTCTATGATGGAAACGCCGAGTTGCTCACTGAGTCACTCGCTGTCATACAGCAAGCCTCAGCCGCCATCCTTGATGCACTCTTCGCAGAAGAGGATTCGGAGGCAATGGCGCAGGCCAGCTAAAAATGCGCCGAGAGCGGGTGTGTCGGATACACCCGCTCTCGGATTACACGAAAATAAATCACAATGAAGCAAGACATTACCCTGCATATAAAAAGCTACGTGGACTCTTGGTCATAGACTACTTCGGCGAGCATTTGGAAATGCCCAGGATTAGGAGCTAGATAACTCCTCACGCCGTTCTATCCGGTAAGTGCAGTATCTTGGCCCCGCGTTGGGTGCGTTCTAAGAAATCGGCCCACTCCTGCATCATCTTGCTACGGGGTTCCAGATACAGGGCATGGTTATACGCAGCGCTGACGGCATTGCGGGGAGCGTGCGCAAGTTGCAATTCAATGTGGTCATGGTTAAAGCCCTGCTCGTGCAGGATGGTGGAGGCCAGACCGCGGAACCCGTGCCCGGTCATTTGTCCTTTGTAGCCCATACGCTCCAGCGCCTTCAGAATCGTGTTGTTGCTCATCGGCTTGCTCGTGCTGCGATCTCCGGGGAAAAGCCACTCGCTATGCCCGGTGAGCGTCTGCAAAGTATCCAGTACTTCCAACGCTTGCTTGGCTAGCGGAACAATGTGCGGAGTACGCATCTTCATGCGCTCGGCTGGAATATCCCAGCGTCCATCTTCCGTGTTGAACTCTGACCACTTTGCGCCTATCAATTCACTAGTGCGCACAAAAGTGAGTGCCATCAGCTTGATTGCCAGTCTGGTGACGTGTGTCCCCTGGTAGACCTCGATTGCTCTCAGCAGCCCTGGCAGTTCCTTAGCATCTACGCGGGCATAATTTACCTTGCGAGTGGTTTTCAGAATGTCGCTCGGCTTGATTTCCGTAGCGGGGTTACGTTTTGCGTACCCGTGCGCAATGGCGTACCTGAATACCTGCCCGACTGTTTCCAGTGCCCGTTTGGCGATATCCCTTGCACCGCGCTCCTCGATTGCTTTGGTCATAACGACAAGTTCTGGAGCCTCAATCTCCACAATCGGTCGCGCCCCCAGAACGGGAAGAATATCAGCATCGATGCGACGTTTCACGTACTCCACATGGCGCGGGCTTTTGCCGTCCTGCCAGTGAGCAAGCCAGAGATTGGCGACGCTCTGAAAGGAATTCTCCACGGCGGCTTTCTCTACAGTTTTCGCAGCCTTCCGTTGAGCCATCGGGTCAATGCCGGCGGCCAGCAACTTGCGAGCCTCTACATGGCGTTCCCTTGCCAGGGCAAGCGGCACATCCGGGTATTTGCCAAAGGTCATGAGCTTTTGTTTCCCCTCATACCTATACTTCCAGCGGAATATCTTTCCGCCCGTTGGCGTGACAAATAGAAACATACCGCCGCTATCCTTTAGGCGGTAGGGCTTATCAGTAAATTTTGCCTTTTTGATCCCAATCTCTGTGAGTGCCATACGTCACCATCCCTATTTCTAAAATACCACCAGGATGAACTAAGCATACCCCCAGAAATACCACCAGAAGACCTTGGCTGTAATAGCACCTCCTTGCACCACCTTGGACACAAAAAGAGAAAAACCCTAGTGTTTACTAGGGTCTCCGTCGCTTATTTGGATGTTGTGGGATGTCTTGAAATAAGGTCGTGGCGGAGAGAGGGGGATTCGAACCCCCGGTACAGCTTTTGACCGTACAACGGTTTAGCAAACCGCCGCCTTCAGCCACTCGGCCATCTCTCCGCGGTCACTCGGACGATTATAGCGGATGTATGCTACTTAACGCGAGACACAATCACCTTTCTCACCGCCGTATAGGATTTCTTTTCCTTGCCGGCAACTGCTACATTCCCTTCATGACCGCCAATCAACCTCTGGCCTCTGCCCTAACTCCGCGACGATTACCCGGGCGGAAACTGGGACTGCTGACTCTCATCGCTGCTACTTACTTCATAGTCGCCGGTGGGCCCTACGGAATTGAAGATATTCTGGGAGGCGCAGGCTATGCAGGCGCGATTCTCATCCTGCTGATCTTGCCCCTCTTTTGGAGCCTGCCCACCACGCTCATGATTGGCGAATTGACCAGCGCGATTCCTGCCGAAGGCCATGGCAGAGGATGGAATGTTGCCGCGCATCTTTGCCAAAGTGAATCGTCGCGGAGTTCCCTGTGTTTCTGTACTGGCCAGTGCCACAGCCTGGGCACTGGCGCTCAGGATTAATTTTGAGCGCTCATTTCGATTGATCTAATCCTCTACGGCGGCAGCCTGATGCTGGAGTTTGTGGCGCTATTGGCTCTACGCATCCGAGAGCCGGAGTTGCCCAGACCCTTTCGTGCCGGGAGCTTCTGTTTTGCTGCTTTGCTAGGAGTGGGACCGGGGTTGTTGCTCCTCTACGCAATCTATTCCTCGCGGGATGAGCAGGTGGTTGGGATTTCCGCACTGCTGTTCGCATTGCTGGTGGCTGTCGCCGGGCCGGTCCTCTATCTATTAACGCAAAGAGGCCGGACTGCCCGCAGCCCGGCCTCCTGATACGCAATCCCGCTGTTACTTTGTTGCCGTCTTGATCTTGTTCTCCTCATACCGCTTGGCTGAGCGAATCACGCAGTCGCGTGCTGCGGCGGCATCGCGCCATCCCTTTACTTCGACGCGCTTGCCCTCCAGATCCTTATAGATGGCGAAGAAGTGCGTAATTTCCTTGAGCATGTGGGGATAAATCTCGGAGTAATTCCACACGTCGGTGTAGCGGGGATTGTTTTTGCCGACGGCCAGCACCTTTTCGTCCAGAACGCCCTGATCGAGCATTTCCAGCAGGCCAATCGGACGCACATCCTGAATGCAGCCGGAGAAGCTGGGTGTATCCACCAGCACCAGCACATCAAGCGGGTCACCATCTTCGCTCAGAGTTGAGGGGATAAAACCATAGTCGCCGGGATAGTGTACCGGGGAGTAGAGATTGCGGTCGAGCCGAAAGACGTGCAGGGTCTTGTCGTACTCGTACTTGTTGATTCCCTCGTAAGGAATCTCAATGACTGCGCGGATGACCTCGGGGGTTTTATCCCCAATGGGAAGTTCCAGATAGTTGACCATGTTTGTCGGCTGTCCTTTGTTTTCCGGTTCGCTGTGGGGATGATCTTTTCCAAAGAGGTTTTTGGGAGCACAGGAGAAGCTCTTTGGGCGAGTCCTCAGTCTATAATCAACCAAGATGAAAGCTCACGTCTACGTCACGCCAAAACTTACCGTACTTGATCCGCAAGGTCAGGCCATCCAGAATGCACTGCGCAAGATGCAGTATTCGGGGGTGGAGGCCGTGCGGCAGGGCAAATATTTTGTCCTGACACTTGAGAATTCTCTCACCCCCGAAGCCGCCAAGGCTCTGGTGGAGCGCATCGCCCGAGAGGTTCTCACCAATCCGGTGATTGAGGAGTACTCCTTCACTATCGAAAACTAAGGCGAGGGGAGGATTTTGCGGCATCCTCACGGGTTGCCGCGCCCCTCGGCTCTGCCCTTTCTGCTGTCACCCTCCGGTGGTGTTCCACAATCCAGTCCTCTCTCGGCGTTTGCTCCGCTTACAATAAATTCATGTGTGGAATCGTCGGTTATGTAGGTAAGAAACCTGTTGTTCCCGTCATTATTGAGGGATTGCGCCGTCTGGAGTATCGCGGCTACGATTCTGCCGGCATCGCTGTCGGTGCTGCCGGCATGGAGAAGCTCGACGTGCGCCGCGCTCCGGGAAAGCTGCACTTTCTCGAAGAGGTTCTTGAGGAGCATCCGCTCCACGGCAGCTACGGCATCGGCCATACTCGCTGGGCCACCCATGGACGCCCCACGGAAGAGAATGCTCATCCTCACCGCGACTGTACAGGCAGGCTGGTGGTGGTCCACAACGGGATCGTGGAGAACTATCTTGAACTGAAGCGCGAACTCATCGCCAGGGGCCACAAGTTTGTCACCGAAACTGACACCGAGATCATTGCCCACCTCATCGAACAGGTGCTCAAGGACGCCGAAGCTCTCGGCAAACCGATTCTGCTGGAAGAGGCCGTTCGTCGTACCGTCCAAAGCCTGAAGGGAGCCTTCGCGCTCGGTGTTCTCAGTTCTACCGAGCCGGACAAGATTGTGGCCGCTCGGCTTGGACCTCCGGTGGTCATCGGCATCGGGGAGGGTGAATACTTTGTTGCATCGGATGTACCGGGAATTCTGCATCACACCCGCAATCTCTTCTTCCTCAATGACGGAGAAGTAGCCATTCTGACTCTGGATGGCGTCAAGGTCACCGACTTCAAGGGCAAGTCGCTGGAGTACAAAGTTCAGCGAATTACGTGGGATCCCATTCAGGCGGAAAAGGGCGGCTACAAGCACTTCATGCTGAAGGAAATCTGGGAGCAGCCGCGAGCCATACTTGACACCACTCTGAGCCGCGTATCGCTCGACACCGGACGGATATTTCTGGCTGACATGCAGATTACGGATGCCGACTTTGCGCAGGCCACCAGCATCAACATTGCCGCCTGCGGCACCAGTTGGCACGCGGCCCTGTGCGGTAAATACATGATTGAGCGGCTGGCGCGGCTTCCGGTTGATGTGGATTACGCCAGTGAATTCCGCTATCGCGACCCGATTGCCGATCCAAAATCCATCGGTATGTTGATTACGCAGTCCGGTGAAACGGCAGACACACTTGCAGCGCAACGTGAGATGATTGCGCTTGGATCAAAGACGATTGCCATCTGTAATGTAGTTGGCTCCATGGTGACGCGCGAGGCGCAGGGCACCATCTACACGCACGCCGGGCCGGAGATTGGCGTAGCCTCGACCAAGGCCTTCTCGGCACAACTGACGGCGCTCTTCCTGTTTGCGATGCATCTGGCGCAACGGCGAAAGATGCTTACAGATGCAACTTCATTGCCGCTGGTAGACGAGCTGAATCGCATCCCTGCCAAGCTGGAAGAGATTTTGCGTTCGCGCGAGAAGCAGATTGAGGAGATTGCGCGACTCTTCGCGAGTGCCCGCGACTTCCTCTATCTCGGACGCGGCATTCACTTCCCGATTGCGCTGGAGGGCGCGTTGAAGCTGAAGGAAATCTCCTACATCCACGCCGAGGGATATCCTGCGGGCGAGATGAAGCATGGCCCCAATGCGCTGATTGACGAAAATCTGCCGGTGGTTGTGATTGCAACCCGTGATGAGGGCGACGCGGCCTCAATACTGCGCTATGAGAAGACGCTCTCCAATTTGCAGGAGGTAACGGCGCGCAGTGGCCGCGTAATTGCGATTGCGACCGAAGGCGATGAACAGATTCGCCAGTTGGTGGAGCATGTCATCCACATTCCCCCGGCGCCGGAATTGCTCTCGCCATTGCTTGAGATTGTGCCGCTGCAACTGTTGGCATATTACATTGCAGTGCGTCGCGGCTGCGATGTTGATCAACCACGCAATTTGGCCAAATCCGTGACAGTCGAATAAGGTGAACTCGCTGTGAGCTTCTGTTTGGAGACGGACAACTATTTCGAGAACTGGTCCATTGGTTGCATGCACGAAGGCGCGCCTTTTCGCGGCGGCAAAGCATACAGTACAGCCTTGAGGACGCAACGACACTGCTTGGCTGGGTCAAAGAGTTGAATGCGAACTTTATCCGATTGGCGCACTATCCCCACAATGAGAATGTTCCGCGCCTCGCCGACAAGCTTGGAATACTTCTACGGAGGAAATCCCGGTTTACTGGGGCAATGACTGGACTAACCCCGCTACTCTGGCCAACGCCAAGGAGCAACTTGCAGCGTTAATCGCTCGCGACCAGAATTGCGCTGCCACCATACTCTGGTCGCTCTCTAACGAGACGGCTCAGAGTTCGGAGCGGACTGCATTCTTCCACAACTTTGCCGTCTACGGGCGCACGCAGGACTCCACTCGCCTCTTTCCCTCCGCGCTCAGCCACTTCACCAAGACTGGCCCGCACGAGCAGAGCCTCGATGATCCACTCATAGTCGACCTTGATGTGGTCGGCATCAACGAGTACATCGGCTGGTACGGGGGCGGTATGGAGGACATAGATCAGGTAACCTTCCGCAACCCCAGTGGCAAGCCCCTCCTTATCAGCGAAGTTGGGGCGGGCGCTCAGGCAGGACTCCATGGGCTGGTTGATCATCGCTGGACCGAGGAGTTTCAGGCAGAGGTATATCGGCACCAACTCCCCATGATCAAACACATTCCAACACTGGCCAGCATCTCCCCCCCCCCTGGGTGCTTATGGACTTTCGTTCACCTCTCCGTAACCTCGCCGGCATTCAGAACCAGTACAACCGCAAGGGACTCATCAGCAATCTCGGGCAAAAGAAACTGGCCTTCGCGGTATTGGCAGATTATTACAAGAATAAAGCCGTCGAACCTGCAAAGTGAGGCTCTGGATAGGATCGTAGGAATACACGCCACCAGAGACTCCTTAGAATGAACGTCCTCTACCTTCGGGAAATCACAAGTAAACTGCTTTACTATTGGAAAATCCGACGATATAGTTATGATGCCGGAGTTGTCGAGTGTTGGGCTCATTCGCGTAAAGGTGGATCCCGATAAGGCATTGAATACCCGCTTTGCACTCGCTGTAGAAGTTATCCAGGAGAGGCTTGAGTGTGCTGTTCCTGGAAATAATCAATTGTTTTCGATGTAAGCGCAAAACAGATTTGAATCATGCTGAAGAATGAATGGAGATAAGCAAAAGATGCGCAACGGAAATGGTCAAATCAATTTTCACATGGTAATGCGGGCTGCATTTACGATGATTACCTTTCTCCTTTGCGCGTCCGGTGGAGTTGCACTCTCTGCACAGGAGTCCTTGCCAACAGCAGAGACAATCCAGGTTCCCGATACCGGGTGGAAGCTCTGGCCCGATACACGTGCCGAATGGAAGAACGACACGCTTTATCTTCCCGGCGAGGTCAACCTCGCCAGACTTCCCGTCAACCCACCAACAGGTGGCTGGCAGGCGCTCGATGGGGAGGGGCTGGCGATCACGCTACCTGCAACGGTTGAGCAATACTATTGGGGGAAACTTGGCCTGCGTCCTTATTCTTCTAATGAGTACACATATTCAGCCAGCGATCCTGAGGTGAAGAACGGAAACTATGAGGGTGTTTCGTGGTGGTGGCGAACGGTAGATATTCCAGCGAATTTCTCCGGCAAGGTAGTACTGCTGCATATCCGTGGAGCGCGCCAGCGTGCAGAGATATATGTCAATCACAAACTGGTGGGCTATGACCTTATCTCGGAAACAGCATTTGATGTAGACATCTCCAGTGCCATCCTGCCTGGTCAGACGAATCAAATTGCGATTCGCATCACGAATCCTGGCGGACGTTTGGATTGGCGCGATTATGCTCCGCAGCAATGGGGCAAATACCTTCTTCAGAGGAGCCTTGGCTTTGGCGGACTCGATCGCGGTCTCACGATCTCTGCTCACGATCATGTATATCTCTCCGATGCATGGGTTCTCAATAAGCAGGAGCCGCGCTCCATTGCAGCAAATGTTACGGTTTCTAACACAACATCCATGCCGCAATCGGGGATACTGAAGTTCAGCGTGATTGATTTGAGTACTGGCGCTGCCCGCGTCAGCCGCGAGATTCCAGCCACTGTTTCCCCTTCTGCAACGCGAGATTTTGCAACTTCTCTTACAGACACTACCGCCAGACTCTGGGATATTGATTCCCCTAATCTCTATGGCCTTCGTGTCGAGTGGTCCGGTGCGAGTGCAAAGGATATACGCACAATACGTTTTGGATTTCGCTGGTTTGAGCCTCGTGGCGTTGGTACAAATGCCGGCCTCTATCTCAATGGCAAACGCATAAGAATGTACACCGCTATTTCGTGGGGGTTCTGGGGGCTCAATGGAACCTGGCCGACGCCGGAACTTGCTCGCAAGGAAGTCACAACAGCAAAATCACTTGGCCTGAATGCACTTAACTTTCATCGCAACATTGGCAAGGAAGAGGTGCTGGCACAACAGGACGAACTCGGTTTGTTGCGCTACATGGAGCCGGGAGGCGGCGCCAGCCTTCTCGAGCCTTTTGTGGCGCGTCAGGAACCAGCAGTATCAGGCTCATTCGACACCACGGGCAAGGGAGGGGATCCCGATAACTTCCTAAAACGCTATACCGCAGAAAGAACTCTGCGCATGGTTAAGATGTTCCGCTCGCATCCGTCGCTGGTAATGTATGTGGTGCAAAATGAGGTTGAGCCGGACGTATCCAAACCCTATGTCTGGAATATTCTTCACTCGATGCACGCACTGGACCCGAGTCGAGTTGTTGTTGCGAAATCCGGAATTAGTTGGCGACATCAAGCCTGGCTTGCTCCGTATAGCGATCAGGCCAATAAGGATGACGGAAGTGGCTACTCTGGCTGGCGTGATCAGCATACGGTCGGCGGCCCGGGAGTCTGGACGGACGATCTGTATCGAGACCCGACTCACTTTACCCACCAACTCGACGATCCTAAAGAAATTGTTGATTGGGGAGAGATGCTGGGCGCGGCTACCGCAGATCATCATGACCTGATGGTGAAGCAAATTCAGGCCGCAGGAGGAGCCAGCTACGATCTGCTCGACCACGAGCAGATGGATGCGGCGTATAAGAGCTTCCTCGACACATCGGGTTTGCGTTCCAGTTTTCCGACAACCAGCTACGTCTACGATCAGATCGGCAGGAAGGGCTATGAGTTCTGGGCACGAGTCATCGAAACGGCACGCCTGTCCGATTCCAACGACATTCTCACCATCAGCGGATGGGAGTCTACTGCGATTGAAAACCACTCTGGGCTGGTAGATAATCTCCGCAACCCCAAGGGCGATCCGAGTGTTATTGCACCGCACCTTGCTGCATTGCTGCCCGTTGTACGACCACGCGGAACCATTCATCGTGCCGGGGAGAATATTTTGGCGGATGTATATCTGCTGAATGAAACGGGCCACGAGGTCAAGGGGGATATCCAACTCTCGCTCTCGGACTCTTTTGGCAAGCAAACGAATATCGGTAGCTGGCCTGTGCCCGCTTACCTGCAGGATCACTTTGTCTATCCTGTTCAAATGGCGGTCAGTATCCCAGCCTTCAAACTGGAAGGCCATTACAAATTAACCGTCACGCTCAAGGGCGCGAGCACAGCCGAGAACTCCGAGACACTTGAAATTCTTAACCCTGAACCAGCTAAGATGCCAGAGGTTCACGTTGGCGTGTCTGGCAATTCAGATGGAATGCTCAAGCAACTTCAGTTGATTTCACATGTCCATGCAGAGGCCTATCAGCCAAACAAGAGCTATGACCTTATCCTTGCCCCTCAGAGTTCCAAGGGGAACGTCGTGCGATCTAACGATGGGGCACGCATCGCGAATACTGAAGATGAGGCACTGTATCGCGGCAGTATCCGCGGCAAGTCAAACTCCTTCACGCTTCACTTTGGCGGATTGCCAAATGGCACGGCAAGAGTTTCGCTCTACTTTGCAGATATAGCCGAAGCCAAGCCTGGCCTTCGCAACTTTGATATTCAACTAAACCATAAAACAGTTGCCACCAACTTCGACATTGCAGCCGAAGCTCATGGTGGGAACAGCGCCGTTGTCAAGACCTTTAACGTTGAAACAATTGACGGGGGAATTGACTTGGGGCCCGGCAAGGTCAAACCCGCAGATGGACGCTACAACGATGCTCTCTTCAACGCCATTAAAATTGAGGTTGCTGGCAAGACCTTCGCTTATGCACTCGGCGGAGAAAGTTATACAGATAAGTCCGGACTGGTCTGGCAGGCTTATATGCCATCAAGTGATCTGACTCCGGAAATACTGGCAAGTGTCCGTTCCGGAACGCCCCTGATTGTGACAGCAACAGAAGAGACCAGCGCCATTGCAACTGCAACAACACTTGCATCTGAAGGAGCTTTTGAGTTCAAGGGCGGCATCCCTACAGCCCGTGCTTCCTGGATGGGGAACTGGATCATGATTGGCAAACACCCGATCTTTGACGGTCTTCCGCAGGAGGAGGTCATGCGCGGCGATTATCAATTTGACGTCAACAGGTGCTACGGATTGCAGGTGCAGGGGCCGGGCGTTGAATTGATTGCCGGATATGGCCGCGACCACAGCAAAACACTGGGCGCAGCAATCTTTACCGCACGCATTGGGAAGGGAAAAGTTCTCTTTCAGGGACTGAGCGGGGGAAATCCATTGGTTGAATCTCGCATCCTCGCAAACGCCATTGCTTTTCTGTTCTGTGGTCGCGACCAAGCTTCTTCAGGAGCAAATGAATGTAGCTCCCGATAGAAGCGAGGAACATCACTTTGTGTGCAGGCAGCACAATCACATCTTGCGTGGAATGCTGCTGCACTCAAAAATCAGAAACAACAATCTTATGCCGGAATCATGACCAGGCTGGTTATCCCGCGCATACGCAGATAGGGCCTGTCATCCAACTCTGAGCTGCCCCTCAGAGTTGGATGACAGGCCCTAAGGAATATCTTGGTCAGACCCGGGATATGTTTTTATCAAGAGCCGCGTAAATTCCGTTGCACTCGTTAAGCTAAGGCATTTTCGGAACTTCTATAGACTTTTTGAAAGGTGGCTTTTTCTTGAGAAAAATCCACTTAGCATCGAGCCTTCGGTCTACACTCATTCCGGGAATGCTTTAGCATTCAGATGTGTGGGGAACATACCCACAGGCAGATTGCCTGCTTCACAGACTTTTGCAACAAACGGAATCAGGAGGAAATACACGTCATGAAGCTCTCTCGTATTGCACTCGCAACCCTGCTTATCGCAGGACTGTCGTTCTCTTCCGCCCTTGCGCAACAGCCACAGGGTCAGCCCGGCCCCGGCGGCCGCCACGGCGCGTGGCAGAATCACGGTCTCAATCCCGATGAGCAGCTAAAACACCTGACCAAGGCCCTCAACCTGACGGATGCCCAGCAGACACAGATCAAGCCCCTGCTTGCGGACCGGGATGAACAGTTGAAGGCTCTGCGTACCGATAACACCGGCGATCCCAAGGCCAATCATGCCAAAATGCGAACAATTAATCAGGACTTTGAGAGCAAGTTTCAGGCCATCCTGACGGATGACCAGAAGCAGAAATACGCCGACTTCAAGGAACAGCAACGGCAACGGATGGAGGAGCGCCGCCAGCAACACCAGAATGGCAATGCGCCCGCACAGGTTCCTCCGCCAACAGCCGCACCTGCACCGCCAACAGGCATCTAAGAGCACTTTTCTTGAGAGGCTGGAGGGATGAGCATTTCCCCTGGGTCTAAACAGGCTGCGGAATAATTCGTTGTTTTGAAAGGGCGGGATAAATGGCAGGGTTGAAGCCCTACCAAACCACGCCCTTTCAAAACAGTATTGTGCCGCATACAAAACAATTCCACGACTTGCAGAGCAGTACACAGTACGAGGAAGAACGTATTTAGTATTGTCTGTCGTTGCTGACCGAACGCTCAATTCCGCCAAAGATCATCTGTAGAATTGCCATTACGACCGCGCCCCAAAAGGCTGCCGCGAAGGTGCGTACCTCAAAGCCCGGAACAAAATACGAGGAGAGTCTGAGAATCACAGCGTTAATCACCAGAAGAAATAACCCCAGCGTCAACACGCTGAAAGGAAAGGTGATGATCTTGAGGAAGAGTCCCAGGGTTGCATTCAACAATCCGATGACAATGACCGCAATCAACGCGGAAATCCAACTGGAAATATGAAAGCCCACGACAAAGTGCGCCGTTACCAACAGCGCAATTGCATTCAATAACCACTTGAGGAGCAAACGACTCATGGAGGGAACCTTTCTGAATTCTCAGATGGGCTGCGAACCGCTGCAGCCGCTCCTTCGTATTACGCTACAAGGGAGGGCATCCTGTGTCCATGAAATTTCGGAAATTTCGACTGTGCGGCTCTTTCGGGATTCTGCTGTTGCTGCCTCTGCTTACGCTCTTTTCTGCCGCCCAGCAGTTGCAGCACACAACGGTAATTCCCGATGCGGCCACACTGATGAAAGAGGTGGTCGAGAACCAGCATCGTCTCGACAAGGTACGGGAATCCTATACGTACAAGGAATCGGTTGCGACGGAAGAGATAGACGGCAAGGGGAGGGTCAATAAGACCGAGCGCGAGGAATTTGAGGTCTTCTTTGTCAACGGACACGAGATTCATCGCAAGGTTGCCGTGGACGGCAAGCCGCTCGATGGTCAGGATTTAGAAAAGGAAACAGAACACGTAACCAAAGAAGTTGAACGCGCAGAAAAAACTCCTCCGGATAAATCTCCGGAGGGCCAGCAGGTCATACACATCTCGCGATTGCTTTCGCTCATGGAGATCAGCAATCCCCGTGTGGAGGAGGTGAAGGGCCGCGCGACCTACGTCTACGATTTTTGCGGCAAGCGCGACGCAGAGACTCACGGCATGGTCGAAGATGCCAGCAAAAAAATTGCAGGAACCATCTGGATTGATGTTAAGGATCGCCAGGTGGCAAGACTGGATTCCCGCTTTCTGGAGAACTTCCACGTAGGCGGAGGACTGGTTGCGAATGTGCTGAAGGGCACAAGCTTCCACTTTGAACAGGGACCGGTCAAGAACGAACTGTGGCTGCCGACGGCTGCGGAGATAAATTTTGAGGCGCGTGTCCTGCTGCTGAAGGGAATTCGCCAGCACGTTACGGTTCTGGACCATGACTACGAGCGCTTCCACGTAGAGACCGAACAGAAGGGCGCTGTGGTAGAAAAACCATAACAACTCCCGAAGAATTCGATGTCTTTGCAAACTCTTGTAAAGATGCGGATACATAAGGAATCAACAACTTAGAGGCGGATATGTGTAAGCCGTCGTTGACCCTCATAAATTGGACGGATTCAGCATAGCGGAGGTTTTGCGAAACGTACCGCATTTCAGCAGTGACGGAGAACACGCACAATCGTTTTGACGAAATGTTAAAAGTAGTTAGCCCGTGCTGCGTCCAAAAGCTCTCCTTGGTAGAATGGAGATGGATCCAACACCCGCCGATACGGCCTATACCAGCCGTACAATCCAAAATTGGTCAACCACTTTTAGTCCCGGAGATGCTCTGCATGTCGCAATTTCTTTCGCCTTCCCCGTTTTCCAGCCAGCGTCGCGCCAAAATCGTAGGAACCCTCGGTCCGGCCTCGAATACCGAACCGATCTTCCGCGAACTGGTTCGTGCCGGCCTTGATGTTGTCCGCCTGAACTTCTCGCATGGAACACAGGAAGAGAAGCTTGCGCTTATCAAGATGATCCGCACGGTAAGCAAAGAAGAGAAGAAGCACCTCTCGATTCTGGGCGACCTGCAAGGCCCGAAGATTCGCACCGGCAAGCTGGTGGATCGCAAGCCGGTGCAGTTGTACACCGGGCAGACGCTGACCATCACCCCGCGCGACATTCTCGGGACGGCAGAACTCATCAGCACCACCTTCAAGACCCTCGCAGAAAATCTGGAAGAGGGTTCGCGCATTCTTCTCTCGGACGGACTGATCGAACTGCGTGTGCAGGAGGTTCGCGGCGAAGATGTTCTCTGTGACGTAATCAACGGCGGACTGCTCGGCGAGCACAAGGGCATCAACCTGCCCGGCATTCCTGTCCGCACCCCGTCGCTGACCACCAAGGATGAATCCGATCTTGAATTTGCACTCAAGAACGGCGTGGATATCATTGCCGTCTCCTTTGTCCGCACGGCAGAGGACATCCGCATGGTGCGCAACCGCGTGACGGCTCTGGGCACGGAGACATGGATCATCGCCAAGCTGGAAAAGCCGCAGGCTATTGAGCATCTGGACAGCATTCTGGAGGTCTCCGATGGCGTCATGGTTGCCCGTGGCGATCTGGGCGTCGAGATGCCGCCCGAACAGGTTCCCGCCATCCAGAAGCACGTTATCAAGCGCGCCGCCGAATATCGCAAGCCCGTCATCACGGCTACGCAGATGCTCGAATCCATGATCGAGAATCCGCGCCCCACCCGCGCCGAAGCTTCCGACGTTGCCAACGCCGTTTACGACGGCACCGATGCCGTCATGCTCTCCGGTGAGTCGGCCATGGGCAAGTACCCGATTGAGGCTGTACGCATGATGGCCAAGATCGTCGAAGAGACCGAGCGCCAGATCATTGATGCCGGGGGCAGCGCACTGCCTACCCTCAAGCTCGATGGCAAGCTCTCCATCGGCGAGACCATCTGCGAGGCCATGGCGCACGCCGCCAACGATCTGGACCTGAGCGCAATTGCTGTCTTCACCGAAACCGGAACCACGGCCCGCCACATCTCCAAGTACCGGCCCAAGTCGCCCATCTACGCGCTTTCAAGCTTTGATACCACGATCAATCGCATGAGCCTGCTCTGGGGCGTAACTCCGATCAAGTGCGACAAGCGCACTACGACAGAAGAGATGGTTGATACCGCCGAACAGATTCTTGACAACGGAGGCTATGCGCGTCCCAAAGAGATTGTCGGCATTGTCGCCGGAACCCGCACCAAGAGTGGCTCGACCAACTTCCTACGCCTGCACGTCATGGGCGACAAGGATCTGCACCGGCCCACGGTCAAAGGCAGGGGCGGCAAGGGCGAACAAGCACTGAGCAAGTAACGGGGATTTTTGCTCAAAAATTAACGGCCCGGTGAAAATTCGCCGGGCCGTTAATTTTTGTCTCAACATCCTTTACTTCGGCAGAGCGAGGCTACCCTTGACCTTAAAGCTGATCTCGGACCTGTTCTGTGTCTCTTCAGGCTGCGCAGCGCCGATACTGAGCCGATACTCGCCGGCAAGCACCGAGCGCTCTCCCTGATTATTCACGCTTGACAGCAGCCGCGGGCTCAACGGAATGCTGACCTCTCGCGCTTCGCCTGCGGCCAGATGAACCCGCTCAATGCCAACCAATGAATGCAGCGGACCATCCTTCTGCGGTGTCTTCAGGTACGCCTCGACCACCTCATCTCCAGCGAGCTTGCCGGTGTTGGTCACCGTTACCGTAGCAGTAAGCGGCTGGCCGGCAACCACAGTTGATTCCGAGAGCTTCACCGGAGAGTACCGGAAGGTCGAGTAGCTCAGACCGTATCCAAAGCCCCAGATCGGCTTGCCGGTGTAGTAACGATAGGTGCGATTTTTGAAAGAGTAGTCGGTGAACTCCGGCAGGTCGCTTGTTCCTGCGTAGAAGGTAACCGGAAGGCGGCCGGCAGGGTTGTTCAGCCCCGCCAGAGTACGGGCAATGGCCGTTCCCCCTTCAACGCCCGGATACCAGGCCTGAAGAATTGCTGCGGCATTTTGCTTGGCCCAGTTGAGCGCCAGAGCGCTACCGCTGAGCGAAATCACAATCACCGGTTTTCCGGTTGCTGCTACGGCCTCAAGCATTTTCTGCTGCGACAGAGGCAGGTCGAGACTGGTGCGATCCCCGCCGGTAAAGCCATCAATTTTGATGGACATCTCCTCGCCTTCCAGATTCGGGGAGAGGCCGACAAAGGCCAGCACAATATCAGATTCCTTCGCGGCGGTTACGGCCTCCTGCAATTGTGGTTCTGCGGACGGCTGCCACTTGAGCGTAATTCCGCCGCCGGACAGGTCGCCCGCATGGCTGTACTCAAATCTGAAATCGTGCGGGTGTGTATCAGCAAGAGCGACGCTGATCTCCGGCATCTCCCGTTTTCTCATTAAATCGCCTTCCGCGATGACCCTTCCATCCAAAACAAAGCGGAAGCTTTCTTTCGGTGAAAAAGGAAAGCTGTCCGCTCTTGCAAGCGTGAAGGTATAGTGCCCTGCTGCCGGCACGGTCAGCTTGCCGGTCCAGCGCACGGAGTAGTCATGTGTCTGAAGCTCAGGAACAGGAAGCGCATTTATCCAATCATCCTGGATGTTCGGTTCTGTCTTCTCCGCAACCGGGCGTCCGGTCCAGTCCGGTGTCGCAAAGTATTCCGTATGCAGGCCAGCGCCGAATGCGCTTCTTGGAACCGGGACATCCGCGCCTGTTGCCAGAGTTGCGCCCTGCGCATAATGGATAACAGCATCAGGGAACTGTGCCTGAATTGCATCGAGCGGATAGGCCGGATGGAGCGGGGTTCCGTTGTAGTTGCCTTCGAGCGCAGTCAGCAGGTCTGCCGTCGGGCCAACCACCGCTATGCTTCGGGGGCTCTCTTTGAAGGGAAGAACTCCATCATTCTTCAGTAGCACGATGGACTCCTCTGCTATCTTCAGCGCGAGTTGCCGATGCTCGGCAGAGGCAATCTCGTCGGCTCCAATTTTGTCGTAGGGATTGGTGCCGGGCGCGTCAAACAATCCCAACTGGAAGCGCGCCGTATACAGACGCTCTGCGGCCTGCGTCAGCAAATCCTCAGAGACAACGCCATCGCGGACCTCCTTTGCCAGAGTTTTATAGCTCCCGTCGCAGGAGAGATCGGTTCCCGCTTCAAGCGAAATTACCGATGCATGCGGAATGTCGGCGGCATTGTGGTGACCCACCGCGACATCCGTAATCGCGCCGCAGTCGGAGACCACAAAGCCCTTGAATCCCCACGCCTCCCGCAGATGGTCTTTAAGCAGCATCTTGTCGGCGCAGGCCGCCATCCCGTCAATCGCGTTGTAAGCGCACATAACGGATTTCACCCTGCCCTCCACCACTGTCGTGCGGAAAGCAGGCAGATATGTCTCTTCAAGATCGCGGGGACTCACCGTTACATCAAAGCTGTGCCGCAGGGACTCCGGGCCGCTATGCACTGCAAAGTGTTTGCTGGTGGCAACCGCTTTAGGGTGCTCCGGATCGTTGCCCTGTACGCCCTCAACAAAGGCCATGCCCATGCGTCCGGTCAGGAAGGGGTCTTCGCCGTAGGTCTCCTGCCCGCGACCCCAGCGAGGATCGCGAAAGATGTTGATATTCGGAGACCAGTAGGTCAGCCCGTAATAGATGCGGTGATTCCCGCTTCTCTCTGTCTGATTGTGAATCGCGCGGCCCTCGGTCGCAATCACGTCGCCCATCTGCTTGACGAGCGCAGGATCCCAGGTAGCGGCGACCCCAATCGCCTGCGGAAAGACGGTTGCGTAACCGGCTCTGGCCACTCCGTGCAGCGCCTCGTTCCACGTTTCATAATCGGGAACACCGAGGCGCGGGATTGCCGTTGCCCCGTCTACCAACTGATTTGCTTTTTCCTCCAGAGTCATCCGCGAGACCAGATCGTGTGCGCGAACAGCGGCGGGCAACGATGCATCCCTATAAGCGGGCTGGACTGTTTGAGCCTGCGCAGAAGCAACAAGCAGGGCAGCGGCAATCATTACAAAACGGTTCATAGGCTCGGATAACCTCGATTCGAATTCCGAGCGATTTTACTACACTGGAATGAGAAAAAATTCAATAGTAAATCGTTATAGGATCCTCCCTAAAGACCCCGCGCCTTTTCGATGGCGCGCACGACGGCCTGCGCCTTGTTCAGGCACTCCTGGTGCTCGGCCTCGGCGTTGGAGTCAGCCACAATTCCCGCTCCCGCCTGAATGTAGCCCTTTTTGCCTTCGACAAAAATACTGCGAATCGCGATGCACGAATCCAGATTGCCGGAGAAATCCGCATACAAAATACTGCCGCCATAGACGCCGCGACGCGCCGGTTCCAACTCCTCGATAATCTCCATTGCGCGAATCTTCGGCGCGCCGGAGAGCGTTCCCGCCGGGAAGCAGGCGCGGAAGGCATCCACCGCCGTCAGCCCCCTGCGCAGCTTGCCGCTGATGGCGCTGACCATGTGCATTACATGCGAGTAGCGCTCCACGAACATGAGCCGGTCCACCTTGACCGAGCCATACTCGGAGACGCGGCCCACATCGTTGCGGCCCAGGTCCACCAGCATCACGTGCTCGGCTCGCTCCTTTTCGTCGGCCATCATCTCGGCCTCAAGACTCAAGTCCTCGGCCTCGTTACCGCTGCGTCGGCGCGTTCCTGCGATGGGGCGGTACTCGACCTTGCCATGCGTGACGCGCACCAGAACCTCCGGCGACGAACCAACAACATGCACGGTGCGTGGCGCTATTTTCTTCTTACCCCGCGCTGCCGGCTGCTCATCCAGAATGCAGCGCAAAAAGTACATGTATGGCGAGGGATTCACAATGCGCAGAGCACGATAGATTGAAAAGGGATCAACGCCCGGCTCTACATCCAGACGCTGCGAGAGCACCGCCTGAAAGATATCGCCCGCCGTGATGTACTCCTTGATGCGATTGACGGCAGCGAGAAAATCCCTGCGCCGCGTGCGATGGGCAACCTTTAGTTTTGTCTGCGGACGCGGCTTGGGCAGCTTCGGCAAGGCGCGCGCGAGCCGCCGCTCCATGCGTCCGAGCCGCCTGACCGCATCTTCGTAGGCTGCGGTCGGATTTTGTACTGTCACATCTGCCGTGGCGATCAGCAGAATCTCCTTGCGTACATGGTCGAAGGCCAGCACCTCGTCAAAGAACATGAGGCAGGCATCGGGCACATTCAGTTCGTCGAGAGTTTGCTCGGGCAGGCGTTCAATCTGACGCACAATATCGTAGGTGCAAAAGCCCACCGCGCCGGAGGAAAACGGCGGCAGAGCGGCAATCCGCGCCGGTCTATGGCCGGAGAGAGCCTGCTTGAGCAGCTCAAAAACATCGCCCTCCAGCGTTGTCCGGCTTTTGCCTTCCAGAATGGTCAGCTTTCTGCCACGTGCAAGAATTTTTTTGTAGGGATGCAGGCCGATAAAGGTGTACCTGCCAATCTTTTCGCCGCCCTCGACCGACTCCAGCAGAAAGCACTCCGGTTCATCGGCAGCAGCCTTCAAAAAAGCGGAAACCGGCGTCTCCAGGTCTGCCGCCAGGGAGCGGTAAACAGGAACCAGTGTGTGCTCCCGCGAGAGGGTGACGAACTCCTTGCGAGTGGGCAGATAGGGGCTTGCGGCTTTTGCAGGCATACTTCGGTTATAGCATTTCGGAATGAGTGTAGACAGGAGGCTCGCCGAACCGGGGGTATCGGCGCCGGTTCCGGTAGCGATTTGCGGGGTTGCCTGCCGCAAATCCGTGGCCTATACTCGCAAAGTTTGGCTGCCGGAATCGCTATTCCGGCAGCACAAGGATTCCTCCGCAGACTAAGATACAAGCAGCGGAGAATCGCTCAGGAGAGGTCAGCAATTATGGCATCCGTTACGCTCGAACAGGAAATCAATCCATGGGAAGCTCAGGCGGCCCGCTTTGACTTTGCCGCTCGCAAACTGAACCTGGATGAGGGACTCTGGAAGGTCCTTCGCTACCCGGCACGCGAAATTATCGTTCACTTTCCTGTGTCAATGGATGATGGCCGTATCGAAATGTTCACCGGCTATCGAGTGCAGCACTCCATTGCCCGCGGTCCCGGCAAGGGCGGCCTTCGTTATGCGCCTGATGTCACCCTCGACGAAGTCCGCGCACTGGCAAGCTGGATGACGTGGAAGTGCGCCGTAGTCAACATTCCTTTTGGCGGAGCCAAGGGCGGCGTCATCTGCAATCCCCGCAAGATGAGCCAGGGCGAACTGGAGCGCATGACCCGCCGCTACACCTCAGAGATTATCGAGTTCATCGGTCCGGAAAAAGATGTAGCCGCACCCGACATGAACACCAGCGAACAGACCATGGCATGGATTATGGATACCTATTCCATGCACATGCGCAAGACTGTGACCAGCGTTGTGACTGGAAAGCCCATCAACATGGGTGGCTCGCGCGGACGCAGAGAGGCTACCGGACGCGGCATCGCAGTCATCTGCGACGAGAGCCTGCGCCATCTAAATCTGCCTTACGATGGCTGTCGCGTCATTATTCAGGGATTTGGCAACGTTGGCTCCAATGCTGCGCGCCTGCTCATGGAGCGTGGATACAAGATCATCGGCATTGCCGAATTTGATGGCGGTCTCTTCAATCCGGGCGGCATTGATATCCATCAGTTGCTCGAATACAAGGATCGCAATGGCACGATTCTTGGCTTTCGGGGAGCAGAGGCCATACCCAGTGAGGAACTCTTCGAAACGGAATGCGAAATTCTCATCCCGGCAGCTACGGAGAATGTCATCACCAGTCGCAACGCCGACAAGATCAAGGCGCGCATTGTGATTGAAGGCGCCAACGGACCGACGACTGCTGTTGCTGATGAGATTCTCTCGGAAAAGAATGTTTTCGTCATGCCGGACATCCTCTCGAATGCGGGCGGCGTAACGGCCAGCTACTTTGAATGGGTGCAGGACCGTCAGGGCTACTTCTGGAAGGAGTCGGTTGTCAACGAGCAACTGGAGGGCATCCTGCGCGACAGCTTCGATGATGTGATCCGCTACTCTGAGGCGCATAACGTGAACAACCGCATTGCCGCATACATGCTGGCGATTGATCGCGTTGCGGTTACGATTCGCCAGCGCGGCATCTACGCATAGGGCGGTTTTGGAATCTCCTCCGCCCTTTGTTGCATAATGGACATGACCCAAACGCGCGCCCTGTGAATCTACCCAACTCCATTACGTTCAGCCGCATCCTTATGGTGCCGGTCTTTATCTGGGCTCTTTCGCCTTTCTTCCCGGTTCACGGGCACAGTGGCGAGCAGGAGATTGTAGCCTCCGTTGTCTTTGTTCTGGCCTCGATGACCGACGGAATTGACGGCTATCTGGCGCGCAAACGAGGGCAAATCACCACGCTGGGAACCCTGCTGGACCCGCTCGCCGACAAACTGATGGTGGCCTCGGCCTACATCGCTCTGGTGGCGTATGAGCCGCAGATTGTCAAGGTCTGGATCGCGGTGGTCGTGATTGGCCGCGAGTTTCTCATCAACGGATTGCGCTCGATTGCCAGCGCCGAGGGCTTCACCATCGAAGCCAGCGACCTCGGCAAGATCAAGACGGTCGCGCAGATTGTCTCCGTGGTCGCAGCCATTCTGGCGCACCAATGGGAGGCATGGTACTGGGGTCCGGTTACCATTCCGGTCAAGTGGATTGCCATCGCGGCGGTTTATTTTATGCTGCTGGTCTCGATTGTGAGCGCGGTTGATTATTTTGTGGGCTTCTGGAAGAAGATTTCCAAGGCCAGCGACACCCGCCGCAAGAGCTTTGTGCTGCGTCGCCGCAAAAAAGAGCAGCCCGCCACTGACTGATTTCTACTCCACCACCACCAGCTGCTCCTCTTTTTGGATATAACCCTTGCGCCGAAACCAATCCTCCATGGCCGCCTGAAGCCGGTAGAGCGGGACACGCGAACCCACCTCCAGCAGCCCATCGGCTACAGGAAGTGTGTCATCAAAAACAGCATCGTTGGTGAAGTTGCGCATGGCGAAGTTATCTATCCAGTGCAGTGGACAGGCGTGACGCGCGCCCTCAGCATCTACCCACTCGATGCGCAGTTTGCGAAGGAACATCATTATCTAAGTAAGAACAGGCAGACTGGGCAGCAGGCGTGTGTGTTTTGCCTCTGAGAGAACCGCATCAAGCTGCGCGAGAACCTCTTCCGTGCTCATGGCATACATCTCGCGCCCGGCGTCGTAGCCTTCGTTGATGATCTGCTTCAGGTAGCGACCAGCAATCTGTGCGGCCAGCGCGTCGGTGATGACGTTGCCGGTGCGGCGCTTCTGCTCCACCCATGCCTCGCAGGGCAGGGTGATCCACATGGGGCGGCCATTTACGTCGAAGCGCACATCCACGGCATCGGCGTGGCGCGTGGCGATGGCGACCATGGTCCCCTTCCACGTGCAATGGAGTTCCTCGCCGCTCCAGCGGTCGGTCACAGAAAAGTCTTCGTACATGGGAATAGCGTATCGTCTTGCCGGGTGAGTGAGCAAGCCGCCCGTTTGCCGCCCCCCTCCCACACTGATAGAATCGGTATTTGCGGAGGCACCTCGTATTTCTGCCGTGCCCCATCCGCCAGCCCACCTTCGCCCTTACTGCGAAGGCCCCAAAGAAGGATAGACGTGGATTCCAAGACTCGGCACGCACTCAAGCAGGACAAGTTTGTTCAGGCAACCACCAGCAGCATCGGCTGGCTCGGCGAGCATCGCGACGCAATTCTCAAGATTGGCCTTCCTTCCGTTATCCTTGCGATTCTGTTGGTCGCGGGCACCGTCTACTACAACGTCCAGAGCGATAAAGCTGATGTAGAACTCGGCAACGCCCTCACCATCTATACCGGCCAGTTGACGCCTCCGGGGCAGCCCGCATTGCCCGGCCTCTACGCCACCTCATCTGACCGCGCAAAGGCCGCCAACAAGGGCTTCAGCGAAGTGGCCGGCAAGTATGCATGGCTCTCGCAGGGACGCAAGGCCCTTTACTTCAAGGGGCTTACGGAAATTGACCTGAACCAGACCGGCAGCGCTGAAAGCGACCTGAAGAGAGTGGCCAGCCATGGCGGCGACCTCGGCAATCTGGCCCATGTGGCTCTGGCGAACCTCTATCACGCTACCCAGCGCGATGCTCAGGCTGCCGACGAGCTGAACGCAATTGTCAGCAAGCCATCCAGCACCGTCAGCGCTCTGACCGCCCAGATTTACCTCGGAGACCTCTACGCGCACAATGACCCGGCCAAGGCCAAGGCCATCTACGCCAAGGTCAAGGACGCCGACAAGGAAGGCCCGCTTGGTTCGGCTGCTGAGAGTCGCATCACCGGACTGAAATAACTGGGGCCTGAAATAAGCTGGAATTTTGCTAAAGTTATGAGCGTGAAAAGCCCTGCTGCGTCCATTGGATGAGCAGGGCTTTATGCAGAGTGTAGAAATTCAATTCGCCACCAAACCTTCCGCACCCTTTGCGGCGGAGATACCCCTCTGGATGAAGAAGACCGCCCGGAACTCGAAAATGGCCGCAGAACTGGCGCTGGAAGCCTCTCGTCGTGAGGCCGCTGCCATGGTAACAGCGCTGGTCGAGCAGTACTCCGGCGTGCTTTACCGCGTCTCCTATTCGATTCTGCGCAACGCAACCGACGCCGAAGATGCTGTGCAGGAGACATTCCTGCGCGTGCTGAAGCATCAGGATTCGCTTGCCGAGATTCGCGACCAGCGCGTCTGGCTGGTGCGCATTGCCTGGAATATCTCCCTCGACCGCAAGCGCCGCAAAAAGACGCGTCCCGAAGATGACGACATTGACGATCTTGCGCGGGTTCTTCCTGCTCCGGGCATTACCGCTGAGGATGCGGCCATTGGTTCTCAGCAACAGAGCCGCGTACTGGCACTGATGGAAAAGCTGCCCGCAAAAGAGCGTCAGGTGTTGCTGCTCTCGGCTTTTGACGAACTCTCGACCGCACAGATTGCACAGATTATCGGAACTACGGAATCCTCCATACGCTCGCGACTCTTCCGCGCCCGCAAAGAGATGGCGACGCTGCTGGGCCGCGATCTTCCACCCGTAAAAGGGGGTGTGCGATGAATCTCTTCCACCGCAAAACACCGTTTGAAGTTGCTCTACCGGAGCTTGATGCCGCGCTTCAAGCGCTCTCTTCGGTCAGGCCTCCCGCAGGTCTTGCAGAAAGAATGCAACTTGCCATTGAGCGTGCTGCGGAAGAACTCCCGGCAAAGCCCGCAGGCAGATTCGGCCTGCTCGCCTTTGCCGGACGCACTCCGATGCGCTTGGCTGCTTCCGTCGCGGTGGGGATTGCAGTGGTTGGCGGAGCGGCTACCTATGAGTGGCAGGGGGCGCATCGCAGCGTGCCGATTGTTGCTCCGATTCGAATGGGCGGCGGTTTTGGCGCTGCTGGAGCTGCGCGTACCCCAATCCTTGGCGCTCCTGTGCAGAGTGCTGCGACGCCTGCCGGCAATACACACAAAGCCCCGACGCCTGCCGGCCACGGCAATTTGCAGCCGCATCACACGCTGAACAGCCGCGCTCATGTGCCCAAGCATCCGGTGATGGTGCAACCCGCGCCACAGCCTTAAACCTGTCTGGAATCCTGCGCTTCCACCTGCGTATGTTGAAAATTGCTTTCTGAGCGCTCGCGCCAGGAGACGGCGTTATATTCCGCCCCGGCCAGGACTGCAATAAAGGTGAGATAGAGCCAGACCATGGTGGCAATTCCTGTTCCCAATGAGCCGTAGAGGATGGAGTAGTCCGCTACGCGGGTTACATACCAGCCAAAAGTCAGAGTGAGCGGGAACCAGATAGCCGTTGCAAAAAAGGCCCCTGGCAGGATGCGTGTCCAGTGCTCTCGGCGACGGGTGCCAAAGTGATAGATGAGCGCCAGCACCGTGGTCGAGGTTCCCATGGCAAGAATCCAGCGCATCAGCCGCCAGAAAAAGACGACCACATGACGCAATTCGTGGCCGGCATTCTCGATCATCCAGATTTCGATAGAGTGCCCGAAGACCACCAGCAAGGTTGCAAAGCCCATGGGAATCAGGCAACTGGGAATCAGCAGCAGGGCAGTGATGCGGCGGCCCCAAAAACCCCAATCCTCGTCTCCCTGAATGCGGTAAGCGCGACGAAAGCCCTCCATCAGCGTGAGGATCATTCCCAGACCCGCCAGAACAGTGAGGCCCCCGGCCGAGAACAGAACCTGCACCGGACGAACATGTTGCGTCTGGAAGTAGGCCTGCACCAGATCCATGGTGTCAGCGGGAAGAAATTGTTCCAGCGCGTTGCGCAGTTCGACCCGCACATGGGAGCTGTCCGGAGCGAGCGCAAGAATGGTGGTCAGCAGGAGGAGACCGGGGAAGAGCATCAACATGCCGGAGTAGGCAGCCGCCTTCGACGTGTTGAGCACGTCGTCGGAGATGGCGCGAAAAAGGATTCTCCTGAAGCGATGCAGATGCTTATTCATGCAGAGAAAGACTAAAGCATTTTACCGGATTGGGTAAGCGGGAACTTGTCAGGGGAATCAGATTCGGCAGTTACAGCCTCATTTGTCAGCAGTTTATGTAGACTGCGCTGCAATCGCCTCTGGGCGTTCCCCATGTGACCAGGAACTGCCTGACGGAGGTCGGGTCCATGCTGCGCATCGCTTCAAATTCGCCGTTGCGCTGGCTGTAGAGAAGCCTGCCGCGGCTGTCCAGGACGGCAAGCGCCGGAACGCCTTTTTTTAATGGGATGCCGTACTGCTCTGCCAGTTCAAGATTTTTATCTGTGTGGCCGATGTTGATGTGAACAAGGAGGAAGTGGGCATCGAGGAGCTTCAGATTCTCCGGTTGGTGCAGGTAGATGTCGAGCAACTGGCAGTCGCCGCACCAGTCCCCGCCAAAGTCGAGGAGGATGCGCCTGTGCGTGTTTCTGGCCTTGAGCAGAGCGGCAGAGATGTCTGCGGGAGCCTGTTCCGGTGCGGGATAGATGTGCTTCGGCTCTGCGCAGATGGGCAGCGCCAGCGCTGCGGTCAGGGCGAGAGCGAAGAGGCTTTGCAGGAGAGTTTTCATTGGTATTCCTATGGGGTAAAGGCGCATCCTTCTTCAGTTTGCCATATTTATGGGATGCATTTGCAGGGAAACAAGTTTCAGCCTGTGGGGGGGGAAATCCGGTAAGCTATCTTCTGCATGAATGAGAGGGAGAAGTTGGAGCAGGCGAGCTACGGGAGTCTGGGCGAGATGATGCAGGCCTACGCCGCAACAGCGGTGCGCGTGGCTGTGGCAGAGTACAGGCAGCCGCTGGACTACAGCGAGGCGAGCATTGAGGTGCTTGACGAGATTCTGTCCGTGGTGGCAGAGCGGGACTCTGAGGCAGATACGGAGTACGAAGTGCGCATATGGGGTGGATATTTTGGCGAAGTTCTGCGTCGGCGCTATGCCGGAGAGTGGGAGATGACGCCGTATCCGGGGGCGGCGGCAGCGGTCCCGGCGCTGGAAGTGCGTGGATCGAGACTGTTTCCGCTGATGAAGGTCTATCGCCGGCTGACGATGGGGCCGGGAGAGGAATTAGGAAGTTTTTACCACATGGTTACGGAACGGCTGGGCGGACCATCCAAAGTAAATTAGAGCAGTGCCTGACCTGCGCATCCATGCAGGATTGTGCGACAATAGTAACGAACGAATTGTGGTCCAGTAGGGATCCAGAGGGTACTGATATGGGTGAACTTTTTCAACCGACACATTTGCTGGTAGTGGCCGTGGTGGCCCTTTTGATCTTTGGACCGCGCAAGCTGCCCGAACTCGGCAAGGGATTAGGTGAAGGGCTGCGTGGCTTTAAGGAAGGCATCAAAGGCGGCGGTGATGTCCAGAAGGCGCCGGAGGCTCCCAAGCCCGCCGAGACAACAAGCTCTCCCGTCGAGCCCAAATAGTTTGGTATCGCTGCGGAATCGAGCAGCGATGGAAGGCTTCAAATCACAGGCAGCCATGACCCGTACATCGGGTTGCAGGCTGCCTGTTTTGCGTGGGGTGAGTTTGGGGCAAGCTCTGATCGAGTTATCGCGGAGTACAGCCGACCGAATCCTGCATCCCCACAGGGGCTAAACAGGCTGCGGAAAGCTCAACGTGAGAAAGCAACAAGTGTCAGGGCACGACTTCAGTCGCGCCGATCAAGCGCAAATCATGAGCCAGCTTTAGCTGCTGTCGGAAACTAACTTGTTGAAAAGAAATGCAGACAGAGGCTGAAGCCCATTCTCATCGTGGCTCATTTGCGGCACGACTGAAGTCGTGCCCTGACACAAACACGCGCGGAAGGAAATATTCAGAGCTTCCTGAGATCATCCAACTTGGGCTTTATTGCTTCCCACTCTTCGCCAAATGCGCTCAGAGTAGGGCACCCACTCCTGTAGTGATATTGGCAAATGGCAATTCTTTTTGGATTGTTATGCGGTTACCAGTAAGACTGCGGCCATTGCCAGCGCAATGCCTGCCCACTGGCGGCGCGTAGGGTGCTCATGCAGGAGAAACGCGGCCAGCAGAATGGTTCCAGCCGGATAAAGCGAACTAAGAATGCTGGCCATATCCAGACGGCCCGCCTTAGTCGCTAACGTAAAAAGCAGATTGCCGGATGTGTCCAGCGCTCCAGCCCAAACGGAAAGAAGAAACCAGCCGGGTCGGGAAACGGCGAGTGCTTTGTTGCGGAGTTTCGACAGGAGCAGGGTGCCGGTCAGCAGGACACTGCCAAGACGTGCGGCAGAGAGCGTCCAGAGCACTCCATGCATCGCCGCACCTACTTTCAGCGAGATCATCATCCCGCTGAAACAAACGCCGGAACCCAATCCCAGTAAAAGCGGCATCATCTCAACCTTTGAAGCTCTCTGCGTGGTGGTGATAAGCCACAATGCGATGGCGGCAACCGCAAAGCCTGCTAACTGAATCGGTCTGGGAAGGCCTTCCGTTGCGAATCCAAAAATAACAGGAATGCAGGCCGTGGCAAGGCCGGTAACAGCGGCTGTCAGGCCCATGGCGCCGAGCGAGAGCGCGTAATAAAAGAGCACCAGACCGAAACCGCCAGCGATGCCGCCAAGAAGCGGAATGAGCATGGGAGCAAGGCCGGGCCATGATTCATGGGCTAGGGGCAGGACGGCGAGCAGAGCCAGCAGGCTAAGGCCGTGGGCTACTGCAACCACCAGCAACGAGGGAGCACGGCGGGCAGCAAGGCCACCCGCAAAGTCCGCACCACCCCAGACACCAGCAGCAGAGAGCCCGAGCGCTGCTCCCGTAGCGGCAGAGTTCATCGTCTAGTGGTTGCCCGATGCTGCCGGATAATAGCCGGTCTTGGCGATAACTTCGAGGCCGGGACGGTTAATCAGGACCTCAATCTTGCGGAACTTACCGTCAATCAGAGGCTGATGGCTGTTGTATCCGAGCGTGTAGCGGGCTCGAGCCTCTTCAGCCAGACGGGCATAGCTTTTTTCGATGCCATTGGTGGAGTGCTCGGCGTCAAGTGCGCCGCCGGTGGCAATTGCATACCTGGGCAGCAGATTGTCATAGGCAAAAAGCGGAATGTGGAAGCGACTGACATAGCCCTCGCCCCAACGGGCTGAGTCGCCAACCAGCGTGCCATACACGGCGATGTTGTGGGTCTGGAGAACTTTGATGACCTCGCTGAATTTGGCCTTGCTGCCGGATTCCTTGCCGTCGCTGATGACGTAAATGATGCGGCGGCGGCCCTTATCAACGGTCGTGAGCGCAAAGGCAGCCTGCAGAATCGCGTCGTTGAGGGTGTGAATCTCCTTGGGGATGTTCATGAAGCTTCCACCACCGGCACTACGCCCGGGATCAAGATTCGGATCAATGGAGTGGCCGTTGATGGTGGGGCCACTGGCCAGCGGGCCGCTATTGACGGGAACACCCATCTCGCTTCCGATGCCCTTGGAGGCTTCCAATACTGCGGGAACGCGGGCACTCTGCGCTCCGGTAAAGCCGGTGCGCTCCTGCGCTCCGTTGTTGTAGGTGTAGATGGCGATCTCGTCGTAAGGAGTGAGCGCGCCCTGAATGGCGCGCAGGGAGGCATTCACCTTTGCCATGACGTCCACGGTCACGCTCTGATCAATTACAAAAGCAACCGAGAGCGGGAAGGGGTCCACGGTAAAGAGCTTGAGCGGCTGCGGCTGGCCATTTTCCAGAACCTTGAAGTCGCGGAAGGTGAGGCCGGAGACGAGGTTGTGATTGGAGTCCTTGATGGTGACGGGAACTTCGACGAAGCTGGTGCTGACCGTAACTGCATTCTTCATATACTGCTTGAGTTCTGCGGCAGTAGGCATATCCGGAGCCGGGTCTGTGTTGGCGGGTGGACGCGGTGTTTCGGTGGCAGGGGCCTGAGGCTGAGGAGCAATCTCCCCCTTGCCGGGCGTGACCTGATCCTTGAGATCGCTGAGAGGGTTCTGATTGGTTTGGGGCTGAGGCGCCGGTGCCTCGGGCACATCCTGCGGCTTCTGAGCTACTGCTGCAACAGCAAGAAGACCTGCCAGAACAGTGACACCTGCCAGCCTACCAGCGAATTTTGTCATGTCTATCTTCATTTTCATCGAACTCGACCCTTCACAGCCTGCGGGAAAGAAGCGCCGCAGGTCTCTCATCCTATGGACGCAGCCGCCCTCCAATCGGTATGGCTGCACACAGAAACCCATGGTCAGAGTAGCAGAATCGGGCCCCTGCCTGCCTGTTTTGCATGCGACAAATGCTGCGGATTGCCGTCTAATATGCTGTACATGCGAATGAGAAGATTTATTTTGGGATTGGCCGTAGGTCTGCTGTTTTTGAGCGGCAGCAGCGCCCGCGCTCAGCTTGCACCGTCTTCCGACGCTCCGCCGGTCAGCAAAGTTCCGCCTCCGACGGAGGATGAGGTGGAGATGGATGCTGCTGTGCGCCGCAGTGTGAATCTTGTGACAATTTTTTTTACGGCCCGCGACCGCAAGAATGCACTGGTGCCCTACCTGACGCGCGAGGACTGTACCTACTACGAAGACAAAAAACCGCAGACGCTGAAGAGCTTTTCGGCAGAGGCCGACCTGCCGCTGACGATGGGAATTCTGCTGGATACCAGCGGCAGCATGGACAGAGTCCTGCCGCTGGAGAAACAGGCCGGATCGCAGTTTCTTGAAAGCGTGCTGCGGAAAAAAGATCTGGCCTTCCTCGTCAACTTTGATGTGGACGTGGACATGATGCAGGACTTTACATCGAGTGTCCGCGAGATGGAACATGCGCTCGACAAGGCCGAGATCAATACGGCCGGAGGCAATGGCGCCGGCGGCGTTCCAGGCATCGGACAAGGGCCGGTGCCGTCACAGGGAGCGCCCAAAGGCACACTGCTTTACGACGCGGTTTATCTGGCCAGTCGCGAAAAGATGTCTTCGCAGAATGGCCGCAAGGTGCTCATCCTGCTGACCGATGGCGAGGATGAAGGCAGCAAGACCACCCTGAAGGGTGCAGTGGAAGCGGCACAGAAGGCAGATGTGATTGTGTATGTGATTCTGCTGGTGGATCGCGGCGTGTGGGGCAGCGGTTTGGGCTACAGCGGTGCCAGCGCCATGGCGAAGCTGACATCAGAGACAGGCGGACGCCTGATTGATGTCGGCATGAATGGGAAAAAACTTCAGGACGCCTTCGATCAGATTGAGCAGGAGCTACGCACGCAATATGTTGCCAGCTATACGCCGCCACGCACCAGGACGGATGGCAGCTATCACCGTCTGGATGTGGAGTGCAAGGGCGATGGCATCAAGGTGCAGGCGCGGCATGGATACTATTCCGTACCGAGCGAGTGACTGTTTTCTTTCAGGACAGTGAGGGTGGGCAAATCAGGACACACTCAGTTTAGACGCGCGTAATCTATGCAACCGAGTCCCACATATCTACTATCGTCAGCATCCGGGGAAACATTAGGGTGCTGCAAGAAGTTCTTGCAGGGTTTCTCTCGGAGAGTTCCGGAATCGGCAGTCATTGCCGACCGAGTGCGGAGAGCCGACCATGCATTCTTCTACGACTGAACTGGATCTGTTTTATGAAGTGGGAGCGCGATTCCGGAAACTGATTGAGGATCGCGTAGAGAGGCTTGAGGCCGATGCAGATGCCGATGAACTGGCATTGGCTGCGATCCTACATGCGGATCATCAGAGACGGCACCTGCGGCTGGTGCAGGTCCAACGCGCTGAGGCGCTGCGACTAAGGATATTTTTGAGCAAGACACGGGTGCGGGGAAGTCACGCTGCGGAGTAGTTCCCTGTGCCTGCTTGGCACGGATATTTGTTGGAGCACCGGGCGGGAATTGAACCCGCGAATACTGATTTTGCAGACCAGCGCGTTAGCCACTTCGCCACCGGTGCCCATTTTAAAACACTTTGAAAATACAAAACCCACCGCTCGGGGTGGGTTACTTGAAGAGAGTCTGCTGAATGCTTCAGCCTGTTTTGAATACCCCTCAGGAACACACGCGCAACGCACTGCCGCAACAACAGCAGCTTGTGATGTTCGAGTTGGAGAAGGTCTTCATTTCAGTCTGTGTTCCTTGCCCTTGATGGCTTAACTTAAAAATAGACTAGTCGAGCAGCCGCTTGGTGTCAACGACTGCCGCTCCCTTTACACAGTGGCACTAACAGAGAGTCGAGATGAAGCGCACAAGCAGCTTGTATCTTTCTGCAAAAAGGAGTTACGACAAAATAGGCGAAGTGAAGGTGGCGGTCTGCACCGTTGTTGTTGCAAAGGGGAGGCTTTTCCTTCAGTGATTCACACTCTTTCAACAGATTTTAATCAACGCAAACTCAATTATTTGAATGTTCTAACCTGCGGTGGTGTAGAAAATTGCTCGTAGAGTACTGAGATTTCGCTGCATATTCCCTCTTTCCTTTCGAATGAATCGAACATAAGCTTGGCAGGCAATCCAGTAGTACGGAACGCAGGATTCATCGCTAAGAAACACCCACAATCTGAATTGAGCAGAGGAAAGAGCAAGGTGCATCGGCACCATGCAGGAACTCCGACGTAGAGCCTGCCATACGGCGGTTGCGTTGTCCGCACGAGAGACGCAGGCACTACGAAATCGGGAGAGGCCAGCCGGAGCCGGCAGCAGGACAACTCTTGCAAACAACCTCTGTTCAACGTTGCCCGCTCCGCACTCTGGAGACGAGAAAGGCAACGGTCATCGCGCCACAAGAGTGGCCTCCGCAGGGCGCAGCGATGCACCTGTCGCAGAGAACAACTCCAGCGCGAGCCGGAGGCTTTTTGTACTTTTCAGGGTGCGGAGGGCAAAGCAGTAGCAGCATTTTTTATTTTGCGTCTTTGCGCATGTCCAACCAGACAGGCAGAGCGCACAATTTTCAGAAACCCAAAAGGAATAGGACACCAAACGATGCGGCCGAAAAAAGTAATTCTTTACATTGACGGAAATGAACAATCTCTCTCCGTCCGCTCCTTCCTGCTTGAAACCCGTGGCTATCGCGTCAAGGCAACCCTGTCGCCCGATGAGGCGCAGGAGATGTTTGCGGCAGCCAGTGTTGATCTGGTTCTGTGCGAACTGGTGTTGCCGGCAACAGATGGCAATGAGCTGGTTCGCAAACTGAAGAGCCAGCGCCCGGAGGTTCCCATGCTGCTCATCAGCAATACGGTGAAGGCCTTTGAGCGAGCCAGCTATGCCGACGCTTTTCTGCCGAAGGGCGCCTGCTCTTCGCTGGAACTGCTGGAGCGGATTCGCGTGATGATGGCAAGAAAGCGCGGGCCACGCAAACAGATTTCAATGCCATCCCCATTGCCTTCTACGGTGCGGACAATTGATCGAGTTGTAGAGGGAATGCGGGCAGTCGCCTCCTGAAAATTATTTGAGGTAGGCGCGAACCAGATCAATGAGATCCTCGGCGAGTGCCGGGGCAATTGGTTCCTTGCTGTCGTCGGAGAGATGAAAGCGGATGTGGTCTTCAAGCACTTCGCCCATGAGGCTGTTGATACCTCCACGCACGGCAGCGAGCAGCATCAACAGATCCCCGCAATCGGTGTGAGCGGTCAGGGCGCGCTCAACGGCGTCGAGTTGTCCGCGCATTTTTCGAACCCGTTGCAGTAATTTGACCTTTTCGCGTTCTACATCACTCATTCGAGGCTTCCTTTCGGCAGGGCCGGCCCGAATTTCCTGCCGGAGTATTGCAATACCGGGGCTGGGTATAGGCTTCCCTTGGCTAGATTAATGCAGTTTGAGCACCCTCGTCGAAGTCTTTTCATCCCGCAGGGGGGATTCGCACAGGTACAATCAGGGTTGTGAGTGTGAAAAATACAGACAAGACCATCATCCTGGCAGATGCCCTGACAAAAACCTACCGCAGTGGAAGGCTGGAGGTTCCGGCAGTTCGCGGCGTCTCGTTTGCCGTGGATCGTGGCGAATTTGTATCCATTGTGGGCCCTTCGGGCAGCGGCAAGAGCACCCTTTTCTATCTGTTAGGCGGACTTACACATGCCACCGGCGGCCGGGTGGAGATAGATGGAGTTGACTTTGCCTCGCTCGACGACGGAACGCGTACAAGGATGCGTGGCGCCAAGATCGGCTTTGTCTTCCAGAAGTTCAATCTGCTGCCCACCCTGACAGCGCTTGGCAATATCGAGATTGCGTGGGAGGTGAGTGGTCAGAAGGGTCCGCTGGACAGGCCTTATCTGGATCATCTCTGCGATTTGCTCTCGATTGGCAGCCGTCTGAACCATCGCCCGAATGAGTTGAGTGGAGGCGAGCAGCAGCGCATCGCTATTGCCCGCGCACTGGTTACACGGCCTGCCATTGTGCTGGCCGATGAACCTACGGGTAACCTTGATACGAAGAATTCCGATGCAGTTTTGACGATGCTGCGCCACGCCAACAAGGAGCTTGGCCAGACGGTTTTGATGATTACGCACAACCCTGAAGCGGCAGCAATTGGAGATCGCATTCTGCATATGCGCGATGGGTGCATTGTGAGCGTAGAGGCGGGTGCGGGTGCATTTACTCCGGTAGTGACGGTTGGGGTTTGACCCCATCCGACGCACCCGGTATAGTAGAAAAGTTGAACGCGGGAGTAGCTCAGTGGTAGAGCATCGCCTTGCCAAGGCGAGGGTCGCGGGTTCAAATCCCGTCTCCCGCTCCAGTAACCACGAGCGGTAAACCCGAATCAAGGTATTCTGGAGTCGTCCGGATTTCTTATGTTCCAGTCTCCGCCCGATAGAGTATTTCCCAAGGGCGCGGTACCCAAGTGGTAAGGGAGAGGTCTGCAAAACCTTTATGCGTCGGTTCGATCCCGACCCGCGCCTCCAATCATTTCAACAATTTAGACCATCTTCCAACAATTGCCCATATTGCCACTGTGGGGACTTTTGTGGGGACTACTTGCATCCTACCCATTTTTCACCCCCTCACTGCGTCATTGATTTCTGTTTCTCAAACTCCTGAATTTGCTGCAATGCGTTGAACTTTTCCAGTCCTTCCATTGCCTGTGTCTGGTGTTCCTGTGTGGGGTGGGCGTAGCGCAGAACCATTTGAATTCTGGAGTGTCCCAACATAGCAGCCAGCGTCACCAGATCAATGCCGAACATGGCTGCTCTGGTGGCCCATGTGTGTCTCAAGTCGTAAAGGCGAACCGGAGCGATTCCGCTGTCCTTCACTGCCCGGTCATGCGCGTTATTGATTTTGGGAATGGCTCGCTTACTGTCTTTCTCGCACGGGAAAAGGAAGGGAGTCTCCAATCCTTTCATGCGCCGCTCTAAAACTTCCTTTGCAGCCTTGGTAAGTTTCAGGAGCCTACGCGCTGAGGGTGTTTTCCCCTTGGGGACCTGTAGCGTTCCGCGAACTAAATCCACACTGGCTGGCTGGAGATTGTAGACCTCTTCCGGGCGCATCCCTGTTTCAAGAATGAGTGTGGCAATGTCCCTCAGAATGGGCGTGGCTTTGTCCATGTAATTTTTCTGTTCTACATGGGTGAGCACTCGTGTCTGTTGGTTGTTTTCGGCAAGGGGCTTAACCCTGCTCACAGGATTCTTAACAACTAATTCCAGCTTGATTGCATAGAAGAAAAGTTGCTTCATACAAGCCAACTCGCGATTTACTGTTGCAGGGCGCAGACCTTTCTTGATGGGAATGCGCTTGCCCTTGCTGCGAACAGTCTTCCGCTCCGCCGCCCGGTCAGCTTTGAACCGCTCTACATCTTCCGGGGTGATCTTATCCAGCGGTGAACTGCCAAAGTGATTGAGCAGGGCAATGCTGCTGACCTTTATGCGCCGATGCGTAGAGGGGTGTTCAACGTGTTCCTGCTCTGACCATTTCAAAAAGTCAGTCATTGCTTCGTTGAAAGTTGGCACGGGCTTGCGCTCTGTAATGCCCACATCCCCCTTGGCTAGCGCAGTACGAAAAGCCCTTTCAATGTCACCAGCCACGCGCTGGTTTTTTACGTTGGCGCTCTTTCTATAGCGCCGTCCGTCATATACAAACTCGTACCAGTACACATCTCCCCGCTTGAAAGTTGCCATTGTTCTAAGCACTTCCATTAGAAAATTTCGCCGCACATTTCGTAGCGAACAATTAACTGACGAAAAAGTTATTGACTCGCTAATCTGGTCTTTTGTGAATCTGTTGCACAAAAAGGAGATAGTAATCGAACGCCGATAGGGATTACTTTACAGCACACCTCACGATGAACATCGGAACCGGAGTAAGGGTACTCTTGATGACCCTTACTCTGCTGGTGGAGCGTCGTCGGGCGCGGGCTTTGTGTCTGGTGTACCGCTAGGCTGTGCTGCTGGCTTGCGGTGAGACTTGGCAGCATGGGCGCGGTGCTTCTTGACGGGCGCTGGGGCCGGGGCCGCTACGGGCTGGGCAATAGGCGCAGGAGTGGGCGGAGTAGAGGGGACGACTTTGGGCGAACCGAATACCACCATCCAAAAAATCGCCACCAGCACACCCGCCACAAACACAACCACCAGAGAGAGGCCGCTGCTTGCAGCTTGCGGAGTAGATGCACCAGCGCCGAGTGTGGGATGGCTTGAGGCTGCTTCCCCTGTGGCTATGTGGTCTGTGCTGGAGTATGTCCGGTTATATATGCCTGTGCCGGGAATGGATGCGGCAGTATACGATCTTCCCTTTGCATCTGTGCCCACGCGCAAGCCGCGCACACCCAAGGAATACCCCAAGCCGGACTTTGATAAGTTCAGCTTGAGTGGGCCGAACTTGAGACTCCGCCGAAAGCGCCACGCCATACGCGGGCAAGTTTACCGCAAGCAGAGGAGCGCGGCGTTAGGTTCTTCCGGGAGTTTTCGTTTTGAGGGTGGCGCGCCACCGCCACCCCTGCCTAGAGGCAGCCGATTCTAAAAGCCAGTTCCAGTTCCGTTAAATTGGCCCCGCTAGCGGCATAAGTCCAAGAAAATAAAGCATCGCAAAGTGGAAATGAGCGAACTGGAGAGAGGTAAGCGCAAACTACACCAGCCTCTAACTGGTAAAGGGGCTTGCCTGTACCCTCTTGCTTATTAAAGGAAACAGCCATATCTTTTAATAGCGGCAAGCGCTATGAAAGGAAGTTTGCATAAAGAATGGGGCCAGTCAATCGCCAAACCGGAGAGTACGCCTCCACCAGCACTGCGGGAGAGACGGTACGCGCCTTTGTGCCTTTGCCGCTGCCACCTTCGCCACCGCTGGAGTTGGAGGCGCTCTATCCGCTGCTTGATCGGGCGAATCGGGCGCTAGGACGCTTGGACGGGCTTTCGACCCTGTTGCCGGATACGGAGTTCTTCCTCTATCTGTATGTCCGCAAAGAGGCGGTGCTTTCTTCACAGATTGAGGGCACGCAGTCTTCGCTCTCCGATCTGCTCCTGTTTGAGAATGAGGGCACACCGGGCGTTCCAATGGATGACGTGCGGGAGGTTTCCAACTATGTTGCAGCCATGCAGCACGGTTTGGAGCGTTTGCGCAGTGGCTTTCCACTTTCGTTGCGGCTGATTCGAGAGATACATGAGATTCTGCTACGCGGCGGGCGCGGCGCAAACCAGACGCCGGGAGATTTCCGCCGTTCCCAGAACTGGATAGGTGGAACGCGCCCCGGCAATGCGGCCTATGTACCCCCGCCACCAGAGCGGCTGATGGAGTGTCTGGATAGCCTTGAGAAGTATCTCCACGATGAAACTGAGACGCTGCCACTGCTGGTGCAGTTGGGGCTTATCCATGTCCAGTTTGAGACGATTCACCCCTTCCTTGACGGTAATGGAAGACTGGGGCGCTTGCTGATTACGCTTCTGCTGTGTTCGCGTGGCGCTCTGCATGAGCCGTTGCTCTATTTGAGCCTGTACTTCAAAACGCATCGCAGCCGCTATTACGAGTTGCTGCAAAGTGTCCGCAAAGATGGAACATGGGAAGAGTGGCTGGAGTTCTTTCTTGAGGGAACAGAGACAACCGCAAAACAGGCTGCCGATACTGCCGGAGAGCTGCTTCGACTCTTTGAGGCGGACAGGAAGCGGATTCAGGCGCTGGGACGATCTGCTTTATCAGCCTTGCGCGTCCATGAGTATATGCAGAAAAAGCCGCTTATCAACATTCGTGTGGCTGCCCGCAATCTCAATCTTGCGATACCGACAGTAGCAAGCGCTTTGAAGCGGCTGGAAGAATTAAAAATTGTGGGAGAGATTACAGGGAAAGAGCGAGATCGGGTATTCGCCTATGGAAGCTACTTGGAAATTGTGAATGCCGGAACAGAGCCGCTCAAGCCCTGAGCGCTGCAATTCTCAGCGTGAAAAACACTGTGGGGACTGTGGGGACTTTTGTGGGGAGTAGTTGCATGGAGGGGCTTGTTGGCCCTTGGAGTGAAAACAGAGAAGTCATTGAATAAACAGGGACTTACTGAAATCACCAAAAGCCCACAATATGCCTTGGGAGGACTGCAAAACCTTTATGCGTCGGTTCGATCCCGACCCGCGCCTCCAATCATTTCAACAGCTTAGACCATTTTCGCTGTTGCTGTAAGGTATTTGGCAGCGTCCCCGTGAAAAATTGTCATCCCGTCGGGAGCGCAGCGACCAGAGGGATCTGCTGTTGAGGACGAGCGCAGTGGAAGAAAAGCATATCCCTCCAGTCGCGTTGCTCCTGACGGGATGACAAATCATCTCGGCAGCCCTTTGCATTACACCAACAGTGGAAATGCTATAGACCATTTCCCAGCAAACGCCACAACATGCACTGTGGGAACTTCTGTGGGGAGTACCTGGATGGAAGGGCTTGTATGCCCTTGGGTAAAATAGAGCAAAAATGGCTACAGGGGAGGCCATAGAAACTTTCGAAGGATTCCGTAAGGGGTTGATCTTAAAGATTATTCCGAGAGGGGGATTTGCCCCCCCCGGTACAGCTTTTGACCTTACAACGGTTCAGCAAATCTCCGATGCTGGATAACCTGATGCAAGATCGAATACTTACGGTCGTATAACCTCATGACAAAGCAAGTAATGTGACCTGAGTAGTCAGTTACGGGACGCCAGTTTACTCATTTTGCTTTCTCCAGTTCAGCGACCGGTCAATTGTTCCAGCTTTTCGGGATAGCGAGCGCCATGCACAGTGATTTTAGAGGCAGCGCTCTTGATGTTGCTGAGGTCGCCGGGCGTAAGTTCCACTGCCAATGAACCGATGTTCTCGTCCAATCGTGACAGCCTGGTTGTGCCCGGAATTGGAACGATCCACGGCTTCTGCGCGAGTAGCCAGGCGAGGGCAATCTGAGCGGGCGTTGTGTTCTTCTGCTTTGCAATGGTGCCGAGCAGATCAACGAAAGCATAATTTGCCTTCATCGCTTCGGGAGTAAATCGAGGAAGGGTGCTGCGGAAGTCGGTGCTGCCAAACCTAGTGTTTTCATCCATCTTCCCGGTCAGGAATCCCTTCCCGAGCGGGCTGTAGGGAACCAAGCCAATTCCAAGTTCCTCAAGCGTGGGAATAATTTCCTCTTCGGGCTTTCTCCACCACAGAGAGTATTCGCTCTGCAGCGCGGTCACAGGCTGAACAGCGTGAGCGCGACGGATGGTCTTTGCGCTTGCTTCGGAGAGTCCGAAGTGCTTTACCTTGCCAGCCTGAATCAGTTCCTTTACCGCTCCCGCCACCTCTTCAATCGGCACGTCAGGATCAACGCGGTGCTGATAGAAGAGATCAATGGCGTCTATATTGAGACGCTTCAGCGAGGCCTCGGCAACCTCCTTGATATGCTCAGGGCGGCTGTCCAGGCCATGTGAGCCCGGTTTCCCGTCGGAATTCATCTTGAAACCGAACTTGGTGGCAATCACCACCTGATCGCGAATGGGAGAGAGCGCTTTGCCGACAAGCACCTCATTCGTGAACGGTCCATAGACCTCTGCCGTATCGAAGAACGTGATTCCCCGCTCCACTGCTGTGCGCATGAGAGCGATCATCTCCTGTTCGTCGTGAGACTCGCCATACGAGAAGCTCATGCCCATGCACCCGAGACCGAGAGCCGATACTTCCAGATTGCTGTTTCCTAATTTGCGTTTTTGCATTGTGTCTCCTATTACCCTTTCAAGATTATTTTGGAGCGAACCACCAGATTTTCCTGCAATCTTTTTCTGATCCGCAGTTACGGTTTGTCTTCTTCGAACACTGTCTTAGCAACAGCGATTGCAGACATAGCACTCGGCCATCCCGAGTAAAAGGCCATGTGCGTGATGAGTTCCACGATTTCTGTTTGCGTCAGACCATTCTCGACACCCTTTTTCAGATGATAAGGAAGTTGTTCTGACGCCCGAAGTGCGATCAAAGCAGTGATTGTGGCAAGACTCCGATCACGCTTCGAAAGCGCGCTTCTCTCCCAGACATCTCCGAACAGGACATCGTCTGTCAGGCTCACAAGCTTGGGAGAAAAGCTGCCGATGGCTTTTTCTGCCCCGGTCGGATGCGTTTTGTTTGTCATGCAAGGCTCCTTTTATTCTGATTTGAGGGAAGCCATGTCAATGGAAAAGCGATACTTCACATCGGACTTCACCATTCTCTCGTAGGCCTCATTGACCTTCTGGATTGGGATGACCTCGACGTCGGCGGTGATATTGTGCTGGCCGCAGAAGTCGAGCATCTCCTGAGTTTCTGCGATGCCGCCAATGGGAGAGCCGGAGAGGCTGCGGCGTCCCAAGATGAGTCCAAAGGCAGATACGGGCAGCGGTTTTTCCGGCGCGCCCACAAGAGTGATGTTGCCGTCACGGCGCAGCAGGTGGATGTAGGCGTTGATGTCGTGTTCGGCTGCTACTGCATCAAGGATGAAGTCAAAGCTTCCCATATGCTTTTGCATCTCACTGGCATTGCGGGAAAGGACAACTTCGTCCGCGCCGAGCCGCAGTGCGTCTTCCTTTTTGCCGGGCGAGGTGGTAAAGACCACAGTATGCGCTCCAAGAGCATGGGAAAATTTCACGCCCATATGTCCCAGTCCGCCAAGACCAACCACACCAACTTTTTTGCCTTTGGTCACGCCCCAGTGTCGCATGGGCGAGTACGTCGTAATGCCTGCGCACAGCAGCGGCGCGGCCCCGGCGAGGGTCAGGTTCGAGGGTACGTGGAGGACGAATCTCTGGTTGACGACAATGCTCTCCGAGTAGCCGCCATAGGTAACGCCTCCCAGGTGCTTGTCCGGCAGGTTGTAAGTAAAGGTTGCATTCTGGCAGAACTGCTCCAGCCCTTCCTTACATGCGGGACAGGTGCCGTCGGAGTCAACCATACAGCCCACCCCGGCCAGATCGCCTGGCTTGAATTTGGTTACCGCCGAGCCCACTTTGAGGACGCGGCCAACAATCTCATGGCCGGGAACGCAGGGGTAGACCGTCGGCATCACACTGCTCCACTCATTGCGAGCCTGATGGAGATCAGAGTGGCAGATGCCGCAGTAGAGGATTTCGATCTGTACGTCGTGTTCGGTTGGATCGCGCCGCGCGATCGTGGAGGAAGCAAGCGGCGATGTTGCACTGGCAGTAGAGTATGCTTTTGCTTTGTACATGGATGAACTCAGCTCTCCCGGCAGATGTTTAAGATGCTCGATACGTTCCGGAAAGGCAGAACGAAGGAACTTCTCAACCCAAGACTACGGAAAGACGCTGCATGAGCGGTATCCTGATCCTGCTTATTGCTTGCCTATTCCTCTTGATGTACAGATTTTTGTGTATATCAGCTAAAAATTGGCGGTACGCTGGATTCAAAGAAGCGATGAGGGGGCAACATGGCAAAAAGTGCAAAATCAAGCGAAGTCCAGCCGTCACAAGTTCTTGCGATTCGGGCCGAGTTGGTTCGCAGGATTGCTGCACTCGCTGATGCAGAAGGAGAAAACCGAACAGATATTCCCAGGTTAAGCCTCTACCGTCGCTCGGAGCCTTCTGCCTGTAATTCGGCAACTTACGAGCCCAGTCTGGTTGTTTTTGTGCAAGGACAAAAACGCATCAACCTTGGCAGGACAACGTACCTCTGCGACGAGTCAACATTCCTTCTGACCTCGATTGACCTGCCTGTTGTCAGTCAGGTGATTGGCGCAACCCCGAAGGTGCCAATACTTGGCTTGATACTCCGGCTTGAAATGGCAATGGTTCGCGAGATTCTGAGTCAGGAGGAATTTCATTTTAGCGAGGTCTCCTCTGATGCTCGCGGCATGGCTGTGGGTACTACTTCTGTCGAGCTTCTGGACGCCTGCTCCCGGTTAATTGCTCTTCTAAACACACCTCAGGACATTCCCTTTCTCAGCAGGCTGATCCAGCGTGAAATCATCTACCGTCTGCTCAGGAGCCCACAGGGACAGCACCTGCGCTCAATCGCCACGCTGGGTGAGCAGAGCCACCGCACGGCCAAGGTCGTCTCCTGGCTCAGGACGAATTATGCCAGGCCGTTGCGTGTAGAGGAACTTGCATCCATGGCACAGATGGGCGTCTCAACTTTGCACCATCACTTTCGGTCTTTGACGGCGATGAGCCCTCTTCAGTATCAGAAGCAACTCCGTTTGCATGTAGCGCGGGAACGGATGCTCACGGCTGGTCTGGATGCAGCAAGTGCAGCCTTTGAGGTTGGCTATGAAAGTGCCAGCCAATTCAATCGGGAGTACAGCCGCTTCTTTGGCCAGCCGCCGATGCGTGATACAAAATCGCGTCGTCTTGTTACCGGCGCGACAGCCGGTCATTGATAACAATCTGAGAAAATCCATTCGCGGCAGAACCCCGTGCCGGGATTACGCTTGCGTCCTTTAACTTGTACGGCATAGTCATCGCATCCATAAAGCCGGGGATGGCTTCGTGATCCACCGTCACCATGCCTGAAGCCGCGTCAATAGAGACAACCTTGCCGCCCAAAAGAGTAACCGCGAACATCAGGAGTGCTGTACATAAAATCCGATTGCGATTCTGCATTCCATTCCTCCGATTCATTTCAGCCGATATAGGAACATGACTTACCGGGACAAAAGTGCATGTCTTTCATTGTCGTCGTACACTTGTCAGCGGAACAAATCTCAGGAGAGTACCCCGTGAATCCATCAACAACGATGCAACGCCTGCTTGGGATGAGCCTTGTGCTCGCCTGTTTTACTCTTCCATCCTTTGCTGTTAGTTCGCCGGAGAATCAGGTTAAGGGAGAAACCATCGTGATGATTCGGCATGGAGAAAAGCCCTTAGCCGGGCTGGGTCAGTTGAACTGCAAGGGACTGAATCGGGCGTTGGCACTGCCCTCCGTTCTTATTGGGCGTTATGGCAAGCCGGATTTTATCTATGCGCCAAATCCGAGTGTGCAGGTCAGTGACCGTCAGAGTGTGCCCTCGTACTCCTATGTAAGGCCGCTGGCAACCATTGAGCCAACTGCAATCCGTCTTGGGATGCCGGTGAACACGCAGATTGGATTTACCCAGATTGATGACCTTCAAAAGGAATTGCTTCAGCCTGCCTATTCCCACTCGATGATTTTTGTAGCATGGGAGCACATCTTCGCTTACAGGTTTGCAAAACAGATGCTCCAGAGCTACGGAGTCACGCCAATGCAGGTTCCCGAGTGGACAAATGACGATTACGAAACCATCTATCTCTTCCATATATCGCGAGATAAGGACGGTAAGCCGCAGGCTACGCTCGAGATTCAGAAAGAGAATCTGGGCAGTATGCTTAAAGATACCTGTCCCGCCCCATAAGCAAGAAATACAGGTACAGGCAAACGATATCCGGCATTCTGCCACACCTTCTTAAGAAGGGATTTCTTTACAAGAATTTGGTCAAAGCTGCATCATGGGGGGATGAAATTTATGAATCAGCAGAGAATCATCCAAAGCATTCTGATTGCATTGTTGCTGCTGCCTGTTCTTCTGACAGCACAGAAGGCAGCGACTCCGACGGTTGTCCCGGATGCCGCACCTGTGGATACCTTCAACTACATTGCCGGGACCATGGTCTTCGACAGCGCGTATCACTTCACCGATCAATCCCTGCTGATGGAAGGTTCCGGTCAGGTTCTGGCCCTCGGATCAAGCATGATTAAATGTGCGCTTGCCCCAAATCATTTTGCTCCGGAGCATCTGGCAGCGTTGAGCAAGGGCTATGTAAACACGGAGCCCAACATCCAGTCGGACACGCAACTGGCTCAACAGACGGAGTACAAAAAACTCTTCAATATGCCATTCAACAGCTACATAATGTGGACCTACGCCTTCAGCACCGTGGACAAAATTTTCCCCCTGCATGGCCCCATCAAGCAGGAGGTGCTCGACAGCGAATACAAGGAAATCTACGACCTCACCAAATATCTGCTGACAACATACAACGGCACCGGAAAGAGTTTTTATCTGGGCAACTGGGAAGGTGACTGGCACCTGCTGGAAGGTGTTCCGGGCAGGTCCGACCCGGCGCTCAAGCGCAAGATTGATCCCTTTCCCGACTCGCCTGCGGCTATGGCCAGTTGGCTCAATACGCGCCAGCACGCCATCGAAGATGCCAGGCGCGATACACCGCACCGGAATGTTGCGGTCTGGTTCTACGTAGAGGCGAATCTGGTGCAGAAGTCCATCAAGGAAAATCGGGTGAGCATGGCCCACGATGTGATTCCTCTGGTGAATCCGGATTTTGTCTCCTATTCCGCCTATGACAGCACGGACAAGGATAAGGATCTTCATCACGATCTTCCGATTGCCCTCGACTACCTGCAATCGAAACTGAAGCCCAAACCGGGCCTACCGGAGAAGCGTGTCTTTATTGGCGAATTCGGAGCACCTGCGATGCACTACACCGCACAGGAGCAGGATGCACGGGTACGGGATGTAATCGCCACCGCCATCAAGTGGGGTACGCCGTTTGTCCTCTACTGGGAGTTCTACAACAACGAACTCGAACCGGATGGAACTCAGCGCGGCTTTTGGCTGATTGACGACAAGCGCGTCATGCAGCCCGCCTATTTCACGTACAAGAGTTATTACAGAGATGCAAGGGCGTATGTTGCCACCTTTACGAAGGAAAACAAGCGAAAACCAACCGATCAGGAGTTTCAGGCCTTTGCCGTGAAGTGGTTTACCTCACCCGTAAAACAATGAGCGGGAAGCGAGCATCTGAAACAAACAAGCTCCCTTTTAGACTATTTTGATTAAAAGGGAGCATTTTCTATCTCGTTTTGGCTACAATAGAGCAAACCTTATGCGGTTTGTTTTTTGAGCCTCGTAGTTTAGTGGCACCTCTTTGGTGCCTCAGAAAGAAGTTCCATGGGAACTGCGACCACTGGTTTTCTTCTATTGCTGGCGGCTGGGATCATGAATGCGAGCTTCTCTTTTCCCATGAAGCGGACGCGAAATTGGGAATGGGAAAATACCTGGCTGGTCTGGACGATCTTCGCGTTACTGGTACTGCCGGCGGTTGCTGTCGCTCTGTCCATTCCGACTCCATTCGCGGTATATCGAATTGCGGGCATGGCTATCCTTGGCAAGGTTGCCATCTTTGGTTTCGGCTGGGGAATCGCACAGGTTCTTTTTGGATTGGCGCTTGATGCGATTGGGATTGCACTTGCTTTTTCCATTGTGCTTGGAACCTCTGCGGCAACCGGTAGCCTGTTACCGCTTTTTCAGCTTCACCCTGAAGATGTCTTCCGTCCTTCCGGATTGGCTATTCTGCTGGGAACCTTCCTTGTAATCCTCGGTTTATTTTTTTGCGGAATCGCTGGCCATCGAAGAGAGAAGCAGAAGTCACTGCCCGACAACCCGACGATCAAGCCAAAGATGCCCTTTGCTCAGGGATTGACTCTGGCTGCTCTCAGCGGTCTTTTGGCTGCATTCATGAATTTTGGAGTAGCTTATGGAGGCCCGCTCCTGCAATCCGCAATCGCACGCGGCTCAAATGCCTCCATGGCCATGAATGTTATCTGGTGGCCGCTGCTGGCCGCAGGGGCAATCCCGAATATCCTTTACTGTCTCTTCCTCCTGAACAGGAAGAAAAGCTATCAGCGCTTCTCTGATCCTACGTCGAAATTCTACTGGTTTCTGGCACTTCTGATGGCGGCTCTCTGGCTGGGCAGTACGCTCATCTACGGAATTGCGAGTCACGAACTTGGGCAACTTGGACCTGTTATAGGATGGCCTCTCTTTATGTCGGTCATTGTCCTGTCTGCCAACGGGGTTGGGATTCTTTCCGGGGAATGGAAGCACGCAGGGAAGGGCGCCCTAAGGACGCAGGCAGTCGGAATTTTGTTTCTCATCCTCGCGGTAATTGCTCTTTCCCGCGCGAGTTCCTAAGGGGATTTATGAAAGCGATCGCAATTGATATGGGCGGTACTCATGCGGGTATCGCAATCGTCGAAGATCGGGTGATTCTGGCTACAGAACAGATCGCGCTGAATTCCGAGAAGGGTCTTGAGCCCGCGCTCCCCAAAATCAGTGCAGCTATCCGCAGGCTTCTTCAGCAACTTGCAATCGAAGCAGGGGAATGCGCGGGGCTGGCTATGGGTTTTTGCGGCATGGTGGACGGCGCATGTACCGGGGTCATCTCCACCAATGGCAAATACGAGGATGCTCCTGACCTCAATCTGAGTGCATGGTCCAAATCCGAGTTTGGACTTCCTTTCGTGATTGAAAATGATGCGCGGCTCGCCTTGCTGGGCGAGTGGTATGCGGGTGCTGCTCGCGACTACGAAGATGTTGTCATGATCACGCTCGGTACGGGCATTGGCGGCGCAGTCCTCATCGGAGGCAAGCCATTCCGTTCCAAACAGCCGCAGGCAGGGTGTCTGGGCGGCCATATCTCCGTGCGTTCCGGTGGGCCGGCATGTTCGTGCGGAGCCTATGGCTGCATGGAAGCAGAGGCAGCAGGATGGTCGCTTCCGGCTATTGTTCAGAACTGGCCGGGAGCTTCAGAGAGCAGGTTAAGCAGCCTGAGTTCCATCAATTTCCGCGCGGTCTTCAATTTCGCCGATGAGGGAGATCGTGTGGCCAAAGAGGTTCGCGACCACTGCCTGCGCGTGTGGGCAGCAGGCACAGTAGGACTCATCCATGCGTATGGGCCGGAGTGTGTTGTGTTTGGCGGAGGCGTGCTTGAGCGAGCCGAAATCATCGTGCCCTTTGTGCGCGATTACGTTAAGCAGCACGTCTGGCAACCGGTTGGCTCTACCGAGATTGTCTCCGCTGCGCTGGGAAATGATGCGGCTCTCTGCGGTGCAGTTCCGTTGCTTCTTGCCGGCGGTGCTACACGCGCCTGACTTCCATCCCCGTCTGAAGAAACGGGCGGATCAGTTCATCGCTTGCCCCGGTATCCGTAAGAATTAGGTCAACTTCAGAGAGCTCGCAGAGCAGCCAGTTTGCATTGACTCCAAGTTTGCTGTGATCCGTGACAACGATCTTGCGTTTGGCCTGTTGCACCAGTCTGCGATTCACATCGGCCTCATAAGAATTGGCGCAGGTGAGGCCGCGGGCAGCATCTATCCCATTCACGCCGATAAAAAGCGTATCTACAAATACGCGGCTGATGCTTTCGATGGCAGCCGGGCCTACGAGGGAAAACCAGTCTCCCCGGAGATGCCCGCCGGTAACATACACCTCAAGATCCTTGCGCTGAGAAAGCTCCATGGCAACATTGACGGTATTTGTCACGACGGTAATGCGACGACCGAGAGGCAGGCTGCGGACAACTTCGGTGGTAGTGGTACCGGCAGTCAGCGCAACTACCTCGCCTTCATGAATCATCTCCGCTGCGGCTCTTGCAATTCTTCTCTTCTCTTCGGCATAGCTGGCAATCTGCTCCTGAAAGGACCGGTCCAGTTTGAAGGGCTCATAGAAAAGCGGCTCAATCGGGACAGCTCCGCCGTGGGTTCGGCGCAGCAGGCCGCGATCCTCCAGACCCTGAAGGTCGCGTCGGATGGTGTGAACGGAAACGTCAAGCTCCTGACAGAGTTTTTCGGTAGAGATCGAACCATCCTGACGCAGTTTCTGCAAAATCAACGACAGGCGTACATCCTGTTTGGAATTTTTCTCCGGGGCGTTAGAGCTTTCCATCCGATTGACTCCGCACATAAGCCTTGAGGGTTCCGAGCGTTGGCCCATTCTTTTCCACTGGGCGAATGGTGTAGGCGCCTACACATGCAGGCACAATGAAGGTCTCCGCATAGTGTACAAGGAAGGGCTCAAAGGCCTGCGTGGGACTTTCAACGATTACCTGAGTGCCTTCAACCAGGTTGAGCACATTCAGCGTTCCATGGGTGTTGTGCTCGACGGGCTGCGTGAACCAGTGGCGGCGTGTCTCAAGAAATTCATACTCGTGCAACCCGGTGGACTCTTCGCGCCAGCCCGGGCCGCTCGCAATCGGACGTACCCGGTCAATCAGATTTTTTCTGACCCATTCCGTGGTGCGATCCCATTGTATGTTTGTCAGACCCTCTTTCAAATGGATGGGGCGCGGCTGTCCGTTGAGTCCCATGCGCCCCCAATCCCAAAGCTTGAAGGTGAAGATGTAAGGAGTGGCGCTCACCTCCAGCACCATGGCATTTCGTCCCGAGCAATGAATGGTTCCCGCAGGAATGGAAACATGACTGTGCTTTTGCACCGGCCAGCGATTCACATATTTTTCTGCAGGGAAGTCATAGAGACCAGCCTGTGCGCCCACAAGTTTCTCTGCCATCTCCTCCTGCGATATTCCTTCTTTCAGGCCAAGATAGACAACCGCATCCGGCTCGGCATCCAGCAGATAGTAGCTCTCATCCTGGGTGTAGCTCAGCCCGTAATGCTCCCGAAGGAACGCGAGCAGAGGATGAACCTGAAGCGAAAGATTTCCTCCGCCTACGGTGTCCAGAAAATCGAAGCGTATGGGAAACTCTGCTCCAAAACGACGATAGACATCTTCTCCCAATAACTCTCTGGGATGACGATGCACCAGAGTGAGCGCCGGTGATTCGACGACCTGATTCCCAAAGGAAAATCGCAAGCTGTTCTCTTCAGGAACGCAATCAAAACACCATGCAAAGTTTGGCGGATTCTTCGGCAAGTCAAAGTGGCTGCGCATCCACTCTCCGCCCCATGGACCGGGATCGAAAAAGGGAACCACGCGAAAGGGTCGTTCACAGGTTTTACTGAGTGCAAGCCGAAAGAGATTCCCCTCGATCATGCGGGGATCGTCCGGGAGATTGGTGTCGAGAAAGAAATCAATCTTCTCCAGCAAAGAGAGCTTCAATCTGTCTGCTGCTCGCCAGTCAATAAAGAAGGCACGCTTGTAAAGACTGGCCAGAGAGGATGCGCTGTTCTCTGCGCCGAGGTTACCAATCTGGTGGGCTCGCTGCCGTTGCTGAATCTCCCAGCGCGTCAAATCAGCATAAATAAGCACCTTCCAATCTCCGGCAACAATGGAGGCACCTGTGCCCAATACCAGAATCAGGCCATCCTTCTGAGCTTCGATCTTGTGACGAAGCTCTGCTACTCGCTCAGGAGAAAGAAAGTCTTCGATTTGCCATGCATTCATCTTTCCAAAGACCGGATCATCACCCAGAGAAGGCGCGAATATTTTCTCCAACTCACTCGGGTCTTTGAAAGCACTGTCCGAAAGAAGGACCAGATTCGGATGCAACGCTGATTTCAGAGCGACGCGCAGCTCTTCCAGATTGGTTCCGGGGTAACACTCAATCGCCAGCACACAGCGTGCGTGGCTCTCCATTGTCGCTTGCAAGGTATGGCAGACAGCGCTCCATCCCGTCGCACAGTCCTTGTCCCGCGAACTGATCGGAATGGCCGGATGCTTGTCGTAGTTGCTTATCATTTTTCCTCTCAAAATCATCTCGTATGCAGTGACTCTTGAAACCTGGTGATAGCAGTCATAACATCTCGCATATCTCAGATAATTGCAATTATATGATTTAATTATAGCTAAATAGTTAATAAATGTGCTCGTTCGAGCACGGTAAGCCTGAGAGAGGGAAATATCCGGGCACGCCGGACAACTCTGATCTCTGACCGATTGTGGGTAGGTTACTTTGTCTTGGCAATCTACAGGAAGCGAGTGCCTGATACCTGGATATGTTGTCATCCCATATTTCATCTTTCGAAATCCGGTAACATTTCATGATGCAACCTGCCTTCGGAAGATGTGACTTCTACCCTTGCTATGGGAATGGGCCAGTAGACTTAGCCAGTGTTTTTCCTCCCGGCCCAGGAAACAATCCGGAGAACAGATGTCATTCGAAGTATCTGTATAGCTGCTCTCAAGGAAGCCGCTGAAGAGGGGATGATCCATCCATGATTGAGAACGAATTGAAGTCACTCCCGGAAAATGCCTATCTGCCGCTGAAACCGGGTGAATGCTATCCGCCCATTGTCTCCGCAGATACAAAGATGCCGGAACTGACACTGCGCTCGATTTTGTGGGGCGTGGTGTTTTGCGTCATCTTCACGATTGCTTCGGCATACTCAGGGCTGAAGGTCGGTCAGGTAATGGAGGCAGCCATCCCCACCTCCATTCTTGCCATTGGCCTGGCCCGTGTTTACGGACGCAGGTCGAGCCTGTTGGAAAATGTCATCATTACGGGAATCGGCGGCGCTGCCGGTGGAGTGGTTGCCGGGGCTATCTTTACGCTGCCCGCGCTCTACATTCTCCATCTCGATCCCAATCCGGTGCAGACCATCTTCATCTGCCTGGCGGGTGGCTGTCTCGGAGTTTTGTTTCTGATTCCGCTCCGGCGATACTTTGTGCGAGAGATGCATGGCATGCTTCCTTATCCTGAAGCAACGGCCATCACAGAGGTACTTGTCACCGGCGAAAAAGGCGGCTCGCAGGCCATGCTGCTGTTGCAGGCGACAGCTATTGCCGGCGTCTACGACTTTTTCGTAACCACATTCCAGGTATGGAAAGAGTATGTCAATTTCCAATTCATCCCGGTGGTGCGTACCGTTGCAGACCGCGCCAAAATGGTCTTCAACTTTGATGCCATCAGCTTTATTCTGGGCCTCGGCTATGTAATGGGCCTGCGCAGTTCGCTGATTCTTTGTGCCGGTGGAGTTCTCTCGAATTTTGTTTTGGTTCCTTTGATTTGGTTCATCGGCAGCAACATCAGCACGGCAGTCTATCCGGCTACGCATCCCATTTCGATGATGACTGCGGTTGAAATCTATCGCAACTACGTGCGCTTTATCGGCGTGGGAGCCATCGCTACTGCTGGCATCTTCGGCATCCTTAAATCGCTGAAGGTAGTCGCCGGTTCCTTCGGTATTGCGCTGCGCACCTTCCGCCACGGTGAGGCCGCGCAGTCAGAACGCACTGACCGCGATGTGCCGGTGATTACCATCCTGCTAGGTGTAGTTCTGGGTGCCATCGGAGTGGCCTTTTTCTTTGGTCACTTACAAGTCTCATGGACAGTGTTGACGGTAGGACTTTTGTTGACGCTGCTGTTTTCGTTCTTCTTTACCTCGGTCGCGGCGAATGCCATTGCAACAACAGCGCGAAATCCCGTCTCCGGGATGACGATGCTGACCATCCTTATCTCCTCGGCGGTGTTGTTGCGATTTGGTCTTTCAGGAACCACCGGAATGTTCTTTGTGATGGCGATTGCGGGAATGGTCTGCACGGCGCTGTCGGTTTCCGGGCAGACGATTACGGACCTGAAGGCTGGCTACTGGCTCGGTTCCACTCCGGCAGCGCAGGAGAAGGTAAAGTTTCTGGGTGTTGCTGCTTCGGCAATCGCCGCAGGACTCACCATCGTCATGCTGGCACGCACCTTCCAGTTCGGAGAAGCAGCGATTGGCGATCTGCGCCCGGTTCTGGCATCGCCGCAGGCATCCATCATGAAGGCATTGGTGGAAGGGTTTATGAGCCATCAGCCGATTGCGTATCTCCTCTTTGGAGCAGGCGCGATGGTTGCTCTTGTACTCGAAATGCTTGGCCAGCCATCGCTCATCTTTGCTCTGGGAATGTATCTCCCGCTTGAACTCAACACGCCGGCATTGGTCGGCGGTTTTCTGTCGCATTTTCTCAACAAGCGTTCAAAGAAGGCTGGCGGCGAGCGCGGTAAAACAATTCGCGAGCGCGGCGTCATTATTGCTTCGGGATTGATGGCGGGTGGTGCTCTCGGCGGCGTCTTTGGCGCGGCCATGCGACTCTTTCCGTGGTATCGCGAGGATATGGTCAAGACCCCGTTCTATACCTCAGAGCCCATCTCGCAATCCGTCTCTGCGCTGCTTTTTGTCAGCCTCTGTCTCTACATCTGGTTTGCATCCCTGAAGAAAAAGGAGAAGGAAATCTAATGGATCAAGCAGGTAGGTTTGCAGCAGACGCAGTCCTCGGCATTGACACCCTTTGGGGCGGCGATGTTCTTTGTCCCTCCGGTGTCGGTCGCTTTATCGCTGATTCCTGGTTCTCTGATGAGCCGTTGCCCACTGCCTACACGCATCCATCCGCAGCGCGGCTGCGGGAATCCGGCGGAGTCGCTGGCAAGAGTGTTGATCGCGAAGCAGTCGAGGAGTATCTGCGCCAAATCAATCTCCCTCAGGCCATTGCAGGAGTTCGTGCGGAAGCCGGCAAAGTCGGCGGTTTGCGTCAGGCCTGCCTGACCGGCATGGCAGAGAGTCTGGAGACCATGTGGGACCTTGCGATGGAGGTTCTTGGCAAGGGTGCGCCGGTTCCATATGAGCGCTGCGTTCAGGCGGCAACGGCAAAGCAGCCGGAACCATCCTCGCCGGAGAAAAAGCGGCAGTGTGTTGCCGAGTTGCTCGGTATTGCCGGTTCTGACAATCATGCACTGCTGGAGGCGGTCAATCTCTGGCGACAGCAACGTGTCATTCCGATGGCCTCCGTTCGCGCTTTGGGAGCGGCGGTGATTGCAAATTTTGACAATCTCAGCGCGAAGAATCTCCTTCCGTATCTTCCCAAAGAATTTGCGCATGTGCCGCGTGCAAACATTGACTTTCTCCCCATCAGGGACGCATGGTTTTCAGGCTCGATGAACTACATCGGACGGGCCCGCAACGCTGACGGCTCTCCGCAATACGAAGCAAGCTACGAGATCAACGCCTCCTTGCAGATTTCCTTTCCTGAGTTTGAGCAGTTGGTAAGCCATGAGGTTGTGCCGGGTCACGTCACCACCTTTGCCTACCTTCAGAATCTGTATGTTCGCGGCAAGGTCGGCTTTGAGGCCACGGTTCTCACCATGAACACCCGTGCCGCCACATTATTTGAAGGGATTGCCAACAACGCGATTCTGATTGCGCATGGCGTCACCGAAATCGAGCAGTTGCCCGATGAGGATTTGCAGATTGGAGTTTTGCTGGCCCTGTTGCAGGATGATGCCAAAAACCAGTCCTCATATATGACATGGGGCGAGGGCAGGGAGCAATCGGAGGTGGCGGCGACGCTGCGCCGTGATTTTCTGGTCACGGAAGAGCGCGCCGATAAACTCTCCGGTGCATGGGGACGTCATCCCCTGCTGGGACGGATGTATCTTCCGGCCTACCGCGCTGGCACGGAAAAGGTCGCCGAACTCAGGCGTACCTACCCTGCAGAAAAAGTTCTCCCGGCCATCTACGGATGCAACGGATTTGTTGATATTCAGACCGTCGAAGAGTTGTTGAAGAGTTAAAGGCGTGGCGAATAAATCATTGTTTTGAAAGGGTATTGCTGGAAGAAGCCCTCATCGCCGGAAGCAGCGAGAAGTACCGGGAATTCGGACTATTCGCCTTCACAGAATGCGGTACGAGCTCGCCGGGTGATGCGAGTCACACTCCCACCGGCGCCTGCTCTGAGACAATAACGCCGATTGTGCGAGGAGCAGATTGTATGGGTACCGTAACAACACCAGAGACAAAAACGATGCTTACCCTTCCCGGTGATGCGGTGCGTCAGATCCTTTGGCGGTTCTCAGACCGCTTTGACCTGCTAATGCTGGTTCAGTCCACGCGCAGCGTAGCGCGCGGAACCGTGGCTCGCATGGTCGCCGCCGGTGAGCGCAATACCCATGAGTGGACCTCCGGAAAAGACGAGATGCTGGAGGCGTTTGACCGCGCTGGCATCACCGCCGCTTTTATGGAGCCGGAAGAGGGCGGATTCATCATCGGCCCCAAAAATCTGGCCATGTGTCTGGTAGCCTTTGAACTAGCTTGGGTGGATGGCGGCGCTGCTACTGCAAGTCTGGCCAGCTTCCTCGCCCTTGCGCCCATTCAGGAGTGCGGAACTCCGGAGCAGGTTCTCCACTATAAGACGCTGGCCGCCCCGCCGCAGAATGGCGAAGACCGCAAGCCCTGGCGTGGAGCCTTTGCGCTGACCGAACCGATTCCCTACGTTGGCGTTGATACCGGCATGTTGAGCGGCAAAGTAAGCGTGGTGGATTGGAAGGAGGGTCAGGAGCCCGTCCTCAAGGTAGATAAGCGCGGACGCTTTATCACCAATATGGGATTTGCCAACTTTGTCACCGCCGCCGTTACCTCCGATGATCCGCGCATTCAGGGCAGTTGCATGGTGACGCTGGAGGAGGGCGATGAGGGTATCTATGACCGCGGAACCCCTACCAAAAAGCTGGTGCATCAACTCTCTTCTACCAGCGACCCCGTTTTTAATCTCACCATCCCGGCCAGCCGCATCATTGGCGGCTACACCATTAAGGATGGAGTGATTGTTCCCAACTTCAACCATGGTCAGGTGATTGAGGCGGTCTTCCGTCACACCCGTGTTCCCGTCGGCCTGATGACCGCAGCCAAGCTGCTCTCCGCCGTTGAGCCGGTCATTCGCTATCAGCGCGGACGCTTCCGTGGCGCAGTCGGAGCCAAACCTGGCTCCATGCGTTATGAGCAGGGAATTCAGCAGCGCGAAGATGCTTTGCACCGTCTGGTTGATGTCTGGGCAACGGGCGAAGCGGCTTCGTCGCTCGGCTTTGCTGCTGCGCGCCTCTTTGATGAACTCGATCCGCTGGAAAAGCAGAAGTCAGAGATTCTTAAGGAGCAGGGCGTCGCCGGTGTTCGTGCCGAGATGAAGGCTCTGCGCGAGAGCGAGCGTCGCGCCATTGAACTGCTATCCCTGAGAGCCGATCACCCGAACGGCCCGCGTCGGGCAGAGCTCGAAGCGGATCCGCTGGTGCAATACATGCTCAAGAGTACCGAGGCCGACGTTTTATGTCCGGCGACCAAGCTCTGGAACACCGGCCACGGAGCCAACATGATGCGTGAAGCTGTCAGCCTGATGGGCGGTTACGGCATCACAGAAGATTGCCCCGGCTTTTTGGCCAACAAGTGGATGGACGCACAGCTCGAAGCCACATACGAAGGCCCCGAGGCCGTTCAGCGCAGGCAGATGACCATCACCATGGTCACCGATGTATTCCTCGCGCAGTTCCGCAGTTGGATTAGCGAGATGCGCCAGATTGCTTCGACGCGTCCCGGCACCGGAGCCTGCACGCTGGCCTCGGCCATGCAAATGTGGATATGGACCCTGACGCACCTTCAGAAGGCCACCGACCCCAGCGGTAACAAGCTCTATCACGGGCAGCGTCAGGGCGTTACCTTCCCGCTGGCCGACGCTTTGTGCTGGCTGCTGGCCTCGCGCTGGCAGATTCTCGACGTGCTTGAACTGGAAGCCCGTGGTGCAGATGACGCCGTGGCCGCAGAGGGTCTGGACGGAACGGTTCAGTTTCTCAGTGATCTTTGCCACACGCAGGCAGCGCGAGCGGCAGGCGAGGTTTCGCGCATCTGCGGCGAACTGGTCTTCGGATACATGCCACACCCGGCATGGAATGAGGATGGCTGCGGCCACTGTTATCTGGAGCAGGAGCTTGAAGAGTTGGAAGAAACCATCCCTGGCATCTCGGCCTTCGCTACCGATGTGGTCAGGGAAGACGGTACGCATCCGATGAAGGCTGGCCCCTGCGCTGGCTGTTCTGGCGCGGGCGACTTCCAGCACATGCAGAACAAGCTGAATATGTGCCTGAGCGGTTCGCGCCTTGCCAAGGATCGTGCGGCAGATACGGCCAGCAAGGTGATGATTCCGGAAGCGTTGGATTATCCCGCATGAGCACAGAGTCAAACGTGGCCGAAAATACGGTAGAAGAGGTGGAGCGGCAATCCATTGACGTGGATATTGCCTGCGTAGGTTTTGGCCCTGCGATGGGAGGATTCCTCACCACGCTCACGCAACAGTGGAGTGCCCATCCCGAAGACCCCGCCTTCGCCAGCAAGGCGATGCCGGGAATGCCTTTGCAGGTCATCTGCTACGAGCGCGCCGACGATATTGCTTCCGGTGTCAGCGGCGTCGTCACGCGCGGCGAGGGAATTCGTGCCAGCTTTCCTGACCTGAATCCCGCAGAGATTCCGATGGCTGCCGCAGTCGGCGAGGAGCGCGTCTTTTACCTCCTGGACCCGATTGGGGCCAGCCGCCGCGAGCCGCTTCTGCGCGTTGCGGATACGCTTCTTCGCGGAGTAGGACCACTCTTCGGCCTTAAGAACTACGCCTTTGAACTTCCCTGGACTCCGGCCTTTCTGCACAAGCATGGTGGCCTTGTTCTTTCGATGGGACAGTTTAATCAGTGGGTCGGCTCGCAGTTGATGGCCAGCGGCCTGGCGCAAATATGGCCCGGTTCTCCCGTCAGTGCGCCGATCTTCTCCGGCAAGGCGGTTCAGGGGATTCGCCTTGCAGATCAGGGCGTAGACAAGTCGGGTGCTCCCGCCGACGGATTCATGGCTGGCATGGATGTTCGTGCCCCGCTGACTGTTATCGGCGATGGTCCGGTTGGCGCAGTCGGTCAGGCCATTGACCAGTGCGTAGGAATGCCCAAGGGCCACGCAGTCCGCGAATGGGCGCTCGGCATGAAGATGGTCATCGAACTGCCTGAGGATTCGCCGCTCAAGCCGGGAACCGTCTGGCACACCTTTGGTTATCCTGAGCCGGAAATCTTCGGCTTCCTCTACGTGCATCCGGAGCGTCTGGTCTCGGTCGGAATCTTTGTTCCTTCGTGGATGAGCGACCCATCGCGCACCGCCTATCGCTATTTGCAGCACTACATCCAGCACCCGTTGTTGTGGCGCTACCTCAAGGATGGGACACTGCGTTCCTGGGGTGCAAAGTCTCTACAGGAATCCGGCAAGCACGGCGAACCCTTCCTCACCGGCGACGGATATGCGCGCATCGGCGAGGGCAGCGGCAGCACCAACATGCTTACCGGCTCCGGCGTGGATGAAGCGTGGGCCACGGGTACGCAACTTGCGGATGCAGTCGTTGAATTGCTGCGTGCAGGCAAGCCCTTTACCAAAGAAAATCTTGCCGCAACCTACGAAGCTCGCCGTCGTGCCAGTTGGGTCGAACGCGGTGCCGAAGAGGCAAAGAACGCACGCAATGGATTCCACGCCAACATCGTGCGTGGCATGGTGGGCATGGCGTTGGCGGGGCTTACGAAGGGAAAACTCTCGCTTGATGCAGAGATTCCTCCGGCGCATCAACAGATTCATTCCTGTGCAAACGCCGGTCTCTCGCATGAAAAATTTACAGAACTCAAAGAGGCTGCACAGGCTGGTGGACGTCCCCTGCACGATGCTCTGATGACGGCTCGCGGCTGGCCGGAGATCACTCTTGATGGCCGTCTGCTGGTCACGCAGCAGGATGCATTGCTGATGGGCGGCAAGGTGCAGGCTATGGCTGGCTTTGCCGATCATGTTCGCTTCCGCGATGCAAAGCTCTGCACAAATTGCGCGGAAAAAACCTGCATTGCCATGTGTTCCGGTCAGGCCATTACCGGGGGCGCAGAAGGCGTTCCTGCCTTTGAGCGTGAAAAATGCGTTCATTGCGGAGCCTGCCTCTGGAACTGCGCTCAATCTCCCGGCGGCGGATATCCAGATGCTGCAAACATCGAATTCCGTGCTGGTTCCGGCGGGCTTCACTCTGCTGAGAACTAATCTTTTTTTTGAATAAGGAAAATCATCATGCCACAAGCATTCCACATCGTAGTTTGCGCAGGGATTGTTCCCGACCCCTTGCAAACACTCGAACCTATCAGCACGCCAACCGGTCCCGGCCTCAAAAATGAGATGGTGCTACCCGCCGTTCTCGACCCTTGGGCGGCAAGCTCGCTCTACGAGGCGGCGCAGGTGGTCGCAACCAATCCCGGCAGCAAGCTTTATCTGGTAAGCCTTGGCCCCAAGGCCAAGCTGCAACAGGTGATGATGACCGTTGCCCAAAAGGTCAGCTTCGAATTGGTGCCGATTGACGGCCCCATTGGCGGCTTTCCCGACGCACACGCGACGGCAGCGGCACTCGCAGAGGCGATTGCCGCCATCCCCGGCCTTGACCGCGAACATCTGCTGCTCTTTGGTGGATGGGAGTCGGCCACGCGCGGCGCTGGCGTTACGCTGCAACTTACGGGCGAGTTGCTTGGCATCACCGACCAGTTTCAGGGCGTAGATCAGATTGAAGTTCGAGAGGATGGTTCCTTTGAGGTGCTGGAGCGCGTCGAAGGTGGCAAGCATCAGGTTTCGGTCTGCGCCGGTACGCCCGCCTTGCTTGGCTGGGCCACGGGTAATCTTCCCGAACCGCGCAACAATCCCCAGACAGGCATGGCTAACATGCGCGGAATTATGCCCGCTCTGCAAAAGGCCAAAGTCGTCAAGCTTGCAAACAACGGTTTGAGCTATCAATCCGTCAGCCTGCCAGCCCAGCAGCGCGAGACTCGCGTTGAAAAGAACATGACGCCCGATGAAATTGCGCTCGAACTTAGCAAGTGGATAGCGGAGTAAGAACAATGGAAAAAATTCTGGTACTCACTCATGTGGATGAAAGTGGCGCAGCGCTTACCAAGGCCTCGCTTGAAGTCGTAACTGCTGGCCTTCAGCTTGCCAGCCAGCTCTCGGCCCCATTGACCATTGGCATTCTTGGGAAGGAAACCGCCGCAGCCGCAACCGCACTGGCTGCGACTGGAGCGCGTTTGCTTGCCGTCTCTGGCGAAGCTTTTGCGCAGCCGCGCTACGCCAGCGATGCAACCGCAGCCGAAGCTCTTTGCCGCGCCGCAGAGCCGACCATCGTTCTTGCTCCGGCAAGTGCGCGCTTTGCACGGGTCGCCGCAGGAGTTGCGCATCGTCTCGGCGGATTTCTCGACACGCACATCACAGCCCTCTCTGCATCCCCGGCCATTCAGGCGACGCGCTGGTTCTACCGTCAGCGCATGATGGCTGTTCTTAGCCGCGATGCCCGTCCATGGTTTCTGCTGCTCGATGCCGGCACCAATGAGCCCTTTGCCGGAGCCGCCGCTGCTGTGCAGGTGGAGCAGGTTGCTGTCACCTTGCCGACGCTGCGTACCACGGTCGAGGGCTTCCGCTCGCCCATGCGGGATGCGCAGACCATTCGCCCCGACGCCAAGCTTCTTCTTGTCGCCGGAGCCGGTTGGACCAAGAAGCAGCCGGACGGACAGACGCACGTACCAGAGGCTGCCGAACTCATTCTCAGCTTCCTCAAGCACACGGGAGCGTCGCTCGGCAGCAGCAAATCGCTGGTGGATCAGGGCGGCGAAAATGAGCAGGTGCTGCCCTTCCTCACGCATCTTAATCAGATTGGCCAGACCGGCTCAACGCCGCGCCATTTGAAGGGCCTTTCGACCTGCTGCCATGGCGAGGAACCGCATGTGGTGGGATGGCGTTTTATTGGCGACCGCCGAGCCATCAGTCTGGATGCAAACTGCGGTTGGGCGCGCGGCAAGGCCGATGTCGTTTACATCGCCGATGCTTTTCAGGTCATAGCCAAACTCAACGCGTTGCTCGAAGCGGGCGGCTCATAAAGCGTCTTAGGCCAGTAGCGTCCCAACTCCGGGTGCTCCATCCATCTCGCGCTTTTGCGGGATGGGTGAGAGCGCACGATGTAAACCGTGTGAGTTTTTGCTCTGCGTCCATCGCCCGAATCACTTTTACTGGCTATCAACTGTTGAAACTCTCATAATGGATACGCACTCCAGAGAGGGAAAGCTATGCAGCCTGTAACCATTGACTGGCCCAAGCAACCAACGCCATCGCGACCACGTCGTCGTGGTCTTTTTATTGTTTTCGGTATCCTTGCCGTTATTTTTCTTGGAGGACGCACTGCGCTCTCATATTTTGTGGACGTGCTCTGGTTCCGCTCGCTCGGTTATGAGCCGGTCTTCTGGCGAACCTTGACACTGCAATGGGGAGTTTTCGCAATCTTTGCGGTTGCCACATTCCTCATTGTCTTTGGTGCGTTTTTTGCGCTCAAGCGGGCTCACCAGGACGACCTGCCCAGCGGGCACACGCTCTACATCAAAGGCGAGCCGGTAAGCCTTTCCGTCGAGCCGGTTCTGCGCGTTCTGGCGATAGCCGGTTCCCTCGTCGTCGCGGCTGTGGCAGGTTTTGCGATGCTGGCCCATTGGTCCACGCTGGCGCTCTTCTGGTATGCGCCGCAGACCTCAGGCACAGTCACCGATCCGATCTTTGGTATGCCGCTCAACTTTTTTCTCTTCCGCCTTCCGGCATGGGAGTTGATTGTCGGCTGGCTGATGGCGCTCGCTGTTCTCTGCTGTATGGTGGCGCTGCTCTTTCTCTTCATCACCGGTGGCGCTCGTGCCTTTGGCGGACGCGATACCAGCAGGCCGCCCATCTCCTGGCGCGGACTCTCCGTTGCTGCTACATTCCTGCTGTTGATTTTTGCTGCGAATGTTTATCTTGACCGCTTCGACAAGGTATTCGATCACCACACCATCTTTGACGGCATCACCTACACCGACGCGCACGTTCAGCTAACGGGAATGCTCATTCTCTCGGTAGCGCTCGTTCTCGGCGCGTTGATTGCGGCCTTCAATGCTCTTATCGCAAAGCGCGGCAGCCTGTTGGTGGTGGCCTTTATCCCTGCCGGCATCTGCTATCTGTTGCTGGGAGTGGTGAGTTGGTACGTCAGCAGCTTCATCGTCAAGCCGAATGAGTTGGTTCGCGAACAGCCCTACATCACTCACAACATCGAGATGACCCGTCAGGCCTTCGGCCTCGACAAATTCACACAGCGCGAGTTTCCCGCAGAGACCACCGTCGAAGCCGCCGACCCCGCCAACAATCAAACCACTCTGCAAAACATACGCCTCTGGGATTGGCAGGCACTTCAGGACACGCTGCGCCAGATTCAGGAGATTCGCACCTATTACGACTTCCCGGATATTGACATAGACCGCTATCAGATTGACGGAAAGCTGCGTCAGGTCATGCTGGCCACGCGCGAACTAAACGTCGAAAAGCTTCCGGAGAGCAGCCGCAACTGGATTAACGAAAAATTGATCTACACCCACGGCTACGGCATCACCATGAACCCGGTCAACGGATTTACGGAAGAGGGTCTGCCCACTCTGATGCTCAGCAACATGCCCGTTCAAAGCACGGTGAAGGGCCTCAGTGTTACGCGCCCGGAGATTTATTTTGGCGAACTCACCAACTCCGATGTCTACGTTAAGACGCGCCAGCAGGAGTTCAATTATCCGCAGGGCCAGACCAACGCGCTCACTTCGTATGAGGGAACCGGCGGCGTCGAGCTTGGCGGATTCCTGCGCCGCATCGTCATTGCGATTGACCGTGGCGATCTCGGCAAACTTCCCTTCAGCGACGATGTAAATTCGCAGAGCCGTCTGTTGATGCGGCGCAATCTGCGCGAGCGCGTTTCGACGCTGGCGCCCTTCCTTACCTTCGACCGCGATCCCTACATCGTGGTCGGCGACGATGGCCGTCTCTCGTGGATCATGGACGCCTTCACCTCATCGGACAGCTATCCCTATTCCAGTCATTACCGCGTCGGCAACGACTCGGTCAATTACATGCGCAACAGCGTCAAGGCTGTTGTGGATGCCTACGATGGCACCACCACCTTCTACGTCTTTGACAAGACCGACCCGGTCATCGCTGCCTATCGCAACCTCTTTCCCAGCCTCTTCAAGGATGCTTCGGAGATGCCGTCCGGGCTGCGCAAGCATGTGCGCTATCCCGAACTGCTCTTCAAGTTGCAGGCAGAGGTCTACGGCCTTTACCACATGACCAATCCTTCGGTCTTTTACAACCGCGAGGACCTCTGGACCGTCGCCACCAAAACCGGCGCAGCAGCCGAGGGTGGCGAGCAGACCACGCAGGTCATGCAGCCCAATTACGTTTTGATGAAGCTGCCGGGTGAGTCCGATGTGGAGTTTGTCGAGATACTGCCCTTCACTCCGGCGAACCGCAACAACCTTATCGGATGGATTGCCGGACGCAGCGACGGCGCGAGTTACGGCACCTCGATTGTCTACGACTTCCCGAAGACGAAACTGGTGGACGGGCCACAGCAGATTGAAGCGCGCATTGATCAGAATGCGCAACTCTCCGGCCAGTTGACCTTGTGGAATCAGCAGGGATCGCATGTTTTGCGCGGCAATCTGCTGGTCATTCCGACGGGTCGTGCGCTGCTCTATGCCGAGCCAATTTATCTACAGGCCGAGCGCAGTCCCATGCCCGAGTTGCGCATCGTTGTGCTCGCGCTACAAGACAGGCTCGCGTACGGCTCAACCTTCGAGGCAGCACTGACCTCTCTCTTCACCGGCACGGATTCCACATTGAGCGCCACGGAGTCCTCGCACGCACCTGCACCATCTGGAGGGGCACCACAAAGCGCAGGAACAGTACAACAGGCATCAACGCCAAGTGCATTAATTGCCGAGGCCGCCAAGGACTTCGACGACTATCAACACCTGACCGCCGAAGGCAAGCTAAGCGAGGCCGGACAAAAACTCGCGGATTTGAAGCGCGTCCTCGGCCTGTTGAATTCGCAAAAGAAGTAGATTGGGAACGGAACAATCCGGGTGGCCCACATCTCGATTCTGAGATGTGGGTTCGCAGGACGCCGCCCTTTATACTTGAGTAGTGAAAATTGAAGGCAGCGCAGAGCAGGCAAAACGCAGCAAGTGGGCCATAGTCTCAGATATATCATTGCGTTTTTTAGCATGGTTCATGCGACGCTTGCCCACTGAACGGCAGCGCCTGCTTGCAGTCACCATCCTTGCCGGTGGTCTCTGCGGTCTGGCAGCCGTTGCATTCCATCTCAGCATCGGCTGGGCAGAAAATCTGATGATTGACCGTGCCAACGCCGCCCCCGGTAACAGTTGGATATGGTGGACGATTCTTACACCGGCGTTGGGTGGTATTGTCGCCGGTCTGGGCCTCACCTACCTTGCTCCTGCTGCAGCCGGGAGTGGGATACCTCAGGTCAAAGCCGCCTATTCCCTTAGGCACGGACTCATCACACTTCGCGAAACCATCGGAAAATTTGTCTTGTGTGCCGTGCAGATTGGTTCCGGCGCGTCGTTGGGGCTCGAAGGTCCTACAGTTCAGATTTGTGCCGGAGTAAGCAGCCAGTTGGCCCGTGCCGCACGGCTCAGCCCCAAAAACTGCAAGCGAATGGCATCCGTGGGAATGGCAGCAGGCATCGCTGCGGCATTTAACGCACCCATTGCCGCCATCACGTTTACTTTGGAAGAGTTGATAGGCGATCTGGACCAGACCATGCTCTCTGGCGTTATCGTTGCTGCTGCTCTGGCTGCTTACGTAGAACACTCCATCCTTGGTTCCAATCCTGTCTTTCATGTGAACCGGAATTACACGCTCGGCAACGCCTCGTCGCTGGTATGGTATGCATTGCTCGGCCTGTTGGCGGCAATTGTTTCAGTAGCCTTCACGGATTCGTTGCTCTGGGTGCGTGCACAATTCAAGCGCCTGACCGTCGTCCCCAAATGGATTCATCCAGCGATAGGCGGTCTGGCCACGGGCTGCCTCGCTGTCGTGGCATTCACATTTTTTCATCTGAATGGAATAGCCGGCGATCCTTACAAGACCCTCACTCTCGCGCTGACCGGCTCAATGGGAACGCTGCCGGTGCTGGCGATGATAGCTTTTTGCGTGCTCAAATTATTGGCGACCGTCTGCTCCTATTCAAGCGGTGGAGCCGGCGGCATCTTTGCACCCTCGTTATTCATGGGCGCTATGCTGGGCGGCTCTGTGGGCTATCTTGATGTCGCCGTCTTCCATCACTCCTACGACACCATCGGAGCCTTTGCCGTGGTGGGAATGGGGGCGGCCTTTGCCGGTATCGTTCGCGCGCCCATGACCTCAGTGCTGATTGTCTATGAGATGACCGGCAGTTACAGCCTGGTGCTTCCGCTCATGATCGCGAATATGAGTGCATTCGCACTGGCTCGTCACTGGCGCAACACGCCGGTCTACGAGGCGCTGCTGAAGCAGGATGGCATTGAATTACATCGCAGGAAGCCTACTTCGCAAACACCTTTCGCATCCGCTCCCATGTAATCGGCAACTCTTCCGGCAGCACGCGCGTCTCGCCCAGCACGGTCATAAAATTTGTATCGCCGGCCCATCGCGGCAGCGCATGCAGATGCAGATGTTCTGCCACGCCTGCTCCGGCGGCCCGGCCAATGTTCAGTCCGAAGTTCATTCCCTGCGGGTGATAAATCTCTGTCAACACGCGCTCGGTGCGCTGTGCCAGTGCGATCAGCTCATTCGCCTCTTCCGTCGAGAGCGCAGCCAGCGAAGCCTCATGCCGGTACGGCACCACCATCACATGGCCGGAGTTGTACGGATAAGCATTCAGGCACACATAGCAACTTTTGCCGCGCACCACAATTCCCGCAGCCTTCTCGGCCTCTTCGCGCGCCGTGCCATTTTCCAGCGCATAATCCACTGCGCCGAGCATGTTGCAAAAGACGCAGCGATGGTTGCCCGGCCACACCTCAAGCGATGCGGGAACTCCGGGTCGCTCGGTCTTGTCCGTTGTCGAAACATACTGGTAACGCCAGGGAGTCCATAGATAGTCCATGCGCGTCAGTATATGTCCTTCGCCGGGAATCTGGAATGTGGCCATGCGCTCCGCCAACCCCCATCTGCACACATTCCTGTGCACTGTGCTCGCAGACACTCGTTTCCCTCCCGTCGTTGTGTCTTCGGTCACAAATCCCTTATTAAGAATTGGTTGCAGGCATTGGCTTTACCCTTGTTTTTATTGACTGGCGGGATATAGGTTGCTACACTTCTCCTGTATCTCTGTGCGCGGATTCCAGCGCCGGGATATGATCGCCTTCCTGCCCCGGCCCTGTTGGTTAAGGGTGTTCAACGAGGAGACTGCGAGAAAAACCGTCTGGTGACAGCGGTTTTACGCGCATCCCTGAAAGAATGCCGGCAATCACATGCAGTGTTCAGAGCAGACAGACTGATCCCCAGTCCAGGCAGCGTTAAGCCAGTCGGAGAGGTTTTCCGGCTTGTTGCGGGACGATTATGGTTGCATCCCAGGGCTTGTTTTCAGCAGAAGGGATTGCATCGAAGGTGCGGAGTTGGGTGCCGCAGAGTGGAGTCCCGGAGCCCGCTGTTATGGCAGACGTCCTGAATCCTGAACAAACCGAGAGTAAACCCCTGACTACCGAACTTGACACTCCCACACTCGAACCTGTGGCGGAGACTCTTTCTCCGACCACCGCATCCACCGAAACCCTCCCAACCGAGGCTGAGGCTGCCGAAGTTGCTGCAGCTCCCACCGCTGAAATTGCAGAGATCGCAGTAGAAGTAGCAGCCGAACCCGCTGCTGAGGCTCCAGCCGAGACCACAGAGCATGAGGGCGAGAGCTTTGACTTCTCCAGCGTTCTTGAAGCATTCGAGCGCGAGCAGGCCGCAGAGGCTGCCGCCATCGAAGCCTTCGGCGACAGCATCGTTACCGGAACGGTCGTCAAGCTCACCGACAAGCACGTCGTCATTGATGTGGGCCTGAAGTCCGAAGGTCTTATCCCGCTTGAGCAGGTGCTTGACCACGCCGGTCAGCCCAAATTTGCTCCGGGAGACACGGTTGAGGTTGTCATTGAACGCGAAGAGCACGAGGGCGGTTACCTCGCCAGCTACGAAAAGGCTCAGCGCCTGCGCGTTTGGGATGCAATCGAGAAGGCTGCCAACGACAAGACTCCCGTCAAGGGAATCGTCCAGGGACGCGTCAAGGGCGGTCTCACCGTAGATATTGGCCTCAAGGCATTTTTGCCCGGCTCGCAACTGGAAATTCGCCCGGTCCGCAATCTGGACGGCTACATCGGCCAGGAGCTGGAAGTTCGCGTCATCAAGCTCAACAAGAAGCGCGGCAACGTTGTCGTCTCCCGCAAGGAAATCCTTGAGGAAGAGCAGAACGAGCGCCGCAGCAAGACCCTCGAAGGTTTGGAAGAGGGTGCAATCCTCACCGGCACCGTCAAGAACCTGACCGACTACGGTGCATTCGTTGACCTTGGCGGCATTGACGGCCTGTTGCACATCACCGATATGAGTTGGGGACGCCTGACTCACCCCCGCGATCTGGTTCAGGTTGCCGACGAGATTCAGGTCAAGATACTGAAGTTCGACAAGGAAAAGCAACGCGTATCGCTCGGCTTCAAGCAGTTGACGCCCGACCCGTGGCTCGATGCCATTGAGCGCTATCCAATCGGAGCACACGTCCGTGGCCGCGTTCTCTCGGTCACCGATTACGGCGCATTCGTCGAGCTTGAGCAGGGAATCGAGGGACTGGTTCACGTCTCTGAGATGACCTGGTCCAAGCGCATGAAGCACCCGTCGAAGATGCTCAAGCCGGGAGACGAGGTTGAGACCGTTGTTCTGGCCGTTAATCCCAACGACCGCCGCATCTCGCTCGGCATGAAGCAGTTGATGGAAAATCCCTGGGAGAATCTCTCCGAGCGTTATCCCGTGGGAGCTGAAGTCGAAGGTCGCGTTCGCAACCTCACCGACTTTGGCGCTTTCATCGAGATTGAGGACGGCATTGACGGACTGGTTCACGTCTCCAACCTGAGCTGGACCAAGCGCGTCAAGCACCCCTCTGAAATCCTGAAAAAGGGCGAGAAGATTAAGGCTGTTGTTCTCGGCGTCGAGCCGGAGAACCGTCGCCTGTCGCTCGGCATCAAGCAGCTACAGCCCGATGTATGGGAGTCCTTCTTCAACACGCATCGCGTTGGCGATGTGGTCCACGGCAAGGTTCTGCGGACGGCCCAGTTTGGCGCCTTCGTCGAGATATCCGAGGGTGTTGAGGGTCTCTGCCATGTATCAGAAGCAACCGATGCCACCGGTGCTGCTGCAAACCTTGAGCAGGGTCAGGAGCACGACTTCAAGATCATCAAGATGAACCAGGAAGAGAAGAAGGTTGGTTTGAGTCTCCGCACGGTAGGCGACGAGCCCACCCGCAAGGAGGTGGAGGCATACAAGCAGCCCGTCTCCAGCTCAACCACCACTCTTGGCGATCTGGTCAACTGGAAGAAAGAGCGCTAAACCGCTCCGTGTAATTCACAAAACGGCCACCCTTCCGGGTGGCCGTTTTGCATGAACGAAAAGCCGGTGTGGTCCTGCCGGTGCAGTCCCTCTGATATTGTTGTTTCGCAGCGAAGCGGAGAAATCTGCTGTTATGCCAATTGACAGGAACCAGCCAACTGAAAAACCTACTTAAACTTGAGTGTCAGAACAAAAGTCTTTCGAGTATCAAACGAACTGATTGTTTTCACATTGCTTTTTTTCCCTGCAAACTCGGCCCACACCTCGTAGTCATCGGCGCTGGAGAGTTGCATGAAGTGGAAGACTCCATCCTTTGTAGTGCTTACGCTTTTAATGGCGAGGGAGTGGGTATTCTTCAAAAAAACTACAGCCTTGTCCACAGCCTGATCCTGCGCACTGACCACTCTGCCTTCAACGCTGCGTGCTGTACTTTGTGCGTTGGCCGCGACGGGCATTGTCAGTACAGAAACCACCGGTATTGCGAGCAGCAGGGACATAATCATTCCACTCAAACAGTGCTTCCTCAATCGTCTTCCTCTTCCTCGGCGAAATCCTCATCGTCCTCTTCATCGTACGCATCCTCATCAATGCGTGCCAGTTCCAGCGGATCATTTGCAACAACCTCGTACTCGGTGCCGCATTCCTCGCAGACGATCACGTCGCCTTCTTCCAACTCCTCAACATCCACATCCAATATGTTGTCGCACTCCGGACAGCTCGCCATTTCTTCCTCCAATCTCTTCGGGAGTGTATAGGATAATTCCTCTCAACTCCAACGATTTTTCCCTTCAACGCTAGTTTTAGGCGATAGGGCGCTTCCGGTCAAGATGTGAAAAACCGGTGTATCCCCGGAAGCTGCCATTCCGGGAGAAAACACCATGAATTTCCATCGTCCAATCCGTATCCTCACTACCTTTGCGAATTTGATTCCCTTCAGGAATAGAGGCACGATTGCCGGTGCGGGATCAATCATCCCAACAACGGCACAAAATAAGATTGAGGTGAATTCATTTGAAAAAAAGAGCGGGTAGAGAATTCCTTCTTGTTGTAAAAGGACGCTCCACCCGCCTGCGGAATCTGCAAAAAACTATAAAACCGTGTAGTTCTTTTTCTCGACGGTCGTAGTTGTTTCTTCTACGGTGTGCTTGTGCTCCGGGTTATTGCACGTGTGACCCGCGCTGCTGCACTTGTGAGCAGCAGCTTTCACCTCTGCCTTTACGTCTTTGGCGGTGTCTTTGAGCTTGCCCCAGGCATTCTGAACGGTACCCTTTACCTCTTGCACGGCACCTTTCACCTCGGTTTTGGTGTTGCCGGACCACTCGCCTACCTTGCGTTTTGCGTGTCCAACTGTTTCATCAATCCTGCCGATCACTCTGTCCTTATTCATGAAAATTCTCCTTTGGGTGAAGTGGGTTTTCTGGAAATTGCATTCGAGTGCCGCTCTTTCTGGCGGAAACTCACTGTGTGGGAAGCCGGTTTTCGATGGTTTACAAAATTCGTCTTCGGCCAGTAACCAGTTGGATAACGAGCACCACGATTGCCAGTACCAGAAGGATATGCACGAATCCTCCGAAGGTGTAACTGCTCACCATCCCCAGCAGCCACAAAATCAAAAGAATGAGAAAAATCGTCCAAAGCATACCGTTACCTCTCAGTGCCAGCCTTCCAACAGCCGCCTACACTTTATGGAACGCCGCTTGCCCCCGGATGACTGTCTGAAATTGCACACTCCGGCAGTCGCCCGCCTGAATCAGGTTGAATTCGTCATCAGACCAGCCGATAAGAGACAATATCCGTACGAGGAGTTCTCCAGATGCCCCGATTCGGTGGAAGCCCATTTGCCCTGCCCGACCTCAACGGAGCCACGCGCCGCATTGTGCTTCTTTCGACGGCGGCCTTTTTTCTGCTGGCGATTGTCGGCCTTTTTTCGCAGGGACTCTACCTGCAACTGTTGAGCATCTTTGCACTTTCGCCTGCGGCGGTAGCCCATGGCGAACTCTGGCAACTCATCACCTACGCTTTTCTGAATCCCGGCCTCTTCAACGCATTTTTAATGTTGATTTCGCTTTGGTTTGTCGGTTCGCTGCTTGAATCCGAGCACGGCTCCCGTTGGTTTACCGAGCTCTTTTTTGTTGGGGTGCTGGCTGCATCGCTGACAGCAACCATTGTTGGACTGAAGTTTCCTGTGCTTGGGGGCAGCCTGCTCGGCCTCAGCGGAGCGCTCTTTGCGTTGATGGTTGCGGTGGCCGTTCTCCACGGCGACCTGCAGTTCATGCTTTTCTTTGTGCTAGCGGTCAAGGCGCGCACGCTGGTCATCATTTTGTTGCTGGTGCTTCTGGCGCAGTCGCTTGGCGGCGACCGCATCTATGCTCTCTCGCAGCTTGGCGCGGCCCTGGCGGGCTTCCTCTATGCGCGCTACGCCCCGCGCCGTGGCGGATATCTCCTGCGTCTCAGCGAGAGCTGGTATGGAATGCGCAACAACTACTACCGCGCCAGGCGCCGCAAGGCTGCAAAGAAGTTTGAGGTCTACATGAAGAAGCAGGGTCGCGTAGTTCGTTTTGACGGGCAGGGCAACTACCTTGATCCCGACGACAGCAAGGAATCAAAAGAAAATCACTGGCTCAACTAATCAGGATTGTCATTCCGTAGCGCAGCGGAGGAATCTACTAATCTACTGTATAAAGTTGGCAAGACGAAAAAGAAAAGGCCCGCATCTCAACATCAAGATGCGGGCCTTTTTCAGAAACAAATTTACCCCTTCTGCACTACCCGTATATGCAACTCCCGCAACTGCTTTTCATCCACCGTTGTCGGAGCGTCCACCATCAGGTCAATCGCCTTGGCCGTCTTCGGGAAGGCAATCACCTCGCGCAGACTTGGCGCACCGGCCAGGAGCATCGCAATGCGATCAAGGCCCAGCGCGATGCCACCATGCGGCGGCGTTCCATACTCCAGCGCGTCGAGGAAGAAGCCGAAGCGCGCCTTTGCTTCCTCGTCGCTGATACCGAGCGAGGCAAAAATCTTCTGCTGCACATCTTTGCGATGAATACGAATCGAACCGGAGCCAAGCTCCAATCCATTCATTGCAAGATCGTAGCAGTTGGCGCGAACGCTGGCCGGGTCTGTCGTCAGCCGCTCCATGTCCTCTTCGTGCGGAGAGGTAAACGGATGATGCGCCGGAACCCACTGCCCGGTGTCGCTGTCATGTTCGAACATCGGGAAGTCCGTCACCCAGATGGGCGAGAAGGCTCCTGTTGCATCCACCAACTTCGCGCTATGCGGATCGGCGGTTGCAACCACCTTTGCAGTGCCGTCAAAGGCTCCGTGTCGTTCGGCGTATTTCTTCGCAAGCTCCACGCGGAAGTTCCCGGCAGCCGAAAGCACTGCAATCTCACGCTCGCTCAGGCGGCCTTCGATCTTCAAATTGCTGCCGGTAATCTCTGCCGCAGCATCGCCCGCCACCACAATCAGCAGATCGCCCGGCGCAGTCGGAACCAGTGCGCGCAGCTTTTCAACCGCAGCAGGGAAGCCCTTTTCCAGGCGCTTCAGATCGTCAATGTATTTCGCGCCCTTCTTCTGTTCAAAGAGCGGCTTGTTGTCGTCGCGATCCTTGCGGCTCAGTTCGCCGACCTTGGGAATCACCAGCGCAACCACCGGCAGGTCCGCAGTGATTTGCAGCGTTGCCAGTTCCGCATCGGTAAAGGCCGCGCGAACATCCACCAACTCCGGCAGGCGCAAATCCGGTTTGTCGTTGCCAAAGCGGCGCATGGATTCGTCGTAGGTCACGCGCGGGAAGGGCGTCTTCAATTCCACGCCAGCCGCCGCAAATCCAGCCGCAAGAAAGCTCTCCACCACGCCAAAGACCGTCTCCTGCTTCGGGAAGGTCATCTCGAGGTCCACCTGCGTGAACTCAAGCTGGCGGTCGGCGCGCAGGTCCTCATCGCGGAAGCAGCGCGCAATCTGGAAGTAGCGATCGAAGCCCGAACACATCAATATTTGTTTAAAAATCTGCGGCGACTGCGGCAGCGCGTAGAACTCGCCGGAGTGGATGCGGCTCGGCACCAGAAAATCGCGTGCGCCCTCCGGCGTGGATTTGGTCAGGATCGGCGTCTCAATCTCAAGAAAGCCCTGATCGGAAAGGTTCTGGCGAATGGCCAGCGTAATCCGATGGCGAATCCAGAAGTTCCTCTGCATCTCGATGCGGCGCAGATCAACATAGCGATACTTGAGGCGAACTTCCTCGTTCTGGATGGCCTCATCGGCAGGCGAAAAGGGTGCGAGTTTGGCATCGTTGAGGACGAGCAGTTCGCGCGCTACCAGTTCCACTTCGCCGGTTGCCATTTTGGGATTGATGGCGTCGGTGGAGCGCAGGCGCAGTTTGCCAATCGCAGCCACAACGTATTCTGAGCGCACATCTTCGCCCTTGGCGTGGCCTTCGGGAGTGGTGTCTTTGTCGAGCACCACCTGCGCGATGCCGGTGCGGTCGCGCACGTCAAGAAAGATGAGGTTGCCGTGGTCGCGTCGCCGGTTCACCCAGCCCATGACGACAACTTCTTGTCCGGCGTGCTCAGCACGCAGATCCCCGCAGTAGTGTGTCCGTTCCAAAGTGCCTAAAAAGTCGAGCAATGCAATGTGTCCTAATCTTGGATTCTGATTCAGCTTGTTGAGTACAAACCTCATGAAATGCCAGAGTTTTGTGAAGGGTACGGGCTTTAGCCCGTACCCTTGCCTCCACAAAAAAGTGGGCCTTAGCCCCTGAGGGAATGCACTGTTCAAGCTGGTTTACTGCCGAATCTTGAGTCGGGATAACCCGCTAAGAACGAAGAACCTCCGCCAATCCTGCGCGCTTGACCTTGGTCTGCTCGCCCGTGGCAAAATCCTTCACTGTCAGAATACCGGATTTCACCTCATCCTCGCCCAATAGAACGATTTTGCGTGCGACCTTGTTGCCGGTCTCAAAGGATTTCTTCAATCGGAAGTTTCCATCGCCCAGCTCAATCCGCAGCCCCGCGCGACGCAACTCCTGCGCCAATTTCAGTGCTGCTGCATTCTGCGCCGTGCTCAGCGGAGCGATGTAGGCATCCGCCAATTCCGCCGCAGCCTGTTTTTCTGCCAGCAGCGTCAGCACCAGCCGGTCCTCGCCCATGGCAAAGCCGATTCCCGGTGCCTTGGGCCCGCCAATGGCCTCACTTAGTCCGTCGTAGCGTCCGCCGCCGAGCAGAGCATTCTGCGCGCCCAGGCCGCCGTGGGTGAATTCAAAGGTGGTGCGGGTGTAGTAATCCAGCCCCCTGACGAGCCTGTGATTCCGCGTATAGGGCACGCCCGCGGCATCCAGAGCCTCGCAGACCGCCGCAAAGTGTGCCCGCGACTCCTCATCCAGCGAATCGGAGATCTTTGGCAGTGCGTCAATAATCGCCTGATCCTCAGGAATCTTGCAGTCCAGAACCCTGAGCGGATTCGTCTCTGCCCGCCGCTGGCAATCCGGGCAAAGCTGGCCCACGACCGGCTTAAGCGCCTCGCGTAGCGTCGCAATGTAGCGCGGACGGTCGCTGGCCGAGCCAACCGAGTTCAATTGCAGCGTCCAGCCGGTAATTCCCAACTCGCCGAGCAATGTTGCCAGCATCTCCAGCACTTCGGCATCGCGCAGCGGACTTTCCGAGCCGGAAGAAGGCGGCCCAATGACCTCGGCCCCAATCTGGAAGAACTGGCGGTAGCGCCCCTTCTGCGGACGCTCCCGGCGGAACTGCGGCCCGATGTAATAGAGCTTCTGCAACTGCCCCAGCTCGCCCAGATTGTGCTCAATATAAGCGCGGACCACCCCGGCGGTATTCTCCGGGCGCAGTGTAAGCTGTTGATTTTTTTCGCTCTGAGCGCGGGCGCGGTCTTCCCATGTAAACATCTCTTTCGAGACTATATCGGTCTCTTCGCCTACGCCACGGGCAAACAGGGCGGTGTCCTCAAAGATGGGGGTCCGAATCTCACCAAAGCTGTAGCGGGCAAAGACGCTGCGCGCCGTGGCCTCAATCCTGTTCCACAGTTCTGTTTCGGGGGGCAGCAGATCGCGCGTTCCCCGTACCGCTTTTAGAATGCTCATCTCTCTTACAGTCTAAACGCGGCACAGGGAAAATGCAGCGCCGTCAGGAGCGAGTTCCTTCAATGGCTATAATTCTCCTCGCGGGCAGAAACTCATCCCTGTCCGCTCAGGGAGAATTGACCGATGATTTTTTTGCGCCTCTTTCGTCCCCTTTTGCTTTCCATCCTTTTTCTCCCACTTCTGGCATCCGCGCAGGACAATTCGCTGGCCTTCCAGCGTGCCAAAGCGCTCAGGCGCGGCATCAATCTGAGTATGTGGTTTGCACAAAGCTCGGACTACTCGCCCAAGCACCTGAATTCCTACACCACAGAGGCCGATTTCGCTCTTGTCGAGAGTCTGCATTTTGACCATGTACGCCTGAGCATTGACCCGGCTCCCCTGCTCAAAGAACCGGTAACGAATGGCCTGAACGCGGACCATCTGGCGCTGCTCGACAAGGCTGTCGCCGGCATTCTGGCGCATCATCTTGCAGTCATTCTCGATATCCACCCCGCGAGCGATTACAAGAAGGCTGTCAACAGTGATGACGCAGCCCTTGACCGTTTTTGCAGCCTCTGGAGCGCGTTGGCCGCTCACTACGCCACACTCGACCCCAATCGCGTCTTCTTCGAAATCATGAATGAGCCGGAGACTCAGACCACGGAGCGCGTTACCGTGATTGAGAGCAGGGCTATTGCAGCCATTCGTAGCGTTGCTCCGCAGAACACCATCCTCGCTGGTGGGGCCTTCTGGTCCGGCCTGGGGGACCTGTTGCGCATGAAGCCCTTTGCGGACTCCAATATGATCTATAACTTTCACTTTTACGATCCCATGACCTTCACGCACCAGGGCGCAAATTGGGTGAAGGGAGCCATCCAGCAGCTACGCGGGATTCCCTATCCCTCTACGCCGGAAAATATCAAGGGAATGCTCACTCTCTTTCCAAATCTGGCGGATCAGTTCTGGCTGGAGAGCTACGGCCTCGATTCGTGGAATGCGGAACACATTGCAGGGGAGATTGTTTTTGCGAAAAAGTGGGGCGACGGCTACAAGGTGCCGGTTTACTGTGGTGAATTTGGTGCGTACCGCGCCTACTCTGATTCCGTATCCCGCGCCGCGTGGATTCACGATACCCGTATGGCTCTTGAGTCAAACGGAATCGGCTGGGCGATGTGGGATTATCAGGGAGGCTTTGGCGTCGTCACCAAGAAAGACGGCACCACCACGATTGATCGCAGCGTGACAGAAGCTCTGGGATTGCGGAAGTAGGCAGGCAGAGGAATTATCCTCTGCCGACATTCTCCCGTAGGATTGCCTGCTTCAGTCCGTGTGGTTTTGTACGTCTTCGCCTAAGAAATTCTCTTTTGGCGCAGTCACCTCTTGCGGCAGAGAGTGATGCTGGTGCGTCTGGAAACAGGAACGGCACAGTACTGGCCGGCCCTGTGTTGGACGAAAGGGAACCGTCGTTTCCGTCCCGCAGTCGGAGCAGACCGTACGTGTCTCTGTGCGAATCCCGCGCTTGCCTCCCTGTACCCGCTTTGATTTACAGGGCTTGCAGCGTTTGGGGTCGTTTGTAAAGTTACGTTCATGGAAAAAGAGTTGTTCTCCCGCGGTGAACGTAAAATCATTCCCGCAGTCGGCGCATTTCAGTGTTTTATCAAAGAATTCCATTGCCCGCATCCTGCCATGGATGCAGGGCATACCCGAATATCCGTCATTTATGGAGGACGAGATATGAAGGAACCCGGCAGCCAGTGGCTGTCAAGAAATCTGGTTTTGCTGGGCCCGAGTCGCTTTGCGGAAAACAATGCGACTTTGATACTGCTTTCACCTTGAACCATTTCTATCGGCTAGATGAAAGTGCTTGGTTATAAACCCAATAATTGGCACAACTTACTGCAACGCTTCAGGAGGAGTGATGAACCGGTCTGCTTCTAGCTTTGTTTTTCCGCTGTGCTCAAACAGGCCTTGGCGGGCAAACCGGTTCTGGTGGTTTTGGGTTAGTTAGTCCTGCTCTTTACGAGCCTTTTTGCGATTCCGCTTCCGTGCCAGTGCTTCCTTCACCCGGCGCTTTTCGCCCGGCTTCAGATAGTAGGAATGACGCTTGACTTCCTTGATGATGTCTTCCTGCTGCACCTTGCGCTTGAATCTGCGCAATGCATTTTCCAGCGGCTCGCCTTCTTGCAAACGAACCTCAGCCAACTAAATACACCCCCAAACCTGCCAGAAAGGCAGGTTTTATTCTAACCGGAATCTTCCGGTTCATCACAAGAAAATAGAGAAAATGCACTAAAATAACGACTTGCCCCATTCGCGGAGAAGGCCGCACTGGTGCCATCGGTAACCATGATCCGTTCCTATCAGGGCCACACCCCGCAGGTTCCCCCCACGAGCTACGTTGATCTCTCTGCCCAGCTCCTCGGCGATGTCACGCTGGGCGAGCACTCCAGCGTCTGGATGAATGCCGTCCTGCGCGGGGATGTGAACGCAATTCGCGTCGGCAGCTTCAGCAACGTACAGGACAATACCGTTCTTCACGGCCAGCGATATCTTTACCCGGTGATTGTGGGCGACTGGGTCACGATTGGCCACAACGTAACGGTTCACGGCTGCACAATCGAGGACAACTGCCTGATCGGAATGGGTTCGGTCATCCTGAACAATTGCCGCATTGGCGAGGGTTCCATCCTTGCAGCAGGAACGATTCTGCCTGAAGGAACCACTGTGCCGCCGAGGACGCTATGGATTGGCGTTCCGGGCAAGCAGCGTCGAGAGTTAGGCGACGAAGATGCCGCACTTATTCACCAGTACGCAGCAAATTATCTGGACTACATTGCCATCTACCTGAAGGAACAGGAGAACTGGAAGTAGGCTGATTACTCCTCGCGGCCCTCAGCAGCCAGCGCCAGCGGTTCCGGCTCCTCAGCCGGGAAATCCTCATCGGGCAGCAAATCTTGTGGTAACTGCTTGGTTGGCTTGATGCCAAGCTTCCGCAGTCCTTCAATCCGTGAGATCAACGTTCCTTTTTCTCCCTTGCTCAACTTGCGGAAGGCTGAGTCATAGCTCTTCTGTGCCTGATCCAGTCGTGCGCCAACATCCTGCAAGTCCTTCACAAAGTCTGTGAATTTGTCGTACAGGCCCTCTGCAGATTTAACAATTTCCTTTACCCTGCGCGTCTGCGATTCCTGCCGCCACAGGTTGGCTACTGTGCGCACCACAAACATCAGAGTGGTGGGCGAAACCAGCAACACATTGCGATTGTAGGCATCGCGCCACATGGATTCCTCGTTGGTCAGAGCCAGCAGAAATGCCTGCTCAATCGGCACAAAGAGAATTACGAAATCCAGCGTTTGCAACTGGTAAAGGGTCTGGTATTTTTTTGCGGAGAGGCCCTTGATGTGCTCCTGCATGGATTGAATCAACTGCTTCTGCGCAACGGCGCGGCCAACGTCGTCGCTGGCATTTGCGTAGTCGGTGTAGGAGGGCAGGGTGACCTTGGAGTCAATAATCAGATGGCGTCCGCCGGGCAGATTCAGAATTACATCCGGGCGTGCCTGTTTGCTCTCCTCGTTGGTCAGCGATTCCTGCACGCGATACTCAATGTCTTTGCGCAGCCCGGAGGACTCCAGAATCTGCTCCAGAATGAACTCGCCCCAGTCGCCCTGTGTTTTTGAAGAGCCGCGCAGGGCTTTGGTCAGATTCAAAGCCTGCTCGCTCAGATTCTGATTCAGTTGTGCCAGATCAGAGATTTTTGTCTTTAACTCAGCGCTGGTTGTGAGCGTATCCAGGTTGCTCTTCTCAACCTTTTCACGGAACTCGGTCAACTGCTTTTGAATTGGAGTGAGAAGTCCGGTCAGATTTTCCTTGTGAGCCGCATTGAATTTTGCGGAATTATTGTCGAGAATTTCGCCTGCCAATGCTTTGAACTGGAGGCTCAGTACGGACTTGGCTTCGTCGAGCAATTTCAGCTTTTCGGCGCTCTGGCGCTGTTCATTTACAAGTCTTTCGCCTAACCGGGCCAAATCGGTATCCAGCTTTGACTTGGCATCGCGCTCGGCAATAAGGTCGCCGGTCAGCTTCTGTACAGACGCAGATAGCTGGGTTGCTTCAATCTTTTTTTGCTCAAGCTCTGCTTTGAGCGGGCTGTTCCGCAGGCTGGCACTCATCCAGCCCAGCAAAAAACCGACAGCGACTGCCAACAACAAACCGAAGAGAAGGGTCACATTCATGGGATTTCCTTAAAAATACCTGTGTTGCCACTCTACAACGCTTGTCTGTGCAGAGGGGAGCTTTGATTGGTTTTCCGGGAGAGGGAGGGAATTTGCCTGTGCAAAAATGCCAGTAAAGATACATGCAGGGCTGACAGTCCCTCGGCAATGCTTTAGACTTTGAAGTTAGGGGAGAAAACGGCGGATTCATGGCCGATAGGACTTGTGTTTCCCCCTGGGCACAAGTATGTTTAGCCGGAGAGGTTGTTGCCCCCATCCATGCGGGGCAGACCCCCGAAATTTCACGAGGAGAGACCCATGTCCGCAGTAGAAGAGAAAGTCAAGCAGATCATCGTCGAGCAGTTGCAGGTGGATGAAGCAGAAGTCACCCCAGGTGCTTCCTTTCAGGAAGACCTCGGAGCAGATTCGCTCGATGTCGTCGAGCTTGTGATGCAGTTTGAAGAGGCATTCGACCTCGAGATTCCCGACGAAGACGCCGAGAAGATCAAGACCGTCAAGGATGCTGTCGAGTACATCGAGAAAAACGGGAAAGCGAGCAAGTAGGCTTTGACACGACGCGTAGCGATCACAGGCATCGGAATGCTTTGTGGCGTAGGCCACACGGCACCGGAGGTCTGGGACGGTCTCCTCAAGTGCAAAAGCGGTATGGCAACCATCACCGCTTTTGACACCAAGGATTTTCCCGTAACCTTGGCCGCAGAAGTTAAGAACTTTGACCCCCTCAAGTTCATTGACAAGAAAGAGTCCCGTAAGATGGGGCGCTTTATCCACTTTGCTCTGGCCGCAGCATCCGAGGCCATGGAGCAGAGCGGGCTCGTCATTACAGATGAGATCAGCGAGCGGGTTGGCGTTCACATCGGCTCCGGCATCGGCGGCTTTGATGTCATTGAGCGCGAGCATCGCAACCTGCTCGAAGGCGGCCCACGAAAGATATCCCCCTTCTTTATTCCGGCAGCGATTGTGAATCTGGCCGCAGGTCAGGTCAGCATCCGCTACGGAGCCAAAGGTCCGAACGAGGCCACAGCAACAGCCTGCACCACCAGCGCTCATGCCATCGGCGACGCTTATCGCATCATCCAGCGCGGCGATGCAGAGGCGATGATTGCCGGCGGCTCTGAGGCTGCTATTACTCCGATGGGCATTGGCGGCTTTGCAGCTCTGCGCGCGCTCTCCAGCCGCAACGACGACCCCACCCATGCCTGCCGCCCCTTTGACAAGGATCGAGATGGCTTTGTGGTCGGCGAAGGTGCAGGAATCCTGATCCTCGAAGAGTTGGAGTTTGCCAGGGCACGCGGCGCTAAGATTCTTGCCGAAATCATCGGCTACGGAATGAGCGGCGACGCCTATCACATCACCGGAATGGCTCCTGAGGGTGAAGGCTGCTTCCGCTCCATGCGCAATGCTCTGCGCTCGGCAGGGGTTGAGCCGAATCAGATTGACTACGTGAACGCGCACGCCACCAGCACTCCGGTCGGCGATGTGATGGAGAGCGCTGCCATGCGCAACCTCTTCGGCGAGCACGCTACCAGCGGCAAGCTGCTCATCAGCTCGACCAAGAGCATGACCGGGCATCTGCTGGGCGGCGCGGGCGGTCTGGAGGCAGGCATTACCATCATGTCCCTGCTCAACCAGATAGCACCGCCTACGGCCAATCTGGACAATCCTGACCCTCTATGCACGCTCAACTACGTTCCTAACAAGCCGATTGCAGCAAAGATTGATATTGCGCTCTCGAACTCCTTCGGCTTTGGCGGGACCAACGGCTCACTGGTCTTCCGGCGTTACACAGAGTAGGTTTGCCGGAATGCAGTAGCGATTCAATAAAAAAGAGAGGGACAATTAAATTGTCCCTCTCTTTTTATGTGTTTAATTTCGCTATCCTCTGATTGCTGCGGTTGCAACCACCAGCAAGGTAACAATTGCAAACCACGCCCAGGCTGTGATCTGTCCTACAGATTTTTTTACTCCGCAGACAACGGAAAGCCCCAGGCCGGTCAGGAAGGTAGACCAGATTGTAATAGCGTCCAGCGCCGAGAGCATTGCGTAGAGAGCCTTTGGCGTCTCTTCTGCATTCATTGCGAAGGCCACGTTGGTTGGCGCAAAGTTGCTGAGGGAAAAAGACTCCGGATTGGGATTTGAATAGATTGCCAGAACACCCAGGGCAAATTTAATCAGCATGGGAAGGCTGGCAAAGGCAATCACGGAGACCACCTGACCATATTTGGCACTTGCCCCAAAAATAAAATTCAGCGTTGCCCAGTAAAGCAGCCCGAAAAAGAGGAAGCCAGCGGCTGTCATCAAGGGCATCAGAAGATATATACACATGGTCACGTTGGCGGCGAAATTCAATTTCTTATCGCGGGCCTCCGGAGCCAGTTTGTCGAGTTGCTCGACCTGTGCAGCAGAGGCAACCTTCATCTGGTTGTCAACCACATTCCGCCAGCCGATTTGCGTGTGAATGGCGAAGAACAGACCATAACCGAAGATCGCCAGCAGAATGATTGGCAACCACCAGTTGGAACTCCGCTTGACGTCCCTGAAGGCTGAGGTCGGAGCATGAAAGATATTTATGACTCGCTCGAAGGGATTCATCGGTTCCCTGAGCACGGCTAAGATGGGTTCTTTCGGCGGTTCCATATTCTGGTTGAAATGTGACATGGTTCAGGGCCCCCCAACGACAAGCGACTCAATTGGAGAAATTGTAGCTGTTGTAGGGTTGTTGTTTAACAAAAATTTTCACTTGAGCAAATCTACTTTTATCCCATTCGGCGGTAAGTGACTCCACCGCTTCTACGGGCCAGAGTTGTTGTATCGGAGTGGTGATGCCGGCTGGTACGCGCTTGTCTGGAAGGTGTTTTTCTTGCCGCTTTCCTGGTCGCGACTTTGACGGTTGCGACTTTGACCTCAGCTACCTTCGGAGATGGGATCGGTGTGGCCGGCAATGCCTTCGCTGTCAGATTCCTTCCATTCAAATTACCGGGATCCGGCAGAGTTTTCTTTGCTGCCTGGGGAAGATAGCTCTCGTAAACCGCAATGTGGAAGCAACTCTGCACAAATTCTTCCTCTACATCAATCTTCCCGGCCTGCTGCAAGGGCAGGAGCCATGCGCGCATCCAGGCAATCTCGCTCATGGACAGGCCCTTCTTTGCAATATCCACTGCTGCTCCGGTCAGGTGCGGGCTGGCCACATCTCCCTCAGCAGGAGCGGCATTTCCATTCACCTTCAGCAGGGCCCTTTGCATCTCGACCGTACGCACCGCCGAGGTCACCTCCAGCGGCCCATGAAAGCGCTGCTGATGAACATTTGCAATATCGGTCAGGAACTTTGCCGTCCAGCGCCGGCAATAGCGTCGCCCCGGCTCCATGGCAGGATTCACCAGCAATCCACTGCCGGCGGGCAGGGCTACAAGCTCTTTATTTTGAATTTTTTCGGCCAGATCGTTGTTGTCGGCGATCCGTTCCAGCCCCTCCTGGTCGGCAATAATGTTTTGCCGTAACAGGGATTCATGCGAGCCGCGCAAGGGAGCCGGAAGATCAACTCTCACCAGTCTTGCAGGCCCCGGTTTTGCGGCTCTGCGGGACGCAGATTTGGTAGCTGCGGTCTTTACTTTTAAGTTTTTTGAGGTACGAAGAGCGCCCTTTTTGGAGACCCGCACCTCTCCCGCTGCTTTGCCGGGTTTCGCGCTATGCGCGCGGCTAACCTTGGCCGAAGCAGGGTGGGGAACATGCGCGGCAGTCTTCACTGCGCAGGCAGGCAGAACAAGAATGAAAGCCGCCAGGGCCACGGAACACAAAAGGCGTCGCATGGGGTCAGCGGAGAATTCCAGAGCTTTCCCAGAGTAGGCGCAGACGAGTGGAATAGGTAGTTGATTCTTTTGGTTCACAGGGGTCCGATAACAAAAGGTCTGATAACAGATTACTCGCAAATCCAAAATACTGAAAGATACCGGGTTTGCGGTTTCCCTCCGGGTCATTTAGGTTCAAAGCATATGGTATTGAGTTGCCACGGTTGCGGGAATGAGCTACAGGAGAGCGATCTCTACTGTCCAGGTTGCGGAAGACCGCAGCTTCGGGTTGATTTGAGCGATGTTCAGGCCGTTGTCGCCGAGCGCAGCGTCAATCCCCCGGCCCTTGGAGTTGTCTGGCGCGATGCCATTCGATTTGCACTGCTGCTTGCCATTCCCATGGGACTGCTTTCCTCTTTTGCCGCCGCAGGTTGCCTTATCTGGATTGTGACTGGGGCCATGACCGCTGTCGCCCTTTATCTGCGCAAGCCTCGTCCGCTGCCTCTGGCTGCCAATCAGGGCGCAAGGATTGGGATGGTTGCCGGGCTGGCTGCAATTCTGCTGGCCGCCGGGTCAGATGGCCTGGTGCTGGTCATCAGCCGTTACATGCTGGGCAAAGGGCAGGAGCTTGACAGCCAGTTTGTTGCCCAGGTGAATCAGGCCTTTACCCAGATGCCGCAGTTCATGCCGAATAGTCCGGACAGTCAGGCCACGATGCTCAGCCTGCGCAACTTCTACCTGAGTCCCGATGGTCATGCTGCTCTCCAGTTGGGTGGAATCGCCTCCGGCGCGGTCTTTATGTTGTTACTTTCCGCCATTGGCGGAGCGCTTGGCGCTACGGTCTTTCGCCGACGCATCTGAAAATGCCCACTTGCCCACTTTCGTTGAGCCTCGTATCATCCCGTTAGCTTAATCAGGACAAAGAACAATGACAGAAGCCAGCAGCAACAGCCCCAAGCCCCTCCTGCGCGAGAAGGGTCGCCTGATGTCCGCCTCGGAGATTGAGCGCACCCTTGTGCGTCTGGCCCACGAGATTGTAGAAAAAAGCAATGCCAGCACCAATCTTGCTTTGGTCGGCATCAAGCGTCGCGGCATTCCGATTGCCCAGCGACTGGCGCAGCTTATCAGCACCATCGAGAAGCGCAACGTCGAGCATGGCGTCCTCGACATCAATTTTTATCGCGACGACCTCACCACAACCGACATCCGCCCGGTAGTTCATCCCGGCGCTGTTGGTTTTGATGTGAATGGCCGCAACATCATCCTCTGCGATGACGTGCTTTACACGGGTCGCACCATCCGCGCTGCGCTCGATGCGCTCTTCGATCATGGCCGTCCGGAACGGGTTCAGTTGCTGGTGCTGATTGACCGTGGCTGGCGCGAATTGCCCATCGAAGCGCAGTATGTAGGACGCACCATTCAGACAACCGACCGCGAGATCATTGAAGTAAAATTCCGCGAAGTGGATAAAGATGAGCAGGTTCTGCTTGTGGAACGTACTGATTAACACTTAAGATTTTGCCTTTGAAATCTGTTGAGTCAGGAGCCCTGAGCCTTTGGGCTGAGGGGTATGTATGCCAGCAATCAAGACACAGATTCGCCTCAACGCCGATGCCTTTCGTCCGCCAGCCGCAGCAATTGTCCGCGTACCCGGCTCGGTTATTGGAATCAGGGACCTTACACTCGACGATGTAAGCCACCTGCTCACACGCGCAACCTTCCTCGAAAAAGAAGACCCGCTCAAGCGCGCGCATCTGCTGGCCAAGCGTCGCGTGGCTCTGCTCTTTTACGAATCCAGCACCCGCACCCGCACCAGCTTTGAGCTGGCCGCCAAGAGCCTCGGCGCAGATACCACGCTCATCAGTTCGCTCTCTTCCAGCATCGAAAAAGGCGAGTCGCTCAAGGACACTGGCATCACCATCAAGGCCCTCGGCGCAGAGACCATCATCCTGCGGCATCTCTCTTCCGGCGCGCCTTATCTGCTCGAAGAGGTCACTGGCCTGCCCATTCTGAATGCAGGGGATGGAATGCACGAGCACCCCTCGCAGGCGCTGCTGGATTTGCGCACCATCCTTGCACATCTGGCCGGTGGTGCAACTACAGTCAACGAAAATACGCTTGCCGGAGTTACCGTCACCATTGCTGGCGACATCTTCCATAGCCGCGTGGCCCGCTCAAATATGATTCTGCTGCCCCGGCTCGGCGCACAGGTCATTCTCTGTGGCCCGCAGGGACTTTTGCCGGAGATGGCCGCAGCCAGTGGCCCCAATCTCCGCATTGAGCGCGACTTTGAGGCGGCTATCCGTCAATCGCAGGTGGTCATGATGTTGCGCATTCAGGCCGAGCGCCTTGCCGGTTTGCAGCTTGACCTTGAGCAATACAAGGAACAGTACCAGCTCAACAGCCAGCGGCTTACGCGCTGCGCACCAAAGTCAATCGTGCTGCATCCGGGGCCGATTATTCGCGGATTGGAGCTGACCTCGACGGTCGCCGACGGCCCGCAATCGCTGGTTGCCGAACAGGTGAGTAACGGTGTTGCCATCCGTATGGCGCTGGTGGAACGCGCACTCCAACAGGGGAGGGCATAATGGCAAGCCTGCTGATTCGCGGTGGAATTCTCCTTGACCCCTCGCAGGGCGTTGAGGCACCCAAAGATATTCTCATCAGGGATGGCCGCGTGGCTGAGATTGCCGCGCCCGGAAAGATCAAGCCCAACGGCAGCGATATCTTCGATGCCAAGGGCCTGGTCGTTGCTCCCGGTCTTGTTGATATTCACGTACACCTGCGCGAACCCGGTCAGGGCTATAAGGAAACAATTGCCAGCGGTACGGCAGCCGCAGCCGCCGGGGGATTCACCTCTGTCTGCGCCATGCCCAACACCACGCCGGTGAATGATTCGCCGGAGGTTACGCGCTGGATGATTGCACCGGAGCGCGGTGCAGCCATTCGTGTATTCCCCATCGCCGCCGCAACCCGCGGCAGCATGGGCGAGGCGCTCAGTGAGTACGGAGCGCTCAAGGCCGCTGGAGCCGTCGCTGTCACCGATGACGGCAAGCCCATCCTCAAAGACAGCGTCATGCGCGAGAGTCTTTCTGCTGCCGCACGCGCCGGACTGCCCGTCATTCAACATGCCGAAGACACGCGCATGACGAACAACTGTTCGATGAATGCAGGAGCGGTTGCCTTCCGCCTCGGTTTGCGCGGAATCTCTGTCGAGTCTGAGTCTTCGCTGGTCGAGCGCGATATCCGGTTGCTCAGCGAGTTACGCGATGTGCGGGCGCATCTGCATGTGGCGCATCTCTCGACGGCGCTGGCGCTGGAGGCTGTTCGCAAAGCCCGCCGCAACGGCCTGCGCATCACCTGCGAGGTTGCCCCGCATCACTTCCTGCTGACGGATGAGGATGTAGGGCTGTACAACACGAATTGCAAGATGAATCCGCCGCTGCGCTCGCAGGCAGACCGCGATGCAGTGCTCGAAGGAATTCTCGACGGCAGCGTAGACGCCATCGCCACCGACCATGCCCCCCACGCCGCGCACGAAAAAGAGCGCGAGTTCGAGCTGGCTCCGAACGGAATCACTGGCCTTGAAACCGCTCTGGGATTGACGCTCAGGGTCTTCCACGACCAGCACAAGCTACCGCTTGGCCGTGTGCTGAGTCTGCTGAGCACGCAGCCCGCAAATGTTCTCGGCCTCAAGGGTCGCGGTACGCTGGCCGTTGGAGCATGGGGCGATGTTGTAATCTTCGACCCGAAGAAGGAGTGGATCTTCCGCGCCGCCGATTCAAAATCCAAATCGAAGAACACACCCTTCGATGGCTGGAAGCTGCTGGGATGGGTCTACGCAACCATCAGCGAAGGGCGCATTGCTTATCGGGCTGCGGAGTAGGCTGTCATTGCAGCAGGCACACATCTCAGATTCGAGATGTGTGCCACCCGACTCCGCTCGCCGGAAGCCGAACTAAATCGCTCGAATCTCCAGCGTCTTTCCGAGTGCCTTCAACGCGGTGGCGATTCCGTCTATCTTTGACGTGTGTCGCAGGTTTGTGAGTCGGTTGACCTCTTGCGGCGTTGTCCCAATGCGCCTCGCCAGTTCCGCCGGACGTACCTTTTGCCGAAGCATTTCATTCAGCAAGAGCACCTTGGCCGACAGGCTGGCAGACAACTCAACCACCTCCTGACCACGCTTTGCTTTTGATGGATCAGGAACCGGACGCCGATCTTCAAAATAGAACTCCATGGCGGTTTCGAGCGCCTCTTTCGCCATTTTGAGGGCGTGTTCCCGGTTGTCCCCGAAGGTATGAGCCTCAGGAATGTCAGGGAAGCTGACCGTGATAAAGTCTCCGTCTTTACGAAGATGAACCGGGTATCCGCTCATAATTAATCCTATCCTTTGATTCCGAGTTGCTTCTTGATGTCGGCAACGAGACCCTTCGGGAGATCTTTCTTACCTAGCATGGGTAGAACAGTCTGGCGACCCCGATAGAAGGCTTTTAGGTGTTAACCCGTCTGAGTACCGAATGTCACCCCTTGTTGCGCCAGCCACCGTTTAAGTTCGCTGCTGTTCGTGGATTAAACGTAAACAATAATGTTTACATGGTCAAGCAAAATATAAACAAAATTGTGATTTTATCCCCGTTTCGCGCCGCTCGGAGTCGCTTCCCCTGGCCTGAAGTCGCGTACACTTCAACTCCAGATGCGAATTTATATGCGTAGAACCTGCTCCGGGCAAGATGAGCAAGCACGTTTGCCCCGGAGGCAGATACAATAGACACAAGCGGAGTGGCGCAGGCCGAAACCGCAAGAGCTAAGAAGATTCGAGGAACAAAAGCGCGTGCGCTGCACTCATCTCAAGCAAGTTGGCAGGATATCTCTGGTGTTACTGTTGGCCTCAGGGGCAGCGGTAGCTGGGGCGCAGTCCAGTACCAATACAACGCTTCAGTTGGTTCCAACTACCTCCACGGGGACCAGCACTGTCTCGGTTCACGTTTCCGGCAGCGGTGACGTGACGGGCGTGGTGACGATTCTTGCCGCCCCAACCTCGAATCCAACCAAGACCTCTGAGCTTGGCTCGGTCGTCAGCGACTCGGATGGCAATGCCACCCTTGTGCTCTCTGCGAATACCGTGGCCGGGCAACTGCTCTCGGCTGAGTATCGTGGCAATTCCTCAAACAGCACTTCGACATCGCCCCAGATACAAGCTCCTTCAGCCAGCTCTACCGGCTCCGATTATGACTATTTGCAGAGTGCTACCTGGGTGACCACTCAGGCCGGAAGTGCCGCGACCACCGTGGCAACGGTTACTCCGACAGGCGGATTTACGCAGAATGTCTCCTTTTTCTGCACCGGCCTGCCACTGAATTCGCAGTGTACTTTTACGCCGTCCACGGTGCAGACAACCGGCGGAGCGGTCACCAGCACGCTCCAGATTCTGACCACCTCGCCCTCCGGCAATCTGGCGTCGAGCAGTGCCCAATCCAGAGTGATTGCTCAGACAACGCCCTTGTTCTTTGCCGTCAGCCTTGCTCTGGGCCTGCTCCTTGTGAGCCGAGGCAAGAGGCTGCAAAAGCTTCGCGCGCCAATTCTGATGCTGATGGGAGGCATGCTGCTCCTCGGACTCTCCGGATGTAATGCACGTTACAACTACCTGAACCATGCGCCGAGCCCGGCAAATACCGGCACCCCAACCGGAACCTATAGCATCACGGTTACCGCTTCTTCAGATAACGGCATTACCACTACAGACCACACGGTTCCGCTGGTGTTGACGGTAGATTAAAAAGTATCATCCTGTTGCGGAATAACAGGCCGGTGCGAATTGTTTACGTCTGTAACAATCCGGCAATCAATCTTTCGCACTCAGGGAAGGCCGTGTCGCCGAACTCGTTGAGCCAATGTACATCGGGCTCGCGCCGGAACCATGTCATCTGCCGCTTGGCGTAATTGCGATGTCCCTGTTGGGCTAAGTGAATTGCCTCGTCGTGTGTAAGCTTGCCGTCAAGCAGCTCCAGCGCCTGCCGATAGCCGAGCGAATCCAGTGCCTTGACGCGGCCATAGCACGCGAGTAAACCGCCTGTCTCTTCCACCAGTCCGGCGTCGAACATCTCTGCCGCGCGCCGGTTGATGCGAGCATAAAGGTCTGCACGCGGAGGGTTCAGCCCAATCCGCAGCAGGCGGAAGCCGGTCAGCGGATCGCGGCCCGTGCTCAGCACCGCGCTCATCGTTTGATTTGCAGCAAGACAAATCTCCAGTGCGCGAATCAACTTTGGCTCATCGTTGGCATGGATGTTTGCCGCGCGCTCCGGGTCCATTTGCAGCAGCACGCGATGCAGCCAATTCGGCCCGTGCTGAGCGGCAGAGTGCCGCAAACGCTCGCGTAATTCTGAATTCCGCTCAGGCCCGGCGAAGAGCCCATCCGTCAGTGCGCGCAGATAGAGTCCGGTTCCACCGGTGACGATCGGCAATCTGTGGCGCGATGCAATCTCCCGCATCGCAGTACGTGCAGCACGGCTGTAATCGCCGGCGGTATAGGGCTGATCGGGGTCCGTCACGTCAATCATGAAATGCTGCACTCGCGCCTGTTCCGCGCGCGAAGGCTTGGCCGAGCCGACATCTATTCCGCGATAGACAGCTACGGAATCGCAACTGACGATCTCGCCGCCAAAGCGCTCGGCCAGCGCCAGAGAAAGCGCTGTCTTGCCGCTCGCGGTCGGACCGAGCAGCAGCACCGCCAGCGGCTCGCCTACCATCGCCACCATCCCAGGGGAAAGACCTCACTCGTTCGTGCCCGCAGGAGCGCAGCCAGCAGAATAAAGCCAGCCAGCAATAAGACTCCAATCGCCTGCCGGCTTGCCAGTTGTTTTTGCTTCGAATGAATGCCGGGTTTTGCAGGCTGCTTGCTCATCCTGCTGATTTTATGGGAAACAACGCAGAAGAAGGGAGAAATCATCTGGATACGTCCTCTTCTCCACAGACTCCGGTTTGACTTTCCCCGGCAAGATTGCCGAAGATGAACCTTCAGTGCTGGAGGCAATTGAGTCCGCGATGAAAATTTTAATTTTGGGTTCCGGTGGAAGAGAACACGCGCTGGCATGGGACATTGCCCGCTCGCCGCGCGTCAGGGAAGTGGTTTGCGCTCCGGGCAATGGCGGGATGTCGCAGCTTGGCAGATGTGTCCCTGTCTTGCTCAAGGACCTCAACGATCTTCTCCGCGTAGTGATGGAAGAGAAGCCCGACCTTACAGTTGTTGGTCCAGAGCTTCCGCTCTCGCTCGGTCTGGTGGATGAACTTGAGCGTCGCGGAATTGCCGTCTTCGGCCCCACGCGCGAGGCAGCACTGCTTGAGACCAGCAAGGCCTTCAGCAAGCGCTTCATGCAGCGTCACAATCTGCCCACGGCGCACTACGCCGTCTGCACCAGCGCGGAGGAGTTGCGCAAGGCCCTCGATCACTTCCACGCGCCGCTTGTCGTCAAGGCAGATGGTCTTGCCGCAGGCAAGGGAGTGCTCATCTGCAAGACCCGTCGCGAGGCTGAGGATGCTGCAGCCGGTCTCTTTACTGGCCGCCTGCTCGGCACAGCAGAACAAACGGTGGTGATTGAAGAGTTCCTCGAAGGGGAAGAGGTTTCCTACCTTTGCCTCAGCGACGGCAAGCACGTTATCCCACTGGCCCCGGCACAGGATCACAAGCGCATCGGTGAAGGCGATACCGGCCCCAACACCGGCGGAATGGGCGTCTACTCCACAGACACAATTCTCACCCCGGAGATGAATCGCTGGGTTCACGATCATATTGCCCAGCCCACTATTGACGGCATGGCAGAGGAGGATGTGCCCTTCAAGGGAGTTCTCTATGTCGGCCTGATGATGACGGCGCGCGGGCCGCAGGTGCTGGAATATAACGCGCGTTTCGGTGACCCGGAGACGCAGAGTCTGCTTGTCCGGCTCGACTCCGATATTGTGGATGCGCTGGTTGCTTGTGTGGAAGGCCGCCTGAGCGAAACCGAATTGCGCTGGAAGCCGGGTGCTTCCGTCTGCGTGATTGCCAGCTCCGAGGGCTATCCCGGTGCGTATGAGACAGGCCGCAAGATTACCGGCATCTCAGCAGCAGAAGAGGTTGAGGGAGTGCATGTATTCCACTCCGGCACGGCGCTGGTTGGCAGCGAACTGCTGACAGCGGGTGGTCGCGTGCTGGGCGTGACGGCATCAGGCGATTCGCTGGAAGAGGCGCTCCGGAGCGCCTACAAGGGAATGAGCAAGATTCACTTTGATGGGATTTATTACCGTCACGACATTGGACATCGCGCGCTGAAAAAATAGGGATGCTTTGACAATCAGCCGCTCAACAGCGAATCGGATGGAATCAGTTGCTTGAGGGAGTTTTCATCGAGCACGGATTCACTCGGTTTGGACGGGTTATACCAGACGGGAATCTTTGTCTGACCAAGGTTGTAGGCAAAACTCTCGGCAGAGTCCTTTGTGCGCAGTAGCTCAACATGCTTTCCACTGAAGTAGTTGTCCTGCACTGCATACTCATATCCAATTTCGACGGCAAATTTGCGGCGTTCTTTTTGTTGTCGTGCCAGTTGCGCCGTCAGAATGGTCGGCTGCACCGGAATCCAGCCGGAGGCATGACTGCGGCGATGATTCTGTCGCCATTGCTGCGCGCTGTAGGCTCCCCACCCGGTCAGGATTCCGATGCCATATTTTAAAAATGGAACGAATAAATGAAAGTTGGAGAAGAAGCGCCAGTTGTGCCAGTTCAGCCAATCGTGCATTTGCTTCCTCCACGGCTAAACTTCGAACCGTAAAATTCACAAGCTGAATTTTGGTATCACCCATCCCTATTCGGAATGGGTGACACTGATTTAGCCTTCCAGCTTTTTCGTCAGTAATTCATTCAACAACGCCGGATTCGCCTGTCCCTTGCTGGCCTTCATCACCTGACCCACAAAGAATCCAGCGACCGTCTTTTTGCCTGCGCGGTACTGCTCAAGCTGCCTGGGATTGGCCGCAATTACCTCGTCAATAATCGCTCCCAGTGCCGAAGGATCGCTGATCTGCTGCGGTTTTTCGCGCTCGTAAACAGCAGGGAAGTCCTCGCTCGTTTCAAAGCATGTATCGAAGAGTTGCTTGAGCTGCTTGCTGCTTAACTCGCCGCTCTCCGTAAGGTCAGCGGCCAGAACCAGACCGGCCAGAGTGATTGGCGACTGCACCTGCTCCAGTCCAAGTGCCTTCAAGCGCCCGCCGAGTTCCGTCAGTAGCAGACTCGCCAGCCGCTTCGCGCTCTTTGCCTTCTTTGCGACCGATTCAAACTGATCGGCAAACTCACGCGTCGCAGTCAGGGTCTGCGCATCCTGCTCGGTCAATCCATATGCCGCAATCATGCGGGCGCGTCGAGCTTCGGGCAACTCCGGCAAACGCTCAGCAACCGTGGCCTTGAAGGCATCGCTGACAATGAGCGGCGGCAGGTCCGGCTCCGGGAAGTAGCGATAATCATGCGCCTGTTCCTTTGAGCGCATGGAGTAGGTGCGGCCATCCTGCGAGTTGTACAGGCGCGACTCCTGCACGACGCGGCCACCACTCTCAATGACCTCGATCTGCCGTTCAATCTCGAAGGCAAGCGCATCGCGAACATAGCGGAAGCTGTTGACGTTCTTGACTTCGGCCTTGGTGCCGAACTCCTTTGCGCCCTTCAGCATCACGCTTACATTGGCATCGCAGCGCAGCGAACCCTCTTCCATATTGCAATCGGAGACGCCGGTATAAAGCAGAATCTCCTTGAGCCGTGTCAGGTACTCGAAGGCCTCGTCCGGCGTGCGGATGTCCGGCTCAGAGACAATCTCCACCAGCGGCGTTCCGCAGCGATTCAGGTCGAGATAGGTGCGCGTGGCCGAGTCGCTGAAGCCGTCATGGATGCTCTTGCCCGCATCCTCTTCCATGTGCAGGCGCGTAATGCCGATGCGTTTGGTGTTGCCGTCGGCGTCGGGAACATCCAGCCAGCCATGCTCGGCAATGGGCTTGTCGAACTGCGAAATCTGGTAGCCCTTGGGCAGGTCGGGGTAGAAATAATTCTTGCGCGCAAAGATGGAGCGCTCCCGCACCTGGCAATTGATGGCCAGCGCGGCCAGCGTGGCAAACTCCACCGCCTTCCGGTTCAGAACCGGCAGAGCACCGGGCATGCCGAGGCAAACGGGGCAGATGTTGGTATTCGGTTCGTTGCCGAATTTGTTGGCGCAGCCGCAAAAGGCCTTGGTCTCCGTCAGCAACTGAACGTGAACCTCAAGGCCGATGACCGGCTGATACTTTGCGAGAATCTCCGGCGAAAGTCCTGCTATTGTAGCCATACTGTGATTTTATCAAGGTGCAGGAACCGGTTCGTGACTGTTACCCTTTTTCTGCAAAGAAAATGAACTGTAGAAAGTCGCAATGACCAAGCCCGCAACCCGCCTCACCCAGCTTGACGGCATCCGAGCCGTTGCCATCAGCAGCGTATTCATCCATCATGCCTTCAATATCCCGCTGCTCTGGCTCGGAGTGGACATCTTTTTTGTCCTCTCAGGCTTTCTCATTACCGGAATTCTGGTGGATCGCAAGGCGCAGGGCAAAAGCTACTTCAGCTACTTTTACGCGCGGCGTGCCAGACGCATCCTGCCGCCCTATGCACTGTTGCTGGTTTTTGTTTCGACGGTCTCCGGTCTGGCATGGGTTGCGCACTGGTACTGGTTCATCTTTCTGGCCAATGTAGGCGCAGTGCTGGGGCAGCTTGGACTCAGCGATGAACTCAATCCCCTCTGGTCGCTTGCTCTGGAAGAGCAGTTTTACCTCATCTGGCCGGTTGCCGTCTTGCTGCTCTCGCGTCGCGGCCTCTATCGCTTCTCAATTGGCTTGCTGGCCGTGGTTCCCTTGCTGCGATTCTTTGCTTCGCCTTATATGCCAAATCACTTTTACGTCTATTTTCTGCTGCCCTTCCGTATGGATCTGCTGGCTGCAGGTGCGCTCTGTGCACTGGTCTGGCGCGATCAGCGTAGCTGGTTTGCAAAGTGGGCACCCATTGCGCGCTGGCTCCCGGCGCTCTCGCTGGCGTTGTTGGCACTACTGAGCCACTTTCCCATCTTCCGCACCAACAAAAACACATCCCTTGGCAATATGGTGATATACGAAATCACGCTTCTGCTTGCAGCTTCGATGCTGATCTGGGCTCTGGGCTCGACCGGGCGATTCAAGCGGTTGCTCGACCACCCTGCCGCCCGTACGCTGGGAATTCTCAGTTACACCTTTTATCTGGTTCATGCCACCATGCTGATGCTTGTTCATCGTTGGCATCTCGGTATCCTGACAGGCGCGCTGGTTGCCTTTACGCTTTCCATTACTTACGCGCTGATTAGCTGGTACGTTATGGAACGCCGCCTCATCCACGGCCCGCCGTTGCCGCTTTTCGAGCGCGAAGCAGCATAGCACGCACTTCCGGTAATCTGGAATCAGTCTCAAGGAGCATTCATGCGCATCCTTCGCTTAATTGTTATTTTCCTCGCCGTAGCACTACCAGCTTTTGCGCAGACCGCAACTCCGGCAGAGCGCGAACTGGCCCGCTCCATCCTGAAGCAACTTGTCGAGATCAACACTACGGACTCGGTCGGCAACGTCAGCACCGCCGCTCGCGCCATGCAGAAACGCTTTCTCGATGCCGGCTTCCCGGCGGCGGATTTACAGGTCATCGGCCCGGATGCGCGCAAGCTCAATCTGCTGGTTCGTTATCGCGGCACCAGTGGCGCCAGCCCGGTACTGCTCCTCTGTCATCTTGATGTCGTGGAGGCTGTGCGCTCCGATTGGCACACAGACCCCTTCGTCTTCACCGAGAAGGATGGCTACTGGTACGGTCGCGGCACTCTGGACATGAAGGGCAACGATGCCATTGCTGTTACGGACCTCATCCGTCTCTACAGGGCTGGCTATAAGCCCACGCGCGATATTTACCTTGCGCTGACCGCCGATGAAGAGGGCGGCAAATTCAACGGCGTCAACTGGCTTCTGAAAAACCGTCCTGAACTGCAACATGCTGCCTTTGTCATCAACCCGGATGCGGGCGGCATCACTCTTGAAAATGGCAAAGCCACCGCAATTCAGGTGGAAGCCACCGAAAAGATATATTCAGATTTTGAACTGACTACGGTTAATCGCGGCGGGCACAGTTCTTTGCCGCGTCCGGACAATGCCATCTACGAGTTGACCGCAGCGCTCGACAAGCTGGCTCACTACCAGTTTCCCTTCGAGTTGAACAACGTTACCCGCCAGAGCTTTGCCGCTTATGCCAGAACAGCCGAACCGGAGGTTGCCAGCGACATTCTGGCTATTCTTGCCCCGACGCCTGCCCCGGCAGCGATTGAGCGCCTTGATAAAAATCCCGATTACAACTCGAACCTGCACACCACCTGCGTTGCCACAAGGCTGAGTGCGGGCCATGCGAACAATGCGCTTCCGCAGCGCGCGCAGGCCATCGTCAACTGCCGTATCCTGCCCGGTCATGCTCCAGAGGAGGTGCGCCGGCAACTGCTTGCGCTCTTCAATAACCCCGGCCTCGCTATTCGTTACATCAGCGATTCTGGTGAGGGATTTGATGTGGCACCGGATCGCAAATCCATCGCGCCGCCACCGCCGATTCCTGAGGTCTTCGACCCGCTGACGGCAATTGCAGGAAATATCTGGCCCGGCGCTCCGGTTGTACCTGTGATGGAGAACGGAGCCAGTGACAGCATCTACGCTGCAATGTACGGGATTCCCAGCTATGGCTTTTCAGCCATTGCCATCACCGCCGAGGACGAGCGCGCCCATGGTCAGGATGAGCGGATGCCGATTGATTCCTACTGGAAGGGGCTGGATTTCTACTACGACTTTCTGAAAGCCATTGGGACTCCGAAGAAATAAATCCCGCGCAACCTTGTTAGACTGAACACTGGCATGATTCTGCCGTTCGTCCGTGAGCTGCTCTCCGAGCTCGAACAAACCCCGGCCTTTGAGCGTGTACACAGGCACCTGAGCCTGAACGCGGGGCGTCGTCGTGTCTCCGGACTCACCGTTACAGCGCGCGCCCTGCATCTGCCGCTCTTTGTACGCGCCGCGCAAAAGCCGGTTCTGCTGCTGGTTGCAGACAATAAGGCCGCAGACGCCATGCAGTTTGCCGTCCGTGCCGCCTGCGAAATTACCGGAGCGCTCTCGCCCGATCAGGTTCTGCGGCTGCCCGCGCACGATGTGCTTCCCTTCGAAAATCTCTCGCCGCATCCGGATGTGCTCGAACAGCGCGCCAGTGTTCTCTGGAAGATTTCGAGCGGCGCAGCGCAACTCGTCGTTGCGCCCGTTGAGGCTGCGGCCCTGCGCTACTTCGATCGCAATTATTATGCAGCGCAGGCCGTCACTCTCCGCACCGGCGAAGAGGTGGACCTGGAAACCCTGACCGCGCATCTTGGCTCGGTAGGATATACGCAAACCGATCTGGTCGAGATGCATGGGCAGTTCACGCGTCGCGGCGGCATTCTGGATATTTATTCGCCGGAAGCCGACCGCCCTGTGCGTCTGGAGTTCTTCGGAGATGAACTGGAATCCATTCGCCGCTTCGATCCGGAGACGCAGCGCTCCCTGAGCCCGATGGATGAGGCTGTTCTGCTCCCACTGACGGAAAATCCCGTCAATGAACACATCCTTGCCGCCATCCATGCGCGCCTGACCGGCGAGCGCTCCGTTGGCGATGAGGCCGAGGAAGCGGAGAAGAGTTCTATCCTTCAGCAGGCCGCAGCCGTCAGCGGCGTCAGCGTCTTTCCCGGATGGGAGTTCTTTTCACCTGTTGCCGGAGCAAAAAGCACACTGCTCAATCTCTTTTCGCGCTGCGTCCTGTTTGTGGATGAACCGGCCATGCTGCGCAATCAGGTGGAGCGCTGGTGGAACAAGGTCGAGCAACGTCACGAGCGCTCCGGCATCGGCTCGCTCATCCGACCGGAGGATATCTATCAGCGCCCGGAAGTGCTTCTTGCGCAAATCGAATCTCACGCTGGCCTCGATATTGATCAGCTCGGCGCAGTAGACATCCTGGACGATGACAACACTCTCGGCGAGATTGCCTTTGAGTCGCGTCCCACCCTGCGATTCCACGGCTCCATTCCCGCATTCATCGAGCAGATAAAGAACCTCATCGCGCAGGACCAGCGCATTCTTCTTGCCGCTCCGAATCAGGGCGAAGTTGAGCGGCTTGTCTCTGTTCTGCGCGAGTACGATCTGCCTTATCGCCTTGGCTCGCGCAATGTTCACGCAACGGGCACGATGTACGACGAGTCGAGCTATTTAACCGGCGACTATCGCGTTCCCATCATCGTGCGTTGCCCACTATCGAGCGGCGTCAGCCTGCCATCTTCGCGCCTGATTCTTTTTGGCGCCAACGATATCTCGGATGATGTGGATGTTCAGGCACGTCCTGCACCAAAGCGGTCGAAGACCTCCGCGTTTATTTCGGATTTTCGCGATCTCACCATCGGCGATTACGTTGTCCACGTCGAGCATGGAATTGCGCGCTATATAGGCCTGAAGGAAATATCGCAGGATGGCATCAACGTCGAATTCATGATTCTGGAGTTCGCCGAACAGGCCAAGCTCTACGTCCCGCTTACGCGTCTCGATCTCATCCAGAAATATCGCTCCACCGATGCCGGTCCAGCTCCTGTTCTCAATCGGCTCGGAACACAGCAGTGGGCCAGGACCAAGGCGCGCGTCAAAAAAGCCATGGCAGACATGGCCGACGAACTGCTCAAACTCCACGCCACGCGCAAGGCCGCCAAAGGATTTGCATTCTCTGTTGACAATGATTTCCAGCGTGAGTTTGAAGACACGTTCGACTTTACGGAAACCGACGACCAGCTACGCGCCATTGCAGACATCAAGCTGGACATGGAATCCACCTTGCCGATGGATCGTCTGCTCTGCGGCGATGTCGGCTACGGCAAAACCGAAGTTGCTATGCGCGCTGCCTTCAAGGCCGTACAGGACGGCAAGCAGGTAGCCGTACTTGCGCCGACCACAGTACTTACCTTTCAGCACTATGAGAGCTTCAAGCGCCGTTTTGCGCAGTTCCCGATCACCATTGAAATGATCTCGCGCTTCCGCACGCCTAAGGAGCAGAAACTCATTCTGGAACGGGTGGCAGCGGGCAAGATTGACATTCTTATCGGGACGCACCGGCTGCTGTCAAAGGATTTGAAATTTCAGGATATCGGCCTGCTCATCGTGGATGAAGAGCAGCGCTTCGGCGTGCGCCACAAGGAGCGGCTCAAGCATCTCCGTGCCCATCTCGACGTGCTTGCCATGAGCGCCACGCCGATTCCGCGCACGCTGCACATGTCGCTGGTCGGCCTGCGCGACATGAGCGTCATCGAGACCCCGCCCAAGGACCGCATGGCCATCCAGACCATCGTGGCTCATTACGATACCAAGCTCATCCGCTCTGCTATCGAACTTGAACTCGAACGCGGCGGACAGGTTTACTTTGTTCACAACAGGGTTGATTCGATTTACGAGGTTGCCGCCAACATTCAGGAGATGCTGCCACAGGCCCGCGTCATTGTCGGTCACGGACAGATGAGCGAGGGCGAACTGGAGCGCGTCATGCTCGCCTTCATGAGCCATGAATACGATGTGCTGGTGGCAACGACCATCATCGAAAATGGACTTGACATTCCGCTTGCCAACACCATCCTCATCAATCGCGCCGACCGTCACGGACTCAGCGAGCTGTATCAGCTCCGTGGCCGTGTGGGCCGCTCCAATCGTCGCGCTTACTCTTACCTGCTTATTCCCGCCGATCAGGAATTGAATGAAATTGCCCGCCGCCGTCTTGCTGCGCTCAAGGAATTCAGCGATCTTGGTGCAGGGTTCAAAATTGCCGCGCTTGATCTTGAATTGCGCGGAGCAGGCAACCTGCTCGGCGGTGAGCAGAGCGGACACATTGAGGCCATCGGCTTTGAAATGTACACCGGGATGCTGGAGGAGGCGGTTCGCGAGTTGAAGGGCGAGCATCAGGACGAGCGTCCTGCTGTACAGATGAATCTTGGCATCAGTCTCCGTTTTGACGACTCTTACATCGCAGAAGAGAACCAGCGGCTGCGCCTCTACAAGAAGGTGGCCGGGGCAAAGACACGAGAGAACATTGATGAGATTCGAGCCGAGTTGGCCGATCGTTACGGCTCGCTGCCGGAGCCCGCACAGCATCTGTTGCAGGCCGCGCAGTTACGCATCGAGTGCGAACGCATGGGCGTCTCGCAGTTGGACCGCAAACGCGACCAGATTCATCTTCGCTTCACCGAGAAGGCATCGGTTGATCCTGCGAAGCTCATGCAGATGGTCGCACGCAATGCAAAGCGCGGCGCGCAATTCACTCCTCAGGGAGTACTGAAATTGCCTTTGCGCGCTACGGTACCCATGGAAATTTTTGCAGAACTGGAGGCGTTGCTGCTGGCGCTCTCCCCTGATCCTGCTGTACAAAATGCATAGGCGTCCAGCACGCGCATCTGAAAAACGGAGAAGTAATGAAACGCAAATTCCTCGCATTCTGTGGAGCAATCCTGATGACCGTAACCGCCAACGCACAGGCCCCCAATGCAAATACCCAGTTTAAGGCGCTTACGGAGAAGTACTTCACGAATGTTTATTTTCGCTACTCTCCTACGGCGGGCACGCTGGCTGGTTTTCATGAGTTTGATCCCGCGCTCGAAGATTACTCGCGGGACGGAATCAATGCTCAGATTGCTGCGCTCAAGGGCTATCAGGCGCGCTTTGCCGCGATTCCGGAGGCGAAGCTCGACGAACTCAATCGCTCCGATCTTGCGATTGTGCAGAGCAATATTCTCTCTACGCTGCTGACGCTAGAGGTCATTCGCCCCTGGGAGAAGAATCCCGACGAGTACTCCGGCAATATCACCAACTCGATCTTCTCCATCATGGAGCGCACCTACTCGACACCGACGGCGCGCCTCAAATCGCTCACAACGCGCGAGCAGAAGATTCCCGCAGCCCTTGAAGCAGCACGCAAAAATCTGGTGAATCCGCCACAGATTTACACCCAGATTGCGATTGACCAGCTTCCCGGAATCATCAGCTTTTTTCAGAACGATGTGCCCGCAGCCTTTTCTTCGGTGACGGATGACAGAGCCAAAACCGACTTCGCCATCGCCAACAACAACGCCGTCGTTGCACTTTCAAGCTATCTGGACTGGCTCAAACGCGATCTGTTGCCGCGCTCTCATGGCGACTATCGCATCGGAGCGGAAACCTTCCGCAAAAAACTTCTCTACGACGAGATGGTGGATATCCCACTCGATAAATTGCTTGAGATCGGCTACGCTGACCTCCATAAAAATCAGGCAGAGTTCAATCGCATTGCGCATCAGATTTCGCCCGACAAAACACCCGAGCAGGTGCTGGATGAACTCGGCCAAAACCACCCTGCGCCCGATAAACTGCTCGATGCCTTCCACGAAACCTTTGACGGCCTCATCAAATTCATTCGCGAAAAACACATTGTCACCATTCCATCGGATGTGCGCCCTATCCTCGAAGAGACACCGCCCTTTATGCGTGCCATTACATTTGCTTCCATGGATACACCCGGTCCTTACGAGAAGGAAGCAACGGAGGCTTACTTCAACGTCACTCTGCCTGACCCGAAGATGACACCTGCTGAGGTTGAAGGCTACATGCACGCATTCAATATTGGCACTGTTGTCAGCACCAGCGTGCATGAGGCCTATCCAGGTCACTACATCCAGTTCCTCTTTGTGCCGAATGCGCCGTCGAAGGTTCGCAAACTCCTCGGTGCAAACACGAACGTCGAGGGATGGGCTCACTACTGCGAGCAGATGATGCTTGACGAGGGCTACGGCCAGCCCGGCACCGGCGCAAAGGATGAACACGAGGCCAAACTCCTGCGCCTTGGCCAGCTACAGGATGCGCTGCTGCGCAATGCGCGCTTTGTGGTTGGAATCAAGATGCACACAGGGAAAATGAGTTTTGAAGAGGCCGTTGATTTTTACGTTAAAGAGGGATACCAGTCCCATGAGAGCGCGATGGTGGAAACCCGCCGCAGTACCAGCGACCCCACCAATCTCTACTACAACCTCGGCAAGCAGCAGATTCTCAAACTGCGCGAGGATATGAAGAAGAAGCAGGGCGCAGCCTTCTCGCTGGAGAAATTCCACGACAGCTTCCTCGAACAGGGCTTTCCGCCGGTCAAAATTGTGCGCAAGGCTCTGCTCGGCGACGACTCGCCAACGCTGTAACCTCGTACTATCAACGGAAGGGGGATGTGCATCCCCTATCCGTGGCATAGGGAACCGGCGCAGATTCGGTACACTTGTCGCAGCCAAATCAGCATCAACATAAAGGACTGAAGACGATGAGCAAGAAAGTACGCAAGGCAGTATTTCCGGCAGGTGGTCTCGGAACGCGCTTCCTGCCCGCAACTAAAGTTATTCCCAAAGAGATGCTGAACCTGGTGGACAAGCCCATCATTCAGTATGGCGTTGAAGAGGCACTGGCCTCCGGCTGCGAGCACATCATCATCATTACCGGTCGCGGCAAAAGCGCGATGGAAGATCACTTCGACATCAGCTTCGAACTGGATGCGATGCTCGAACGTCGCGGCAAAAAAGAATTGCTTGCGCTCTCGCGCTCCGTCTCCGGTATGGCGCGCATCAGCTATGTTCGCCAGAAGGAGCCGCTCGGCCTAGGTCATGCTGTTCTCTGCGCCAAGGAACTGGTCGGCGACGAGCCCTTTGCTGTGCTGCTGCCCGACGATGTTCTCTATGCCACACCACCCTGCATTCGCCAGATGGCCGATGTCTACGAGCAGCGCGGCGGCTCTGTCCTGGCCACGCAGATTATCGAAGGCCCTGGCATCTCCGCTTACGGTTGCCTCGCTGGCAAACAGGATCCCGCAGATCCGCGCGTCATGCAGGTTTCGGGAATGGTCGAGAAACCGAAGTTTGAAGAAGCGCCATCGAAGAACGCCATTATTGGTCGCTACATTCTGACGCCGCGTGTCTTTGAAATGCTGGAGACCATCAAGCCCGGCGCGGGCGGCGAGTTGCAGTTGACCGACGGAATTCTGGCGCTCCTGGCGCATGAGCCGGTCTTCGGATACACCTTTGATGGAATCCGTTACGACGCAGGCGATAAGTTGGGAATGCTGAAAGCCACCGTCGAGTACGCACTTCGCGACAAGGCTCTCGGCAAGGACTTTGGCGAGTACCTGAAGACTCTGTCGCTTTAAGGAGAATCAAAGGAAGACGGCCGGGAGCAAAGAAGTTGCTCCCGGCCGTCTTCCTTTCTGAATTTACTTCCACTTGATATTGCAGCCTAGGCTCGCTCTTTGATCTTCGGCGACGGGCTTGCCTGCAAGTACAGCATCGAGCGCAGTGCGCAGGTCTGTGCCTGTTACCGGTACATCATTTCCCGGACGGCTCCCGTCTAGTTGGCCGCGATAAACCAACTTCTGCGTTCCATCAAAGAGAAAAATATCCGGCGTGCAGGCAGCTTTGAAGGCGTGCGCAACAGCCTGCGAATCGTCATGCAGGTAAGGGAAGCGGAAGCCGAGCCGCGTAGCCTGTTCGCGCATTCCCTCCGGCCCGTCCTGCGGGAATTGCACCACGTCGTTGCTGCAAATTGCCACAACAGCCACGCCTTGTGCGGTGTATTCGTTGCCCAGCGCGGAGAGTTCTTTTTCAACATGAACGACGAAGGGGCAATGCGGACAGATGAAAAAGATCAGCAGCGCTTTGGAACTCTTCAGCGCGCTCAAGGCCACGGTTTTGCCATTCACGACATCGGGCAGAGTGAAGTCGGGCACTGTAGTTCCCAGCGCAAGCATGGTGGATTCTGTTCTTGCCATCGCGATTCTCCTTAAAAGAGTGTCGGTCCCCGTCGAGGCATCGGCAGGTTGAAGTGTTCGTAGGCCTGTCGCGTTGCAACGCGCCCGCGAGGCGTCCGATCCAGAAATCCGCGCTGCATCAGAAAAGGTTCATAGACCTCTTCCAGCGCATCCTCTTCCTCGGCCAGCGTTGCCGCCAGCGTTCCCAGACCCACCGGGCCGCCGTCGTATTTTTCGATGATGGTCAGCAACAGCTTGCGATCAATCTCATCAAAGCCGTGCGCATCCACAGCAAGCATTTCCAAAGCAGCCTTTGCTGTCTTCAGATTGATCGTTCCATCGCCCCGCACCTGCGCATAATCCCGCACGCGACGCAGCAGCCGATTCGCAATGCGCGGAGTTCCGCGCGAACGCAGCGAAATCTCTGAGGCTCCATCGTGGTCAATCGGCACGCCCAGCACCTCTGCCGAGCGCTCCACGATGAATCGCAGTTCGTCGTCGGTGTAGAACTCCAGCCGCAGCAGAATCCCAAAGCGCGAGCGCAGCGGGGAACTGATGAGTCCGGGACGCGTAGTTGCAGCCACAAAGGTAAAGGGGCGAATCTCCATTACATGCGTGCGCGCCGCCGGGCCCTGACCGATGATGATGTCCAGCTTGTAATCCTCCAGCGCCGTGTAGAGCTTTTCTTCCAGCACCGGTTGCAGCCGGTGAATTTCATCGAGAAAAAGCACCTGCCGCTCGCGTACATTCGTCAAAATTGCGGTCAGGTCGCCCTGAATCTGCAAGGCAGGGCCACTGGTCTGCTGATAACCTACGTCGAGTTCATTGGCGATAATCGTGGCCAGTGTTGTCTTGCCCAGTCCCGGCGGGCCAAACAGCAGTACGTGATCGAGCGCATCGCCGCGGGTGCGTGCCGCCTCCAGCGCAATCGCCAGTTGTTCCTTGGCCTTGGTCTGTCCGATGAACTCGGAGAGCTTGCGCGGACGCAGCTTCAGCTCAAAGGTGGATTCCTCTTCAGCGCGATCCGCACTGATTAACCGTTCGGGATTTTCTTTCTTTGCCATCACAGGTGAGTCTAGTGCATTTTCACTTTGCATGTTGCCATTTTTGCCGTGTACAGTGTGGCTTTTTCTTGAGGAAAAATCCCGTCGCAACCCTTCTTTTGTAAAGCTTAAGGCCGAAATGCTGTACAGCCAAGGCGATCTTGCCGTAATTCCCGTTGCAGGTTCGGAACTCTCTCTGCTCGTGCGCTTTGCTTAAAGCAATCGGGCAACCCGCCGATAGGAAGAAGAGGAGCAAACATCCTGTGCCCGAATCCGGAATTGATTGTGAGTGCCTCTGACTATGAAATCTTCGCTGCTATGGCGATTCATGCTCCCGACCGCAAGCATTATCACTGTTTTGGCACTTCTTTTTGGAGTGATGGCATGGAGGATCAACTCACGATCCATCCATCTACAGGCGGCCTCTGAGGCAGAGTTGCATATCTCCGCCATCGCCGAGCAACTCCAGGCGGTGGACAGCCTAAGCCGGCAGCAGGTTGAGTCCTCCATGCAGGTTCTTCGCGACAGGGCCGATCTTCTGGGTAAGCCCAGTCTGGTGGGCACAACGTTTGTTGCAGGTCATTCTGTCCCGGATCTCCATCTGGGCCGCGCCAGCATCGTCAACAACTTTCAGCTTGTGGATCAACTACAGCAGCTCACCAATGCAACTGCCACGCTTTTTGTCGTCAGTGGGCAGGATTATTTCCGTGTCTCCACGAATGTTCTCAAAACGGATGGTTCCCGTGCTGTTGGCACCGTACTTGATCCCAAAGGCAAGGCCTACGCTGCCATCACGCAAGGACGCAGTTTTTCGGGAGTTGTTGATATTCTCGGCTCTCCCTATATGACCAGCTACCAGCCCATGCAGGATGCTGCCGGAAAGACCATTGGTGTCTGGTATGTTGGCTATCCACTCAAGACCCTCGGTGCCCTTGGCGACAGTATTGCCTCTCATCGTATTCTCGATCACGGTTACCTTGCGCTGCTGCGGAGCAATGGTTCGGTTCTCTTCAGCCGCAGGGGGGTTCTTCCGCAGGAAGTGGAGCAGCGCCTCAATAGCGGTTCCGGCAATGGATGGAGCGTTCGCTCCAGCACTTTTGCCCCCTGGGGATACAAGCTGCTTGCTGTCTATCCCGATCAGGATGTACAGGAGCGCCTCTGGAAGATGCTGTTTGGACTTACCTGTAGCACAGCCCTGCTGCTTTTGCTTGTGATGCTTCTGCAATTTTTTCTATTGCGCCGTCTGGTGGTGGCGCCTGTGATCGCAGTGGGTCATAGCCTGAGGAATGCCGACCTCAACACCGTTCTGGATGAGAAGAGCAGGGATGAGATTGGCGATCTCTCCCGCGACTTTAACCGTTTTGTTCTGGGCATCCGCAACACCCTCCTCTCGGTACTGGAAAGCTCCTCGGAGGCTACCAGCCGCAGTGAGCGGATTCGCGCCATCGCCTCCGACTCGGTTGATCGCGCCGGTACGCAACATTCGCAAATGGAGCATCTCAGCCAGTCGCTCCTCAGCATGACGACCAGTTTTGAGAGCATTCATCGCGGCACCCAGTCTGTCGCCGAGCAGGCGCGCGCCGCCGCCGGCGCTGCACGCACCAGCGGAGATTTTGTCAACAGCGCCGTCTCTGAGATGGACGCCATCTCGAAGACCACGGAGCAGATTGTTGCCAGAATTCAGGCTCTTGGCCAACGCTCCGAAAATATCCGCGAAATCGTCAGCGTAATCGAAGAGATTGCTGTCAGTACCAATATGCTTGCACTCAATGCCTCCATCGAAGCAGCGCGGGCCGGCGAGCACGGTCGCGGATTTGGCGTAGTTGCCAGCGAGGTTCGTCGTCTTGCCGAGCGTACAGCCGCCGCTACGCAGCAGGTCAGTGAGCGTATTACAGCCATTACCTCGGAGACATCAAGCGCCATTGCTGAAATGTGCCTGAGCCGCGACCTGGTCCAGCGCGGGGTTGCCATTGTGCGCAATGCGGGCAATTCCATTGAAGAGATCATAACTTTGGCCGCCTCGGTAGATCAGAGCGTGCAGCAGATTGCCACCGCCTCCACCGAGGAGTACAGGATGACCTGTGAACTGAATCAGGAGGTGCTTGGCATTGCCAAGGCAACCGAAGAAACAGCCGAGGGCGCTCAGCATGTAGTTACCGCAAGCGCTCAGCTTCTCTCGACCGCCAGCGGACTTGAGCAGTCCGTCAGCAAATTCCATCTGGTGTCCGCTGCATAATTTGCGACTCATGCTGGGTGTATTGCAAAAGGAAGGTGGAAAACTTCTTCAGCAGAGCGTCTACACTTGTAGTCAGGCTCATGGGCAAGTTTCGTTCGCGTATCCGCAAATTCCGTTTTAATCGGCCACAGCGCATTGCTGCGCTTCTGCTCTTCTGGCTTCTGCTCCAGTGCGGATGGGTCGTCGCCCACCAGACCCTTACCGAGCGCGACTACGATTATGCCCGCTGCGGGCGCGAGATGTGGGAGAAGCCCTCGCCGCTCTACGGCTACTTCACTTCCTGCGGCAACATCCATGACGGCACTCTGGGATACAGGATGGCGGGCCTTCCGCTGACGCTTAATCTGCGAGCAGAACAACTCCTCGACCACCTTCGCAAGCCTGAGGAGCGCATCTTTACCGGCGACGAAGCGGGTTCCAGTTGGGAATTGCGTCATCAACTGACCCACATGCTTCTGCTCATCCGCCTGCCCTTTATCGCGCTGGCCTTGTTGCTTGGCGGAGCCATCTGGTGGGTCACGCGACGGCTATTCGGCGACCTAGGCGGATACACTGCAACCACGCTTTACTGTTGTTCGCCGGCAGTTATCCGGGCCGCCACGATGCCGGGCAGCGAACTCCTTACCGCCTTTGCACTTTTCGGCTCGCTTTACACGGCTATTGGAGTGGCTCACGCGCTGCAAGGTCCGCGTCGCAAATGGAACAAGCGCATTTACCTGCTCACAATTCTGCTCGGCATCCTTGCTGCATCGCACATCGCGGCTCTGCCGCTGGCCCTGTTCGGCGCGTTGCTGATGATGGCATGGCTGGCAGAAGGGCGCCGCTCGGTCATCCTACCGATTCTCCTTCTGGCCTCTGTCGGTTCCATCCTGCTTCTCTTTGCCAGTTATGCCTTTCAGCCGGATGCCTTCAGCTACGTCTTCCGCTCGGCTGCGGCCATGCTCTGGATATCGGTTAATCCGGCCAGACTCTACTTCACATCTTCTGCGAATATCGGCATTACTCTGGCCACCGCTGCTGCGCTTGTTTTGTATTTCGCGCACCGCCGCTCGCGCTACTTTGGCAATACTTCCGCGCTTGTTATTGCCGCAATTCTCTTCCTTCTTATCACCACCGGAGTAGCGGGACAGCCATGGTTCTGGGCGCAGCCTTTCCTCTTTACTTTCATCGCCGGAGTCTTTGCAGATGCCTACGACAGCCCTCACGGAAGGCTCTTCCGGGGTGCGGTTGCATCGGTTTTGGTGCTTCAGGCGCTCATCGGGGCGCTGGCCTTAGGCAGTCTCACTTAGACCTGTCGAAAGAATCGAATAAATATATGAATCGAAAAGGGTTATATCGCTCATCGGGGCTTGCTTCCGGGGTCCGAAAACTGTAAGATAGATAGGTAAGCAAGCCTCCTTCCACTCTCTGGAAAGCACCCCAGTCAAACCGAGCGCTCGCATCTCGGATTTCGAGAAAATGCTTCACGAAAAGACCCTATGGCAGACGATACAAATCAGCAACTTCCTCTTGGCAGCAACAGCGGAGACGGCAAAGGACCCAATGACCGCTCCAGTCTCATTCCCATCAACATCGAAGAGGAGATGCGCCGCTCGTATCTCGACTATTCGATGTCGGTCATCATTGGCCGCGCACTTCCGTCGGCGCTTGACGGCCTCAAGCCGGTGCATCGCCGCATTCTGTACACGCTCAATGAGATGGGCCTCCAGCACAACAAGAAGTACACCAAATGCGCCAAGGTTGTCGGTCAGGCGATGGGTGTCTATCATCCTCACGGCGACTCGGCTATCTACGACACACTGGTCCGTCTGGCGCAGCCCTTCTCGATGCGCTATACGCTGGTAGATGGTCAGGGAAACTTCGGCTCCGTAGACGGCGATCCGCCAGCCGCCATGCGTTACACCGAGTGTCGCATGGAGAAGATCGCCGGGGAGCTCCTCGCCGATATTGACATGGAGACCGTGGATTTTGTTCCCAACTATGACGAATCCACCGTCGAGCCTACAGTTCTGCCTACGCGCATTCCGAATCTGCTGGTCAATGGATCGAGCGGCATCGCCGTCGGCATGGCCACCAACATTCCGCCGCACAACCTGACAGAGGTGGTCAGCGCGGCCATCGAACTGCTGAACAATCCCAACGCCGGGTTGATTGATCTGCTCAAGCACGTGCAGGGGCCGGACTTCCCGACCGGCGGCTTCATCTATGGCCGCAGCGGCATTGCGCAGGCCTACAAGAACGGACGTGGCCGCTTCCTGATGCGCGCCAAAGCCTCTATCGAAAATGTGACGAAGGAAAAGCAGGCCATCATCGTCACTGAGATTCCGTATCAGGTCAACAAGTCCAAGCTCATCGAGCGCATTGCAGAACTGGTCAACGAAAAGATTGTTGATGAGATCAGCGACGTGCGCGATGAGAGCGACCGCGACGGAATGCGCATCGTCATCGAGATGAAGCGCGGCGCACAGCCGGAAATTGTGCTCAACCAGCTCTACAAGCACACCTCCATGCAGGAAAGCTTCTCGATGATCTTTCTCGCGGTGGTCAACAACCAGCCCCGCGAACTTGGTCTTGTTGAAGCGCTGCAGGTCTTTCTCGACCATCGCATTGATGTTGTTCGCCGCCGCACTGCATTTCTTTTGCGTAAGGCGCGCGAGCGGGAACACATCCTCGAAGGTCTCAAGATTGCTCTCGACAACCTTGACACTGTCATCAAACTCATCCGCGGTTCATCGAGCCGCGCCGACGCCCGCGAGCGACTCTACGAGTTTGGCCGCAGCGCCAACATCGTCATTCAGCTTGGCCGCGAACTCCTTGCCAATGAAGACCGTCCGCTCACCCTGCGTCAGGTTGATGCCATTCTCGAACTGCAACTCTATCGCCTCACCCAGCTTTCTGTGGATGAGTTGCTTAACGAGTTGCAGCAGATTCGCGAAAAGATTGCCGAGTACGAATCCATCCTTGCCAGCGAGAAGAAGCTTCGCCGCGTCATTGCGAAGGAGCTTGAAGATGTTCGCGACAAGTACGGCGATGCGCGCCGCACCCAGATTCTCGACGAGAGTGCCGAACTGCAAATGGAAGACCTCATTGCAGACGAGCAGGTGGCAGTCACCGTCTCGCATCAGGGCTATTTGAAGCGCACGCCGATTTCCACCTATCGCCAGCAGCGCAGAGGCGGCACCGGACGCATGGGAATGAAGACGCGCGATGAAGATTTTGTCGCGCAGCTCATCATTGATTCCACCCACGCTTATCTGATGTGCTTTACCAACACGGGCCGCGTCTACTGGCTCAAGGTCTACGAGATTCCGGACGTGGGCGCAGCGGGCAAGGGCAAGAGCATGCAGAGCCTGCTCAACCTGCAGCCCGGCGAAAAGGTTGTCACCATTCTTCCTGTTCGCGATCTGGAGGAGGAGGGTAAGTTCATCCTCTTCGCCACTCGGCAGGGAATTGTGAAAAAGACGCCGCTGGTGGACTTCTCGAATGTCATGTCGCGCGGCATCATTGCCATCGCCATAGACAAGCATGATGATCTGATTGATGCTTCCCTCACCGACGGCAGCAAGACCATCTTCCTCGCCACCCGCGACGGAATGGCCATTCGCTTCCAGGAGGAGTACGATCCGGAGCGCAGTGGAATTGGCCTGCGTCCCATGGGCCGCAATGCCGCCGGCAACAAGGGCATCACGCTCAAGAAGGGCGATGAGGTGATCGGTGTAGCCATCACTCCCTCCGATGAGACGCGCGACAAGCATCGTGATGAGTGTGCTGCGGCGCTCAACCTGACACAGAAGCTTACCGCTCTTCGCGCGAAATATGCGCAGGCGGAAGAGGTTCTCAAGCAGGCACGCGAGGCCAAGAAGAACGGCAGTCCCGACGATCCGCACCTCAAGGAAGCTGAGAAGGTGGCCGATAAGGCTGCTGAAAACGCGTGGTATGCGATCAAGGCATTTGACGAGAAGCTCGGCGTCAGTCCCTGCCTGATTCTTACGGTCACGGAAAATGGTTACGGCAAGCGCACGGACATTGACGAATATCGTCTGACCGCCCGCGGCGCGCAGGGTGTAACCAACCTGAAGGCCAATGCCAAGGTCGGCAAGACGGCATCAATCAGCCTGGTGGACGACACGGCAGAGCTGGTAGTCATCAGTCAATACGGCAAGATTATCCGCATTGACACGAATACTATCCGCGCCGCTGGCCGCTCGACGCAGGGCGTCAAATTGCTTAACCTCGATGCCGAGGACAAGGTAGCCGCAGCCGTCGTCATTCCGCCGGACGAAGCCAAGAACGACGACAGCCCTACGCTGCCCATGTAAACCACAGTAAGCCAACAATAAAAGCGGGGAGAGCCCTTTGGCTCTCCCCGCTTTTGTTGTACTTCCCCTACCAGAGTTAATTGCTTTCCGACTTGCTATTCAATCCCTTCGGCAAATCCATCATCACCAGCGCAAAGTGAGTATTCTTGTCGCCGCTTTCCTTGTTAAATCCCACAATTCTTTGATGACTCTCTGATCCGGTCTTCAACTGCAACTCCTCATCCAGATCAATTCCCTCATCATTCAGGGTGTCCACCTTCACATTGGAGTGCTTCTTCTTCTCGCAGGTGAGCCCATCTTTGGTGATGGTGGGTTGACCGAGGGTTTTTCCATTCTGGCAGGTCAGTACGTCCCCGTACTGTCCCAGAGATTTTTTGTAGAAGGCCAGAACCTTGTCCTGTGAGTCAGAACTCTTATACTTCACTGCCTTTACGCGCAGTTGCCAGTCGCCAAAGCCCAGATGAACATCCACGGACTTGTTGCCATCCTTATCGGCCTCAATCGTTGAGCCCGGATACTCCGGCAGACCCAAATCCAGAGCCTTTACCTCATCCGTCTTTACATGGAGACCGCCAAAGGGCGTGTCAATCTGTACCTTCTTTTCCTTGCCTGCTGCGTTCTTGTCCACATTCACGGTGCAACCGGAGAGCAGCAGGACCAGTGCGCTCATGGCGGCAATCGAAGAAATTCTGGAAATCATTTGTATGTCCTCCCATCCATAAAGGGATGGCATCTTGCAGTTGCTGTCCTCGGTACAAGCAGGAATACGCTTCAACCCGCGCCGCAGTTCCGTGGAATTTTTACCTCCTGCAACCATCCTGCCAATTTCGGGTTGATAATGGGCATGGTTGCTCCCGTATCACGAATCCGGAGCACCGGAGGAATCGTATTCATGAAGAAATATCACGCGCTTCTCCTTCTCGCTACCTTCTGTTTTCTTTTCTGCGCAGCAAATGCCCGCGCTGATGAGGGTGATCCTCCGACGGTCGCAGGCCGTCTCAGCCAGGCCACAGGGACCGTAAGCATTCAACCCTCCGGCATCAATCAGTGGAGTGCTGCCGGAGTAAACTATCCAATCGCCACCGGTGACCGTTTCTACGCCGATCAGGATGGCCGCGCCGAACTCGAATTTGGCAATGCAGTCGCACGAATCTGGAATAACACCGACCTGACCGTGACCACGCTTGCCGATAATCAGTTGCAGCTTGGCATCTCGCAGGGCGACCTGCATCTCCGAACCCAGCAGATTGCCTCGACCGATCTGATTGAAGTTGACACCCCCAATGGCGCTCTCACCGTTGTTCGTCCCGGAGATATTCGCATCACCATCTATCCCGGCGATGGCGGCACAGGGATCGCTGTTTATAGTGGTGAAATTACCGTCTCCGGCCCCGGCCTCAGTGAAGATGTGCGCGCCGGACAGAGCATCCAGCTTGCTGGAACCAATCCCATCAGCGCCACCCTCAACGCAATTGGTGGTCCTGACGATTTTGACCAGTGGTCCAGCGAAGAGGATCAGCGCTGGCTGGACAGTCGCAACGGAGCATACGTCAATTCCGAGGTTCCGGGCTATGAGGACCTTGGTGCCAACGGCCAATGGAGTGCGGATGCCAATTACGGAACGGTCTGGTATCCCGCTGGTGTCGCTGCCGATTGGGCTCCTTATCGCTACGGACACTGGGTCTGGAGCGGTCCGTGGGGTTGGACGTGGGTCGAAGATGAGCCCTGGGGCTATGCGCCCTTCCACTATGGCCGCTGGGTCAACCTTCGCGGACGCTGGGGATGGCTCCCCGGCCCGATCTTCGTTCGTCCCGTCTGGTCGCCGGCCCTGGTTGCATTTGTCGGCGGCAACGGATTCTCAGTCGGTGTCGGAATTGGCGGCGTTGGTCTTTCTGCATGGTTCCCGCTTGGTCCCGGAGAGCCCTACTATCCGTGGTACCACTGCAGCCCGCATTATGTGGACAGAGTGAACATCGCCAACATCCGTTCCAGCCGCGCGGTCGTCGTGCAAAAGAGCTACTACAGCAGCGACACCAGCAATGTCCATTACAGCTACCGCACCACCGGGGTCACCGCCGTACGCAGTGACAACTTTGCCAACGGAAAATCCGTCCGGCAGAACATCGTGAATGTGGATCACAATACTCTGGAACATGCGCAGTTGATTCCGCATCCTGAGGTTGCTCCAACCGCCCGGAGCCTTGCTCCTCGTCCGGTCAACAATCTGCGCGTCTCAAACCAGCGTCCCACATTGCTTACCCGAGGAGGGCAGCAGATGCAGGCCGTTCCCGGCGCAAGGCCGCAGCCGGTTCCAAGCTCGCCGAGACCACCGCAGAACACCTCGCGCTCGGTTGTAGTTCCGATGAATCGCGCGCAACCCAGCCAGTCCACCGGCCTCGTCTATCGCAATGAGCCCAGGGTTGCCCAGCCCAGCTTCGATCGGCAGCAGCCTGCGCTCAATCAGCATCCGGGGCGCCCGCTGGAGCCGCAGCAGGTGGACAACATCCGTCAGGGGCGTCCGGCTGGCCCGCAGAGGGATGTGGAATCCATTCCCCATGCCCAACCGCAGCCTCGCTCAGCCCCGGCATCGAGACCATCGTCTCATTCTGCGCCGCCAGCCACACAGTCTAAAAGCTCAGGGCACGCAAAGGACGATCATCACAACTAGCAGAATCAACCCATTTCCATATCCCCCTTCGGCATAAATTGCAGAAGGGGGATTTTCATTTCGCGAGGAAAGGCGAAAAGACCTGCATCATAATCGGTGCAACTTTCTCGGAAATTGCTGTTACTAATCGAGATACCTCGCCTATACTAATTTTGACAAGGGATTTTCCCGCAGGTGCATATGGCATTTCATCTGGAAAAATCGCGCCCGGCTACCGGCACTGAGATTCCGGATAAGCTCTACTTCCGCATTGGCGAGGTAGCGCGGCTCTGCAAGGTTCCCGCTTATGTTCTGCGTTTTTGGGAGAGCGAGTTTCCGCAGCTCAAGCCGAACAAGAGCGGAACCGGCCAGCGTCTTTATCGGCGTCGCGATGTCGAACTGGCGCTTCGCATCAAGCAGCTTGTTCACGAAGAGGGCTACACCATTGCGGGTGCCCGTTCTGTTTTGAATGATGGAATTCGCCGCAGCAATCTCCACCCGGAACTTCCGTTGCCTGCACCGGCCTCCGCCGTTGGGCGCTCGCAACAGGACATTGCCGCCGGCCTGAATCGTGTTCGTACGGAACTGCGCGAGATACTCGGGATTCTGTCAGAAGAGGCAACCACTCCGGCCAAAGCTCGCCAGCGCGTTACCAAGGGTATTGATAAAGGACCATCGCTCTTTGGCGAGTAACTGCCAATGTGCCTTCCTGCATATTTCTTTCCGTTCAATTTGTGTTAGCGTTAATCTACAAAAACGGCCTTGTCGGTGATGTACTTTACCGCGTTGTGGGTGCCGTAGAGGTTTATTTCTGAAGGGCAGACAGGTCAGCAGGAGAAAGAAATGCTTTGCTCAATTTGCAGTTACTCGAATTTTAGGCTCTCTCACTTTCGCAGCAGCGATCTGAAGAACATCCTGCTCTTCCAGTATCCCGTCCGTTGCAGGGATTGCCACGAACGCCAGTACGGTAGCTTATTGCTTGCGCTGCAACTGTGGCAGGCCCAGCGGGTTCGCCGTATCGAGCACAAGGCCAAGAACGGGGCTTACGGAAAAAGTTCGACGAAATAGTTTTTTACGGAATTGGTTTTCAATACAAAAGGCCCTGCTCTCGCGAGAGCAGGGCCTTTTGGCAAATAAGGTGTGAACTCAGGCTTTGACGACCTTGCCACTCTTGATGCAGCTGGTGCAGACGCGGATGCGTTTGTTGGCGCCGCTCTCCAACTTGGCCTTGACCGGACGCAGGTTCACATTCCAGCGGCGCTTGGTGATGTTATGGGCGTGAGAGACGTTGTTACCGAACTGCGGACCCTTGCCGCAAACCTGACAAATCTGTGCCATGACCTTCGCTCCAATACCTTCTGTTGAATCTGTTTCGCGGAGCCTATCAGGAGAAGCGCCCAACGCAACCAGACAGAAGACCCGGCAGCAGGCGCGGCATACTTGAGCAGGCAGGGAAGTACTCACCGCCGTGCATAGCTCGCGAGCTTTAATGTTAACCCAGAAGCCCAAAATGCTCAAGCTGAAGAAGAAAAAAGGCATATTTCATTGATCCTGGCAAAAAACAACGATCTCAGCCTGGCTGGAATTGACCTGAACAGGGAATCCCCTGTAAACTCATCTAGTTTGGCGATTCTGCCCGTCCGTGTGGATTGGTTGCCGCTGCCCTTGTGTTTGTTGCTGTTTTTTGAATTCAGCCGCACAAGGTGAGTGCAAGGCCCTTCCCCACACCAGCATGTTTCTGCCCAATCAGAGTTATGAGAGATTCGCAGCAGGCATAGGCCTCGTCTGCGCTGGAGGCTTTATGTACGCAGTTATTCGTACCGGTGGTAAGCAGTATCGGGTCGCCCCAGGCGATGTAGTCAAGGTGGAGAAGCTGGCCAATGAGGGCGAGACGCTTGAATTTGATGACGTTCTGGCCTTCTCGGACGCCGAGGGAAGCCTCGATGCCAAACCAGCCAACGCCAAGGTTGTTGCAGATGTGCTTGGCGATGGACGCGCGGCCAAGATCCTCGTCTTCCATCTCAAGCGCAAGAAGCAGTACAAGAAGATGCAGGGACATCGGCAGGCATTCACCGAGGTTCGCATCCGCGAGATTCAGGTCAACGGCACCACATATGGAGCCGCAGTAACCAAGTAATCGCCGCGCCGCTGAGGCCGGAAAACAGCTTGAGCCGGTTTCATTCGGCACAGAACGAATTGAAGAGAGGAATTGAGAAATGGCACATAAAAAAGGCGGCGGCAGTTCCACAAACGGCCGCGATTCCAATGCACAGCGACTGGGCGTAAAGGCCTTCGGCGGAGAACTCATTACGGGCGGCTCCATCATCGTCCGTCAACGCGGAACCCCCATCAAGCCCGGCCTCAACGTTGGCCTCGGCTCTGACGACACGCTCTTTGCCAAGGTCACAGGCAAGGTTCGCTTTCAGGATCGTGGCAACAAGGGACGCTTTGTGTCAATTGACCCGGTTGCAGTCGAGTAAAGGTCGGGCATTTAACGTCGCAACAAATCAGGTACAAGAAAAAGGCCGAACCCGGAAGGGCTCGGCCTTTTTCTTGTACCTGATTGCAAAGGCCTACAGATTCCGTGGCGGGACAACTGCATTCCGAGCCATCACACGATCCACGATGCCTTCCACATTGCCCATGAAGGTCATAGAGTGGGCGGGCTCAAGCGATACGTTGCTGGCCGTGTGCCCAAGGGCTGAAGCGATGCTGTTCCAGCGCAGCAGCGTGGAACCAATCGGCAGCACCAGCGGCTTGCGTGCTGGCTCCGGATGCAATGCATAATTGATCCAGATGCAACTGCTGGCGATGGAGCAAACCTGACTGCCAACACTAATCCAGTTATTCATATTTGGGTATGAGAATGTTAGTGCAGCAGTCATAAAATCAGAGGCTGCCCATATTCCAAAGCCAAGTGAGAAGCCAAAAATCCTGCTGCGCAGAGACAATCCAATCGTCTGAGTGCAGAGAACTATGAAGCCTAACATGCAGAGTTGTAGGATGCTGACTGTGCGCATCATCTCCTGCACTGCGCGCAGAATTAAAGGTCCGTTATTTGTTACCTGCGGGGCTAAAGAAAGCGCGATAATGGCAGCAACAAAGGCTGTCCATCGAAATGCGAGCCGGGCGAACTTATCAAGGTTGACGAGTGGTGTTATCAGATGCCGGAAAATCTCACGCATAGCGAGCATCATGGCAATGGCCAACAGGATGTATAGAGTCCAGTATGAATAGAAATAGTAGCGATACCAAGGCTGCGGACTACCAGTAATCGAAGCACAGACTCTTGCCAATGGATAGATTGAGCAAGAAATCACCTGAATCCCAATTGAGGCCGTGAAGTAGCGGTAAGTTCTGCGAAGCTGGCGCTGGGTCACGATGAAGAAGAGCGCAATCATCATACCCAGATTCATATAGCTGAGAGTATCGAGAACGGTTTTCATAGGGGACGAGCGCTCCTCGCGGGAAGTTAGATATGCAGTCTAACGTAACCACGAGGAATCGCTCAATCCCTTTTTGGTAACCAATTCCCGATTTTGGGAAAATCTCGGCCTATCCGAGCCTGAGATTAGTTTCCATTAATTCCGCAACCGTTGGGGTCGTTCGGAGGGCAATTCGGCGTAGGACCACCAGGTACTACGTGGCTGGCAACGGTGGTAGAAGAGGCTGGCATCTTCGACAGGGAGCTGGCAGCGAGGGTTCCAAAAGCAACGACGGCGATTGCGAATGCACGAACGAAAAGTTTCATATCTTTGGTCACCTTTGTGAGAAAATGTTGTTAAGGAGTGTTACGTCCTTACACTTTCGGAGTATAGTGATATTCTCGCGTAAGTCCAATCAAATCAACTATATTAGTAGTTATTAAGTAGCTATGATTACTGAAGTCACGTGATTCCTTCGTAACCACAAAAGTAACCAGTTCGCTGACCGGAGTACCAACTCTAGCAACCTCTCCTGCAAGCGCTGCCGGTCGCCTCAAAATCCCCATCCAAACCCCGTTTTAAGCCTGTTTTTGCACCCCTCTACGTGGTAAAATTACAATTGTTCGGAGTGATAGACAACTCCTTGCAGTTCAGCAGTTTTCCCGATTTGCAACCACCATTTTTTCGGTGCTTTTCAGGGTTTTTCCCGGCGTATTCTGCAAGGATTCTCCGGCAGCACCCAGTATGTGAAAGCCCGAATGCGGAGAACCATGGCAACGAACGCCCCAAATGACCTGAACGCCCCCATGATCGAGGATGAATCCAACGGTCTCAAGCCCGGTGCAGTCCACCTCAACGGAAATAACAAAGATCAGGAAGAGTACAACGCCGACAGTATCAAGGTTCTGGAAGGTCTTGAAGCTGTTCGTCTGCGTCCGGCCATGTACATTGGCTCGACCGGCGACATGGGCTTGCATCATCTGGTCTATGAGGTTGTGGACAACTCTGTTGATGAAGCGCTTGCAGGCTTTGCCTCGCGCATTGAAGTCATCATTCACGTGGACAATTCCATTACCGTCATTGATGACGGACGCGGAATTCCCGTAGACATGTTTACCCTGCCGAACGGGGAAAAGATTCCTACCGTGCAGGTGGTTCTCACCAAACTCCATGCGGGCGGCAAGTTCGACTCCTCCACTTATAAAGTTTCCGGCGGATTGCACGGCGTCGGTGTCAGTTGCGTTAACGCCCTCAGCGAGACATTTGATGTTGAGATCTGGCGCGACGGCAATACCTATGAGCAGTCCTATGCCAAGGGGGAAGTGCAGACCAAACTCCAGCACACAGGCACCACCAAGCGCCGCGGCACCAAGGTCACTTTTACGCCGGACAAGACCATCTTCAGCGTCACTGAATACAACTATGACACGCTGGCCCAGCGCCTGCGCGAACTCGCCTTCCTGAACAAGGGACTGGAAATCTCCCTGGTGGACGAGCGCAACGCAGATGCTAAAACCGGCCTTCCGCGCCGCTCCGACTTCCGTTTTGCCGGCGGCATTGCCGAGTTCGTCAAGCACATCAATCGGGGCAAGCAGGTTCTTCATGACAAGCCCATCATGATGGAGGCTTCTCGCGACAACGTCGAGATGGAAATAGCCATGCAGTACAACGACAGCTATTCCGAGACTGTCTTCAGTTTTGCGAACGCCATCAATACCGTGGATGGCGGCTCGCATCTTTCAGGCTTCCGCACTGCGCTTACGCGCACCATCAATGTGGCCGGACAGCAACTTGGGCTCTTCAAGGATGTAAAAGATAATCTCTCCGGCGACGATGTACGCGAGGGACTGGTTGCAGTTATCAGTGTCAAGCTCTCTCAGCCGCAGTTTGAAGGCCAGACCAAGGGCAAGCTCAACAGCGATATCGCAGGGATCGTGCAGGCCTTTGTCAATGAGAAGCTGGGCATGTTCCTGGAACAAAATCCGCCTGTTGCCAAGCGAATTATCAACAAAGCGATTGACGCATCGCGTGCCCGCGAGGCTGCCCGTAAGGCTCGTGACCTTACGCGCCGCAAGGGAGCGCTGGATGGAGGCGGCCTACCCGGCAAGCTCGCCGATTGCAGCGAACGCAATCCGGAGCGCTGCGAACTCTATCTGGTCGAGGGTGAGAGCGCAGGCGGCACTGCCAAGCAGGGACGCGACCGTCGCTTTCAGGCCATCCTGCCTCTGAAGGGAAAAATTCTCAACGTCGAGAAGGCTCGCTACGACAAGATGCTCGGCCACGAGGAGATTCGTTGCCTGATTACCGCGCTCGGTTGCGGCATCGGCAAGGATGACTTCGACCCGGCAAAGGTTCGCTATAGCAAAATCATCCTGATGACCGATGCCGATGTGGACGGTTCGCACATTCGCACACTCTTGCTGACATTTTTCTTCCGTCACATGCAGGAACTCATCAAGCGCGGCAATGTGTACATCGCTCAACCGCCGCTCTTCAAAATCAAGAAGGGTCGTTTTGAGCAGTACATCAAGGACGAGCGCGAGTTCGTCAAGGTGATGATCAAGCGTGCCTCCGATGGCATGGTGGTTCGCCATGGCGAGTCCGCCGGCAAGATTGAAGGTGCCGATCTGACCCGCTTCATGGGCCATCTCAACGACTACCTCGGTCACTTCGATAAGGTGGACAAGCGCATTCGCAACGAAAGCGTTCTGGATGCCATTACGCGGCTGGAGTTTACCAAACGCGCTGATTTTGAAACTCCCGACAAACTCAACAAGCTGCACGAGCAACTGGTCGAGCTATCAACGCACTTCCTCTTCCGTTCGCTTGGCGAGCCGGTACTGGATGAGGAGCACCACACCTGGTCGCTCAGCTACATTGATGCGCTTGGTTCCGAGCGCGTCATTGATTACCCACTGGCGGCGAGCGCAGAGTTCCGCCAGATGATGTCGAAGTATGCGCTCATCAAAGGCGAGCTGGAGCCACCCTTCCTCATCGAATTTGCATCAAAGACCGCCGCAGAAACAACCGCAGAAGCAGCGGAGGATGATGCTGCCGAGGCCGCTGAATCCGCCGACGAGCCGGTAGAGGCAAAGGCCGAAACCAAGGCAGCGGCAAAGAAGGGAAGCCGCAGCGCACGTGAGCCCGTAGAGAAGCAGACGGCGCGGGAACTCTTCGAGTATGTGGTCGAGCAGGGACGTCGCGACTATCAGGTTCAGCGCTACAAGGGACTGGGCGAAATGACTTCGACACAGCTTTGGGAGACGACTATGGATCCGGATCGCCGCACCTTATTGGGGGTGCGACTCGAAGACATTGCCGAGACCGAGACCATCTTTGCCACGCTGATGGGAGAAGATGTTGAGGCCCGCCGCAAGTTCATTGAAGATAACGCGCTGGATGTGAAGAACCTCGACATCTAAGCGGCAACTACTACTACAAAAAGCCTCGCAAATGTGCGGGGCTTTTTGCTGGAATCAACAGAGAATCGTAGCGTGAGATTATAGTAAATCGGAATGGAAATCGAACTCTGCAACGCAACCATAGACGATCTCGACGACTGTTTTGCGCAGGAGCAGGCATGCTTTCTACCATCCGAGGCAGCATCGCGCGAACGCATTGAATTGCGTCTGCGAGAGTATCCTGAGGGCTTTGTGCTGCTGCTCATTGACGATCATGTGCGCGGAATGATCAACAGTTGCGCCACCAATAAGGAAGATATCTCCGACGAATCCCTTAAGGAACTTATCGGTCACGATCCCGGCGGAGAGTTTGCTGTGATTTTTTCCTTCTCGGTGTATCCATACCTGCGTGGTCGCGGATACGGGCGCATGTTGCACGAGCATTTTGTTGCCGAGTGCAGCAAGCGCGGTCAACGCGCCATTCTCCTGCTCTGCAAAAAAGAGTTGGTTGCCTTCTACGAAAAGCTGGGCTACAAGGATTGCGGTCTGTCTGCTTCTACTCACGGAGGCTTTCAATGGCACCAGATGCGCTTTGAGATTACAGCAAATTTGCCTGTGGTACTTTAAGGCATTTTCGGAATACACGTAGACTTTTTGAGCGAGTTGAAGGGTTGATTTTTCTTAAGGGAAAAGCCACTTAGTATCCTGCCTTCGGTCTACACTCATTCCGAAAATGCTTTAGCATCGAGTGTATGGCGCTGGTCGAGGTGAAGTCCGTAAGCAAGCGATTTGAGGGTGCAGAGGAGCGCTGGGCTGTGCGCGGCGTTAGTTTCTCAATTGCATCCGGTGAAACGCTTGGTCTGGTAGGCGAATCCGGCTCCGGCAAAACCACACTCGCTCGCATGGTCCTCGGCCTCACCCCTCCAACCGATGGGAGCATACAAGTTGCTGGTGTCGAAATGACCACTGCCAACTCAGGCGTGTTGAAGGCGCTTCGTCGCCAGATGCAGCCGGTCTTTCAGGATCCTTCCGCTGCGCTGAATCCGCGAATGCGCATTGAGCAGATTCTTGCCGAGCCGCTGTACATCCATAGTCTGGCACCCCCGCACGCGGTGTTGCGGCAGCAACTCTGTGAACTGCTGCGGTCGGTTGGGATGGAGGAGTCTGCACTCAACCGCTATCCGCACGAGTTCAGCGGCGGGCAGCGTCAGCGCATCAACATTGCACGTGCGCTGGTCTTGCGACCTCAGCTTCTGGTGCTCGATGAGCCGGTTTCGGCTCTGGATGTGAGCGTGGGAGCGCAGGTGCTGAACCTGTTACGCGATCTGCAATGTGAGTTTGGGTTGACCTATTTATTTATTACGCACTCCATGCCGCTGGTCCGCTATCTTTCGACGCGAATCGCAGTGATGCATCAGGGAGAGCTCGTTGAGATGGGTGATACTGTGCAGGTCTGTGAAGAGCCGCGGGAGAGCTACACACGGGCGCTGCTTGCGGCAACACCCGTGCTGTAAATCATTATTTAGGCTGAGTGCCGGTTGTGGCAGGAGCCGGTGTTGCTGACGGCGCAGACGCAGTTGTTGGAGCAGGCGCGGTCGCAGGCTTTGCTGCCGGTGTAGCAGTGGCTGGTGTTGCCGGAGTGGCCGGAGTTGCAGCGGGTGCAGCCTTCACCGTCGGAGCCGCAGTTGTTGCTGCCGGTGCAGACGTAGTCGCCGGAGCAGCGGTCGAGGCCGCAGGCTTTGTGGCATCGGCCGGCTTAGCCGCTGGTGTTGTGGCCGGAGCCGCTGCAGGTCTTGCCGGCGGTGGCGGCGGCTTTGGCGCATCCTCTACGCTCACCAGTTCCACATCGAAGATCAGGTCAGAGTTCGGCGGAATTACGCTGCCCGCGCCGCGTGTTCCATAGGCCAATTGCGCGGGGATGAAGATGCGGCGCTTGCCGCCGACGCGCATTCCAGCAACTCCGTAATCGAAGCCGGGGATCATGCGCCCGACACCCTGTACAAACTTGATGGGCTGCTCTTTTTTATTTGCGTCAAGGTGATCGGCGCTGGAGTCAAACTTTTTGCCATCAGCCGCGAGCCATCCGGTATAGAGCGCAGCGAAAAGCTTGCCGCTCTCGCCCGCCGGGCCGCTGCCAATCAGGATGTCCTGATAGCGCAGGGAAATGGAGGTTTGAACCGGAGCAGTGACAGGCGGAATGCCGGGAGGCAGTGTAGGAAGCACAACGACAGGTGCCGCAGCGCTTGCAGTCTTCTTTGCGGTTGCTGCGGCTCTGGTTCTGGCCGTAGTCGTTGCCGGCTTCTTTGCCGGGGTGGTTGTCGAAGCTGTCTTGGCAGCGGTCGTCGAAGCAGTCTTGGTCGCAGGAGTGACCGGCTTTTTTGCAGTTGTTGCCGGTTTTGCAGTTGTTGCTGGTTTGGTTGTGGTAGCAGGCTGAGCCGGAGCCGCTGTTGCCGGTGTAGCTGTGGTCTGTGCGGCAGCGCTAAAAGCCAGAACTGGTGCAAACAGAAGTGTAAGAAGCGTTTTTGTGAAACGTGGCATTGCGTATTCCTATCTCAAAAGAGTGTGGGATTGCTACGCAATAAAGTGTATTGCATTACACAGGGATGCGCATAGTGTCGTTTCCGCCGCAGTTCTGTTTATAGGCACTAATATAGATACATATGACGCATTTTCTTTGGGGTGGATGGGTTGAAGTCCGGCTCATTTTCGCTACCTATCTGGCTGGAGCGCTGAATGCAGTCGCTGGCGGCGGCTCGTTTCTCTCCTTTCCGGCCCTGCTCAGCGTCGGAATTCTGCCGATTCAGGCCAATGCCACCAACTCCGTCGCGGTCTGGCCGGGTCAGCTTACCTCCATCGCAGCCTATCGCGAGGAGCTTCGCCATCACCACCATCTGTTGATTCCATTGGGGCTGGCCGCCTTTGTCGGCGGCATGTTGGGTGCAATTGTTCTTTTGCGGACGGCACAGGACACCTTTATGGCGCTGGTTCCGTGGTTGCTGCTTTCCGCAGCGCTTTTGTTTGCAGCCAGCGGCCCGGTGCAGCGCTGGCTGGCGCGGCGCTCCGCTTCGCAGATTAAGCGCAAACCGGCGATCCTTCCCATGGTGCTTGGCATAACGGTGGTCTGTTTCTACATTGGATACTTCGGCGCCGGTGCGGGCTTCCTTATCATCACGGTGCTGGCCCTCTTTGGTTTTGAAGACATGAACCATATCAACTCGGTCAAGGTCTTCTGCACCACCTGTTCCAACGGAGTTGCCGTTACCACCTTTATCGTTCGCGGATATGTTGACTGGAAGTACTGCATTCCGATGATGATTGCCGGAGCCATTGGCGGTTACATGGCTGCGCGCATCGGGCGACGTCTGCCGCAGGCATTCCTGCGCGGCATTGTCGTTGCCATCGGCTTGACCATGGCCGCATACTTCTTCTGGAGGCAACACCACCCATGACACATGATTCCCTGAGAGACTTGATCGGCTCCGTGGCTGGTGTATGCACCACCACCTCGTATTTCCCGCAGTTGTTGCATGTGTGGCGACGCAAAAGCGCCAAGGATGTATCGTTCCGGATGTTCTCAATCATGTGCATTGGCGTTGCCTTCTGGATAGTGAATGGATGTATGTATCACTCCTGGCCGATGGTTCTTGCAAACTCGCTGGCGTTGTTGCAGTCATTGATAATTCTTGCGCTCAAGATTCGCTATGACGGAATTGAGGCCGCTCGCGATGCAGGCGGAGCAACCGGAGAAGGGAAGTCCACACCATGAGCCATGATGGCATCCGCTTTGTAAGCGATGAGCAGGCCCGCAAGGAAAAAGAAGCTGTCCGCGAGCTACCGCAGGAGGCGATTGTGCCCGTCAAGGTGCGCGTCCACAAGACGGAGGGAACCGGCGTCGAAATTGATTGGAAGGATGGCCACCGCAGTCAGTGGAGCTTCAAATGGCTGCGCAATGCCTGTCCCTGCGCCACATGCGTGGAAGAGCGCAAGGCGGAGGGCCGCGAGCCGGGAGATCCCAGATCGGAGCCAAAGCAGTTGCTGCCGATGTACACGCCGCCTGCCCGCCCCACAGAAGTGACGCCGGTTGGCCGCTACGCCATCAGCTTTCACTGGGAGGACGGACACAGGAGCGGAATTTATTCCTGGGATTATTTGAGAAGGCAGTGCCAGTGCGCGAGCTGCACGGCTATGCTTCAGTAGGACGCTGCTATTCCAGACAGGGCCAAAATAAGATGCGTCGGCCCTGTCTTTGTAGCGCCCGGGTTAGCTGCGCGGCCCCGGCTCTGATACACTGGAAAATGTCGCGGTGAGGCCAGCTTTTGCCAGCCGAAGTGCGGCACGGCGGAAACAATCCGCACATTGAGAAGACCATGCCCAAGTTGAAGACCCATACGGGCGCGGCCAAGCGCTTTTCGAAGACTGGCTCCGGCAAAATCAAGCGGAACCAGACCAAGATGCGCCATATCCTCACGTCGAAGGATAAGAAGACGAAGCGCAAATTGCGCCAGGGTGTACTCGTCTCCGATGCCGACTACGCGAAGGTGGCCCGCATGATTCCTTACGCCTGAGTCGCGCGCTTCCCAACAGGGGAGCATGTGAGGGCCGCGCTAAAGCGTTGCGCAATGGCCCCCGGCGAGCCAACCGGCTGCCGAGCATCAGACGAGCAAAAGCGAGTGAAGAGGTTTACCGCGACATGCAAGTGTCGCCTCCTGCCTCCAGCCGCTACAACGAAACACGCAAACGGAGATAAAGAACCATGCCTCGCGTAAAACGCAGTCACAAGCGCGCTGACCGGCGCAGAAAAATTCTCAAGAGGGCGAGTGGGTACTTCCTTACGAAGTCCAAGCTCTATCAGGCAGCTCAGGAAGCTGTCGAACGCGGACTCAAGTTCGCCTACACGGGCCGCCGCCAGAAGAAGCGCCAGTTCCGCAGCCTGTGGATTGTGCGTATTTCGGCAGCCGCCAAGCTGAACGGAACCAGCTACTCTCAGTTCATCAACGGACTGAAGAAGGCCGGCATCGAACTGGATCGCAAGATTCTGGCCGACATCGCCGTTCACGACGCAGCCGGATTCACCAAGCTCGCCGAGCAGGCCAAGGCCGCCGTCGCCGCCGCAAAATCCGCAGCCTAAGCGCAAAGCCAAACCTACAACGGCCCGGAGCGGATGCTCCGGGCCGTTGAACATTGGGGGCGTAATTAGCACCCTATGGCTTGTCATTTTGCAGTAAAGCGGAGAAACCGCTGTTAAAGGGTTTTTATCTTGCGGATATAGTTGAAACCAACGACACCGGCGACAGGCTCTCTCCCGCGCCGCTCCCAGCCCATCCGCCCGATGATTTATCCTAGAAGTTCACTATGGCACAAGAAGAAATACCTCAGCTCACACATTACGACGAGCCCACCCTTGACCATGCCTTCAGCGCACTGACCAGCGAACTTGAGGCCTCTGCCGCCCTGCTGACTTCAGCCGAGGCGGTCGAAGGCTTCCGACTGGAGTGGCTTGGCCGCAAACAGGGCCGCCTCAAGCAACTCAGCGATGCGTGGCTCAAGGCCGCGCCCGTCGAGGCCAAGCGCCTGCTCGGACAACGCTTCAACGCGCTCAAGGCTCAGGTCGAAGGCCTGCTGGAATCTGCCCTGAGCGGCGGTCCATCCGATGCCGAGCTTGCTGCCGCGCGGATAGACGTCTCCCTGCCCGGAACCCGTCGCGCACTCGGCGCAGAGCACCCCATCACCCGCACCATGAACGAGATTGTCCGCGTCTTTGAGTCGCTCGGCTACTCCGTTGGCGTGGGGCCGGAGGTCGAAACCGACTTCTACAACTTTGAGTCGCTCAACTTTCCGCCGAACCATCCGGCGCGCGATACACAGGACACACTGGTCATCGCCAATCAGGACAAGCGACCGCTGCGGGAACGCCTGCTGATGCGCACACACACCTCGCCCGTGCAGATGCGCACGATGGAGCTTGACGGGCCTCCGGTGCGCATCGTGATCCCCGGCAAGGTGCATCGCAACGATGAGTCGGACGCGACGCACTCGCCAGTCTTTCATCAGGTTGAGGGGCTTTGCGTGGATACAAATATTACCTTCAGCGATTTGAAGGGAACGCTCGACCATGCCATGAAGGCGCTTTTTGGTTCGAGCGTGAAGACGCGTTTCTTTCCGTCGTATTTTCCCTTTACCGAGCCGAGTGCCGATGTGCAGATTAGCTGCATCTTCTGCGGCGGCAAGGGATGCAGAAAGTGCAAGCACTCCGGCTGGATTGAGTTGCTGGGCTGCGGCATGGTGGACCCCAAGGTCTTTGGCTTTGCTGCCGAAAAGCGTCCCGGCTACGACGCGAAAAAAATCTCCGGCTTTGCCTTTGGAATGGGCGTGGAGCGCATCGCGATGATGAAGTATGGCGTCAACGATATTGGCCTCTTTTACGGCGGCGATATGCGTTTTCTGGAGCAGTTCGCATGAAGATATTAACGAAGTGGCTCCGCTCTTATCTGCCCGCAATTCCGGCAACCGATGCCGAACTTGCCGAAGCTCTCACCCTGCGCGGCATCGCTGTGGATGGCTCCTTTGACCTCGGCGATGGCAACGGCACGTTGCTCGAAATGGACATCACCACCAACCGCGTTGACGCCATGAACCACTACGGCGTGGCGCGCGAGGCGGCGGCCATCTACGCACTCAGGCTGCCTGCGCTCAGCTTTCCGCTGCCGAAGGCGAAGCCCGGAGTTGGTTATCCGGTGCGGATTGAAGCGAAGGATTTGTGCGGACGCTTTACGGCGCGCGTGCTGCGCGGTGTGACGATTGGCGACACGGACGGCGTGATTGCCGATTACTTCCGGCTGCTGGAGCAGAAGTGCATCTCGAATGCGGTGGACGCGACGAATTATGCGTGGCTCGCGATGGGTCATCCCACACACGCCTTTGATCTCGACAAGATTGAGGGCGCGATTGTGGTCCGCCGCGCCATCAAAGGCGAAAGGCTCAAGACCCTTGACGAGATTGAGCGCGTTCTGGATGCCGACGATCTCGTGGTTGCCGATGAGAAAAAAGCATTGGCGCTGGCCGGAGTCATGGGCGGATGGGATACGCGCATCACTGCCGAGACAAAGAATGTTCTGGTAGAAGCCGCATGGTTCGACCCGGCAACGGTTCGCCGCAGTTCGCGCCGCCACGGCCTGCACACGGATGCCTCGCACCGATTCGAGCGCGGCGCAGATTTGGCCGCTGCTCCGCTGGCGAATGATATTGTCTCCTCGATTATTTTGAGCAAGGGCGGGGAAATCGTTGGCGAACTGACCGACGTGCTCATTCCCGCAGCCGAAGCACGCACCACCAAGCGCGCAAAGGTTGCGCTTGCCGTTAGCGAGGTTCGCCGGATTCTTGGAACCACGCTTGACCCGGAGGGCATAACTGCCGCGACCGTCGAAACGGTGTTGCGCGCACTTGGATGCACGGTCACGGCCACCGGTAAGGATGCGTATGAAGTCACGCTGCCAAGCTGGCGTCTGGATCTGGAGCGCGAGATTGACCTTATTGAAGAGGTTGCGCGCGTCTACGGCTATAACCGCTTTGCCGACACGCTGCCGGCTTTTGCCGGCGAAGTGAAGAAGCTGCCCCACGCCGCTGCGGAGCAGACTGTGCAGCAAACGCTGCGCTCGCTCGGAGTGCATGAGGCGATCTCTTCGACCTTCTGCTCGGCGGCGGAGGCAGAACTTTTTGCGCCGGGCACTGCTGTTCCGATGGGCAATCCACTCAGCGAAGAGGCTGGCGTGTTGCGCCCGTCGCTGTTGCCGGGGATGCTCGCGATGGTTGCCGGAAATCTGAATCGCGATGTCGAAAATATTCGCCTCTTTGAGCTGGGCACAACCTTTCGCGGAACCACTGAGCGCGTCAGCGAGCAGCCGGCACTGAGCCTCGGCCTTGCCGGAAGCGTTGGGCAGACGGGGCCGCATCAGGCTCCGCGAGCGATTGATTTTTACGATGCCAAGGGAATCTTCGAGAGTGTGCTCGACCGTTTCGAGACGCAATCGCTCTCCTTTGTGGCTGGCGATGCTCCGGCGTGGTTGCATCCTTACCGCGCAGCGCAGGTTCTTGCCAACGGCGAGATGGTTGGCTGGTTTGGCGAACTACATCCCGCCGAAGCCAAGCGCCGCAAGCTCAAGCAGACGGTCTTTGTCGGCGAGTTATGTCTGGACCGGCTCTATAAGTTGCCGCTTCGTCAACTGGCGATACGCGAGATTTCGCGCTATCAGGCGGTGCGTCGCGACTTCTCGCTGGTGCTGCCCGATGCCGTGGCCTGGAGCGCCGTTGAAGCGGCGATACGCGCACTGGCCATCCCGGAATTGATTGCGGCTGAGCCAAAAGAAATCTTCCGCGATACGCGGCTCTTGGTAGGAGAGTATTCGCTGCTGTTGGCGACGGTCTTCCAATCCGCTGAGCGGACGCTGGAAGAGGCAGAGTTGAAGAGCTTTGCCGAACGTGTAATTGCTGCAATGGAATTGTTAGGCGGCAGACTGCGCAGTTAGTTTTTTTGGCGCAGATGCACAAAGAACGGCGCTATACTCGGTGAAACCCGCTGTGTCGTTTTGCAGCGAGCAGGAGCACAGGAGCCTTGATGAGCAACTTCGCAGAGGATTCCCAGCAACTCTCGATGATAGCGCCCGAGCCCGAACTGATTCCCGAGCCGATTGACGAAATGTCCGCGCTCGAAGAACGCATTCTGCGCGCCGTTGAGATGGTGAAGAAAGAACGCACCCTCAGAATTGCTGCGGAGCAAAAGCTGGCGGAGTTGGAGTCGCAAACTCAAAGCGAAACAGGCCGTGTGCCCGCGCTCGAGGCAGAGGTTGCTGCGCTCAAACAGGAGCGCACCCTGGTCCGCCAGCGCATCGAGCGGCTGTTGAAACATCTGGATGGACTGAGTGCATAAACCATGAGCACAAACGACAAAAAATCGAAGTCGGCGCAGGCCAGCGTTCCCGTCACTATTTACGATCAGCCCTACCAGTTGCGCGGGCCGGATGAGGAGTACATCCGAGAGCTGGCGCGCACCGTGGATGCCAAAATGCGCATCGTCGCCGCGCAGGGCAAAACGGTGGATTCGCTGCGCGTTGCAGTACTGGCTGCGTTGAACATTGCTGATGAACTCCGCCAGTTGCAACTGAGGCTGGAGAAATCTGTGAACAGCGAAACTGCTGTTGCGAAGGCAACACCCGCAGCGAGCCAGCAGTCGCTGCACTTGAAGGCAGAGAGCCTGAACTCGCTGCTTGATGAGATTCTGGACGACCGCAAGCTCGGATAATTTTCCTCAGGTCGAGAGAGCGTTATCACAATTAAAGAAACAAACCCGTGCTAAAGTGCATGGCATGAGGCGCCCGCATTGAAAAAGAGTCCTTTAATTTTCCTTTTGGCTGCTCTGCTCCCTTACGGAGCGATCCCTCTCCACGCACAAGAGAAAGCTGCGGTGACTGCTCCTGCCCCCAATATCGGGCCTACGGACCCCAAGGCGCAAAAGACCTATGCGGCTGCTCTTAAAAAACTCAATGACAGACGCAGTTATCCCTCTGGGGAGATGATGAATCTCGACATTCTTGACTCCTTCCGCAAGGCAGATAAGCAGGATGGTGGTCAGTGTATTGCATGCAAGGAAAATATCTTCAAGTACGCGATGCTCACCGGGGATTACAAGCTGGCCGAGCAGAGCGCTGAACAGCTTACTCCGCTGGTTCACACGCAGGCAGACAGGGTTCAGGTGCTCAGGCTGGTAGCCAGGGCGTGCATTGCTATTGGCCAGAAACAGAAGGGGGGAAAAGAGGTTGATGCAGGGCACCAACTGCTCAAGACCGAACTGGATGCACGACCAGGCAACGCAGACCTGACCTTTCTGGATGGGATGCTGTTGGCCTATCTTAAGCAGGATGATGCATCGAGCGCCCGCTTCAAAGAATTCTTGCAGCTAGCCCCCACGTCAGACACTGATTACAGCCGCGCACAGCGCTATGTAGAGCGGCCTGAACTGGCGCGCTCCCTGATGGTTCCGAACTTTCGCTTCAAGACAATTGATGGCAAAGATGTAAGTCTGGATGAGCTGACCGGCAAGGTTGTTCTTATGGATTTTTGGGCGACATGGTGCGGGCCCTGTGTTGCATTTTTGCCGACGGTGAAGGAGATTGCCAAGCGCTACTCGTCCCAGCCTTTTGTTGTCATCAGCGTGAGTCTGGACAGCGATGATGAAAAGTGGAGAAGTTTTGTCAGTAAGAACCAGATGACCTGGCTGCAGACACGCGACGGTTATTGGGATGGGAAACTGGCAAAGTCGTTTGGGGTCAATGCTATTCCGCAGACCTTCACCATTGATTCCGATGGAGTGTTGCAGTCGCACTCAATCGGCGACTCCGATCTGGATGGGGTCATCCATAAACAGTTATCGCGCGCATTGAAGCAGGCAGCGAAGAGGGCGCAGCAGGGAAGTGGTTTGTAGAGATTGCGACTTCCTGAAACTGCGCGGAATTGATTCGCGGAATTTTCATTTTTGCAAGCAAAATATACTTTCACCCGACCGCTTGCTAACTTGCGCCACACTCGGTACTATCCAGCTAGAAGACCGGCCTGCAAAGCAGGTTGGAGTGGTCCACGCTGGTTGAACCAACATTCAATGAACAGGGGCTCGACTCGATAAATCGGCTCTGTGTGCCGTGTCCGCCAGTCCGGAATGCCTAATGAGCCGCGGAGAGTCCCACCGTCTAAGGACGGGTTCACCGGCGCTCCACTCGACGGCCAAGTGGGTCGGTCTTTCACCTTTCTCCTCGCATATCCTCTAACATAACTACGTGTACCCAATTCTCTTTAGATTCGGCGTTCTTTCTGTGCCTACTTACGGCGCAGTGCTGGCGCTTGGCCTGCTGATTGCAATTACCTTTTCGCAGCGCACGGCAAGGCTTGCGGGCATTGATGCCGACAAGCTCTGGAACTTTGAGGTCACTGTTCTTTTTGCAGCGATTCTAACCCGTCAGGGAGTGTTGCTCTTTGGCTGGACGGAGTGGGTTGCCAGCCTCGCCGCGCTGCTGGTGGCGGCGATTGCTGCCTTGCTGATGCTGCGTGGAGCGCGGCTGATGCAACTCCGGACCCTTGACGCGCTTGCCCCCGCCGTAGCTGTTGCCATGGCCGCGCGAGCGTTGGCCTGTTTTGCCGCAGGTTGCGCCTATGGGACTCCGACAACTCTGCCGTGGGGCGTTGAATTCAGCAGCCGGCAGGCATGGATACTGAACGGAACCACGCTGGGCGTGCCTCTGCATCCGGTTCAGCTTTATAGCGCGGCGATGCAGCTAATCCTTGCGGCTGTGCTTTATTACTGGTTGCAGCACTCCCGCCAGCGCGGAGAGGTTGCAGGAGCGTGGCTGCTAGGAACGGGATTTTCCGCCACGATGATTGAGCAACTGCGCGCTCCGGCGACCATCCTTTGGCTTCCCGGCAAGTGGTTGAGCGCGACACAACTCATTTATGCTGCGATGATTGTATTGGGGGCAGTTCTGCTATGGCAGCGGCCCCACGCATCGAGGCAGAATGACTGACGCAGTACGCACCATCGAAGTACCACCGGAAGCCGCCGGGAAACGGCTTGACGCATATCTGGCCACAGTGATGGAAGAGGTAAGCCGCTCCCGCATTCAGTTGCTCATCGAGCAGGGCGGAGTGCGTGTGCAGGGCATGGAGGCCAAGGCATCCTTCAAACTGCGCGGCGGCGAGGTCATCGAGGTCACAGGCGATCCGCGACCGGAGCCGCTGCACGCATTTGCAGAGGACATCCCGCTCTCCATCGTTTACGAGGACAAAGACCTGGCGGTTATCAACAAGCCTGCCGGAATGATGGTTCATGCCGGAGCCGGTTCCAATGAGGACGCGCGCAATCGCGGAACGCTGGTCAACGCGCTGCTTCATCACTTCAAAAAACTCAGCCAGACCAGTGGTCCGCTTCGCCCCGGCATCGTGCATCGTCTGGACAAGGAGACGAGCGGCCTGATTGTGGTCGCCAAGAACGACGCAACCCACGCCAAACTTGGCGACATGTTCTCTCGCCATCAGATGCGCAAGACCTACATTGCATTGGTGCAGGGCAGCGTCAAACTGGACAAGGGAACCATCAATTCGCCCATCAGCCGCGACCCGCTGCGCCGCACCCGCATGACGGCGCGCAGAACCGGCGAGGGCGCGCGCGCGGCTGTTTCGCACTACACCGTTCTGGACCGCATTGAGACTCCCTACGGCATTCTGTCGCTGGTGAAGGTGCGCATCGAAACAGGCCGCACCCATCAGATTCGCGTCCACATGTCCTCGATTGGACACCCGGTTGTCGGCGATACGCTCTACGGAGCGATTACAGAGATGGTGGTTCCCGTAGTGCGCGGGAAAAAGCCGACCTCCGACGCGCCGCCCATCCGACTCCATCGGAATTTTCTTCATGCAGCGGAGTTGGCATTTGACCATCCGCGCATAAGGCTGGCTCTTGACCTGCGCGCGCCGCTGCCGGCAGAGCTGCTGGAGTTTGCCGACAAGCTTGGCGGGCCGGGAACTGCGGCGCGCATCAACGCTGCTTTAGCGCCGCCCGCAGTTGAGGCTCCCAAGGTTGCCAGGAAAGCAGTGAAGAAAGCTGCGAAGAAGGCAAGTAAGGGCCTGACCTCCGTTGCAGCAAAACCGGTTCGTGCCAAGGCTGGCGCAGCCAAAAAGAAAATGAAATAAAATGAAGGTGCTTATGAGCAAGAAAATCTTTTTCGTCCCTGCCCTCCTGCTGTTGGTTGCTTTGACCTCTGCTGTTGCCCAGCAGACGACAACTCCTGTACCGAGTCCCGCGCAGGTTCCGCAGGCGCCTGTCACGAAGCAGCCCGCTGCGACGGGCACCGAGGAGACTGATCAGCCTTATCGCTTCTCGGTCAACGAGGTGAACCTGATCTTCACCGTGACCGACAAGCACGGGCAGTTCATCAGTGACCTGAAGCAGAGCGACTTTGCGCTGCTCGATGATCAGAAGGCTCCGTCGAAGATTTCGCGCTTTGTGCAGCAGACGAATCTGCCGCTGCGAGTAGGCATTGTGATTGATGCCAGCAACTCGATTCGCCAGCGCTTTCAGTTTGAACAGGATGCCGCAACCGAGTTTCTGGTGGATGTTCTGAAGTCGCGCGCCGATCGCGCTTTTGTGATGGGATTCGATGTAACGCCGAACATCATGCAGGACTGGACCAACAATCTCGACGCGCTTCAGACCGGCATCAGCCGCCTGCGTCCCGGCGGTGGTACGGCGCTCTACGATGCGGTTTACACGGCCTGCCGCGACAAACTGCTCGACTCCTCGCGCGGGCAGGAGCCAGTTCGCAAGGCAATGATTCTGCTCTCGGATGGCGACGACAATCAGAGTCGCGCCTCGCTTGATGACTCCATCAAGATGTGCGAGCGTGCCGAGACGATTGTCTACTCCATCAGCACCAACTGGACTCCGAGCCGTGGTCCCGGCGACAAGGCGCTTACGCGTCTCTCAGAGGCAACCGGCGGTCGCGTCTTCTTCCCGCCGCAGATGGAAGACATGGCGGCAAACTTCGATGACATCAAGCAGGAGTTGCGCAGCCAGTATGCGCTCACCTACACGCCAGCGGACTTCAAGACCGATGGCAGCTTCCGTCCGATTTATCTTTTTGCGCTGGACCGTCGCTACAACGTCCGCGCCCGTAAGGGATACTTCGCTCCGAAGGAGTAAGTGCTTCAGGGACAAAATTCTTCGAGTTAGAAATTGTCATTTCTCCGCTTTGCTGCGGAATGACAAACAAACTGTGGGACTGCTGAATTCCTCTAAAACAATTTTCCCTGAAATGTTTCCGCACTCTCCGGCACTGCCTCTGCGCCTTTCAGCAGCGTCTTCAATCCCTCTTCGTCCAGAATTTTCAGGCTGAGTTCGCGAGCTTTTTCGAGTTTGCTGCCAGCCTCTTCGCCAGCCACAACATAGCTGGTTTTTTTGCTGACGCTCGCAGAGACGCGTCCCCCGGCCTGCTCAATCTGCTTTTTTGCCTCTTCGCGCGAGAGCGTGGGCAGGGTTCCTGTCAGCACAAAGGTGAGCCCGGCAAGCTCGGTCGAGCGGACGCGCTTTTCTGCGGTGAAGGTGAGCCCGGCTTTGCGCAGGCGCTCCACCAGTTCGCGATTGCGCTCTTCCGAGAAAAACTCCAGAATCGCCGCGCTGATGCGTGGGCCGACCTCTTCCACTTGCTCTAATTGTTCGGCGCTCGCGGCGATCAGTTCATCCATGCTGCCAAACTCCGCTGCAAGGAATTGCGCTGTGCGTTCGCCGACAAATCGGATTCCCAGTCCAAATAACACGCGGTCCAGTGGGGATTTCTTTGAGTGCTCAATCTCATCCAGCAGCGACTCCGCCGACTTCAGCCCGACGCGGTCGAGCGTCAGCAACTGCTCCAGCGTGAGCGAGTACAAATCGGCAACACTCTTGACCAGCGGTTTCTCACCGCCAAGTAGTTGCACCACCAGCGCTTCGCCCAGTCCGTCAATATTCATCACGCCGCGCGCGGCAAAGTGCAGCAGGCTCTCGCGCAGGCGCGCCGGGCAATCCACATTCACGCAGCGAAAGTCCGCCTCACCCTCCGAGCGATGAACGGCCACTCCGCAGGCAGGGCAATGCGTCGGGAAGTGAAACTCCTGGCTGCCGCGTGGATGGTCTTTATCGTTTTTGTCATTGACCACCTCGACAACCTTAGGAATCACATCGCCGCCGCGCTCAACGCGCACGGAGTCGCCAATTTTGAGTCCCAGCCGCTGAATCTCATCGGCGTTATGCAGCGTGGCACGGCTGACCGTTGTGCCGCCGATGCTGACCGGCGTCAACTCGGCAACCGGAGTCAGCTTGCCGGTGCGTCCCACCTGAATGGTGATGCCTTCGACGCGCGTCACTGCGGCGCGAGCGGCAAATTTGTAAGCAATCGCCCAGCGCGGCGCGCGTCCCGTAAAGCCCAGCCGACGTGCAGTGGCCGCATCATCCACCTTGAGGACAACGCCATCAATCTCATAGCCGAGCGTGTCGCGCATGGCTTCGGCTTTAGCCAGGAATGCAAAAATTCCCTCCACATCCGCGACTTTTTTGCGATGTTCGTTAACGCGGAAGCCCGCCTTCGCGAGTGCATCCAGCGCCGCGTCCTGATGCGGGATCAGTGTCTCTCCATTTGCCAACAGAAAATATGCGTAGAAGTCGAGCCTTCGCTGGGCGACGATATTCGGCTCCAGTGTGCGAATGGTTCCTGCCGCAGCGTTGCGCGGATTGGCTGCGGGCGCAAGTCCCTGCTCCTCGCGTTCTGCGTTGAGTTTGTGGAAGCCTTCAAGCGGCATCACCACCTCGCCGCGAACCTCAAAGCTCATGGGCAACTGAAGCGCTTTCACTTTGTTTGCCGGGACACTCAGCGGGATCGAGCGGATGGTGCGGACATTCGTTGTTACATCTTCGCCAATCTCGCCATCGCCGCGCGTGATGCCGCGAACCAGATGCGCTGCTCCATTTGTGTCTGCCTCATAATGCAGCGCCAGCGAAATTCCATCGAGCTTGAGTTCGCAGACGTAGCTGACCGGCAGTTCTCCGGCGAGCTCGCGCACGCGACGATCCCACTCGCGCAAATCCGCCTCGTTGTAGGCGTTGTCGAGCGAGAGCATGGGGCGGGAGTGCGCCACCTTCACAAAGCCTTCGCGTGGCTTGCCGCCAACGCGCTGCGTCGGCGAATCCGGTGTAATCAGATTTGGATGCTCAGCCTCCATCGCGCGCAACTGATTGACCAGCGCGTCGTACTGCGCGTCGGTAAGCACGGGAGTATCCAGCACGTAATAGAGATGTTCGTGGTGGCGAATCTCTTCGCGCAGAGTCTCCAGTTGGTTGGCGATATCTGCCATAAGAGGATTATAGAGATTAGAATCACAGGAGATGGAACCCGTCACACATCTGTTGACCGGAGCCTGCCTTTCGCGTGCAGGGCTCAACCGCCGCACCGCGTACGCAACGATGGCGATGGTGCTTGCTGCCGAGGCACCGGACATTGATGTGCTCTGGTATCTGCGCGGGCCCATCACCGGACTGGCGCATCATCGCGGAATTTCGCACACGTTGATTGCCGCACCCCTGCTGGCTCTTGCGACGACAGGCGTGGTCTGGGGCTGGCACAAACTGCGCACGCGGCTCCCCGGCAGGCTGCGCCCGAAGCCGCTCCAGCAACAGATAAGCTGGCTCTGGATTTGGCTGCTCTCTTTGATCGCAGTGTTTAGCCATCTGTTGCTCGACTACACCAATGCGTATGGATTGCGACCGCTCTTCCCCTTCAATCCTAAGTGGTACTCCGGCGATCTGGTATTCATCCTCGAACCGGTTATGCTTCTGCTGCTTGGCATGGCGCTGGTCATGCCGTGGCTGCTCTCGTTGGCGGATCGTGAGATTGGTGCGCGGCGCGTGGAATTTCCGGGCCGGGGATGGGCATGGTTTGCGATTGTCGGCATCCTGCTCCTGTGGGGGTGGCGCTGGGTAGAGCACGACAAGGCTTTGGCCTTGATGGACAACGGCGCGCTGACAGGGGATCGCATTCTCAAGCGCTCCGCCGTACCTTATCCCGTCAACCCGTATCGCTGGACGCTGGTCGCAGAGACGCCGGAGAGCTTTGTTCGCGGCCATGCCAGCACGCGTACCGGCGAGGTCGTGAGCGACCCCATCCGCGACACGCTCTACAAGCAGCAGACCACGCTGGCGGCCCTCAATGCCAAGCGCAGTTATCTCGGACAAATTTATCTGGACTGGTCGGCCTATCCCTATGTCGAGGATATTGGCCCGGTTCCGGTTGACGGAGTCGCGCCGCCGGTGCTCGCCGCCGGACAGCAGTGGACGACGATTCGCTTCCGCGACCTGCGCTACAACTACCCGGATTTGTTAGGCAACCGGGAGTCACCGCTGACCGCATACGCGTACGTCCTCAACAGCCGGGAGATGGCCGCGATGATTCTCAATGGCAAAGAGGAAGATCGGTAAACAGGAATCAGCGCGCTGCCGGAGCCTTCAACCTGCTCTCGATCAGTTTGCTCGCCTCTTCTACTACCTCGTCCAGCGTCAATCCGGTTGAATCGAGGATGACTGCATCCTCTGCCGGTCTCAGCGGGGATTCGGCGCGGTTACGGTCCCGTTCATCCCGCGCTCTGAGTTCCTTGAGAATCTCATCGGGCTGGATGGTCGGTGCCGGGCCCAACTGCTCGTAGCGGCGCTGGCCGCGAGCCTCCGGGGCTGCATCCAAAAATATCTTGAGGTCGGCATCCGGAAAGACGACGGTGCCAATGTCGCGTCCCTCCATCACTACATTGCCGCCGAGCCCGATCTGCCGCTGCCGGTTCACCATCCAGACACGAATTTTGGGATGAACACTGACCTGCGAAGCCGCATCGGTGATGGCTTGCTCGCGCAGCTCCCCGCTGACCTCTTTACCGTCCAGATAGACCAGATTGCCGAGATCGCCCGGCTCAATGCTGATGGTGGTTGTGCGTGCAAGTGCTTCCAGTGCCGTTGCATCGTCAAGCGCAAGGCCGGCCCGGAGAGCCTTCAGGGCAAAGGCGCGGTACATGGCTCCCGTCTCCAGATTCAGCAGCCCGAATCGCTCGGCCAGCCGTTTGGCGAGGGTGCTTTTGCCGGCTCCGGCGGGGCCGTCAATGGCGACGATGAGGCCGCGTGACTTGCTTCCTGCGGTCATGAGCGCTTCTTGCCTCCGCGGCCTGCAAACTTACCGGATTTTGCGCCGGGTCGTGCCCCTGGCTTGCGTACACCCGCCTTTGCTGCCGGACGGGCTGATGCAGATCGAAGACCGGATGGCCTGCTGCCTGCAGCGGGACGGCCCGTGCGGGGCTTGGATACAGGACGAGCACCGGGCTTTGTGCCCGGGCGAGGATTGGGGCGGGAGTTCGTACGACCCGCTCCGGCGGGGCGACCAGTTCCCGGACGTGCGCCTGTTGGCCTTCCCACGCCGGGCCGAGGAGCACGAGCACCGATCGGCTTACCTGACTTTGCATCTGACGGACGAGCGGCCATTGGCCTTGCTCCAGCCGGACGCGGAGGTCTGGTTCCATTCGGACGCGCACCGGTTGTTCGTGGAGCATCCATCCGCTGTGGGCGTGCTCCCATCGGCCGTGTGCCAGTACCGGGCCGAGCATTGCCATTTGGTCTGCCAGAGGAGGGCCTGCCCGGAGCCGGACGTGTTGTGCTGCGGGGACGCGCAGCTTCTACCGGGCCGCCAACTCTGGGGCCACCGGGGAAGGCGCGAACCGGGCCTGTGCCTGCGACTGCCCTGGGGCGTGTTGTGGATGCAGAAGCCGGAGCGTTGAGGATCGGGCCGCCCGGGAAGGCGCGCAGGGGGCGCGGCCCTTCATTTGCTGCGGGACGAACTACTGCCGGACGGGAGGTAGCGGCAGGGCCATTCGTTACCGGGCCGCCGGGGAAGGCGCGAATCGGACGGGCTGCATCGGGACGCGGAGTGCGTGCTGCAAATCCACCCTCGCGCCTGGGCGAGAATCCACCTTCACGGCGGCGGGGCGGAAAGTCGCCTCTGCCTGGCCCTCCGGTTGCCGGACGCGCTGGGCGGGTCCAGCCATTGGTGGCAGTTGCGGTGCGTGCAGCAGCAGGCTTGAAGGTTGGCTTTGGTTTGCTTGCAGGTGGCTGTGCGATGCTTTCCGGAATACTCAGCGTTTGTGGAGTGGCTTCGCCCTCCTGCTCCGCGTGCGCGGCATGGATGTAGGTCGGCAGGCTCAGGGTAGCCGGGAAATCGGGCAGGGTTCCAGCCACGAAGTAGAAGCTCTGCGCCGAAAGGCTCAGGGTATTAATCTGGCGCGTCGCAGTCAATCCGCGCAGAACCTCGCGAATTTTGCTGCGGCTGGTCAGCGGGCTCAGGAATATCTCAACCTCTTCACTGGTCGCGGCAATCACGGCGGGCAGGTAGATGGAGGCAAGCACAGAGATTGCCGTAACCTGCGAGGTGCTGGCACCCTCCTGCATGGCCTTCATATATTTGGTCTTCAGCAGATGCCACTCGCAGGCCTTGCCCTCTTTGGGCTCAGGATAGATGCGCAGTTCAGACCACAGCTCGTCAATCGCACGCAGGGTTGCGGCCTCTGTGACCTCACGGCCTAGCTGGGTTTTGAGTTTGGAGGTGGTCAAAGGCCCCTCCGTCTCAAGAATGCGAACGACCTCGACGGAGAGCTGCGAGACCTTGCGCGAACCGGTGGTCTGCGGCGGACGCCGCCAGTCGCGCTCACCGCGAAGGGCAAAGACATAAGGCAGAACCCAGGTCGCGACCAGAAAATCGGGCTGCTCGCCCAGAGAGGTCAGCAGATTCAGCGGAACGGCAACTCCATCAGCAACCAGACGGGTCAACAGACTCGCCGTTGTGGCAAGCGTTTCCTTGCCCGGAGTCGGGTTCTGCTTCCCCTCAACGGCTTCGACAAAGCTGGGGGCAAGGGTGGGAATCTGTGCAGGGCGGGGAAGATAGAGGCAGAGCCCCGTCTCCTCCAGCCAGGTTTTGGCCTCCTCGATGGTCAGGGCCGCATTGCCATTGTGGCGCAGCCTTTCGGCGCGCGCTCGTTCTAGCTGTTCTGCTGTCAAAGAATGAATCCTTGTAAATCGGACTTTGAGATTCCCGGACTTGACCCCTGAGGGCAGTGCCAGTCTGAAGCTTTTCCGTCTTAAATCCTCTGGAAGGCCTTTTGTATCTCTCTCCAAGCATACCGCAAAGCGATTGGTCTGCCATGCGGACAACTGGTTGGATGGCCAGTTTTTGCCAATTCTGAGAGCAGCCACTCCATCCGGGCCTGATCGAGGGGCATATTCACCTTGATGGCGGCATGGCAGGCAATCGAGGCCGCAATCCGCGTCCGCAGGGTTTCAAGCGATACCGTTCGCTCCTCGGCAGACTGCTCGATGACCTCTGTCAGAACGTGCTCCAGTTCCAGGCCCTCCAGACCCGCCGGAGCAGCCTTGATGGCCAAAGTGCGCGGCCCAAAGGGCTCAACCTCAAAGCCATTGGCTACCAATTCGTCTGCAAGCGTTGCAAATTCAATCATTTGGCTCGGAGTCAGGTCTACCAGCAGGGGAAGGAGCAACTGCTGGCGCTCGCGCTTTTCCGTCTCCCGCTCCCGCAGAATCTTCTCGAAGAGAACCCGCTCATGGGCGACATGCTGGTCAATGATCCAGAGGCCCTCCTCGTTGACGGCCAGAATAAAGGACTCGCGAAGCTGGCCGAGGGGTTTGAGCGAGCCGAGGGACTGGAGGCTCGGCTGGGGGCTTTCAGCGAGCGATTCTTCACTGATAGAGCCGCAGCTATGTTTTTTTGTCTGGATTGGAGGCAGCGACTCAGAAAAGGGCAGCCGGACGGCCTCAGCGGCCAGCTCCGGGGCCGAGAGCGAGAAGCCGTCGGCCCGCAGGGAGTGGTCGGAATTGGCTGGTGTAAAGAGTGCAGCAAGTTCGCCTGAGGGAAGGGCGCTCCTTGCTGCTGATTTCGGAGAATAGGCTGTGGGCGAGCCGGAGGAAGCGTTGGCAGGGGTAGGAACTCCGGCGGCAAGCGAAGCAGAGGCCAGCGGGTTGTTGTGGATGGCCGCCACAAACTCGGCGGCAGGCCGCGCCTGAATCAGTGTATTGCGCAGGCTGTCGCGGACGAAGTCGTGAATCACGCCCTGCTGGCGGAATCGGACCTCGGTTTTAGCCGGATGGACGTTCACATCCACCTCACCCGGCGGCATTTCGAGGTAGAGCAGCACCACCGGGAAGCTGGAGGAGGGCAGCAGGTTGCGATAGGCCTCGGTGATGGCATGAATGAGCAGCCGGTCGCGAACCAGCCTTTGATTCACAAAGACATACATCGAGTTGCGGTTCAGCTTTTGTAGCTCCGGTTTTGACAAAAAACCCTTCAGCCGCAGATGGCCCGGCTCCGGCGCTACGTAATCGCTCGCCCTGCGCCACGGCGGCGGCTCCGGCAGTCCGGAGCGGTCCAGCTGTGTCTCGGCTGCTACCGGCAGCAGATGGTCGAGGGTCTCCTTGCCGAAGATCTGAAAGATGCGCTCGGCTGGTTTTGCAACCGGCGGAGCCTCAAGGATGGTCTGCGACGGGCTGTGCAGGCTGAAGTACTTCTCCGGGTGGGCCAGAGCGTAGTTCGTCACCAGAGCCGTAATGTGCGATAGCTCGGTCGTTTCTGATTTGAGGAATTTGCGCCTTGCCGGAGTGTTGAAGAAGAGGTCGCTCAGGGTGATGGTTGTCCCCGGCATCCGGCTGAAATCTTCGACGGCGAGGATTTTGCCTCCGGCAATCTCGATACGGGTGCCGCTGGCATCCTCTTCGGCGCGGGTGGTCATCTCAAGCCGGGAGACCGAGGCAATCGAGGGCAGAGCCTCGCCGCGGAAGCCCAGAGTCGCAATGGTCAGCAGGTCATCGGAGGAGCGAATCTTGGAGGTTGCGTGGCGCTCAAAGGCCAGCAGGGCATCGTCACGCATCATGCCGCAGCCGTCGTCCTCGAGCCGGATGAGTTTGCGTCCTCCGGCCTCTACGTCCACGCGGATACGAGTGGCCCCGGCGTCAAGAGAATTCTCCAGCATCTCCTTGACCACGGAGGCGGGCCGGTCCACTACCTCGCCGGCGGCGATCTGGTTGGCAACCTGATCCGTCAGTACATGAATCCTGCCCATGAAGAAAAACTAGCAGAATCACAGAAAAGTTGGTGTGCAAAACCGGGTAAAGAACTTCGCGTTCGTTCCAGAACGAAACAGAACTCAATGCTAAAAAAACAGGGGCGCTGCCACTCTGGCAGCGCCCCGTCTCTTTCCCTCTGTCATAAGAGTTGGCAGGAGGGTTGATTTGCGGTTAGGGGATGATAGGCGTTCCCGGAGGATCGGCCTGAACATCCGCAATCAACTCAAGCGTGGAGGTTGAGGTATTTCTGAACAGGAAGCCATGGAAGCGCAGGACGGTAGTGCCGGCAACCGGTGCTGCCGGAGTTCCCGCCGTGGTGGTGATGGGCTGCAACTGTGCGTTGGTGAAGACGTTGACATTGGTGTAGCCCGTCAAGGTGGCCAGCCAGCTATTGGTCGGAAGGGTGAGAACGTACTTGGTGTAGCCGCCCCCCGCGTTCGAACTGGACTGATAGACACCGGAGAGGGCCTGCGGCTGGAGCAGAACATAGTTCGCTGCAGCTGTGCCCGAGGTCGCACCTGTCGTTAGGACAGCTACATGCTGTCCGGCAAAGATGGTGGACGCATTGAAGGCGTAGGTGAAGGGCTGAACCGCAGCCAGAACAGCCAGACGCGGAGGCGCTACAAACTGAGCCGTTGCCAGCGTGATGGTATCAATTGCAGGTGCAGCCGTTGGTGTTGCTCCTTTGCCCAACTGCTCGCGAACCAGCATGTTGAAGGAGGTTGCCGGAGTGCCGGTCACGGAGACAACAGGGCCGAGGAACAACTGCTTGGGATTCGCGCCCGGATCATGGACTTCGACACGAACGGCCAGCAGGGTGCCGTTGCTCTGGACCTCTGCATCCACCTCAACCAGTGCATCCACTGCAATGGAGCCTGAGGACAGGCCACCGAGCAGCGTACCGGCATCGGTCTCAAAGATGGTGCAGGTGGGCACACCCGTCACAGGCGCTGTCGAACCGCAGGCTGCGTCAACATCAATGACCTGCGAGTTGCCGTTGCCGTCGGTGATGGTGAAGTTCTCCGGCGTGTCGGTGGTGTCAATGGCGGTCACGTGACCCTTGAAGCCGGTCAGCAGGCCATTGGTTCCATTCGTCGGCGGGCCACTGAGCGGAAGCGGAGCCAGTACAACGTTGAAGGTCGGCGTAACGGCGACGGTGCTTGGGCTACCGGCGGTGATGATGACCGACTTCTCGACCAGAAAGTCAAAGAGCAGCGGCGTGTGCGCGCTGACTGTGATAGCCGGCGAAAAGTTCTGGGTAAACGTGTTGGTGGTCAGTGTCGCTGTAGCAACAGTGGGTTTGTTCGTCGTCGGGTCAATAAAGGCTACTGTAGGATTCGCAACCGTGATGGTGATGCTGGTATAAGTGTCCATCGGGACGGGCGGAACCAGGAAAGGCTCCTGCACGGCATCCATGTGAACCGCCTCAAACGGGGCCGGGTTCTTGAGGATGCTGGCGGTCTTGCCGGCCGTATCGGTCAGCACGATTGAATCAATCGTCATCGAGACTGCAAGGATCGGGTTGGAAGAGGCATCCGTGATGCTGACGGGTGAGGTTGTGGTGGCGGCAGTAATAGTGTTGCTGCTGCTCGAACCGGAACATCCGACAAAGACGAGACCGGCGGTAAGCAGACAGACAGCAAAGGCCAGTATCAGACCTTTGGTGGTATTGGACAGAGGTGTTTTCATTGCCTTCTCCTTGAACAAACTACGAAACCAGTTACAGGAGCTGGAGGAACAGGGGGGGCAACAGTCCAGCACACATCACTCTAACGCCAGTAGAGACGTATATTCCAGTAAAAGGTTGCGAATACTGAAACAAAAATTTTAAAAATATTTTCTGTGCGGGATCAACTGCCGAAAACCCTTTGGAACCAACGGCCTAAGCTGCGCAGAATACGCTTTGGGCGGGAGGGCGTCCCGGTTCCGGCAGCAGGTGCCTGCGCGGTAACGGTTTCCCCGGTTGTGGCGGATGGTGCTGACGTGCCCGGGGAGGGAGCCGGAGCGGATTCGGCTGGGTTCTTGGCATCAAAGCGTAGCTGGGCGGTAACGCTGGCGCTGATTTCGCCCGCAGCGGGCGGCTTTATGAGAGGCGTGGCAGGGGTGGCGAGTCCGGCGCTCTCGGCCAGCGGAAAGGGATTGTCACTTTTTGCCACCTTCTCTCCGGGGCGGGCTGCGACGGCTCCTTTTTTGCCGCTATCTGCCACGCTGGTGATGGGTGGCGGGCAACCGCAGGGCTCGCGATAGTGGTCTACCACCTCGCGCACGGAGCCGTGCTGAAACTGGACTCGCTGGCCCGGCTGCACCCGGTAGAGGCCATCGTCAAAGAGGTCGGAGACGAGAATGTAAGGTGCGGCCTGTCCCGCGTTTTCGTTGTTTTCGATGCAGGTATCACCCTGCTGGTTGAGCCAGATGCCGACATCGGCCACTCCCGGCGGAGAGATCAGGATGTGGAAGTCCGGCGTCAGCACTACATCGCTGTACTCGCCGATGGCCAGATGGACTTCGAGCGCGCCCCGTTCAAGGCTCATCATCAATCCAGAGGCAGCGTTCTGGCGGGTGTCGCGGGTGAGTTTCAACGTGGTGGTGGCGCAGAGTTTCACTGTTCCGCGATGGGGAATCAGCAGCGTAGCGGCCTTTTCGCCCGCAGTAATCTGGCTACCAGAGCCAAGAATGGCGTGGCCATCCTGCACACTGAGCGCGCCCTTCAGTTTGAGCCCTTCGATGGGCACCTGAGCGATGTCCTGTGCGCTGCATGTTGCCTCTGCAATGCCGAAGGCGAGCAGGAGGAGCGCGAACCGGATTGGCTTAGAGAAGCTCTGCACAGGTTCTTTCTCCTGACATAAGGCATAAAAAGGAGAACCTGCGCAGATATTCCTTAGCGTACATGGCGCATCAGCATTCCATTCAAAGCTCCAGAAAGTTCTTAATCATCTGTTTGCCGCCCTCGGTCAGCACACTCTCCGGATGGAACTGCACGCCTTCGATTTTGTACTCGCGGTGGCGCAGTCCCATGATGATTCTTCCTGCGGCGTCCGTACAGTGTGCGGTGACTTCGAGTTCGGCTGGCAGTGTCTCTTCCGCCACGATGAGCGAGTGGTAGCGGGTGCAGGTCAGCGGAGTGGGTAATCCGCGAAAGATGCCTTTTCCGTCATGCTCGATGGCGCTGGTTTTGCCGTGCATCAGATGCGGTGCGCGGACCACATCCCCGCCAAAGGCTGCACCGATGGCCTGATGCCCCAGACAGACCCCAAAGATGGGCAACTTTCCGGCGAAGTGCCTGATAAGCGGGATAAGAATGCCAGCCTCCTGCGGAGTGCAGGGGCCGGGCGAGAGCAGAATCCGTTCGGGCCGCAGCGCCTCGACCTCGGCGACGGTTAATTCATCATTGCGGCGCACAACAATCTCTGCGCCCTGCTCGCCGAGGTATTGCACGAGGTTATAGGTAAAGGAGTCGTAATTGTCGAGGACGAAGATCATCTCTCCCAGTGTAACGTTGGCTGACCCTCGTCCCTGTGAATTCCTGCTTTACTGAGCGCTCTTTTTTACATCATCCTTTTCCGGGGCGGCATTGGGAACCTGAAGCGACAGGCCAACGGTGTCGCTCTTAATCGTGAGCGGAAGAGTGGCTTCGCCGTATTTCTTGACGGTCTTTGAGTTCATGAGGCGACCGAAGGGGTTGCCGGAGTCGTCCACGCTGGCATCCTTTTTGACGGTATCGGCGGCGTTTGAGGCCAGCAGAGTGTACTCGCCCTCAAGAACATAGTTGAAGCGGAAGCTTCCGTCCGGGTCAATCATCACTGTTCTGAGCTTAGCTTTGGTCTCCGGGTCATCGAGTTCCACAGTGCCTGCGTTGACGGCGTGGTTATCAGCCTTGGCGACCACAGTTCCGGAAACGGTGTGGAGGCCGCTGATGGGGAAGACCAGATCAATGCCGCTCTGACTCTCTCCGGCACCGAGCTCGATGGGTTTGATCTCCTTTTCCCGGTAGACCGCGCCGGAGTAGACGACGAGAGCATCGCCGAGCTTCATCTGTAAGGAGAAGGAGCCGGAGCCGACACCCATATACATTTGCGTGGTCGGCAGGGTGGCTTTGACGGCGTACTTGCCGGCAGGAACGCCAAAGAAGCGATAGTGCCCGCTGTCGTCGGTGGTGGGTGGTAGTATTCCGCTGAGGTTGAGTTCCTTCCACTTGCCGTCCTTTTGCTGGAGCAGCAGGGTGGGGGCTACATTCGGTGCGGGGCTGCCGTCGTCGTAGCGGATAGTTCCGCTGAGGGAGCCGCCGCGTTCAAGCGTGGCATCGGCCCGGCTGACCTGATTGGCGTTGACGGTGATCTTTTGGGAGAGTCCCTCGACGGCGCTCATCGTATCCGTATCGGCCTTCAATCGCTCCTGCTGAGAGAAAAGGCTGAGGGGCGAGAGGTAGCCAGCCAGTTGCGGAATGAGGTAGTAGGTTCCGGGCGCGACTTTATCGAGCGTGAAGTTGCCTTCGATATCGGTAATCGCTGAGAGGCCGTTCCCTTTCATGACGGCGGACATGCTTTTTGCAAGAGCCTTTGAAAAATCGGCATCCTTGCCGAGGTCCTTTGGGTCGAGCAGGGGCGCGGCGGGTTGCTCGGAGAGCAACTGGACACCGGCAAAGCGCGCGGGCTGTCCCGTGTCTGCGCAGGAGATGTGTCCGGTGACGCTGCCGAAGGCCGCTGGCTCACTGCTCTTGGCTGATGCTGGCGTTGATGTAGGTGTAGCTGCTGGTGTGGGCTGCTGCGCGGTGAGCGTGAGAGCAAGCAGGAAGGAACAGACTATTGGCAGGACGAAAAGAGTCTTCATCGGGGTCTCCTCTTCAAATAAGGGCTGCTTTTGAAGTTTTGAAATTCTGGGAACTTTGATTGCAAAAAGAATAGACCATTGAGTTGACTCCAGCTTACATGAATTCGCGGGAGGGATTCGGCTGGGCTAAAATGATACGAGGGATATTCCCGCCGGTTCCGGGTGCGCGTGAGGGATGGTTTTACTCTGCCGCCGCCTGTTTCCACACCAATTTGTTTTTCAAAGATCAAGGAGAACCACCGTTATGGCGATTCCCGCCACACAGATGCGCCCCGGCATGATCATCAAGCACAATGAACAACTCCATCTTGTTTTTGCTGTGGAGCATCGCACACCGGGCAACCTGCGCGCCTTTATTCAGGCCAAGCTGCGCAACGTGCGCACCGGAGCCATGTTCGAACACCGCTTCCGCTCCGGCGACGCCATCGAGCGCGTCATTGTGGATGAGATCTCTATGGAGTTTCTCTACGCCGATGGCGATGACTACTACTTCATGAATCCTGAGGACTATGAACAGACGGTTCTGAAGGGTTCCACTCTCGGCGATGCGGTTGAATATCTGACGCCGAACCTCCAGATCAAGGTCAGCTACTTCGACGGCATTCCGGTCGGCATTGATCTGCCGCCGCAGGTTGTTCTTGAGGTGGTGGAGACGGAACCGGGGCTCAAGTCGGCGACGGCCAGTTCCGTGACCAAGCCCGCAAAGACCGAAACCGGACTCGTGGTGCAGGTTCCGCCCTTCATCAATGAAGGGGAGAAGATTCGCGTGGATACCAGCGAAGGCACTTACCTCAGCCGGGCGTAAGCAATACTCTGATTGCAAAATGGTTCTACACTTTCTTATCTCCGGACGGGTTCAGGGCGTTGGCTTTCGGTGGTTTGTTCACCGCGAGGCGGCGGAACTGGGTCTTTCCGGCTGGGTGCAGAATACCGAGGACGGCGAGGTCGAGGTGCTGGTCAAGGGCGACGAGAAAACTCTCGATGCCCTGCGCGACAGGCTTTATCGAGGCCCTAGAGGCAGCCGCGTAGACCGCATTGAAGAACATTTCATCGCCGATGTCGAGGGCGCATCGCTCGGGCCATTTAAGATTGAAGGAGCCTGGTAGTTCTCAGGCAAAGTTTTTTCAGAAAGAGTCAGAGATGCCAACGACAAAGCCAATTGATCCTGAAAACCTCAAGGAACTGGTTCGCACGGTTCCTGATTTTCCCAAGCCCAACATCCTCTTCTATGACATCACGACGCTGCTCAGGGACAAGACCGGCTTTGCGCAGTTGATTGATGCAATGGCTGCGCACTACATCGGCAAACAGATTGATCTGGTGCTGGGGATCGAGGCGCGCGGCTTCATCTTTGGCCCGGCGCTGGCTTATCGCCTGAATGCCGGTTTTGTTCCGGTCCGGAAGCCGAAGAAGCTGCCTGCTCCGGTAGCGCGCGTGACCTACGACCTGGAGTACGGAACCGATTCGCTCGAGATTCACCTCGATGCTATTGAGCCCGGGCAGCGCGTGATCCTTGTTGATGATCTGCTGGCTACCGGCGGCACCATGGAAGCAACCGTCAAACTGGTTCGCCAACTGGGAGGGCATATCGTTGGGCTGGCCTTTGCCGTCGAACTGGACTTCCTGAAAGGCCGCGAACGTTTTACCGACCTGGACGTATTCAGCCTTCTGCATTATGGCGCATGCCATAAGCACAAGGGTGAGGAACAGTAAACCTGTAGCGGAAGAGAAGAAACATCCGCCAAAGCAAAAGCCCCCGGAAATCTCCGGGGGCTTTTTGTAGATGGTTGAGAAGCGACTCAGGCAGGAACCTGTACGCGATTGGGAACAGCCGATGGAGCCGTTGGCGTTGCATGAACCTGTTGTCCGCGCGTCAGGCGATGGACAAAATGGTACGGAGGCCAGGGGCCGGAGATCTGCATCTGGCACTCCTTCATGGTGGCGCTGGTGGTCGAAAACTTGTTCTGATAGCGCTCAATGCACTTGCGATCAATCAGGTGTGCGATGTCGAGCAGCATCTTGCCGTTTTCGGTGGTGCGGCAGGTAATCTCCTCGTCCATGGGGTTGAAGAGGCGATGCATCTGGAAGCTGATAGCGCGGGCGCGGGTCTGGCGTTCGCGGGCCAGGGTTGCTGTCTCGCGCAGGCCGGTCAGGTAGCCCTTGCCTACGCTGTCATTTGCAGCAGAGGAGGCGAGATGCTCTTTGCAGCAATCATCCAGCAGCACCTTCAGGTGCATTTCGGCCTTGCCGCGCAGGCGGTCAATATTGCCGAGGAACTGACGGTGATTGGAGCGGACAGAGCGGCGTAGAGCCTCATCATCCTGAAAGACCGTCCCAAAACGGAAGGGCAGAATCGTCGAGTGATGAAAGCAGTCTGCAATGACGCGGGCGTGGTCAACTCCTGCCCGCTGATCCAGTTGTTCTTCCGGATTGTGCTCGCTCACAATGACTGCAAAATCACTGGCGGGGTATAGAAAAACCTGATTGCTGCGAATGCCGAGTACTGACTCCATAGGAATTGGCTTGCGATGACGGGCTAATTCAGGAAAGGCCAGTTTTTCACCGATACAGTAGGCGTACCATGCCATGGAAACTCACTCCGTACAAAGGTGTTTTGTTGCACACCCTGGTGTTGGTACAACTTTCAGGCTTGCCGCGAACCCCGTTTGAGTGGAGAATCGCCTATTTTCTTGATTCTGAGCGAATCGTAGTCCTCGCAATAGAGGGTTGGCAATGTCTCGCATCACGGAAAATGAATATTTCTTCATGCGTTGGAATCTTCTGTTTTCTATGGCTTAAAGATATTGTAGCAGAATGGAAAATAATTGATTATAAATACTTTACATTGATAAACGGGATGGATTATTTTGCGACAATCCACTGAAATACGGTCCATCGTCTTGCATCGTGATTTCCATAAGAGGCAATTCAGGAAAAACAGCAGACAAAAGGCGATTTCCCATCGGAAAATCGCCCCGGTTTTGTTGACAGGCTGAATATTACCGGCAGGGAGCTATCGCGGCTGTGTCAGCAGGAAGAGGATGTAAAGCTGCATGACGCCCATTCCAAGCAAGAGGATGACGGCTCCGATAACGATGGCGCGAATTCGGTTGTTGGCAGTGCGGAGGTCTTCGATTAACTCCTGCTGCTCCAGGGTGTTGCGGTCGGTGGCCTCGCGGACGCGCTCCAGTTGATCCTCAACGCTCTTGAGTTGAACGGCTTGCTCCATCAACTGTCCGCGCAGTTCTCGATGGCTGGCTGTGACCTCTGCTACCGAGCGCTCAATCCCGTCCGTGTTGACGCGGACGGTCGGGGAGAGCTGGCTGCTGCCTCCCTGCGGATTCATCAGATTGCTGAAGGCGGTCGCAAAATTGCCATCCAGCAACGGGAGCAGAACCTTTTGCGCATAGGGCAGCCACTGGCGAATGTGGGCCGCATACTTTTCAAAGGTGTTGGCGGCCGTAATGGCTCCCGGGACAGGCGGGGCTGTGGGGCGGGCACTGCCAATGGCGCTTTCCGGTAATTCGCGCTGGCTGCCAGCAGGGCTGCCGGAGGGATGGAGTTGCGGATACATCTCCGATGCCGGGGCGCTGCGGGGTGGGGCCGACTGGCGCAGGCGTGCTTCGTATCCGGCTGGCAAGGGGGGCAGCATGGGCTCCTGACGGGTCTCCGGTACGGGGCGGGGTCGCATATCTCTTTGTTCGCGAGACTCCGCGGCCAGGTCTTCAAAACCACGGGGGCGGCGCGTATCCAGAATGCGGTCAGCCTCACGATCCTGATCGCGGGTACTCTTCTCCGGCGCACGTTCCCCGGCTCTGCCGCGACGATTCGGATCGCGATTTTCAAAATCGTTTAGTGCCAGATGGATCGGTTCGCTCATGTACTTACCCTGTATTGCTCAATATACGAGGAATTGAGGCAGCAGTGTTGAAAAAACTTGATGATAACAGGGCGAGAATCCTGCCGCGAGGCTCGAAAGAGATTCTGAAAGGGGGAAGTATGCCTATCGTCATCTGCATGGAGGCCCATGAGCAGCGTGCCTTACCCATCGCGCATAAGGCCGCGCAATGGGTAAGGCACCCCACATTGGTACAAAAACAAGCGGTCAAAGACTAGTAGCTGTACGTGCCGCTAAGGCTGATGCCGCAAACCGAACCATTGATGGTTTCGCTTCCGGCATATGTTGTGTCATTCATCGTGGTATTGACACTGACATTGATTGAACAAACGGCGCTTCCGACGGTAAAACCTCCCACGATGGTGCTGCTGTCGGTTGTAACGGTTCCCGAATTATTGTAGGAATCGGTAATCGCTACATCGGGGCTGCCGTTCAGGGTAAATCCGGTGTCCTGGCAGTTGGTGATGGTCTCAACAATGCTTATGGAAGAAGAGGTCGTCGTACCGGTATAACTCCCGTTGACAACGATCGTTCCCCCCAGGGGGCAGGCATAGGTATAGGTGGGGATTACAGTAGTTGTCCCCTGCGCCCTTTCCCCGGCTTGAGGCGTAATTCCTATGAGTGGAGCACTCTGATTTCCATTTAAGTGGGCATTGCGAATGGCTTCTGCCTCGGCCCTGCGCATTTCCATAGGTGCAACGGTGCTGTGACCGAGCGGCGTAGAGGTCATTGCAAGGAAGAGGTCTGACGTGGCAGCCAGAGCCTGGGACGTTGTAAGAACGCTGCTACTGCTGCTACTACTGCCGCCGCAACCGATGAATGGCATCGCAAACAGGGCACAACATCCAGCGAGCATGATTTTTCTGATCATTGAATCAACCTCCTCAGGTTGGCTGTTGAGTTAAGGTTCAGGAGCAGTGAGTTGCATGAAAATTAGATTGGTGCACCTCAATCACAAGCTTTGTTCGCAGACGTGCTGAAAAATAAAGGCACCTCAACAAACAAAGATATTGCGAAACTGTTCCTAGTTTTTTTCTGGTGACATGGTAGTGCACTTCGAGTTCGTAGCGCAATTCAAATTTGTAGAATGTATTGATTCCGTAAAGGTATGCGGCCCGTTCTCGGTCATATCAAAAGAGAAAGCCGTTCAGTCGTCAGGGAAACTCTGAACATGTTCCCCCTTGATTGTTTTGTTGTCCAGCAGGACGCTTAGTTTATGTCATGGCACAACTTTAGGGCATTTAGCCTACTCGGCATCATGCAAATCACTAAGGATTACGGCAGGGATTTCAATTGCAGTAGCTACTTCGCCTGAGCCTGTTGGCGCAGTGCATGAACCACCACACGCAGCATCTCTTCTTCCGGAGCGGGTTTCCCGGTCCATATCTCAAACTGCCGCGCACCTTGATTGACGAACATCTCCACGCCGGTCACAACCGGAATACCCTTTTCGCGAGCGATGCGCAGGAAGGGCGTCTCCAGCGGATTGTAGACCAGTTCGAAGACCAGGGACGCATTCATTTCCTTAGCGTCGAGCAGCGTGGCGGGCTTGACACCGTGCATGCCGATGGGGGTGGTGTTGATGATGACGTCGAACTTAGTCTTCGCAATGGCCTCGCGCTTGATGGTCTTGGCCTTGGCCTGTCTGGCCAGTTTTTGCGCGGTCTGCGGAGTGCGGTTCCAGATGTAAACCTCTGCGCCCTTATCAACCAGTCCAAAGACGGCAGCGCGGGCTGCTCCTCCGGCTCCAAGGACAAGAATCTTTGCTCCCTTGAGCGTTAGGCGGCGTTCAAGCGGACGGATAATCGCGGCCACATCCGTGTTAAAGCCGTAAAGCTTGCCATCCTGTGCGCGGACAATCGTGTTTGAGGCGCCGATCTTTTCGCTCAGCGGGTCGGTCTTTTCCAGATGCTCAAGTATCTCCTGCTTGAGCGGCATGGTGACGGAGAGGCCGTTAAGAGGCAACTCGCGAACCAGCGTCAGCAGGTCGTTGATTTTGGTGGTGTGCAGGGCCAGATAGACAGCGTTGACCGTTTCGCGGCGGAAGGCCGTGTTCAGCATGATGGGCGAGAGCGAGTGTCGGACCGGATTGCCCGCGACGCCGTAAATTTTGGTTGCCTTGTCCACACTCTCCAACCGGAAGAGTTCGTTGAGAGTGCGCGCCGTAACCTGTCCCGGAGCGGTTTCTTCGCCGGCAGTTGCGGCGGCAAAGGTGAAAGCTGATCCGGCGCGAAGGCCAAGAACGCGGCTGATGATGCCCTGTTCGCCCATGCAGATGCCGACAACATGGGCCAACTCTGAGGTGCGCTCCAGAAAACGGATCATGGTGATGTTGTCGGCAAGGGTTCTGGCTGTCGAGACGACCTTGTAAAAGTCCGGCTCAAAGGGACGCATCCGTTCAAAGACGGCGTCGAGGCCTTTGGTGGATGTAAAGTCATGATAACTAAGGAGAAGTCCTGCACCGGTATGGCGAAGTTTGGCCAGATCGGTCTTTTTGGCGCTTTCCGCAGATTCCAGTTCCAGATCGAGGATGTGAAAACCGCTTCCGGCGGCTTTTTGCAGCACTTCCAACTCGGAGGCGAGCGAACCCTTGAATTTGCCGCCATTTGCAGCGCGCCGACAGGTGGCGATGGCCGTTACAGCCCCATTGGCTGCGAGAAAAGATTTTAGCTTCGGCAGGGCCAGCAAAGGCTTGGCCAGATAGTCCAGACGGAACTCAAGGAAGGTGGAATCCACCAGAACCGCTGTGGCCTTCTCCAGCATCTCTGTGGGGCTATCCCCAATGATTGCAACACATACCTTGCCAACGCGAGTGCGCAGGAGTTGTGGCGTCAGGATTGGAGCAGCAGTCGTCATCGTCGGTTCCAATTGCGGCATAGTAAAGGGGATGCGCCTGAGATGCAAGTATATTTGGGCAAATGTCCTAAGATGGAGGGAATCTGCTTGTTGAGAAACCCTGACTGGAGAGGCTGATGAGCACTGCCGCACCCGCAAGCCCACGCTGGTTTACGCCCGGCGACATTGACGGCTTCCTGGGGCTTTTCTTCGGGGGATTTCCGGTGATTTTGCTGCTGGTGGGGTTGGCACCGGTGGCTGGATTGCCTGCAGAGCTGGTTGCGGGACGGATTTTGCCTGGCGTGGCCGTCTCTGTGCTGGTCGGGAATCTTTTTTATGCCTGGCAGGCGCGAAGGCTGGCTGCAAAGACCGGACGCCGGGATGTGACGGCGATTCCCTTTGGCGTTAATACGCCGACAATCTTTGCGTATGTCTACCTGATTATGGCTCCCGTCTATGCGCGGACGCATGACGTCAACACGACCTGGCAGGCGGGCGTCTTTGCCAGTCTCCTGAGCGGTGTCTTCCAGACGGCGAGCGCCTTCTGCATGGACTGGCTGCGGCGCATGACTCCGCGAGCAGCGTTGCTTTGTCCTCTTGCGGGACTGGCACTCAGCTATCTGTGCCTGAGCTTTGTCTTTGGCGTTTTTTATGCTGCTGCGATTGCGCTGCTGCCGATGATTATTCTCTTCAGCCTTTACGGAGCGCAGTTACGGCTACCGTATCGCCTGCCTGCAGGACTGGTGGCGATGGGCGTTGGCGCTGCGCTGGTCGCTCTGATGCGCGGACTACATATTTACAACGCCCCGCTGGTTCCGGTGCCCGCGCTGGCCCTGCATCTGCCGCAACTCTTCAACGTCTTTGGATTGTTCAGCCATCGCGAGTGGTGGGCGTGGGTCAGCATTATTCTTCCGTTGAGCCTGCTGGACACGCTTGGCTCCTTGCAGATTCTTGAAAGCGTGAAGGTCGGCGGCGATGACTACCGGACGATGCCATCGCTGCTGATGAATGGTCTGGCAACGATTGGCGCGGCCTGCTTTGGCAGTCCCTTTCCGACATCGCTCTATCTTGGTCATACAGCGCTCAAGGCAAGCGGCGCGCGGATTGGCTACTCCGTTTTGAATGGTCTGGTGATTCTGGTGCTTTGCCTGACGGGCCTGGTTCCGGTGGTGCTGCGCGTGGTTCCGCTGGAGGTCGCCGGAGTTGTGTTGGTCTGGTACGGGCTGGTGACGGTGGGGCAGGCATTCACCGAGGTTCCCGCGAAGCAGTCTGTCGCTGTGGCACTGGGCTTGTTGCCGATGCTGGCGCAGTGGGCGACGGGGATTGTCGCGGCCTCGGTTCACGCGGCGGGAGCAACCTTGCCGGATGCGATGGCGCGCTTTGGCAATGAGTTGGCGATCCGTGGATTATTTGCGCTGGGGCAGGGTGCTCTGCTGAGTTCGATGGTGTGGGCGGCGATGCTGGCGCTTTCGATTGAGCGGAGATTTGCGCAGGCGGCGTTGTGGATGGTGGCCGGAGCGGGCCTGTCGGCCATAGGAATGATTCACGCCTACACGCTGTCGCCGGAGGGGATTAGCAACCGCATCGGATGGTGGGTCGGGCCGGAGTTTACCTTTGTTTATCTGGCGGGAGCGGCGTTTTTGCTGATCTGTGAGGGATATGCAAGGATAAGTCGGCAGAGTGCGCGGAATTGAGCTTTGCGCTGGTCTTGCACCATTACAATTTAGATTCGCGCAGCTAGCGTTGAAGGAATGACTTGATGACTCTTGCGACAGATTTGCACCCGTGGGATGGAACACTCGACACAGCACAACTGAAAGCGTGGGTGGAGGCGCACCTGACGCTTTACTCCGCTTCGATTGATGCGCTGCTTGCCGTTACCGGCGAGCGCACCGTTGAGAACACGCTCGCGGTCTATGATGCGGCGGTCTTCGAACTGAATCTGGTGGGAGCGCAGGCCGGAGTTCTCAACAGTGTGGCCGCGAGCAAGGAACTACGCGATGCAGCAGAGACTTTGGCGCAACAGGTCGCGCAGGTTGGCACTGCGCTGAGCCTGAACCGGGCCGTGTATGAGGCGCTCTCTGCGGTCAATGCAGACAAGCACTCCGCAGCAACGCAGTATTATCTCAAGCGCACATTGCTCGCTTATAGGCTGGCCGGCGTGGACAAGGACGATGCCACGCGCGCGCGGCTCACTGCGTTGCAGGAGAAGGCGACAAAATTGTCGCTGGAGTTTGGCCGCAATGTGCAGGAGTGCATTCATTCCGTCACGGTTCAAAATGTTGCCGAGTTGGAAGGCCTGCCGGAGGATTACATTGTGCGGCACCAGCCCGACGTAGACGGCACCATCACGCTGACCACCGACCAGCCCGACATGCAGCCGGTGATGACCTTTGCGCGCAATCACGAACTGCGCAAACGGATGCTCACGGCCTACAACACCCGCGCCTATCCGGAGAACAAAGAAGTGCTGCTCGCGCTGCTGAGTACGCGCGAGGAGATCGCGCACACGCTCGGATTTGCGAGTTGGGCCAATCTGGCGACGGCGGATCAGATGATCGGATCGGCTGCGGCTGTGCGCGAGTTTATTGCGAAGCTTGAAGAGGTTTCACGCGAGGGCGCGGCGCGGGAGTACGCGATGGTTCTTGCATTCGCCAAAAAGCGCCAGCCGGAACTTGCCGAAATTGATATTGCCAGCCGCGCTTATTGGTTCGAGCAGTTTCGCCGCGCGGAGTTTGCCTTCGATTCGCAGGAGGTTCGGCCTTACTTCCCCTACGCGCAGGTGGAGGCGGGTGTGCTGGCGACGGCGGCAAAGCTATTTCGCGTCGAGTTCCGGCCCGCGCCGCAGTTAGCAAAATGGGATGCGGAGGTCAGTGCCTTTGAGGTCTACGATCACGGCAGGCTGGCGGGGAAGTTTTATCTCGACATGCATCCGCGCGAGGGCAAGGACAAGTGGTTCAGCGCCTCGCCGATTGTTGTCGGAGCGCGTGGGCGCGCCTTGCCGGAGGCGGCGCTGGTCTGCAACTTCCCAAAGACGACGGAGAGCGATCCCGGCCTCTTGCAGTACTCCGATGTGGTGACCTTCTTTCATGAGTTTGGCCACCTGATGCACGCGATTCTAGGTGGACAAACAGAGTGGGCCGGGCAGAGCGGTTTTGCAACGGAGGGAGATTTTATCGAGGTGCCCTCGCAGATGCTGGAGGAATTCTTCCGCGATGCAGCATTGTTGCAGAGCTTTGCAAAGCACTGGCAGACCGGCGAAGTCCTGCCCGCAGCGACAATTGCGCGCATGAATCGCGCCAGCGCATTCGGTCGAGCAGATTGGGTTCGCTCGCAGCTTTTCTACACAACGCTCTCGCTGGAGGTGCATGACCGGCCCGCAGCGGAACTCGATCTCGACGCACAGATGAAGGAGATTTATACGCGGATGCAGCCGTATACATGGCTCGATGGCAACCGCATGTACGCTAGCTTTACGCATCTGACCGGCTACTCGTCGAACTACTACACCTACGCATACGACAAGGTGATTGCCCTGGATTGCTTCAAGCAATTTGACGCAGCGGATTTGCTGGGCGAGGCGAAAGCACTGCACTATCGTCGGGAGATTCTGGAGCCGGGCGGATCAAAGTCGGGTCGCGAACTGGTATTGAATTTTCTTGGGCGCGAACAACAGTTTTCCGCCTTTGCGGATTGGATCGGGGAGGAATTTCGATGAGCAATTTTGCAGAGTGGAAGGGCAAGTGGGCGCTGGTAACGGGCGCAAGTTCCGGCATCGGAGTAGCGCTTGCGCGGGAGTTGGCCGCAGCGGGCGTGAACCTCATCCTGACGGCGCGCCGCGTGGAGCGGTTGCAGGCCGTGGCCGCAGAGCTTGGTGCCGGCTTTGGCGTTGAAGTGCGTGTGCTGCCCGCCGATCTAAATCAACGCGCAGCGGCTGCTGAATTGTTTGCGGCGACCGAGGGAGCCGGCTTGCCTGTGGATATCCTCATCAATAACGCCGGCCTCGGCCAGTATGGACGCTTCCTTGATGGAAAGCTGGAGCAGGAGCTTTCCATGGTTGAGGTGAACTGTACCTCGGTGGTGCATCTGACGCGGCTCTTTGTGCCGAAGATGGTGGAGCGCAAGCGGGGATGGGTATTGGTTCTGGCCTCGACCGCGAGCTACCAGCCGGTTCCTTACATGGCAACCTACGCTGCATCCAAGGCCTTCGACCGATTTTTTGCAGAGGGGCTGGCCGCTGAGGTGGAACGCTACGGCGTGCATGTGACCGCGCTATGCCCCGGACCGACGGAGAGCGAATTTTTCCTCGTCGCCGGTTCGCGCGAGATGGACCGCTCCATGAAACGGCAGTCTGTGGTAGAGGTTGCGCGGATTGGCCTTGAAGCGCTGTATGGCGGCAGGCGAGCGGTGATTCCATATCTTGGCGGAAGGTTGATGACCTTCCTGCAACGCGCACTGCCGCGCAAGACCGTCGTGCAGCAGGCGGAGAAGATGTTCCGTCCACCGACGGTTTAAATGCAGTCGTAAAAAAGCAGGGAGCCAAATCGGCTCCCTGCTTTTTTACGACTGATGCCGGGCTTTTACTGCCCCTGTCCCGCTGGAACCTGTGCGGCCGGCAGAGTCTCCGGTAGCTGAGATTCCGTCCTGGAGGAGTGAGAATCGGTTGAGGCGTTGGAGTTCTGGTTAATCTTGAAGGAATTGAAGAAGCGAATGGTGTCCTGTTCGTGCAGAGTTTCTGCGTTGGGGTAAATCACCGTCAACATATAAAGGCGCTGTCCGGCATAGACCAAACGCGCATACAAAAATGCAGAGCCCGGCTGGGTGCTGGCCTGGAAGTCCCGCGCCGGAAAGCCCTGAATCATAAGCTTGCTTTCGGTGATGAGCTTGGTGTGCGTGCGATCCATAGCGCCATCGCGGGCCATGTCGAGAGTGCTCTCCGGGCTGGTGCGGCTGATGCGCGTAATGGGCGGATTATCTGCCCACGCTATCGCATAGGACACATTGCCTTCGATGTGCGCAATCTGCATGTGGATGGGTTCGGTCGAGCCCTCCTGGTTGTAGGCCGGGACAGTATCTGCTCTTACGCTGTCTGGAACTTCGACGCGATAGCCGCCGTCATCGTTTGTGTAGCTCTGCCAGTTGAGCTTGTCCTTCGAGGAAAAAAGACTGAGTCCCTTTTTCTTTGCGCTCGAACCGGAATTCTGAATCCCGGTGTTAAATCCGAAGATGGGGCGGATCGAATTCCAATTGAAATAGACATAGACTGCTCCCGCGAGCAGAACCACTACGCCGATTCTGTAATACCACTTACGCACAGACCGACTTTACCGCACCGGCACAGGAATAGGTGCAGCGATTCAGCCGCTTACGGCGATGTGTTCCAAGAGGAGTAACGGGGTTAACTGAGTATGTACATCACTCCCACTCGATGGTGCCGGGCGGCTTGCTGGTGATGTCGTAAACAACGCGGTTGATGCCGCGAATCTCGTTCACGATGCGGCTGCTCATCTTCTTGAGCAACTCATACGGCAGTGGAACCCAGTCGGCGGTCATTCCGTCTTCGCTGTGAACGGCGCGGATGGCGCAGGTGTAAGCGTAGGTGCGCTGGTCGCCCATGACGCCGACGCTCTTGACCGGAAGCAGAACAGCAAAGCTCTGCCAAATCTGCGAGTAGAGCCCGGCAGCTTTGATTTCTGCGACAACAATCTCGTCGGCCTCCTGCAAAAGCGCAACGCGCTCTGCGGTGACCTCGCCGAGAATGCGCACGGCGAGTCCGGGACCGGGGAAGGGCTGGCGGCCAAGAATATCCTCAGGCATCTCCAGGTCGCGGCCAATGCGGCGAACCTCATCCTTGAAGAGATCGCGCAGCGGCTCAATGAGCTTCATCTTCATCGTCTCGGGCAGGCCGCCTACGTTGTGATGGCTCTTGATGGTCTGCGATGGGCCTTTGACGCTGGATGACTCAATCACATCCGGATACAGCGTTCCCTGAACCAGCCAGTCCACGCCTCCGGTTGCCTGGGCAATGCGCGAGGCCTCGTCGTCAAAGACCTCGATGAATTCGTTGCCGATTATCTTGCGCTTGGTCTCCGGGTCGGTGACGCCAGCCAGCTTGTTCAGGAAGCGCTCGCGCGCGTCTACGGCGATGAGGTTGAGGCCGAGATTGTCGCGCAGATTCTTCTGCACGCGCTCGAACTCGTTCTTGCGCAGAACTCCGTTGTCCACAAAAACGCAGGTGAGCTGCTTGCCGATGGCCTTGTGAATGAGCATCGCGGCAACGCTCGAATCCACCCCACCAGAGAGAGCGCAGAGGACGTGCCCCTTGCCAACCTTTTCGCGAACGGCGGCGACGGTGGTCTGGATGAAGTGCGCCGGGGTCCAGTCGGGCTGGGCGTTGCAGATGCCGAAGACGAAGTTGCGCAAGAGTTCCGTGCCCTGCGGAGTGTGGTGGACCTCCGGGTGGAACTGCACGGCCCAGATGCGGCGCTGCTCGTCGGCGATTCCTGCTACGGCGCTCGGAGTTTTTGCGATGAGCGAGAATCCAGACGGTAGCTCCAGAGCCTCATCGCCGTGGCTCATCCAGACGTGCAGGTGTTCGGGCAATCCGGTGAAGAGCTTGTTCGGCGCGACGACATCAATCTCCGCATGACCGTACTCGCGCTTGTCGGCGCTCCGAACCTTGCCGCCGAGGTGGTGCGTGATGAACTGCAAACCGTAGCAGATGCCGAGAATGGGCAGTCCGATGCCGAGGACAGCGGGGTCTGCCTGCGGCGCGTCGGCGTCGTAAACGGAACTGGGGCCACCGGAAAGGATGATGCCGATTGGCTGAAAGGCGCGAATCTCGCTGAGCGAGGCGGTGCAGGGCAGGACGACGGAAAAGACATTCTGCTCGCGGATGCGGCGTGCAATCAGTTGCGTAACCTGAGAGCCAAAATCGAGGATGACAATGGTGTTGGGCACGTTTTCAGTTTAACAAGAGCGGACGCGTGTGGTTCTTTTTGCTCATATTGATTGATTTTCTCAAGAAGGTTGTCCTGAATTGCTCAGTTTCGGGAGGCGACGCGGCATCATACTGGTTAAATGAAAAAGCTGATTCTTGGAATCATTCTGGCCTTTTGCTTCGTAGCACCGGTCGTGTCGCAGGGCCAGATCGTCGTCGAGGTGGGGCATCGCCATCACCACCATCATCACCACTACCACCCACGTCAGTAATTGCTTCAATCGGAGTGCAGATGCTCGAACGATAACGGACGAGGTTTCCCGCATGGACTTCGCCTTCAACTTCGCTAAGTCAGTTTGCTGATTTCTTCAACGTAGTAAGCCCGCCACAATTCCAGAAAATTAATTGCTCTTGCTACTTGAAATACATTACTTACAGCGAAGAAGAGCGCAATCGTGCCAATATTCCACCAGAAGATGTACTCCGGTGTGAGTGCGGTCTGGAAGGGAAGCGGAAAGCTGCTCAGCACCAACGCCAGCACTATCAAAGCCAGCGTGACAATGCCCATCACAAGGTTGACTTCCGTCAGCTTGCTGCTCAATTCGCGCCCCAGACTCAGGCTGCGCACAAGTGCGCTCACGACGCTGCGACGCTCGGCCAAAACCAGCAGCGGCGCAATCGTGAGCGGCCAACTGATAAAGAGCCACAGCGAAAAAAGTCCGAGCGTCAGGCAGATGACACGCACAATGTAGGCAAGCAGATCGGGGTCTGTTGTATTTACGAAGGCGCTTTTTGCGGCAGCTTGTACACCACATTCCCATAGCCAGCAGATGGCCGCAACCGATGCCAGACGCAGCGCCTGCAAAATTATCAGCGAGAGAGGCCGCCACGGTAAAGTGCGATCCCAGCGACGCAGAACCGCGTTGCGTCCTACCGCTGCAAACACAATCCACACCAGCGCCAGCCACGGGGCCAGCCGTAGAAAAGCCGCGATAATGGGCCCACGCAGAGCGTCGCCGATGTTGGCAAGGATGGCGGCAGAGCCCCACAGATCAAGCCATGTCAGCCGGTCGTAGCCTAGCGATTCCAGTGGCGCACTGGCAAGAATCTGCTTGAGCGTGTGGTAGCAGAGCAAGAGAGCAGGCAGGCCAAAGGCCCATCGCCAAAACAATTCGAGGCCGATGACGGAGGGCCGCTCAAAGCAGCGTCCGACGGAGCCAATCAGCGATTGTGTGCCGCGAATCTTTGTTGCCATAACGTTCTGACGGATGTTCCTCTGCTTTTGTTGTCATTCCGCAGCATAGCGGAGGAAACTGCTTTTCAATTCGTGCTTGACTCAGCAGTTATGATTCCCATCCTTCGCAAAGACGCGAAGGATGGGGCACCCGGCACCCATTTACTTGACCACAAGATTGACGAGTTTACCGGGAATTACGATGAGCTTGACAATTGTTTTGCTTTCAAGCGCGGCTGCAACCTTCTCGTGTGCGAGCGCTGCAGCCTCGATGGTTTTGCTGTCGGCATCGGCAGCTACTGTTACAACTGCCCGCAGCTTTCCATTGACCTGCACAGGAATCTCAATCTCGGATTCCTTCGCAAGTTCTGCATCGGCCACCGGCCACGGATAGCGGAGGATGGATTTGGTTTCGCCCAACTGCTCCCACAACTCCGCTGCCAGATAGGGCGCAAAGGGAGCCAGCAACAACACCAGCGAGCGCAGCAACTCTCGCGTAACGGCAGGGGGAACTTCGCAGCTCAGGAGCTTGTCTTCAACCGATGCAAGCTCGTTGACCAGTTCCATGATGGCGGCAATGCAGGTGTTGAAGTGCCAGCGCCCGGCAAAGTCCTGCGTGATTTTTTCGATGGTCTGATGCAGCTTGCGCAAGAGCGCCGTCGAGGTTGCGTCGAGTGTTGCGGGGCGCATGGGACTGGCCTTGCTGGCTGCGGCTGCGTTTTTAGACGCGATGCGATAGACGCGTCCCAGAAAGCGGCTGACACCGGCAACGCCATCCTCCTGCCAGTCGAGATCGCGATCAGGCGGCGCGGCAAAGAGCGCATACATGCGGGTTGCGTCAGCGCCGTAGCGGCCAATCATGTCGTCAGGAGAAACTACGTTGCCCTTCGACTTGGACATCTTCGCGCCGTTTTTGATGACCATACCCTGCGTGAAGAGGCGCTCGGTAGGCTCGTTATTTTTGACCAGACCGAGGTCTCGCATCACCTTGGTCCAGAATCGCGAGTAGATGAGATGCAGAATCGCGTGCTCAACGCCGCCGATGTACTGGTCAATCGGGAACCAGTAGTTGACGGCCTCGCTGCTGAAGGGCTCGGTGCTATTCTTCGCGTCGGTGTAGCGGTAGAAGTACCAGCTTGAATCAACGAAGGTGTCCATAGTGTCGGTTTCGCGACGCGCAGGGCCGCCGCACTTGGGGCAGGTGGTGTTGACGAACTCCGGAACGCGGCCCAGCGGCGAGCCGCCCTGCTGCGTGATTTCAATCTGCGGCGGCAGGATGACGGGGAGTTGCTCGTCCGGCACAGGAACGATGCCGTCCTTGGGGCAATGCACCATCGGGATGGGTGTTCCCCAATAGCGCTGGCGGCTGACGCCCCAATCCTTCAAGCGGAAGGTGACGGTCGGTTCGCCAAAGTCATTCTCTTTGGCGATTTTGCCGAGTTTGATTTGCGCGGCTTCACACGTGAGGCCGCTGAACTCGCCGGAGTTGATGAGGATGCCATCCTCCGCTACAAACGGGAGCTTCTCGCTCTCTGGTGTTGGAGTAGCAGGCTGGATGACTTGCGGGATTGGTAGTCCATATTTTGTGGCGAACTCAAAGTCACGCTCGTCATGCGCGGGAACGCTCATGATGGCGCCGGTGCCGTAGTCCATCAGGATGTAATTCGCAACCCATATGGGAATCTCTTCGCCGTTGTAGGGGTTGATGGCGGTGTGTCCGGTAGCGACTCCGTGCTTTTCGATTGCGCCAACATCGCCCTCTTCGCGGGCCTTGACTTGCTGGGCCTTGAGCGCTTCAACCTCTGCGGCGAGCTTTGCATTTTGTGCGGCAAACTCCGTTACCAGCGGATGCTCCGGCGCGAGTTGCAAACTGCTGGCACCGAAGATGGTGTCCACGCGCGTAGTGAAGACGGTGATTTTGCTGGTGCCACTCTTGAGCGCAAAGTCAACCAGAGTGCCTTCGCTCCTGCCAATCCAGTTGCGCTGCATGGTGCGAACTTTTTCCGGCCAGCCGTCGAGTTTGTCGAGGCCATTGAGAAGTTCATCCGCATATTTTGTGATGCGATAGAACCACTGTTCCAGATTGCGCTGCTCGACGAGCGTGTCATCGTGGCGCCAACAGCAGCCGTTGACCACCTGCTCATTTGCCAGCACCGTGGCGCAGAGATTGCACCAGTTGACCTTGCTCTGCTTGCGGTAGACCAGATCGCGCTCAAACATGCGCAGGAAGAACCACTGGTTCCAGCGGTAGTAATCGGGCAGGCAGGTTGTAACCTCCCGTGCCCAGTCGTAGCCGAGGCCGAGGCGCTGCATCTGCACGCGCATGTCGGCTATGTTGGAAAGTGTCCACTCGCGCGGGGGAGTGTTGTTTTTGAGCGCGGCATTCTCGGCGGGCAGGCCGAAGGCATCCCAACCCATGGGGTGCAGAACGTTGTAGCCCTGCATCCACATGTAGCGCGCCAGCGCGTCGCCAATGGAGTAGTTGCGCACGTGTCCCATGTGGAGTTGGCCACTGGGGTAGGGCAACATCTCAAGCACGTAGTACTTGGGCTTGGCGGTGGTGTGCGGTTCGGCGGCATAGAGCTTGGGGTCTGCTGCCCAGCGCATTTGCCAGCGTGGTTCAATCTCATTCGGGTTGTAGCGTGCGTCTTGCTGAACTTCCTCTGCCATAGACTTCTAGTGTAAACGGAGCATTGAGAATGGCTGATGATTCAGGGAGTAATTGGGGTTTCACGGTATGGCAAGGTGATGTATACTGCGTATGACAGGGTATACAGAGGTGTCCCAATGCTGGCAGTGAGGATTTCCGAGAAGATGGAAGATAGGTTGGGCAAACTCGCCAAGCTGACTGGGCGGCCCAAGAGCTTTTATGTGCGGCAGGCAATTGAGTCTCACCTCGATGAGATTGAGGACACCTATACTGCGCTTTATCGTCTGGAAAACCCCGGCAAAAGCTGGACCCTTGAGGAGTTGGAGCAAGGGCTTGACCGGCAGGGCTGAGCATGACGGGACCAAAGGCTAGGCAAACATGGACAGTAGAATTTGATGACCGAGCTCGACGTGAGTTGCGTAAGCTTGCTCCTGAGGCACAGCAAACCATTCTGCGGTATCTGCGGGAGCGCGTTGCCGGTTCGCCCGATCCAAAGCAGTTCGGCAAGCCGCTGCGCATGAATCTTGCGGGGCTATGGCGCTATCGTGTAGGTGACTACAGGCTTATCTGTCGCATTGAGGAGAACCGGCTGGTGGTGCTCAAGGTCGGTCATCGCCGCGAGGTATACGAGGACTGAAATATTTTGAGAGTACAATTTTGTCATGACTAAACTTACATTTAACTGCCTCCTGAAAGTCGCTGGAGTTGACCCCAAGCATGTCGCTCTTGTTCGACATCAGATTAGTACTCAGCATAGCGTCAAAAAATATGCAGCATACCATCTACTGCGTGAAAAACATCCCAAATTTGAGTTGTATCAGAAAATACAAAGGAGAGATTCTCCCAAGAAGAAAACATTTGAAAGGAAATATTGGGCGTCCTTTGTGGCTACGCCTCAAGGGAATAGTATGTTTGCGGGACTCTATGTCAATCGCGGCACAATCGATTTCCCGGCGGATGTACGCAAATGCCCTGTGACTGGAAATGATGTCAATGAATCGACACATTGTTTTTACAACCTTGAATATGACGATAAACTTGACGACTACAGCGAGAAGCTCTTTGTCGAATGGAAAGCTCGCGGAGCAAGAGCGTGGGTGCAAAAGGCAGACATCCAAGACAAAGCAATTGTTGAACTGCTGGCAGAAATTCGAGTGGATACTTTTCCTGGCTACAAGAGCTTCAGGCACGAACAGCTTTCAGATATTGAAAGTATTCCAGATAGTTGGCAGGAGAAGCTCAGGAGTAGTAAAGGTATTTATTTGCTTTGGTGTAACAAAACCGGAAGACAATATGTCGGTAAGGCAGATGGGCAGGACGGTTTCTGGGGCCGGTTTTTAAAATATGCAAGGACTGTGGATGGGGGCAATGAGGGGATGAAAAAACATAATGCAACCAAAGGCTACACCGTCACGATTCTTGAAGCGATTGCAGCACCAATGCAGGACGAAATTGATGCTCTCGAAAAATTATGGAAAGAGAAACTCGGTACATATTCAGATTGGGGGCTTAATGAAAACAAATGAGGAGATTCTCTTCTGAGTAATGGGTGCTCCCTCAGAAGAGTAAACCCTGACCTCTTTATTACTTCACCAATGCCTGCAAGGCGCGCAGGTTTTTGATTTCGTCGTCGGGTGTGTCCTCAGGTGTCTCGGCAACAAAGGCTGCATGGGCAAAGCGCGGGTCGTTCAGGATGCGGTGGAAGGGCTCCAGTCCCATGGTGCCTTCGCCGATGTGTTCGTGACGGTCCAGCTTGGAGCCGCGCGCGGCCTTGGCATCGTTGCAGTGCCAGACCTTCACATCGCTGGTCCCGATAGTCGCCTCGACCTGTTTGATGGTGTCTGCATAGCCCTCTTCGCTGACCAGATCGTATCCTGCGACGTGCGTGTGGCAGGTGTCGAGACATGCGGCGACTGGAGCGACGGGCTTGAGACGCTTGATGAGTTCGCCGACCTGCTCAAAACTGCCGCCCAGCGAAAACTCTGCTCCGGCGGTGTTCTCAACCAGAATGTGGAAGCCTGTGCCCTGCCACGCAAGCCCCTCGATGGCTTTCTCAATGGACTCAGCCGCGTAATCGAGTCCCTGATCGCGCGTCAGTCCACGCCAGGAGCCGGGATGGAGCACCAAATACTCTGCGCCGAGTGCCAGGGCGCGCTCAATCTCACCTCGGAAGGCGGCGATGCTTTTTATGCGGACATCTTCGGTCTGACTGCAAATGTTGACGAGGTAGCTAGTGTGGATGGTCAGCGGGCCAACATTGAATTCTGCGCGTAGTTTTTTGGTGCGCTCGCACTGCGCGGGGGAGACTTTGGTTACGCGCCACATGCGCGGGCTGGCCGAGAATATCTGGAGCGTGTTGGCGCCGATTTCGTGCGCGCGGTCAATGGCGTTCGAAACGCCGCCGGTGGTGCCGAGGTGGATGCCAATTCTGCGAGGGGAATTCGTCATGGGATGAGTGTAATTGTTCAAGATGGATTTTGCTGCTGCTGATTTTGATGCAGAAATTCCACAGGCTGCTCGTAACTGCGATAATTTCCCCATGCGAAGTACAATTACAGCCGACCTGCTCTTTACCGGCGAAGAACTGATAGCCGAACCTCTGCTTGAGGTGGAAGACGGGCGCATTGTTGCACTCTCAAGCCAGTTGGAGACGGAGTTAGGCCCGCATCCTGTCCACTACGAGGGGCTTCTGGCCCCCGCCATGGTTGACGTACACATCCACGGCGCAGAGGGGCATGACGTGATGGAGGCGACGCCGGAGGCTCTTGCTGCGGTGGGTGGCTATCTGGCAACGCGCGGAGTGGGTGCGTATCTGGCAACCACCGTAACGGCTCCGATGGACGCAACTTTGCGTTCCCTGGCGGGACTCGCGAAGTGTATGGACGCTGCATCCGGCGCGCGTTTGTTGGGGATTCATCTGGAAGGGCCGTTTCTTTCGCACGTCAGGCGCGGCGTGCATCCGACAGAGGATTTGCAGTTGCCGAGCGTGGTGGCCTTTGACAAATTCTGGCAGGCAGCAGAGGGACGCATCCGCCTGATGACGATTGCGCCGGAGCTTGCAGGCGCTGCGGAGTTGATTGCTTATGCAGCGAAGCTGGGTGTGCGCGCATCGCTCGGACACAGCAACGCAACCTGTGCAGAGGCAGAGGCGGGTGTGCGCGCCGGAGCCGTGAGCGCAACGCATACATACAACGCGATGCGCAGCTTTGACCATCGCGATCCGGGAATTCTGGCGACGGTGCTGACCAGCGACTCGCTCTATGCGGAGTTGATATGCGATGGAATTCATGTTGCGCCGGAGGCGGTGCGGCTCTACTGGCGCGCCAAGGGGCCGGAGCGCGCGATTCTGGTGACCGACGCCATCAGCGCAACCGGGAAGCCCGATGGAAGCTATCAGTTGGGAAGCTTTGCGGTTGAGGTGGCAAATGGCCGCTGCACGGCGAATGGCGTGCTCGCCGGCAGCGTATTGACGCTGGACACAGCCGTGCGCAACTTTTGCGAATTTACCGGTGCAGCCTCTGCGGATGTGCTCAAGACCGTAACGCGAAACCCTGCGCGCATGGCGGGCCTTGATGCCGGTTCCATCAGGGTTGGGGGACGCGCGGATTTTGCCGTCTTCTCCCTGCAAGGCGAGTTGAAGACTACTTTGCTTTTGTCTTAGACGCGTCGGTTGCATCCGTGGTGTCTACTGCTTCGCCGCCGTTGTCCCGCAGGATTCCGGAGAGCACGTTGAGATTGCCATCGGTTCTGGGCGCGTTAAGCGAGAGGATGTGCGCAATCAGCGGATACAGATTTACATTCTCAAAGGGTTGTACCTCGATGCCCGGCTTGATGTCCGGGCCTGCCGCAAAAAAGCTGGCTTTCATCTCCGGCATCAGTAACGGCGAATAGCCGTGATTGCCGACATTCGGCGCGCGATCCGGGCGTCCTGCTTCGGGGCCATGAAAGCGAATGGCATACGGGCCGGTCGCCAGAATAACAGGGTCGCCAATACGCGGATTGTCATCGTAGTGCAACGCAGCAGGGAAGTCCTTGCGCCGATAGACTACGAATTCACTCGAAGCTTTTTTCAGTTGGTTGTAAGCCTTCTCTGCATCGGCCTCACTCTCCGGATATATCTGTGATTCGGTGACAACAAAGTGGCTGAGGTCCGCGAATTTGTCGAGTGTAATCCAGTCGCCTTTAATCGCGGCCATGCCGTGGTCGCTGACGACGATCAGGTCAATCGGCAGCGCGGTTGCCTTCAGCTTCTGCCATAGTTCACCCATCAGGCGGTCCACATTTCTGGCCGCGTTTCTGGTTTCGACTGCGTCGGGGCCGTGGGTATGGCCCTCATGGTCTACCTCTGAGTAGTAGAGCGTGATGAAGTGAGGACGATCCGCTTCAGGCAGCGCGAGCCACTTCATCACTTGCGCAATGCGTTTTTCGTCGTCGAGATCGCCGTCGTACCTGAGATAGTAGCTCGGCCTTGCTCCGGCAATCTCTGCCTCGCTGCCCGGCCAGAAGAGGCAGGCGGCGCGCATGCCTTGCTTTTCGGCCAGCGACCAGAGCGGAGTGCCGCTGTACCAGCTTCCATCGAGAGCTGAGGGTTTGGTGTAGTCGTAGCGCTCCTCGCGGGCGGGGTCGTAGAAGTGATTGCCGACGATGCCGTGGTGCTCAGGATAAAGTCCTGTAATGAGCGTAAGGTGGTTCGGGAAGGTCAGCGATGGATAGGCAGGGTACATTCCATTTGGAGCCCACGCGCCGGATTTTCCCAGTGCAAGCAGGTTGCCGGCTCCGTACTTCAGCGTGTAATCGTAGCGAAAGCCATCAAGCGAAACCAGCACAACGTAGTGCGACTTGAGCGCCGCAGCAGAGTTGGGGCCATGTTCGACGTGAATAACCTGCTGCGCGCCTGCTGCGGTAAGCCCAAACAGCAATACAATTGCTGCACAACACTGCCTGATGCGGATTTCTGTTTTCATTTTCATCCTTGTTGGAACTTGCGGCTGCCTTTGCTAACAGCTTATCGTGTTGATGTTCCAGCAGCATTAGAAAGATAGTTTTGAACGGCAAGGGAGTCGAACAGTGAAAAGATTTTGTGCGATCTTTGTGGCAGTTTTCTTTGCGGGATTTTTATCTGTGTGTGCGATTGCCCAGCAGGCGCCTCCGGCTGCGCTGACGATTGATGCCTCGCGGCCAACTGCATCCTCAAGCCCGCTGCTGCATGGGTTGATGACCGAAGAGATCAACTACAGCTACGATGGCGGACTTTATGCGGAACTGGTGCGCAATCGCGCCATGCACAAGGATGCCAGGAAGGGTCTTGATGGCTGGAGCGCCGTGGGCAGCGCATCAATTTCTGATGATGCGACCACGGGCCCGAGTACAGCGCTGCCCTTCAGCCTGAAATTTGTGACCACTGCTGCGGGAACCGGGGTGGCGAACGATGGCTTCTGGGGGGTTCCGTTGCGGCCTTCCACACACTATCAACTCAGTTTTTATGCGCGCAGTTCGGTTTCCGCGCCGCTGGTGGTTTCGCTGGTGCGGCCTTCAACGGGGACAGTTGTCGCCACGACAAAGATTGCAGGTGGAGGGCCGGGATGGCATTCGTATACCGGAGAACTGGTGACCTCTGCTGATACGGTTGAGGGCAGCTTTTATCAATTACAAATTACGGCGTTGCAGTCGGAGACGGTCTGGCTCCAACTGGTCTCGCTCTTTCCGCCGACCTACAAAAATCGCGTGCATGGCTTCCGCGCGGACCTGATGGAAAAGATGGCCGCTATGCATCCTGCCTTCCTGCGCTTCCCCGGTGGAAATTATCTGGAGGGTGACCACATTCCAGAACGCTTTGACTGGAAGAAAACCGTTGGGCCGTGGGAGGATCGCCCGACGCATCCGAGTCCATGGCACTACTGGTCCTCGGATGGCATGGGGCTGCTCGAGTTTCTGGAGTGGTGCGAGGACTTGAAGATACAGCCGTTGCTGGCCGTTTATGCAGGCTACTCGATGAAGCAGGAGTTCGTAAAGCAGGGTCCGGAGCTCGAACCCTACGTGCAGGACGCGCTCGACGAAATCGAATATGTGAGCGGGTCGGTGACGAGCAAATGGGGCGCTGTCCGCGCAGCCGATGGACACCCGGAGCCCTTCAAACTGAGCTACGTTGAAGTGGGCAACGAGGACTGGTTCGATAAATCCGGCAGCTACGAGGGTCGTTACGCACAGTTCTACAAGGCAATTAAATCGCGCTATCCGGAGTTGTCTCTGATAGCGACGATGCCGCTCAGGAATTTCCGTCCGGATGTGGTGGATGACCACTTCTATCGCAGCGAACAGGAGTTTTTCGCAGATGTTCATCACTACGACCACACCGATCGCCTGGGGCCAAAGATTTTTGTCGGCGAGTGGGCAACGCGCGAAGGTACACCGACGCCGAACTTTGGCGCGGCGCTCGGCGACGCTGCATGGATGACAGCGATGGAACGCAACAGCGACATCGTCGTAATGCATGCCTATGCGCCGCTGTTTGTAAATGTGAATCCCGGCGGGTCGCAATGGACTCCGGACCTGATCGGTTACGACGGACTCAACAGCTATGGTTCGCCTGCCTATTATGCGCAGGTGCTGTTTGCATCGCATCGCGGGAATCAGATTCTTTCCACCAGTCTCGATGCCAAATCGCCATTGCTTTTTGAATCAGTGACACAGGACTCGACGAACGGAAAGATTTTCGTGAAGCTGGTCAATGCCGGCGATGCCGTGCAGCCGGTTACCGTCAAACTGGATGGTGCTGCAAAAATTGCGACAAGCGGAGTGCTCTATCGCTTAAGTGCGAAGAATAAGCTGGATACAAACTCGCTCGGCGATGTACACATCGTCCCGGTCGAGAGCGAAGTGAATGGGCTGGGTGTGAACTTCCAGCAGATACTCCCCGCCTATTCCATTTCGGTTTATGAATTGAACACGCGGTAGCTTTGACTTTTAGCTATAAATTAAGAGGCCACTCATCGGGTGGCCTCTTTGGTTTTGAGGACGTAGGGATAGGCCCTTCGCGGGGAAATCAGGCGCAGCAATAGATGCAATTCACATCAGATAAGGACAGACAACCCAGCGTAAGTATTCCATTAGAAGGGCTTGATCGTAGATTTAGCGTTGCAGGGTAGTTACGGGGTGTTATTGAAATGGTTAATGAAAGGCCAAGCAAGATGACAGCATATTTCAATTGCATCAATCTTTCTTAATGAATTGGACGGCTTCTTGCGTTTAATCTTGCAGGAAAGTTATTTGTGGGATTAGCCTTTTCCCCCGTCTATCCGTTTGTCTTGCGAGGCTTTTAAGGCTAGGGCCTGTCCAGTTCTGTTTCTGTATTCCCATCCTGTACACGTGTTGTTTTGGAGAAGTCGGTTCATGAAAAGCCTGACTCCGTTGACTTTTAGCGATTTCCCTGTCAATGCCGGCAAGTGGCTGCATTGCCTGCGCAGAGGAATCTTTGTGCTCATTCTCATGGCATTGGTTTTTGCTGGCGGAGCCGCTTTGCGTGCGCAGTCGCGGATCACCGCCAATACGGCCAGCGCCACTACTACGACGCTCTTCGTGACCGACCTGAGCGGAATGGCAGTGACGACAGTTGCCAGTGGCACCGCCGTCAAATTGATCGCGACCGTGACGGCAGGCAGCATCCTCCAGACCGAGGGGACAGTTTATTTCTGCAATGCTCTGGTGCTGCATTGCACAGACATCAATCGAGTGGGCACCGCGCAACTGACTTCGAGCGGCAGCGCGGTTCTGCGTTTTATTCCGGGGGGAGGCAGCCATAGTTACAAGGCGATCTTTGTCGCGACCAACAATGCTTCGAGCAGCACCTCCAGCCCATCCACGCTGGTGGTGGGCACAACGCATCCGGCGACGGTTACGATTGGCGAGAGCGGCAGCGCAGGCAGCTACACGCTGACGGCATCCGTTAACGGAACAGGTATGGCCGCATCGCCCACCGGGAGTATCTCCTTTTTAGATGTGAGCAACAGTAATTACGCGTTGGCTACGGCGGCCATGGGAACTGGCTCCACCCTCCTGAGCTATACGGAATCGCAGAGTCCGGCAACAGGCACGATGCCCAATGGCCAGATTGCAATCGCGGACTTCAACGGCGACGGCATTCCGGATTTTGCGGTGACAAATTATGGCAGCAATACTATCACCGTCTATCTCGGCAAGGGCGATGGAACCTTCACTCAGGGGTCAACGATTACGGTGGGCGATGCTCCGAATTCCGTAGTTGCTGCCGACTTTAACGGGGATGGAATTCTGGACATGGCCGTAGCCGATGCTTTATCGCATACCATCACCATTCTTCTCGGCAACGGCGACGGTACTTTCTTGACCGGTTCCACGATTCCACTTCTGCTGACCACAGAACCATGGGGCATTGCCGTCGGAGACTTCAACGGCGACGGCATTCCGGACCTTGCAATCGCCGATCATGACTCTCCGAACGGAACCGTCACCATTCTTCTCGGTAACGGCGGCGGCACCTTCACGGAGAAGCAGGTTCTCACCGGCGTGGGCGTTTTCCCCACCTGTATTGCGGCGGGAGATTTCACCGGCAGCGGAGTTCTGGATCTGGCAGTAGGGAGTCAGGGGGACGGTTCCGTTTCCATCTTTCTGGGCAACGGAGATGGGACCTTCACGCTCTCCTCAACCCTGAACACAGGAGGAAACAATCCGATATCGGTCGTTGTCGGAGATTTCAATACCGATGGAAATCTGGATATCGCGGTCGCAAATTATTACAGTGACACCGTCTCCGTCTTTCTTGGTGATGGCACCGGGGCCTTCACGCTCAAGCAGACACCGTCTGTAGGAACCTCACCGCGCTCTCTGGCTATAGCAGATGTGAACGACGACGGTATTCCCGACCTGGCCGTGGCCAATGGTGGTGCGAGTACGATCACGCTGCTGCGGGGCAATGGCGACGGCACCTTCACGGCATACCCGAATGCCGTAGATATATCAGGGACCAGTCCCTTTGCCGTTGCCTCTGCGGACTTCAACGGCGATGGCATCCCGGACCTGATGACCACCAACTACAACAGCAACAATGCAACCATCCTACTGGGCGGCTGGAGCACAACGGTTACGGCTTCAGCGAGCGGCGTCTCTCCGGTTGGCACTGGCACACATTCGGTCAAGGCCAGCTATCCCGGCGACAGCAACTATTCAGGCGGCGTCTCCAGTGCCACATCCCTGACAGCCGAGAAGGTGGCAACATCTCTGACACTGAGCGCAAATCAGGCGACCAGCGGAATTGGGAAGCCAGCCGGCTTTACCGCAACGCTCTCTCCCTATTCTGCGCAAGGCCACTCGACCGACGGCGAAACCCTCACGCTCCTGAGCGGCAGCACCGCCGTGGGAACAGGCACGCTCAGCGGCGGTATTGCCACCATCACGACCAGCACGCTCTCCAGCGGTATTAACAGCCTGACGGCAAGCTACACGGCAGATTCCGACTTTGCCGCGAGCACATCGAGTGCGATTACTTATCAGGTTCTGCCTGCCACTGTAACCACGCTGGTCGTAACTCCTGCCTCGCCTGTTACCACCGGGATAGTGGTGACATTGACGGCAACCGTGATGAATGGCGCGGTGGCAGTTACTACCGGAGCGGTGAACTTCTGTGATGCTGCGGCAACCTACTGTGAAGACATCCATCTGCTCGGCTCGGTGCAGTTGACCGGCAACGGGACAGCAGTGCTCCGCTTCAAGCCGTCGCCTGGCAGCCACACATACAAGGCTGTATTTGTCGGGACGAATACCTACGCTTCGAGTACTTCTACCAATGCATCCCTTACCGTTAACAGCAGTGGCTTCCTGGCAACGACCACCACAATTGCGTCAAGTGGTAGTGCGGGCAACTACACTCTGACGGCGACGGTTGCAGGCATAAGCCAGAAGCTTTCTCCAACGGGCACAATTTCATTTCTGGATACCGGCAACTCGAACTATGCGCTGGCGACGGCCAATCCGGGTACGGCAACCGCTGCGTTGAGCTTTCTGGGACCGACGAATGTTGCCGTCGGCTCGACGCCCAATTCGATTGCGGTTGGAGACTTCAACAATGACGGTATTCCTGATGCAGCCATCGCAAATGAGGCAACGGGCACGGTGACCATCCTGCTCGGCAATGGCGATGGAACCTTTACGCCGATGCCGAACCTGACGGCTGGAACGACTCCCTATTTCGTCGCTACAGGAGACTTTAACGGTGACGGCAATCTGGATATGGCTGTTGCTGGTTACAACGCTGGCGAGGTCTCTATCTATCTCGGCAATGGGGATGGTACCTTCACGCTGAAGTCCTTTCCGGCGACAGGGAGCAATCCAACCGCCATTGCGGTGGGCGACTTGAACGGGGATGGAATTCCTGATCTGGCCGTTTTGAATGGAAATAATGTTGGCGTTGGCACGGTGACCATTTTGCTAGGCAATGGGGATGGCACCTTCACCACCGCAACGACCCTGACTGCCGGTACGGATTCGGTTGCCATTGCCACAGGAGACTTTACCGGAAACGGCAAGCTCGATCTGGCCGTGGTCAATGTCGGGAGCGATCACTTCAGTCCCGGCACGGTGACAATCTTTCTAGGCAATGGGGATGGCACCTTTACAACGGCTTCCGCGAGCCCCGCAACCGGCGAGAGCCCGGCGTCCATTGCTGTGGCCGACTTCAATGGCGACGGAATTCCGGACATCGTTGTGGGCAACAGCTTTACCTCTTCGCTTACCGTTCTGCTCGGCAATGGCGATGGCACATTTACGCCGACCGCATCAGGCCCGGCGACAGAAGGCTATAACTTCGGCATCGCCGTGGCTGACTTCAACGGAGATGGCAAGGCCGATATTGCAACCGTAAACGGAGCCGGCAGCGGTGCAGCAGTTCTGCTCGGTAATGGCGATGGAGCATTCCAGACCGCAGTCCTCTCTCCAGCCGCAGGCGCGCAATCCCATCCTATTGCAATAGCGCTCGGTGACTTCAATGGCGACGGCGTTCCGGATATTGCGGTGGTGAACCAGAACCCGATCCCGCTTGCCTCTACCAGTTACTACACCAGTTTCTACCTGACCGAGTGGACCCAGACTGCAACGGCCACTGCAACCGATGTCTCCGTAGTTGGCACTGGAACGCATTCGGTGAAGGCAAGCTATCCCGGCGACAGCCACTTTGCCGCAAGCACCTCCAGCACGGTTGGCCTGACAGCAGAGACCGCTCTAACCACACTCATGCTCACGGCCAGTCCTGCCACTCCATCCACGCTGGGCCAGCAGGTGACGCTGACGGCAACACTCTCACCCACAATCGCGCAGGGAGAAACAGCCAACGGCGAGAGCGTCACCTTCCTCCTCGGAGGCACTGCGCTCGGTACGGGAACACTCAGTGGCGGCATCGCGACGCTCAACACCACTGCGCTTCCCGCAGGAGCAGATACGCTGACAGCCAACTATGCCGGGGATACGAACTTTGCGCCGAGCACGGCAAGCGGACTCGCATATACCGTCAACACAGCGACAACGACAACGCTCGGCTCTTCGCTGAATCCCTCAGCCTACACTCAATCCGCGACCATCACCGCGACGGTATCACAGACGAGCGGCTCTGTTGTACCGACTGGCACGGTGCAGTTCAGTGTGAATGGAAGCGCGGTGGGAACGCCGGTTGTGCTGAATTCTGGCGGCCTGGCAACCTACACGACCAGCACGCTTGCACTCGGCACAGACAGTATTACTGCCGTCTACACGCCAAGCGGATACTTCCTCGCAAGCAGCGCAACGGCGTTGAGCCAGGTGGTCAATCAAGCCGCGCAGACCATCACCTTTGGCGCGCTCGCCAACCAGACCACGGCCACTCCGCCCTTTGCAGTGAGTGCAACGGCATCCTCCGGGCTCGCGGTTGATTTCTATGCAACCTCGTCGGGAGCATTCAGTTGGGGCACGGGAGCTTCGTTGCCGACAGCGGTCTATTCGCCAATGGCCGGAGCGCCGGGCGATGGAATGATCTATGTTGTTGGCGGCAGCACGGCCTCCTCGCATCAGGTAAGCACGCTCGAGCAGTACAACCCGATGACCAACACCTGGACGGCGATGGCGTCAAAACCAACTCCCGTAACACAGGGCGCAGCCGCTGTCATGGGTGGGATGTTGTATGTTGCCGGTGGCTGGGGGGCGTATCTGCCTACAAATGTGCTGGAGGCTTACAACCCGCAAACCAATAGCTGGTCGAGCCTTGCGAGTATGCCGCACCTGAGCGGCTGCTCAGTAGCGGGAGCCATCAATAACCAGTTGTATGTCTTTACTCCCTGCAATGGCTACAACGGTTACGATTCCTTGCTTGATGTCTACAACCCAACGACGAATACATGGACCTCTCTTGCCTCTGGCCCGAACGCGCATGGCAACGGAGCGGGCGGCGCCATCAACGGCAAGTTTTACGTTGCAGGCGGATACAACGGCTCGGGAACGCTGATCCCCACGCTGGATGTCTACAATCCATCCACGGGATGGAGCACGCTTGCATCCATGCCTGCTGCTCTTGCCGGTGCAAGCGCCGATGTTATCAACGGGCAGCTTTATATTGTGGGTGGATGGAATGGCACAACCTATCAATCCACCGTGTATGTCTACAATCCAGGCTCGAATACCTGGAGCACGCAGACCTCGTTGCCGAACGGACTCGCGTATGAGTCTGTTGTGGCGCAGAATTACATGCTCTATACCTTCGGCGGGGCGAACAGCGGCAGCAGTTATCTCAGCACGATGCAGATCATGAGCCACGCGGGTGTCTGTACCAATCTTGGCAGCACCATCACGATCACCGGAATCGGCACCTGCACGGTGACCGCATACCAGCCGGGCAATGCTGATTACAGTGCTGCGCCGCAGGTTCCTGAGAGCTTCACCGTCACAACGCCGGTTACACAGCTTGTCTTTGGCACATCCCCCGCAACGCCGATTAATGTTGGAGGCAATGCCGGCTCTGCGATAACAGTGCTCGAAGAAAATTCATCGGGAAATACCGTGACCACGGCGAACGATTTAATTACGCTCACCGTAACCGGTCCGGCAAGCTACTCCGAGACCTACACTGCGACAGCCTCTTCCGGTATAGCCACCTTCAACCTGAGCAGCGCGGCATTGAACACCGCGGGCAGCTATCTCTACACGCCCACCTTGACCGGCACAACCAACACACCTGCTACTGAAGTGGTAAATCTGCTGGCGCCGATGATTGATTTCTCGGTGTCGAACCATACCTTTGGCGATGCACCCTTTGCCGTCGTAGCGACTTCAAGTTCAACAGGAGCGTTTACGTACTCGGTTGTCAGCGGCCCTGCAACCATCGCCGGCTCGACCGTTACGCTGACCGGCGTGGGCACCGTTGTGCTTCAGGCAAGCGAGGCCGCAGCAGGCATCTATGCAGCTGCCACGCAGAATGCCAGCTTCAGCGTGGCGCAGTCTGCGCAGACCATCACATTGACTCCGATTGCAACGCCCGTGACCTTTGGGGTAGCTCCCATCACACTCTCGGCCACGGCAAGCTCGGGTCTTGCGGTTAGCTTCAGCGTGCTCTCCGGCCCGGCCACAATCAGTGGCAACACATTGACGATTACCGGCGCAGGCAGCGTTGTGGTTGCGGCAAATCAGGCAGGCAACACAAATTATCTGGCAGCACCGCAGGTGACGCAGACGGTTGTCGTCAACAAGGCCACGCCGACCATTGCATGGGCTGCGCCTTCTACCATTACATATGGCACCTTGCTCAGCGCAACACAGTTAAATGCGACGGCCTCTGTTCCCGGCAGCTTCGTCTACACGCCTGCATCGGGCACAGTGCTGACGGCTGGTTCGCAGACACTCACCGTTACCTTCACTCCGACGGATACAACGGACTACACTCCGCAGACCGCAATGGTTTCACTGACGGTGAATAAGGCCACGCCAACCATCACATGGGCTGCGCCTTCTGCCATTACATATGGCACCTTGCTCAGCGCAACACAGTTAAATGCGACGGCCTCTGTTCCGGGCAGCTTCGTATACACGCCAGCGGTGGGGACTTTGTTGACCGTCGGTTCTCAGTTGCTTTCCGTCACCTTAACACCGACGGATACAACGGACTACACTCCGCAGACTGCAACTGTTTCCCTGACCGTGAACAAACAGACGCCGACGATAAGTTGGAGCGCGCCCGGCAACATTCCTTATGGAACCGCATTGACCGCAGCGCAGTTGAATGCGACTGCTTCCGTGCCCGGTAGCTTCGTCTACACCCCAACCTCAGGCACCGTCCTGGGAGCGGGTGTTCACGCGCTCTCGGTCACCTTCACCCCAACGGACATTTCTGATTACAACGTGCAGGCCTTCTCCGTTTCCATCACGGTGACCAAGGTGACGCCAACCATTACATGGAATGCGCCCGCAGCAATCACCTATGGCACTGCACTCAGCGCAACACAGTTGAATGCGACGGCCTCTGTGCCCGGAAGTTTTGTCTACTCGCCTGTTGCAGGAACGGTTTTAGCGGCGGGTGCGCAAACGCTCACCGTCACCTTCACCCCAACCGATGCAGTTGACTACAACTCGCAAAGCGCTACAGTATCTCTGACTGTAACCAAGGTGACGCCAACCATTACATGGAATGCGCCCGCAGCCATTACCTACGGCACTGCACTCAACGCAACACAGTTGAATGCGACGGCCTCTGTGCCCGGAAGTTTTGTCTACTCGCCTGTTGCGGGAACGGTTTTAGCGGCGGGTGCGCAGACGCTCACCGTCACCTTCACCCCAACCGATGCAGTTGACTACAACTCGCAGTCCGCTACCGTTTCGCTGACGGTGAACAAAGCTACGCCAACCATCCTTTGGACAACTCCAGCCGCCATTCTTTATGGCACTGCACTCAGCGTAATGCAGTTGAATGCAACCTCCTCAACTCCCGGCAGCTTCGTCTACATGCCCACAGCCGGAACCGTTCTCGGCGTTGGCTCGCAAACACTCACTGTTGCCTTCACGCCAACCGATACCTCCGATTACACAACCCAATCCGCAACCGTATTGCTGACGGTCAATCAGGCAACACCTGTGATTACATGGACTGCGCCGACTGCCATCTCCTATGGCACAGCTCTCAGCGGCGCACAGCTTGATGCAACCAGCATCGTCGCCGGCAGCTTCACTTACTCGCCGGCTCTGGGCACAGTACTCGGGGCAGGAACGCAAACGCTCACCGTCACCTTCACTCCAAACGATGCAACGGACTACACCACAGCATCAAGAATTGTGACCCTCACGGTGAATCAGGCTGCGCAGGCCATCAGCTTTCCCGCGCCTGCATCGCCTGTCACCTATGGAGCCGCGCCGATTACGCTTCTGGCAACCGGAGGAGCATCCGGCAACCCTGTCACCTTCTCAGTCTCTGGCCCTGCAACCGTTAACGGCAATCTGCTTACTTTTACCGGCGCAGGAACGGTGACGGTCACTGCCAATCAGTCCGGCAGCGCAAACTACTCGGCTGCTGCCGCAGTGGCGGAGACGATTGTCGTCAACAAGGCCGCTGTCACCATGACCGGTCCGGCATCACAACCTGTTTCGGTTGCATACGGACAGACCAGTTTGATTTCAGTAACAGTGTCCGGGCAGTACGCAGGTGCGGGAATCGCGATTCCAACCGGCTCCGTGAACTACACAATCACCAAGGGCGCAGTTGTGATTTCCAATACTGCTGCTCTCAGTTCGGCCATCGCGTCCATCCCGGTGCCTAATACTCTTGTGCCGGGCAACTACACGGTGAGCATCTCCTACACCGGCGACAGCAATTACAACGCGAGTACGGCATCCCTGACGGTTGCCTTGCAGATTGGCCCAATTCCGCCGACTATCAACTGGCCGCTCCCCGGCTCGATTGCCTATGGCGCCACGCTCAACGGATTGCTGGACGCCGTTGCCATGAGCAACGGTACAGCAGTTGCCGGAAGCTATAGCTATACTGCAATGCCATCCGGTCAGATCGTCACGAGTGCAACACAACTTGTTGCCGGCAGTTACACGTTGGATGTCAGCTTCACGCCGACCGATACCGCGACTTATCAATCAGCAACAGGCAGCGTGTCGCTAACGGTTACAAAGGCTGCATTGGGCATCTCGCTTATCGCTTCAGCAAATCCTGTTCTCCTGCAAAATTCGTTGACGCTGACAGCCTCGCTCTCTTCCTCCTATGGACAGCCGACTGGAGCGGTGAACTTCTACGACGGCTCGACACTGATTGGAACCGGAACGGTTGTGTCGGGCTCTGCCGTCTTTGTTACTTTAACGCTCACCGCCGGTTCCCACACGCTGACGGCAGTCTACAGCGGCGATGCAAACTTCCTGCAAACCGGCAGCACTGCAATCGCAGAACTGGTGCAGGACTTCTCGCTGAGTGCATCCAGCGGCAACCCGACATCGGTCACCATCAAACTGAATCAGACTGCAACCTACAATCTGTTGCTGACTCCGCTCAATGGTGCAACCTTCCCAACAAACATCGCGTTGACCGTCAGCGGTGCGCCGATTGGTTCCATCGTCACAGTCACGCCCTCTTCAATCAGCGCGGGCAGCGGCGCAACCCCCTTCACTATGTCGGTTGCAATTGGCTATTTAGAAGGACAGAGCCGGATGCAGAATCCCTTCCGCCGTTTGGCTCCGTTGGCAGTGGCGCTCCTGCTATTGCCACTTCTCGGCAAGGCGCGGCGCAGATTCACTGCCGTACTGCGGATTGCGATTCTGCTCTTCACGGGGCTTGGGCTGGCGGCTGGATTGAGCGGTTGCGGCTATCACGAAAGCATCAACAAGACCTTCACTATGACAGTGACAGCAAGCTCCGGTTCGCTGAGTCGCTCCACTACGCTCACGATGAATGTGGATTAAGCCGGCTATTGTGTTCAAAAAAAAAGGAACCCGGCAATCATCCGGGTTCCTTTTTTGTTTTGCAGCGGTTGTGGACCTAGTTGATCGAGTTGACCTGAAGCGTGATGTTGGTGCTCGTCGAATCCACCTGCGAACCGGTTGTGGCTGTTCCCGTCACCGTGATGGTGTAGCTGCCAACTGTCGTTCCGCCAACGAGCGACGGATTCGATCCGCAGCCTGTGACCAGTCCAACCGTGGAGAGCATCAGCAGAACCAGCAGCATCTTCCAGCTCTTGCTGAAGTTGCGACGGAAGCGCCAGCTAATCATCAACATGCACAGGCCGAAGAGCGCTGCCAGACGATTTCCGGTCGAGAGCATCGAGGAAGCAGTCACTTCATGCGCATTCGGAGCCACCGTCTGAATCTGAAGCAGCGAGGTGCCGCTGGTCAGTACGGATGGTGAGAAGACGCAGGTGCTTCCCGCCGGCAGGCCGGAGCAGGAGAGCGTAACCGGCAGTGTGAATCCGCTTCCAGGTGTAACCGTGATGGTGTAGCTGGCTTGCGATCCGGCGTAAACGGTTTGCGAACTGGGAGTGCTGGTCAGGCTGAAGTTTGCCAAGACCGTTTCTGTAACCACATTCGAACTGCTGGTGGCAAAGCCGGTGGCGCCGCCGTACTCCGCTGTCACCGTGTCCTGACCGGAGCTAAGTCCGGTGGTGGTGAAGGTTGCTACTCCGTTGCCATTCAGGGTTGCAGTCCCCAGATTGGTGCTGCCGGTGTAGAAGGTGACAACTCCGTTCGGCGTTCCACCGTTCGAGGTGACGGTTGCAGTCATCGTAAGCGGCATCCCGAAGTAAGCAGGGTTGGTAACGATGCCGAGTGTTGTTACCGTGCCGACGGTCGGGCCGCTCACGACCACAGACAATGCCTGTGAGTTGGATGCAGAGAAGGCCGTAGACCCGCTATAGACGGCGGTCAACGAATAAGTTCCGGCAACCGCTGTCAGTGAGAGTGTGGCCGATCCGCTGCCATTTAACATGCTGGCGCCGATTACATTCGCCCCGTTATAGAAAGTAACCGTGCCAGCTGGAATGCTGCCGTTTGATGTTGTTACCGTTGCCGTCAGCGTGAGCAGTTGTCCCGGTAACAAGGTGCCGGCAGTGGTACTCAGATATGTTGTCGTCGAGACTGCTGACACAGTCACCGTCAACGAATTTGTTGTTGCAGAGGCTGAATCGGTTGTCGAGCCGCTATAGCTGGTAGTGATGGAGTAGACGCCAACGGCTGGCGTTATTACGAGCGCTGCCGATCCATTGCTGTTCAGCGTAGCCGTTCCGAGATTCAATGCGCCGTTGTAGAAGGTGACGGTTCCAGTCGGTGTGCTGCCGCTGGCTGCGGTTACCGTTGCCGTCAGGGTGAGGGACTGGCCAACCGTCAGCGAGTTGGCAGAGGCACTCATGCTTGTTGTCGTCTGAATCATCGCCACGTTGACGGTGACGGGAATTGCCGGCGAACTGACGGAGGCGCCATCTGCAGTCGAGCCGCCATAGCTGGCCGTAATGAGATAGCTGGCAGAGGGCAGCGTCACGGTCAGCGTCGCAATGCCGTTGCTGTTGAGTGCAGCAGCGCCCAGCGAGACGGCTCCGTTCAAGAAAGTGACGGAGCCTGTGGGAGTTCCGCCGCTGGTTGCTGTTACCGTTGCGGTCAGTGTAAGTGCCTGTCCGGGATTGAGCGAACTACCTGATGCCGTCAGTGTAGTGGTTGTGGCGACCTGCGCAACCGTGACGGTGACCGCAAGCGAAGAAGTGGAGGCCAGATCAGCCGTTGATCCGCTGTAGCCTGCCGTAATGGAATACACACCGGCCGCAGGCGTTATCGTCAGCGTTGCCATGCCGTTTGTGCCCACGGCGGCAGCGCCGAGTGAAACAGAGCCGTTGTAGAAGGTGACGGTGCCTGTCGGTGTTGTGCTATTGGCTGCCGTGACCGTTGCGGTCAACGTGAGCGTCTGTCCGGGAAGCAGCGAGCCTGCCGAAGCCACCACCGTCGTTGTTGTTGCCGCCTGTGCAACCACCACTGCTACTGCCGGAGACGAGGTCGAGCTAAGATCCTCGGTTGATCCGCCGTAGCTGGCTGTCAGGTAGTAGTTGCCAGCCGCCGGAGTGATTGTCAAAGCAGCCACGCCATTGGTGCCGACAGCAACAGAGCCCAGCGAGGTTGTGCCGCTATAGAAGTTGACGATGCCTGTCGGAACGGTTCCGCTTGCCGCTGTTACAGTTGCGGTCAGCGTCAGTGTTTGTCCGGGAGCCAGCGCGCTTGCCGATGCGCTCAACGCTGTTGTTGTTGTCGTCTGATTTACGCTGACAGCAACTGCGGGCCAGGATGCCGAGGTGGCGTCCGTTGCCGATCCGCCGTAACTGGCCGAGAAGGCATAAGAGCCAAGCGCCGCTGTCAGCGTGTAGGTTGCAATACCGGTAGCACTCAGCGTCCCTGAACCGAGCAGCGTTGATCCGTTGTAGAAGTTGACGCTTCCTGCCGGAGTTCCGCCGCTTGCTGCCGTCACGACAGCCGTCAGTGTCAGTGTTTGTCCGGGATAGAGGGAGGTCGCGGAGGGCGTCAGCGTGGTTGTCGTGGTTGCCAGCGCTACCGTCACAATTACCGGAGTTGTTGAGGTCGAAGGCAGGTCGGCAGTTGTGCCGGTATAGCTGGCGGTATAGGAGTAGCTTCCAATCGCCGGTGTCTGCGTCAGTGTCGCCACTCCGAGAACATTCAGCGTTCCGGTGCCGAGTGCTGTTGTCCCGTTGTAGAAGGTGACGGTTCCGGTCGGAGTCAAACCGTTGACGGCTGCAACGGTTGCTGTCAGCGTCAGTGTTTGTCCGGGAATCAGTGTGTTGGCCGAAGCGGTCAGATTGGTCGAGGTCACAGCCTGCGAAACATTGACCGAAACCACCGGTGCCGATACCGAGCCTGCATCATTTGTAGAGCCGTTATAAGCGGCTGCAAAGGAGTACGCGCCGATGGCCGGTGTCATCGTGTAAGTTGCCGTGCCGTTGGTGGTCAGCGTTACCGAGCCCATCACATTTGAACCGTTGTAGAAGGTGACAGTGCCTGTCGGTGTGCTGCCGGTAACAGCCGCAACCGTTGCGGTCAGTGTCAGCGTCTGTCCCGGTGTCAGAGATGTGGAGGAGGCCGTCAAACCCGTCGAAGTCATGGCCGGGGAAACGGTAATCGAATAGACCGGCGAGGAAGAGGATGTCAGGTCGCTGACGGAGCCGCTGTAAGTAGCTGTCACCGAAAGAATGCCGACGCCTGGCGAAAGAGCAATCGAAGTAACGCCGCTGCTGTTCAGAATTCCGCTGCCCAGAATCGCTGACCCGTTGTAGAAGGTGACGATGCCGGTTGGCGTCACGCCGTAGGCTGCTGCCACCGTTGCGGTCAGGTTCAGCGTTTGTCCGTAGTAAAGATTTGTATTCGATGGCGTCAGGGTCGTCGTTGTCGGTGCCTGCGCTATGGAAACGGAGACAACAGAGGTTGAGGTTGAGGCGGCATCAACCGACGAGCCGGTATAGGTGGCCGTGTAGTTGAAGGTTCCAGTAGCAGGCGTTACCGTCAGCGTCACCGTGCCATTGCTGTTGACGATGCCGCCGCCGAGCAGGTTCGATCCGCTGTAGAAGTTGATGATGCCGGTCGGTGTGCTGCCTGCCGATGCGGTCACGGTTGCCGTCAGCGTTAGCGATTGGCCGGGCGTCAGCGCGGTTGCTGAAGGTGTCAGCGTAGTGGTTGTAGATGCCAGTGCAACCACCACTGCGGCAGGCGATGAGGTGGATGTCAGATCCGAGGACGATCCGTTATAGATCGCCGTGTAGTTGTAGTTGCCGAGGGTCGGCGTCAGACTCAGCGATGCTGTTCCGTAGGCGTTCAGGGTCGCCGTTCCCAGAAGGGTAGTGCCGTTGTAGAAGCCGACTGTGCCGGTCGGCGTATTGCCCGCCGTTGCTGTTACGGCTGCTGTCAGCGTGAGCGTTTGTCCGGGAATCAGCGAGATGGCCGAGGGAGTCAACACGGTTGTTGTTGCAGACTGTGAGATTACAACCTGCGTAGGTGTTGAGGTGGAACCAAGATCGGAGGTAGAGCCGCCATACGTAGCGGTGAAGTTGAATGTGCCAAGTGCGGGTGTCACCGTCAATGTGGCTGAGCCGTAGCTATTCAGCGTACCCGTGCCAAGCAATGTGCTGCCTGCGTAGAAGGTGACTGTGCCGGTCGGCGTGCTGCCTGCCGATGCGGTAACGGTTGCTGTCATCGTCAGGTTCTGTCCCAGAATCAACGAACTTGACGAGGTGGTCAGCAGTGTTGACGTGGCAGCCTGTGCAACCACAACGTTGGTTGTCGCAGAAGAAGAGCCAAGGTCCGCAGTAGAACCGCCGTAAGTGGCGGAGTAGTTGTAGCTGCCAAGTGCCGGAGTCACATTCAGCGTTGCCACGCCGAGGCTGTTCAGGGTGCTTGTGCCCAGCAGGGTCGTGCCGTTATAGAAGGCGATACTTCCGGTCGGTGTGTTGCCGGCCGATGCTGTCACCGTCGCGGTCAGCGTCACGGATTGTCCCGGAATCAGATTGCTGGAAGAAGCAGCGATAGTTGTTGTTGTGGCTGCCTGCGCCACGGTCACGAAGGCCACGACAGCGGTGGAGGGTGAATCCGTCGTTGAACCTGAATAGGTGGCCGAATAGGTATAGTTGCCCAGCGTGGGTGTAATTGTCAGCGCGGCAATGCCGCTGCTCAGTGTTCCTGTTCCCAGCAGGGTAGTTCCGTTATAGAAGCTTACGGAGCCGGTCGGCGTGCTGCCGGTGGTTGCGGTTACGGTTGCGGTCAGAGTGAGGCTCTGCCCTGGAACCAGAGTGTTGGCAGAGGGCGTGAGTGCTGTTGTCGTTGTGGCTGGCGTAACAGCCACCGTAACCGGAGCAGAGGCTGCCGAAATCAGATCGGCGGTCGAGCCGCCATAGCTGGCCGTGTAGATATAGCTTCCTATGCCCGGTGTCAGCGTTAGTGTCGCCACGCCGTTGCTGTTCAGCGTTCCCGTACCCAGCAGAGATGTTCCGTTATAGAAGCTTACGGAGCCGGTTGGTGTGCCGCCATAGGTGGCTGTCACCGTTGCCGTCAGCGTGAGGGGCTGGCCATAGCTGAGTGAGTTGCTGGAGGCCGTCAGCGCGATTGTTGTACTTGCCTGTGCCACCGATACCGTGATGGCCGGCGCAGAAGTCGAGGCGGTCGTAGTAGCTGTGGCTCCGTAACTGGCGGTAAGCGAGTAGGTGCCGGCAGATGGAGTCAGCGAAATTGTCGCTACGCCGCTGCTGTTCAGCACACCTGTGCCCAGCAGTGAGGTTCCGTTATAGAAGCTGACATTGCCGGTGGGCGTGTTGCCATTGCCCTCGGTCACCGTTGCCGTCAGGGTGAGTGTTTGTCCCGGAGGCAGGGTCAACGGCGAGGCTGAAAGCACTGTTGCTGTCGGAGTGTAGGCAACCGTTACCGCTGCGGCAGAGGAGGTCGAGGTCGCGTCCATTGTTGACCCGCCGTAGCTCGCCGTATAGGAGTAGCTGCCGAGAGCCGTTGTCAACGAGTAGGTCGCCACGCCGTTATTCAGTGCGCCCGTGCCCAGTGCAGTTGTCCCGTTGTAGAAGGTGACGGTTCCGCTCGGCGTGCTGCCGGTTGATGCTGCAACGGTTGCCGACAGCGTGAGCGTCTGCCCCGGTGCCAGATTGCTGGCAGAGGGCGTCAGTGTCGTTGTCGTCGGAATCAGTGTGACCGTCACTGCAACTGGTGAAGAGGTCGAGGTTGCATCGGTGGTCGAACCGCCATAGCTCGCCGTGATTGAGTAAGTGCCAACCGCGAGCGTAGTAGTCAGCGATGCCGCGCCACTTGAATTAAGCGTTGCTGCGCCTAGCGCCGTACTCCCGTTGTAGAAGGTGACAGAGCCGGTCGGAGTGCCGCCGCTGCTGGCCGTAACTATGGATGTCAGCGTAATTGTCTGGTTTGGTGTCTGCGTGCTGGCGGAGGAGGTCAGCGACGTTGTTGTCGGGATGTAAGAGACCGTTACCGTTGTGGAGGAAGTGGTCGAAGCAGCATTGCTGACAGAGCCGGTATAGGCTGCCGTGATGTTATAGACGCCGGCCGCTGGAGACATCGTGTAAGTCGCATTGCCGTTACTGTCCAGCGAAGAGATTCCCAGCGAAGAGGTTCCGTTGTAGAAGGTGACGTTGCCGGTCGGCGTAGCGCCGCTGGCGGCTGTAACTGTCGCTGTCAGGGTCAGTGTCTGGTAAGGCGTCAGCGATATGGCCGAGGTGCTCAATGTGGTTGTTGTATTGATGAGCGCAACCGTCACCGCGATTGCCGGGGAAGAACCGGAGACATCATCGCTGCTGGAGCCGGTATAGGCTGCCGTGATGCTATAGCTTCCGATGGGCAGCGGCACGGTCAGCGTGGTAACGCCGCTGCTGTTCAGATTCCCGGTTCCCAGAACGTTGCTTCCGTTATAGAAGGTGACGGAGCCGGTGGGAGTTGCCCCAAGCGACGCCTTCACCGTCGCCGTCAGCGTGAGCGACTGGTTCGGTGTCAGTGAAGTGGCCGAAGCGGTCAGCGTGGTCGTCGTCGGACTCAGCGCAACCGTGACCCCGATTGCCGGAGACGAAACCGAGGGGGAGTAGCTGGTTGAGCCCGCATAGGTTGCCGTAATCGAATAGATGCCGACCGTCGGAGTCAGAGTCAGCGTGGCTACTCCGCTGCTGTTCAAAGAGCTTGTGCCGAGCGTGTTGGTCCCGCTGTAGAAGGTGACGTTGCCGGTCGGTGTTGCTCCGCTTCCTGTTGGAGCAACCGTTGCGGTCAGCGTTAAAGTCTGGCCGGGAAGCAGGGAAGTGGCCGAGGCATTCAGCGTTGTGGTTGTAGAGGCCAGCGCAACGTTCACCGCAATCGCCGGTGAAGAGGATGAGGTCTGATCACCGCTCGATCCGCCGTAGGTTGCCGTGTACGAATAGCTGCCCAGAGCAGGTGTCAGGGTCAGTGTGGCAACACCGCTGCTGTTCAGGGCTCCGCTGCCGACGGAAGTTGTGCCGTTGTAGAAGGTGACGTTTCCGGTTGGCGTAGCGCCCAGGGCCGCCGCAACGGTTGCGGTCAGGGTTATGGTCTGTCCAGGCTGAATTGCGGTTGCCGAACTGGTTAGCGTCGTTGTCGTGGTTGCCAGCGCAGAGGTCAGCGCAATGGCGGGCGAGGAAGCGGATGTGCCATCTGTCGTTGATCCGCCATAGCTAGCTGTGATGCTGTATGTACCGACGGCAGGCGTAATCGCCAGTGTCGCCACGCCGCTGCCATTCAGTGTCCCGGTGCCGAGGGAAGTTGCGCCGCTGTAGAAGGTGACTGTACCGGTTGGTGTGCTGCCGCTGGCAGCCTTCACTGTCGCAGTCAGCGTAACGCTCTGGGCCGGAGTCACCGATGTTGCCGAACTGGTCAGTGTTGTTGTCGTTGCAATCAGCGCATCCGAAACCGCTATTGCCGGCGATGAGACCGAGCCTGCATCATCAGCAGAGCCACCGTAGCTGGCTGTAATCGAATAGCTGCCGGCGGCAGGCGTAATCGTCAGCGTTGCGATGCCGCTGCTGTTCAGCGTTCCGGTGCCGAGCGAGGTGGTTCCGTTGTAGAAGGTCACAGTGCCGGACGGCGTGCTGCCGGTTGCGGGAACTACGGTTGCCGTCAGTGTCAGCGATTGCCCTGCCGACAGCGAGGTGGCAGAGGCGCCAAGCGTAGTGGTCGTTGCGTTCTGGCTCACTGTGACTGCAATGGCCGGGGAAGATGCGGAGGCTGCATCCGCCGTTGATCCGCCATAGCTGGCTGTAACGGAGTAGCTGCCGACGGCCGGCGTAATTGTCAGTGTCGCCACACCGCTGCTGTTCAGCGTTCCGGTGCCGAGCGAGGTGGTTCCGTTGTAGAAGGTCACCGTACCGGTCGGCGTGCTGCCAGTGGTAGCCGCAACGGTTGCGGTCAACGTCAGCGGGTTGCCTGCGGGCAGGGATGTGGCGGAGGAGACCAGAGTAGTGGTAGTGGGGTCGGCTGTAACCGTCAGGGTTGCAAGACCGGATTCCACTCCTCCGCAGGTCAGCGCGTAGGTGTAGGTGCCGATTGCGGTGGGGTCTACAGTGGTGTTGCCAAGGAGGTATTTCTGGCCGGTCCAGGCCGTATCGTTACTGAAGGCATTGCATATTTCGGGCGAACCGTCGGGGGTGTTGTCCGAATTCCAGGTGAGAGTGGCCGACCCTCCGGAGCTGATGCTGGTGGGCGAAAGGGTAAGCACAATCGGTGCAGCGGCAGCGGGGGATTCCGTAATTTTATAAACCTGATAGTAGGGGAACGAGAGGCTGTTGTCGTAGTCGCCGGTTACTCCGTAAAAACTGCCATCGCTGCCGCGCAGAATGCTGGAGGGGTCGCTGCCATCGCTGCAATTCAATTTCGAGCAGAAGTTATAGAGGATGGTTGCAGTCGAGCTGGTCTGATCCAGACTTATCAGTGTTCCATTGCCATTGGTTCCGCCAATGGCGGTGGTCACATAGATGGGGGTTGGCACCCCCGTCCCGCTGACTGGGCCAAACACAAAGTCCGTGGGGCCTTGTCCGCTTGAGCAACTGCCTGTTCCGCAATAGCTGAAGCTGTAGAGGGTTGCAAATGTGCTTGAGCTGGTGTCGTAGGTAAAGAGGGTTCCGCCGGTATTCGGATAGACACCGCCACTGGAGGTTGCTCCATACAAAACGGTGCCAATCAGAGCCATGCGGGATATTGGCAATTCTCCATCTGCACAGGAGGAAACCTGGCAGAAGGTGTGCAGAACGTTCAGGGTTCCACTGGAATAGCTGAAGAGGGTTCCTGAACCATGATCGGTGTTTGTTCCGCCGTTGGTGGCAACCCCATAAAAGGTGCCATTGGCAAATTCAATCAATGTAGAGGGTTGTGCGCCCTCGGCAGAGGCAAATGTGTGCAACAGGGCATAGGTGTTGCTGGTCAGGTTGTACTCGCCTAGTACGCCATTTCCCAGCGTCCCACCGGTGGAGGTGGTGATGTACAGGTTGCCATCCCATCCCTGCAGGATGCTGTTGGGCTGTTCGCCATCCGCGCAGCCAGACACAGGGCAGAAGTTGTAGAGTGTGGTGAGAGTACTGGTCTTGGTGTTGTATTCGAAGATGGTGCCGGGGCAGCCCTGTGCAGTATCTGTGCAATTGGCGGTATTGGTGCCGCCAGCGCTGGTTACGCCATAGAAATTGCCATCTGTACCCTCGATCATCGCCGAGGGGCGCGTGCCTGTTGTGCTCGTAAAGGAGTAGACCACTGACTTTGAGCCATCAGTTCCAATGCGCACGATTCCGCCCAGATAATTTGTACCGCCCAGGGTGTCGAGCACATAGATACCGCCGTCGCTGGCCTGAATCGCTTTGGTCTGCGAATCGCTGGCGAGGGAGTAGATTACGCTTTCGGTAGCAGTTTGTGCTGTTGCAATGGAGCCGGCAAACAGCAGAATCGTGAAGGCAGAAATTCGGGCACAAATATTCACGTTGTTCTCCCGGCTTTTCAAGAGGATGGGTGGCTTGAAAAGCCATAGGTACTCATCTGAACGGTACTACACGGAAGTAATGTTTTATATACCCATGTTGTCGTAACCTGTTGTCAATGCAGATGCTAGGGGGGGGACTCCTCCGTGATATCCGTGCAGGCATTCAGGAAACGAGCAGGGTTGTCCGGTGGAGTTTTCGGTCCGGTTGATTGCGGACAAACGAGTTGGCAGAGGTTTCCGCGCAATGTTACTCTAGGAACAACCGCAGCAGGGTAGATACTACCCAGCCCTGTGGGCGCATAACTCAGCGGTAGAGTGCCACCTTCACACGGTGGAAGTCGTAGGTTCGAATCCTGCTGTGCCCACCATAAAACCAACAACTTACAGGTATTTTTTCAGGTGCTGCGCCTCAGGCGTGAGAGAGAACACAGAGAAATAACAAGAAAAGAAGCTACATTGTGTGTTGCGCCCTCTGGTGCATGGCGCGATTGCAATCAAAGGGAGACAGCCATCATGAAAGAGACCCGGACGAAGGTTGTTGCGTTCAACGGTAGTGCCAGAAAAGGCGGAAATACCGCGATCCTTCTTCATTATGTTCTTGCAGAACTGGAAAAAGAAGGGATTGAAACCGAACTCATCGAACTCGGCGGAGCCAAAATCCACGGTTGCCTGGCATGCCGCAAGTGTTCGACCAAAAAGGATCGTAGATGCTCGCAAACCGACGACGAAGGAAACGTCTTTATCGAAAAAATGGAGCAGGCTGACGGAATCCTTCTCGGATCGCCTACGTATGTTGCCGACATCTCCCCCGAGATCAAGGCGCTGATGGATCGAGCCTGCCTGGTCTCGAAGTCAAACGGCGGCATCTTCCGTCGCAAGGTTGGAGCAGCCGTAGTGGCAGTGCGCAGAGCGGGAGCAATCCACGCATTCGATACCTTGAACCACTTCTTCCTGATCAGCGAAATGATTGTGCCCGGCTCGTCGTATTGGAACATTGGAATTGGCCGCGAGATAGGCGATGTCGAGAAGGATGAAGAAGGAATTCAGACGATGAAAACGCTGGGTCAGAACATGGCGTGGCTCCTGAAGAAAATCAAGAGCTAGTCGGGCTGAGGCTGCGAGCGCGCATCCTTTCCGCCGGGGTGCCCGGTTTTGTAATCGAACCAGTCACAAACACACGCCCCAGCGGATGCTTGAGGGTACTTGCGGTTTCAGTAAGATGTTTAAAAAACGATAGTTAGAAGATTTCCGCAGTGGGAGTTGCAGGTTCGAATCCTGGTGTATCGTCATAAAAGCCTGCATTTTGCTACGGATTCGTATGTCCTTTTGTCACTGATTCTGCTAGCTTTTGGTTACGATGAGACGCTCATCTTCCGAGTCCGATCCCGCTCCAAAGCAATCCGCAGCGGCCCAGAAGCCGCTCTTTGGACAAGTGGAGAGTTCTGGCGCTGATTTTAGTTGCACTATACGGTACGATGAGGTCTCTCCAGAAAAAAACACGCAACCTGAGGATTCAGTTGGGGTTCAGGAAGATATGGCGACCTACGTCCTTAACCCGCCGTTTGAAGGAGCAGCGCAGCAGTTGGCAGCCGTCGAGGTCTCCGGCGATGCCCAGCTCATGCTCCGGGTGCGGGATGGCGACATGGATTGCTATGAGCAACTGGTGCAGAAGTACAATAGGCCCATCATTCATTTCATGTTTCGGATGGTCCATAACCAGGCCATAGCTGAGGAGCTTGCTCAGGAGGTTTTTCTCCGCGTGTACCGCTCGCGAGAGACCTATCGGGCCGAAGCCAAGTTTTCCACCTGGCTCTACAGGATTGCGACGAATCTCGGTGTGAATCATGCCCGCGACACTCGTCATGAACGTACGGCTCATACGGTTTATCTCGATGAGCCGGATAGCGAGACCGGTACTTCACCGGATCTGGCCGATAAAAACCCCACCGTGGAGCAGAATCTGCTCCGCGATGAGCGCATGAAGGCCATTCGGCAACACGTTTTGGCTCTGCCGGAGAGGCAGAGAACTGCTGTACTGATGCACAAGTATCAGGGGATGGACTACAGGGAGATTGGCGAAGTGCTCAAACTGAGCGAATCAGCTACCAAGTCGCTTCTCTTCCGGGCCTACCAGACCCTGCGCGAAAGGCTGAAGGATTTTGTATAAAGAAGGAAGGACCACCATGAACTGCACGAAGGCAAAAAACACGTTACCGGATCTGCTGCTGAACCCGGAACAGTTGAGCCCGCAGGTGCGTGCACACATCAAGGAGTGCGCGGGCTGTCGTCAGGAACTCAGCGAACTCGAGGCCACCATGGCGCTGATGGATGCATGGCAGGCTCCGGAGCCGAATCCTTACTGGCATACGCGGATGCAGGCTCGTCTGCGTGAAGAGCAGGAGGCCGCTCCGGCAGGATTCTTTGAGCGTCTGCGGGCGCGGCTGGTTTATGGCACCAACTTCAAGCTTCGCCCGGTGGCGGTAACGGCGCTGTCGGTCATTCTGATAGTTGGCGGTGGCGTTGCGTATGTAGTTGTTCCCAACGCGCCTCCGCAGCCTTCTGCGGCGATCCACAGTTTGCAGACGCTCGATCACAACGCCCAGCTCTTCGATCAACTTGAAGAGATGGGTCAGGACGAAGGCGATTAACTCCTGTTTGCTCAAAAGGTGAGAGCGGCAGAAAGGCAAGAGGCAGTATGAACAGCGAGAGGCATAATTCGGCAGGCAATCGAGTGCGGTTTGCGCTTGCTGCTGTTTATTGCCTTCTTGTTGCTCTGCCTGTTGTTCATGCACAGCAACGTCCCTATCCGGAGCAACAGGCCCGCAATATCGAACGGGCGCAGCAAAACCAACAGCGTGCGGCCAACCCATACGGCAGGCAGGGCGGGCAGGTCCGGCAGGTCAATCCAAATAACAGGCAGCAGCCCAGGCCGCTCTCGGACTGGTTCATGCGTCACCAGAACCTGAGTTCGGCAGATCAGCAAAAGGCCTTGCAAAAAGAGCCGGGATTCAGTCAGTTACCGCAGGAGACACAGTCGCGGCTGCTGGACCGCCTGAACAAACTCAGCGGGATGCCAGTCGAGCAGCGCCAGCGCTTCCTGCTTCGCGCCGAGGCCATGGAGAATCTACCGCCTCAGGAGAAGCAGCGGGTGGTCGAGTCGGGAGCCCAGTTGAAGCAGATGCCCGCCGACCGTCAGGCGTTGGTTCGCAAGGCCTTTCAGGATTTGCGTTCCATTCCGCCGGATCAGCGGGATGCAGTTCTGAACTCGCAGCGTTTTGCCGGCGTTTTCAATCCGCACGAGCGTGTAGTTCTCTCCAACCTGCTTCGCATTGAGCCCTATACTCCGCCACGCGGTGCAGCAGGGGCAGACGAGGGAACACTCCCGGCTGGACGCTAAGGAAGCTCTGAACAAGTTCCACCTTTGCCGTGTTTTGAAAGGGCGTGGCTTCAGCCGCGCCGTTAGAGGGGCAAATAGATTTCTGGGCTTTAGCCCCTGAGGGAATGTATATTCAACGACTTGCATTCCCTCGGCGGCTAAAGCCGTATCCGTTGAATATGTTTTTACGGCGGGGCTGGAAGCCCCGCCCTTTCAAAACACCGCGCTTGAAGACTTGTTCAGAGTTTCCCTAAAGCATTTTCGGAATGAGTGTAGACCGAAGGCGCGATGCTAAGTGGCTTTTTCCTCAAGAAAAAGCCACCCTACAACCTTTCCAAAAGTTTATAGAAATTCCGAAAATACCTTAATTTTTCTTTTCGCTGGTTCTCCAGCATCTCTCTGATGGCCCCGATTGCTCCTCTGGTTCGGGGCCATTTTTCTTTGGAAGCGACTTGACAGGTGCCTGGTTGAAGCTTTGCAGTTGCCGGCAGAGTGCTGCTGCTACGCTCTCCCAGTCCCCCGGCGCAGGTTGCCGGAAGAGTTGTGCTGTTGGATACCATGGGCTATCGCTTCTGTCCGCCAGCCAGCGCCAATCGGCCTGATGTGGCAGCAGAACCCAGACCGGAAGTTCCATGGCCCCGGCCAGATGCGCAATGGCTGTGTCTACGCTGATGACCAGATCGAGGGTCGCCATCCGGGCAGCGGTTGCAGCAAAGTCCTTGCTTGTGGAGGCTGCGTCGCGGATGGGGAAGCGTTCCTTCAGTGCGTCCATCTGTCGCGCCGCCTCGCCGTTTTGCAGCGAGAAAAAATCAACTTGCGGGAGTCCGGCGAGCGGCATCAATGCCTCCAGAGGGATGGAGCGTCTTTTGTCCCGTTTGAAGTTGGGATTTCCTGCCCAGGCCAGACCCACGCGGAGCCGTCCCTGCCGGCGCGGATAGGCTCTCCAGGCTGCGGTCACCTCTGCTGAATCAGCCTGAAGGTAGGCCCTTTGGCCGGGAATGCTTTCCAGCATAGTTTTGAAGGCCAGTGGCAGGCTCATCAGCGGGCAGTGGTAATCAAACTTCGGCAGTTGCTCGCCGCGGGAGAGTATGCAGGCAGCCAGAGGGCCGGTTTGCGGGCTTTGTTCGATCAGCCGCTTGAGAGAGGGCTGAACTTCGAGCAAAATTCCGGCCCCGCTCCCGGCAAAGAGAGAAAGATAGCGGACAAACTGGATCGTGTCTCCCATGCCCTGCTCGGCGTGGAGAAGAATTGTTTTGCCTTTGAGCGGCTGGTCAGGCTGGCCGGTCCATTGGGGCTGGGGGAAGTTTCTTTGCCACAGGTGCAGTTCGCGAAAGCCCCATCGAAATTCGTGTCGCCGCCATCCCTCCAGATAATTGCCCTCTCTCAGGCAACTCAGGGCGAGGTTGTAGTTTGCACCCGCGCTTGTCGGATCAAGCTCTATAGCCCATCTGGCGTGATGTTTTGACTCTTCCGGCTTGCCTTGCTCCAGCAGTGCATTGGCCAGATTGGCGTGCGCAATCGCGAGGTCCGGATGCTTACGCAGGACACTGCGATAGCACTCTTCCGCCTCTGCTGTCCGGCATTGTTGCAGCAGGGAGTTGCCAAGGCCAATGGGGTGTTCTGACTGCTCCGGATCCAGGCACAGCAGTTTGCGGAAGCACTCTTCTGCGCTCTCATACTGGCGGCTTGCCAGAAGCGCATTGCCGAGGTTGTGTCTGGCCTTATGCATCTCCGGGTCGAGTGCGATGGCACGGCTCAGGCAGGCGACTGCTTCGGGGGTTCGTCCCAGCGCCAGCATGGCGTTGCCGAGGTTGCAATAGGCTTTGGCAAAGTGCGGTTTTGATTGGATGGCCTGCCAGTAGCTGGCTGCCGCCGGCAGGTAGCGACCCTCATCGTAGAGCAGATTGCCCAGATGCAGTTGCACCTCGGCAAAATTCGGTCTGAGCAGGAGCGCGGTGCGGTAGGCTGCCTTTGCCTCGCGCAGTCGCCCCAGCAGATGGGCCGCTACGCCAAAGGAAAAATAGAGGATCGGATCTTTAGGCGCAGTGCGTATTCCAAGTGCGAAGGCCTGAAGTGCCTCTGAAAATCTTCCCTTGCGGCAAAGCAGGTTGCCTGCTGTCAGGTAAGACGCTGCCGGGGCCGTAGGGAAGGGTTGTTTGAGCAGTTGCATAGCTCTAAGAGAGCAGGCAGAATCCGTGCCGAAATGTAGAAAAAGGGATTAGAGAGGTCACAGAATGTTTGAATGTTAAGGTTCTCTTGCAAAGGAAAATAGCGCATGGAAAGGCGCTATTTTCCAATTACGGATTTGTCCGGGGGTATGTACTTCAGGAGGCTGCGACAACGGCAATTTTAGCGCTGAGTTCGCGGGAGGAATCGAAGGTTGAGCGAACAAACTTGCGTTGCGTTGTATCGTGCAGCTTCACCAGAAGGGCTGCCTGATTTTCCTGTTGAGTCATTGTGTAGGCCATTGAACAGTCGCCACAGAGCCAGAAGTGTTCTCGCCGGGGGCTCTCCGTCTTGGAGGTAGGGACGTTGAACAGGAAGACTCTTCCTTCCCGCAGGTAGTGCAGTGGTTTGCCGCACTCCGGATTTGCGCAACGACTAAGCATGATACATATACTCCTGCGGCTCTGGTTGAGAAACCGCGGTTGGTGGTTATCAGTCGTACAAAAGGCCAATGAAGCAGTAATAACACTGGTTCAAACTTGCCCCTGTCTCTTCCGTTCCACGTAAGTGTCAGGGTAGATATAGCCGGATTTTTCCTGTTCTGTGCTTTGAGATGGTAAAACCGTGAATTAAGTTTGCTTCTTTTGCGTAAATTCACCAAAAAATATTTTTGGATTTTATGCAGGCGGCAAGCAAAAATTCTCTGTTCAGGAACAGACCGGATATCTTCCCAAATTAGTGCCGAACCGTTCGGCGGTCTGTCTCTTATTGACCACGATTTCAGAAAATATACCCGTTGATTGCCGTGCAATAAGCAAGGGCCTTCATCTTGCGGGAAGCTATCTGTGCTTGCTACTGTCGCTGAATCTCTGTTGTCGAGCGGTCGTAGCGGCCTGTCAGGGCATTCCAGCGGATGGATGCAATCTCCCGGAGCATCTGGATTCCGTCCTTCAGGTAGCTCATGCGGCTGCGCTCATCGTGGCCCCAGGTTACGGGAACCTCGCGAACGGTAAATCCGCGTTTGATGGCGATAAAGAGAATCTCCGGGTCAAATCCCCAGCGCTCGATGGTCTGTAACTGGAAGACAACCTGCGCCGCCTCGCGGGTAAAGGCCTTGAAGCCGCACTGAGTGTCCACAAAGGGAAGCCCCATCACCAAGCGGGTTACGCCGTTAAAGCAGCGTCCGAAGAACTGCCGGTAGAGCGGCTGTTTGTGCGTCTGGCGGTTGCTGTCGAGCCAGCGGGAGCCGATAGCGATATCCGCCTGTTCCTCAGCCGGCCCCTGCTCAATGGCGGCAAAGAGCAGTTCGGCCTCTTCGATTGGAGCCGAGAGGTCAGCGTCGGTAAACATCACAATATCGCCCAGAGCATGGAGAAGCCCATTGCGGACGCTGTATCCCTTGCCATGGTTGCCCGGGTTGCTGAGCAGCCGGAGCTCCGGGGAGTGGGCGGCGGTTGCCAGAACCAGTTCGGCGGTGTTGTCCGTCGAGCCGTCGTCCACAATGACAAGTTCGGCATCCCAGTGGTGGCTACGGATGCAATCAAGCACTGCATCCAGGGCAGAACCAATGCGCAGGCTCTCGTTATAGGCCGGAATAATGATGCTGTACCGTGGATGAGTGCTCACTGAGAAATCTGTCTTCCTTCAAGCCGGAATGGAGTTATCATACGCGAGAAGGGTGGGAGAGAGCTAAACCGTACGGTGTGAATTGCTTGGGGGATTGTTCTTCGCAAAAAAATACACTTTTCAGAGCCTTTGACCTGATAAGCTAACCCCACTGATTCCCGGCAGCCTGAAAAGGTTGCGTCCGGGTGCATGATTCTTTTCTTTCAGTTACAACAGCGCTGGAATCTGAGAGAATTTGAGTTGAACGAAATTGGAACCGGAAAGAATCTTGAGTCAAGGAGTGATGCCCCGTAATGACGAAGGCTGACTTGGTTGAGAAGGTAACGGCACTGGGCGACCTCACCCGTCGTGACAGCGAAGTGATTGTGGAGACAATCTTTGAGTCGGTCATTCAGGCTTTGCACACCGGCGACAAGATTGAGATCCGTGGCTTTGGCAGCTTCCGCATCCGTCAGCGCAAGCCGAGGATCGGGCGTAACCCCAAGACCGGCGAGCGAGTAGACGTGCCCGCCAAAAAGGTTCCCTACTTCAAACCATCGAAGGAGTTGCGCGACCTGGTCAACCCCGGGGAAAAGGGCGAGTAGCAGGTTTTTGAATGCAAAAGGGATTCAGCCCTCGCTGAATCCCTTTTATTTTGTGCGGGAGTTGAATAGAATTGCCTCGATTTCCCTTGCAAAAAAAATCGTACAATCAACTCAACAGCATTGGAGCTAAAGTGACCTACATCCCTGACCCTGCGCGTTATGAGCAGGCCGGCTTCCGCCGTTGCGGCGGTTCCGGCCTTTACCTTCCGCCGATTTCCATCGGCCTCTGGCAGAACTTTGGCGGCGTGGATGTATTTGAGACGGGCCGTGCAGTCATCCGTCGAGCCTTTGACCGTGGTGTTACCCACTTCGACCTTGCCAACAACTACGGCCCTCCTTACGGCTCCGCAGAGGAGAACTTCGGCCTTATCCTCAAGAAGGATTTTCGTGACCACCGCGACGAGCTGATCATCTCCACCAAGGCTGGCTGGGATATGTGGCCCGGCCCATACGGCATTGGGGCCTCGCGCAAGTATCTGATTGCCTCGCTTGACCAGAGCCTCAAGCGGATGGGCCTTGATTACGTTGACATCTACTACGCGCATCGCCCGTGGGACAATTGCCCGCTCGAAGAGACCATGGAGGCGCTGGCTCAGGTTTATCGGCAGGGCAAGGCGCTCTACATTGGCATCTCCTCATTCGGTCCAAAGCGCACCGCTCGCGCTGCGGAGATACTGCGCTCGCTCGGCGTTCCTTTGCTGATCCATCAGCCTTCGTATTCCATGTTCAATCGCGGCATTGAGAAGGGCCTGCTCGACACGCTCAATTCGCTTGGCGTGGGCTGTATTGCCTTCTCTGCGCTTGGCCAGGGGCTGCTTACCAACAAATACCTCAATGGAATTCCTGAAAATACCCGCGCAGCAGCAGCGGGCAGCTTTAACAAGGAGATCATTACGTCGGTGATTCTCGAACGGGTACGTGCTCTGAATGCGATTGCAGAGAAGCGCGGCCAGACGCTGGCCCAGATGGCGATTGCCTGGGTGCTGCGCGATCCGCGTGTTACCACGGCGCTGATCGGCTCCCGCAACGTGGTTCAGCTCAACGACTCCCTCGATGCGCTCAAGAACACGCAATTCAGCGCAGAGGAGTTGAAGGAGATTGACCGTTATGCCGTGGATGACTCCGAAGTGGATTTATGGCGCCCCGTCTCGACGGAATAATCTGCAAAACGCAGGAAGAGTTTTCCTAAACAGCAACGGGATTCAGCAAAAGCTGAATCCCGTTCCTGTTTGTGACTTTCCAGCAAAGCGAAGCGGAGAAGCCCTAGTTAATCTCCAGAATGTCCGCTTGTCCGGCATTGGCTTTGTCGGCTTGTTCAATCACCTTTTCCGCAATCGCGTAGAAGGGTTTTGCCTGTGCATTCTCCGGGCCTGCCAAGGCTACCGGCAGACCTCGATCTCCGCCCTCACGAATCTCCGGAACCAGTTCCACGCTGCCGAGGAAGGGTACATCGAACTGTGTTGCTGTCCGCTCTGCTCCGCCACGCGAGAAGATGTCAATCACATGTTGGCAATGCGGGCAGGTGAAGTGGCTCATGTTTTCGACGATGCCAAGCACCTCCACATTCACCTGATGAAACATCTCCAGAGCCTTGCGCGCATCCTGCAACGCAACATCGCTCGGAGTCGAAACAACAACAGCGCCGGTCAGCGGAACCGTCTGAACCAGTGTAATGACCACATCGCCCGTACCCGGAGGCAGGTCAATAATCAGGTAATCGAGCAATCCCCACTGCACCTGCTGCAGAAACTGCCGGATGATCTGATGCAGCATGGGACCGCGCATCACCAGAGGCTTGTCGCCGGGTGAGATGAGGCCGATTGAAATGGCTTTGACCCCGTGTGCGAGGTTCGGCTCAATCTGGTTATTTGCAAGGATGCGCGGCTGCTCTGTCGAGCCGAGCATCAGCGGGATGTTGGGTCCATAGATATCGGCATCAATGAGTCCGACCTTGTGACCCAGTTTGGCGAGTGCGATGGCGAGGTTGACGGCGATGGTGGTTTTTCCCACCCCGCCCTTTCCGCTGCCCACAGCGATGATGTTTGTAATGCCGGGAATGGCCTGTGGGTGCGGCATCGTTTGCGAATGACCCATGAATGAAATACTCCTGAACTTTTTTCTGAAAACTTCTGATCCGTTCTTACGATTTGCCCGGACGCACCGATCCCTGCAAAACCTGTGAGGGCTTGTCCTGCTTGCTCAGTTCCAGCTCTGCGGCGCGATGTTCGCGACGGCGCAACGCCCCATCAAAGCGACGCTGTTCTTCTTCGTTCTCCGGTAGTACCGGTGGAACCGGTACGCGGCGTCCCTGCGAATCAATTGCCACAAAAATCAAAAAAGCCGAGGCAACATGGCGATGCACTCCGGCAACGGTGTTTTCCACCCAGACCTTCACGCCTACTTCCATTGAGGTGTTGAAGGCGCGATTTACGCTCGACTTCAGAATCAGCAGGTCGCCGACATGAACCGGAGCAATAAAGTCAATGTGATCCATTGAGGCGGTCACGACATGCGTGCGCGAGTGGCGATAGGCAGCCATCGCTCCTACCAGATCAATGAAGTGCATCAGCCGGCCACCAAGCAGGTTGCCCAGTGTGTTGGTGTCATTCGGCAGGATCAGTTCGGTCATCTCGGATTGCGATTCGGAGATCGAACGTGCGGGCAGTGGTTGAAAGCTGAAACTCATGGGACTCGCTTTCTGTTGAATACATCAAAAACAATCAACGTTCTGATTCGTAAGCCGGAACCGGCGCGGGAGATACAATCAAGAAGCCATCACGCGTGCCTGTTAACAGTTTCAGGCAAGGGGATGGGTTTGGGCAAATACACCATTTCATCAGGCGGGATTGATAAGCGTTATGGACCGTGTTGCAGGCTTTCAGGAGATTCTGGCTATGGATCCGTCCAACGCCTTTGCCCGTTACGGACTGGCGATGGAGTTTGCCGGTCGCGGCGACCACGAGGCATCTCTGGCCGAGTTTGCACGTCTGCTGGAGGCCAATCCCGACTACACACCCGGATACTTCATGTACGCGCAAACATTGGCCTCGCTTGGTCGCACCGACGCAGCCAAAGAGCAGTTGCGCGCCGGGCTTGCCTCTGCCGCGCGTACAGGAAACGCTCACGCACACAGCGAGATGAGCGATCTGCTGGCCCAACTTGGAGGATGATTTTGCTTTTGCTCTGCTGCCGGGTGTATAAGGGCAACTCGATTTCCTCTTCGAGACAACACCGGCAGGCCGCTTCGGATGTTGAGAGGCAAAGGTTCCTGAGAGCTTCCCATGAAGATTCCACTTTTTCCCCTCGATCTCGTACTCTTCCCCGGCGCACCGTTGCCGCTGCACATATTTGAGCCGCGTTACCGCGAGATGATCGGCGAACTGGAGAGTGCAGGCAGAAACCGCCGCCTCAATCCGGAGCCGGTCTTCGGCATTGTGCGCATGCAGCAGGGTGGCCTTGCAATCACGGGATGCACGGCGCGCATTACGCAGGTGCTGGAGCGCTTTGAAGATGGCCGCATGAATATTCTCTGCGAGGGCGGACGGCGGTTTGAAATTGAGACGCTGGACGCCGGATCCAAAAGCTACCTGCAGGCCGAGGTGGATTGGCTGGAGGATTCCGGTCCTGCGGCAACGCGTGTTGAGCGCAGTCTGTGTGCCGCATCTCATTTTGAAGCGATGGAACTCTCCGGCCTCGGCACCGGCCCTGTTGCGATGAATCTGGATAAGGACATCAGCTTTGTGCTGGCGACTGCGCTGCCTGCCGACCCGGCCTTTAAGCAGCAGTTGCTGGCATCGGTCTCAGAGGCAGAGCGGGTTGAGCTTCTCATGCGCTATTACGATATGCTGTTGCCGGAACTGAGGCGACACGCCCCCATGCTTCGCGGTCCTGAAACGGGACGCGTGAATTAAACAGGGAGGGTCAGGTTTCTCTTTTCCACCCATTTGAGAGCATCAGCTCCGGACATGGGTTGCGCAATAAAGTAACCCTGCGCAAGATCGCACCCCAGATGATTCAGGTAGTTGAAGGTATCAAGGTCTTCGACGCCCTCTGCCGTGACCACGAGGCCAAGGCTGTGTCCAAGATCAATAATGGAATGGATTACCGTTCGCGATTCCTCAGACTGTTGTCCCTGCTGCACAAAGGATTTATCAACTTTTATCTCGGAGAAGGGCAATCGCACCAGTTGCACCATAGAGGAATAGCCCGTGCCAAAATCGTCAATCGAGAGTTGAAATCCCTTTACCCGGAACCTTGTCATCAAATCGAGAGAGCTGATTGGATCAACCATCGCGCTGGTCTCTGTCAGCTCAAGCACGATTCGTTCCGGGGCAATCTGATACTTGCGGCACAGGTCCGAGAGACTGTCCACCAGACGAATATCCGCAAGGCTCTTTGCGGATATGTTCAGCGAGAGCTTCAGATTGGAGGCCGGAAAAGCGCTGGAGAACCACGCCAGGCTTTGGTCGAAGACCTGCTTCGTCAAGTTGTCAATCAGCCCGGCTTCTTCGGCAATCGAAATAAAGTCAGCAGGCATAATGATCCCTCGTTCGGGATGGTTCCATCGGACCAGCGCTTCAAATCCTGCCGCTGCTCCGCTCCTGCATCCGATCTTTGGCTGATACACAATTTCAAATTCCTGGCGCTCCAGTGCGCCCTCAAGTGCAGCGGGCGAAATTTCAAGACCTGTGTCCTGTTCCGGCTCCTCTTCGAACGCTGCCTCTTCTTTGCTTTCGTCTTCTTCGCCGACGAGCAGGCGCAAAGCCTCTTTGGAGATTGGCTTGGAAAGAACTCCCAGAATGTTCAATCCGTGTTGCAAAGCCGAACGCTCGGCCGCATCCAGCACTCTGGTTCCCATGCCGCTCGAGATGATGATCTTAGCGCGGGATTTGCGGTCTGCCAGAAGCCGCATCACCTCAACGCCATCGAGATTCGGCATTACCAGATCAATGGTGATAACGTCCGGGCGTGTCTGATCCAACCGCAGGAAGAACTCTTCGGCGCTTGTGACAAATTCCGCTTCAAATCCGAGGCTTTCCGCTATCCATTGGATGGTCTGGCCAACCGCCGTGTCATCATCCAGAATCAGGATTCGTCTTTTCTGCATGGCACCGGGTTCTCCTTCCCGCTGATAAGTTAGCTTGTTGCCAGCACGCGACGAATTGTTCTTGCCAGTTCCAGTCGGGTGTAGGGTTTATTCAGCAACCGAACATTCTTACCCGGCAGCTTTTGATTATGAATCGCATTTTCGGCATAGCCCGAGCAATACAATACCTTCAGCTTCGGATGCAGTTTGCAGGCCTCAAGCGACAATTCATAGCCATTCATCCCCCCGGGCATAACCATGTCCGTAAACAGAAGATCAATATCCGTGCGTTCTTTGAGGATATCCAGCGCATCGTTCCCGTTGGCTGCCTCCAAAACCTGATAGCCGAAGTAAAGCAACTGGGACTTTGCAAACTTGCGGACCAGAGGATTGTCTTCAACCAGCAGAACCACCTCCGACCCATTGATATCTTCATCTTGTGTTTGAGTCGGGCCGGCTGGTTCGCTCTTCTGGTTGGCCCTCGGCAGATAGATTTTCACGGATGTGCCATGCCCGGGCTCTGAATAAATCTTCACATGACCCTGAGACTGCTTCACAAAACCATAGACCATGCTCAAACCGAGTCCTGTTCCTTTTCCAACATCTTTGGTCGTGAAAAATGGATCAAAAACGCGTTCCATATTTTCCTCGCTGATGCCGCAGCCGCTATCCGAAACGGCAATCAGGATGTAGTCTCCCGGTGTCACATCGGGGTTTTGGACGGCATAGTCAGCGTCCAGCACGGCGTCGGCTGTTTCGATGGTCAGGCTTCCGCCTTCCGGCATGGCATCGCGCGCATTCACGCAAAGGTTCAGCAGCGCGCTCTCAAGCTGCGTTGGGTCTACGATGGCATCGCAATACAAGCAGCCATGAATTATCTGCAGATCAATATCCGCGCTCAGCGTGCGGCGCAGAAAGCTTTCCATGCCGGAAAGTAAGTCGTTGATGTTGACCGGCCTCGGTTGCAGGGTCTGGCGGCGGGCAAAGGCAAGCATGCGATGTGTCAGTTCTGCGCCGCGCCGTGCCACATCGGAGATTACCTCCGCCATCTTGCTCAGTCGCGGACTCTCTCTTACTTCATCCGCAAGAATTTCACTGCAACCCAGAATCACAGTCAGCAGGTTGTTGAAGTCATGTGCAATTCCTCCGGTCAGTTGGCCGATTGCCTCCATCTTCTGTGCCTGGCGGAATTGTTCTTCCAGTTGCCGACGTTCTGTGATGTCGCGGAAGTTCCATATTCTTCCATAGTGATGTCCGGCCTTATCATGCACCGGAGAAGAGTACCGATCCAGAATCGTGCCATCAAGTAGCTCAATCTCATCGCGAAGAACCTCTTGGGGATGAGCGTTTATATAGTTGATCTTCTCGATAAAATGTTCCGGGTTCTTGACCTGTGTTGCAGCGAACTCCCGTTGTTGCCTGTCATCCGGATTCTCGACGATTTTCCGGGGTATCTTCATCAGCGCATTCATCCGCTGGTTTTGCAGAAGTTTTTTCCCCTCACTGCTCACCACCAGAATGCCGTCCAGCGCGGAGTCAACCTGCGCCTCAAGAAATGCAGTTTTCCAGCGTAGTTCCTCTTCTTTTTTCCGGCGATCCAGTTCGTTTCGATTTACTTCCAGAGCAAAGGAAATATCCATTGCCATTTCGTCCAGCAGGTGGAGTTCGTCCACATCAAAGAAGGCAAGCTCGCTTGCATAGAGGCATAAAACGCCGACGACCTTACCCTCGATCTTCAGGGGGAATCCCCCCGACGACCTGTAACCGCGTTGCAAAGCCTCATCGCGCCACGGCAGGTAGAACGGGTCATTTTCGATATCGTTGCAGATTGCGTGTTGCCCGGAGTTGACACATCGCATCACTGGTCCATTGGCAAAGTCCGGGTTCTGCAAATCTATTGATACCCGATCAAGATAACCATCCACTGCACCGCTGGATGCGCATGAATCCACTAAGTGTGTTTCGGGATTGATCATCCCGATCCATGCCATGCGGAATTTTCCCTTCTCCACGGCAATGCGGCATACAGTCTCCATCATTGCCCGCGAATCTTTTTCACGCACGATGGTCTGGTTGGTATCGCTTAATACGCTATAGACGCGCATCAGCCTGCGAATATGTTCTTCTGCGCGTTTTCTTTCACTGATGTCGTTAAAGATAATAGCAACCTGACGCAACTCCGGCGCGCCCACGCGATAAGCTCGAACCTCGAAGAAACGATTCAAGGATCTGCTTTCTTTCATATGTGCTGACCTTCCGGTGAGTGCGACCTTACCGTAAAACTCAGCCCAGATATCCTCGTGGGATGGAGCAATCTCCTCTATTCGTTTTCCAACCGCGTCATGCAGCCCGGTCTGCTTTTCAAATGCTCGATTGACTTCCAGAAAGCGATAGTCCACAGGCTTTCCTTCAGCGTCAAAGAGCATCTGAATGATGCAAAACCCTTCTTCCATCGAGTTGAACAAGTTGCGATAGCGAAGTTCACTATCTCGAAGCTTCTCTTCCGCTTTTTTGCTCTCGGTGATATCGCGGCCCACCACCACGGTTCCGATAATCGAGCCTTTGCTATCTCGCAGCGGGTTGTAGTTATAGCTGCCAATCCAGTGTTCCCCTGTATCTTTGCTGCGCAAAGCGAACTCGATATTTGTGCCTGTCTCGCCTCGCAATGCTCTTGGGACCGGCCACATATCCGGCGGCAATACTTCGCCATCAGGGGTAAATAGTTCCAGAAATTCAGGGTAGTCAGAATACTTTCTGGGGCATTCCGACTTGTTCTTGAACCTGTGGAATGCGGCGAAGGCATCGTTGATGTGGATGAATTCACCCTCTGCATCCGAGATAAATACAGCGTCCTTCATGCTGGACAATGCCACATCCAGCTTTTGGTTGCTCAACCACAGCGTCTGTTCTGCTTTATAGGCGGCAATGGCCAGTTGGCTTCGGCGATAGTGCTCGGCCAGCAGACTGATAAGAGCGCCCATAAGAGCAAAATAGCTCAGTGTAACAAAATCCGAGGTCGTGGCGATAGCAAATGTCCCGACTGGAGGCAAAATCAGATAATCGGTTCCCAGCACGACGAGAACAGTAGCCAGAACTCCGGGCCAAAAGCCCCCAAGAATAGCAGCCAGTATGACTGGCGGATAGAAAGTGATGTAGGTCGGTACTCCCGGACCGAGAGTTTGTACCATGATGTGGCGGAGGAAAAAAGACGCTGCAACAACAGCTACTGACAGTGAGTAGCGAGCGTAGGGCTTGTCGAATACGCCTTGGGGGATACCTGTCATTTGGGCCCATTGGATCGGGGATATGGAAGTCAGCTTTCGCTGCTGGCACCCTACTCTATCACGAATTCATTGGGTTGTGACGGTGGTCACTGCGATTGTCGAGCACAGAAACCATAGGACAGGATCAAGCATTTACTCCGGGTTTTTCAGCAGCCAGTAATGAAATCCATCCACGATGGCCATCAGTGCCGCCTGATTCAAATCTCCGCTCACTCCTGCCGTTGTCCAGGGAGCGTGGCCATCGGCGTTAAAGCTGACCGTTACGCGAACTCGTGCTGCCGTGTCGTTTGCAGTCACATCCAGCGCCGTCACGCTGAAGGTTCCCAGCCGCATTGCTGCCAGTGCCGGATACCATTTCTCCAACTCCAGGCGCATGGCTTTTGTCAGTGCATCCACCGGCCCGGCGCCCACTGCTCTTGCTGTCTTCACGGTCGAGTCGCCAATGCACAAGGACATCGCAGCCTGAACAAATCTGCTTCCATCCTCGTCCGACTCGTCAATCACCCTCCAGCCTTTGATACAGAAGCGGTCCCGCAGCGTTTTGAGCACCTTCATGCACGCCAATCGGAAGCTGAGTTCGCTGGCTGTAAATCCGCCGCCCTCGATCATTCCCTGATTCGCATCTATCAGGCTTTGAGCCTGTTCCGCGCTCAACGGAACACCCAGCGATTCAGAGAGCAGAATAATATTCGCTCTTCCCGATTGACCGTTCACTCCAATGACAGGATTGGCTCCGACCCTTGCCGGATCGCACCATAGGTATGCGCCGGGGTCTTTGCGCTCGCTGCTGCCATGCATTCCGGCCCATGTGCCAAAGGCTCCGGAGCCGACGATCGGTGCGCCATGCGGCACCTCCAGCCCGAAGGCCGCATAGGTCGCTTGTGCAAGGCCGGTCAGTCCGGCAAGCGACGCAGGCGCAACAAACTCCGCTTCGCCGCGCAGTTGCATGCTGCCGATGACCGTGGTCAGATTCACATTTCCGCAGCGCTCGCCGGTTCCCAGCAGAGTGCCTTGAATCTGTGTAGCGCCAGCAAGAACAGCAGCGCGGGAATTGGCAACTCCAAGGCCGCGGTCCGTATGTCCATGAAATCCAAACTTCGCATCGGGATAGCTTTTTGTCAGGTTGCGGAAGAGTTCAGCAACCTCCTCCGGGCCGGCGCCGCCCGTCGTATCGCAAAGAATCAGTCGGCTCACCTTCTGGCCAACGCACTGCGCCGTCAACTGCTGGAAGTAATCAAGGCTGCGTTTGTTGAAGTCGCTTTCAGTGAGCCGGCCGTTTTGCACGCGTCCGCAGACTGCATCCATCGCGTGTTCAAAGTCCACAAAGACCTCGAGGCCGTTGTCCTGCAGGCACTCGATGGTCTCGCGAGCCATCAGCAGATTTTCTTCCGGCGTTGTTTCCAGTGATCTGGCAACGTCGAGCAATCTGGATTTGAGAACGATCACCGCAATCGGAATGCGCATTTTGTGCGCGAGCATGAATTTTATGTCGGGCCACTCTTCGACCTTTGAGCCGCGCCCACGGGAGCGGCCAAACAGCGCCAGTTGCATTGCTCCTGTTTCTGTATCGGCAAGGGCGCCGGTCAAATCTGCTACAAACTTATTTGCGCCGGCAAAGCCGATCTCCGCGTAGTGAATGCCAAAGGCAGACATTCGCTGCAAAAGCCCGACTGCATTCGGCACGGAGATTTCGAGGTTGGGTTGTTGCAGCCCATCGCGAAGGCTGGTGTCAAAGATTTCGATTTTTCTGGTAGCCGTTTGCATCTGCTGTCCCGGTTCCTGTCTGCCAATCCCTGCGCGAGGGTTAATCTTCCGACACCCCATCATATCTTTTGGAATGTTCAGTCGAACACTACAGTCTTATTCCCGTAGCAAAGGATGCGCCCTTCGATATGCCAGCGCACCGCCCGAGACAGCACTACGCGCTCCAGATCGCGTCCATGGGCGATAAGGTCTTCGACCTGATCCCGGTGCGAGATGCGCACTACATCCTGCTCGATGATGGGTCCGTCATCCAGAACCTCGGTGACGTAGTGGCTGGTTGCGCCGATCAGTTTGACCCCGCGCGCAAAGGCCGCATGATACGGTTTGGCCCCGATAAAGGCCGGCAAAAACGAGTGATGCACATTGAGAATCTTTTTTGGCAACTCGCGCACAAACTCCGGCGAAAGAATCTGCATATAGCGTGCCAGCACCACCAGATCCACGCCATGCTCGCGCGCCAGTGCCAGTTGCTGTTGCTCGACGGTTGTTTTTGTTGCTTTGGTGATGGGCAGATGCACAAAGGGAATTTTGTAGAACTCGGTCAGGGCGCGTCCATCGGGATGGTTGCTGACAACCAGCGGAATCTCGCAGGCCAGTTCACCGGCCTTCCAGCGATAGAGCAGGTCGGCCAGGCAGTGCAGGTGCTGCGAGACGAACAGTGCCAGGCGCAGGGGTCGGCTCCGTTCTCTCAGTTGCCAGCGCATGTTGAGTTCCTCAGCCAGCAGCTGAAATGCGCGGCGGAACTCTTCGAGGTCTTGTTGTTCGGTCTCCCATTCCACGCGCATGAAGAAGAGACCTTCGGCGTGGTCCTGATGCTGGTCGGCGTGCAGAATGTTGGCGCCCTGTTCATAGAGCAGCGAGGCCACGCGAGCGACCAGACCCCTCTGGTCCGGACAGGAGATTAGCAGAACGACAGTTTGACTCATGAAAAACAGGTTACACGCACTGAGGCGGATTGCAGAAGTGCATAGAGAGTGCATGGATATTGTTTCAGTGGCCGGTTTTGAAAGGGCACGGCTTCAGCCGCGCCGCTACAGGCAGGAAAATCGCGGGCTTGAGCCCCTGAGGGAACGCTTTGTAGTGTTCCACAGACGGTTACGAAACAGCTTCTAACCAGAGGCGCGCTGAGGCATCTTAATCCATCCCGAACTGCCATGTTTCCACCCAGCCAATAACTCGCACAATCAATTGCATTCGAGAAGCCAGTTTTAAGGGATTCATCACCTTTCAAGCAGCGGTTCCTTTCGGTTGGCCAGAACGTAGACTGCGACCAGAGCGGCGATGAGTCCTGATGTCGCGGCCAAGGCGAGGGACCAGCGAGGACCGAAGTGGTTGGCAACCCATCCGGCGATGGGAGCGCCGACCGTGATTCCCCCGAGCGCAATGCCGACCCGCAGCGCCATCACCCGGCCCCGCATCGTTGGCTCCGTTGAAAGTTGCATGATGCTGTTCGTGCCATTCGTAAACGTCAGAACAGCCGCGCCGCTGAACGCGATAGCGGCAGCAAACCACCAGTATCCAGGTGCCAGAGCTGCAAGGCTACAGCCAAACCCGAATACTCCGGCCCCAAGCGCCAGAGACCCTAAGCTTGGTTTCTGACGGCCGGCAGCGAACAAGGATCCTGAAAGAGTTCCCACGGCCATCATGGACGAGAGCAAGCCGAAGCCGCGTGCATCGGAGTGGAAGACATTCACGGCCATCGTCAAGATAAAGATTGGAAAGTTGAAACCAAAGGTGCCGATCAGAAACAGCATGATCAGGATTGCTCGCAGGTCCGGTCTTCTCCACACGTAGCGAAGCCCTTCCAGAAACCCCGATGCCGTGCGATGTGCTCTGGCACTTGTGCGCAGTTCCGAGAGACGGAAAAAAGACATCGAGATCAGAACCGCAGCAAATGAGAATCCGTTCAGGAGGAAGGCCCATCCGATGCCTACACTTGCAATCAACAAGCCGGCAACGGCGGGACCAATCATCTGCGCAACATTAAACGAGGTTGAGTTCAATGCAACGGCATTGGGGAGATCGGTATCGCCTACCATCTCTGCCACGAAGGTTTGTCTCACCGGGGAATCCAGCGCAGCGGCGGAGCCGGACAGGAAGGCGAACACATACACATGCCAGAGCCGGATAACTCCTGCGATGGTGAGAGTTCCCAGCATGAGCGCAAGCACGCCCATCGTTGCCTGAGTAAGCATCAGGAGCTTGCGCTGATTGAGTCGGTCCGCAGCCAATCCCGTCCATGGCAGGAGCAGAAGTTGCGGAGCAAACTGGAGACCCATCACGATACCCAGCGCCGACGCATCGTGACGGGTCAGTTGCGTCAGCACGAGCCAGTCCTGAGCAATGCGCTGCATCCACGTACCCAAGTTGGAAATCAGAGCGCCTGCCGTCCACAAACGGAAGTTGAAGCCCCTAAGGGAACGAAAGGTGTCCGCTACAGCGTTCTTCATGGGCGCGACGATGTGTTGCCCCCATGGCACTGACCGAAGTGGCGCGCCGATAAGATGCTGATAAACAGCGCTCCCAAACCGAACACAAGAATGTGGCATGTTGTCCGCGGATGGAAAGTGCCGACGTGCGCGACGAGTAGATAGCCAACCACCGCATTGAAGAATCCCCAAACAACGTTGACTGTTGAAGAGGAGAGTCCTTTGCCTGATGGTTTGGCGAAGGGACTCTGGAAGGGACGCCCCATCGTGCCAGCGACAACATGAGGAATGGCGTTTGCCGTAAAAACGCCCCCAAAGAAGTACGACACAAGCCAAAGCCAATTCATGATGCAGCGTTCCATCCTTCCAGAAATCTTTCAAGTAGCGAGATGGTTTCCTTTGTTGCCCCTATCTCACCAGCACGAGGAAAAGCGTTCCTGATAAGGCAGGACGCAGTGGGTTCAATCCTCGACCAGCCGCATGAGCAATTCGAGCGCCGTCTGAAGCTTCTCCTGCTCGTGAACAGAAAGCTTCTGGGAGATGGTTGTGGTGAGCCAGTCTTGTCTCGCGGCCCTGCCCTTCTGAATCCGCTTCAGGCACTTGGGCGTGAGAGTCATCAGCGTTTGTCGTCCGTCCCGCGGGTCAGGCGCACCACTAATTAGTCCGGACTCCTGCAACGGCGCAACGATTGCGCTCATGGACTGTGGGCGCATGCCTTCCGCTCGTGCCAGACTTGAAACCGTGGCCGCACCATCCTTTTCGAGTCGGAGAAGGACAAAAGCCTGTGACGGCGTTAGATCGTTACTGCCCCCATGTTCGCGCACACGCAGCTTGAGCTTGCGGTATACCGCGCGGATTTCGTCAGCAAGCGCTCGAGCGAGTTCGGTTTGAGTAGAAGACTTTTGATTGCTCACCAGATAAATATCTCATATATACAGTTAAGCTGTAAAGATTAACTGTATATATGTCCAACTACCACATTAGGAGCTCAGAACAAGTCTTCGAGTGCAGTGTGTTGAAAAGGCGTGGCTACCAGCCGCGCCGTTAGAGGGCAAATAAATTCTGGGCTTTAGCCCCTGAGGGAATGTATATTCAACGACTTGCATTCCCTCGGCGGCTAAAGCCGTATCCTTTGAATACGTTTTTACGGCGGGGCTAAAAGCCCCGCCCTTTCAAAACATGGCAAAAGTGGAACTTGTTCAGAGCTTCCCTAGTGGATTTCTCAAACGTGCGACCTGCCTGAGGCGCTAATCTTTATAAGCCCTCATGTTACCGCATCAACCGCTTTTTCCTCCGGCCGCTCACACCCCGCCCAACTGCTGCCGTAGGCTCCCGGCCAGGTCCACCACTGTCCGCAGCCGTTCTGCAACCTGCGGAGTCTCCTTTGAACTCGCCAGCGCCAGTTCGGAGTGCAGCAGAAGCCCCGCAACCGTTGACCGCAAATCCTGCTCCATGGCGGCGATGGCGGTCTTGCGTGCCCGCTCCTGTTCGCGCTCACGACGGCTGGCGGCGGCACGAATCTCGCGCGCGATGCGGTTGGTTCCTGCCAGAGCAAAGTTCACCTGAATCGGCATTGCTCCTCCGGCGCTGCGCCAAAGTTGCTCGGCCCCGCTCGGATCGCACTCGGCCAGACTCTCCTCGACCACCAGCACGCTGTAATCCTTTTTGCGCAGGGCTGCAAGAGCCATTCTTCGATTGGCCGCTACCTCAACGCCGGCTCCGTTGCCGAGCAGAGCGGTCATGGCGTGCGCGCAGTTCTCCGCGCCCTCAATGCCGGTCACCAGCAACACACGGAGTCCCTCGGCCTCCCTGCAAACTGCCTCCTGCGGATTGCTTTGTTGATCCGGATTGTTGTGTGCCGTGGTCTGGAGGGTGGGTGTGTCAATCGGCATGTTCGGCATGTCTATTGTTGCTGCGCCGGAGCGAGTTTCAAGGGTGGCTGCTGCATCAAATCTGCTGCTGTGAATCTGCTTTTCTGCCTGCATGTTGCAATCTCCTTGTGTAAGCGTGCTGCTTTAAGCCAAGAGGGTCAGACCGTGCTCCAAAGATGCAGAGGAGCGCGAAGGAATGAGTTGTTCGGTGAGAAGAAAAGATGCTGCCGCTACTCGTCGAAGTCGGCTCCGCTTCCAAGCCCGTACTCCTTGAGCTTGCGGTAGAGCGTGGTCTTGCCGATGCCGAGCAGTTTTGCGGCCAGCAGTTTGTCGCCCTTCAACTGTTCGAGTGCCATAAGAATGGCCTTGCGCTCCATGTCGGCCAGCGGCGTGATGAGCGGCCCGACGGCAACCGGCTGCTCGCTCTGTCGGCTTTCGGCATTTTGCTGTGCGTGCAGTGCCTCCAGCCGCTGATTCTGTAGCTGCGTGGGCAGGTCGCCCAGATGCAGCACCGGCCCGGAAGAGAGCGCACAGGCCCGCTCAATGGAGTTCTCAAGCTCGCGCACATTGCCCGGCCACTCATACTCCATCATGGTGTGCAGGGCCTCGTCGCTGAGCGTGTAGCTGATGCCGTTCTCGCGCGTCATGCGGTCGAGGAAGTGCGCAGCCAGCAGCGGGATGTCGCCCTTGCGGTCGCGCAAAGAGGGAATGCGCAGGTTGACGACATTCAGGCGGTAGTAGAGGTCTTTGCGGAAGGTGCCCCGCTCCACCATCTGCGCTAGATCGCGATTGGTGGCGGCAACAATGCGCACATTGATGGAGACGCGTTCGGTCGCGCCCACCGGGCGAATCTCCTTCTCCTGCAAGGCGCGCAGAAGTTTTGATTGCAGGTCGAGCGGAAGCTCGCCAATCTCATCGAGAAAAACCGTCCCGCCCTCGGCGGAGGCCAGCAGGCCAGCCTTGGCGCGCGTGGCGCCGGTAAAGGCACCCTTCACATAGCCGAAGAGTTCGCTCTCAATCAGAGTGGGAACCAGCGAGCCGCAATCAACCGGCAAAAATGGTTTTGCTGCATTTGGCCCATTGGCATGGATGGAGCGAGCGACCAGTTCCTTACCGGTTCCGCTCTCGCCGAGGATCAGCACCGGGTGCGAGCTCTGCGCCACCTTGGAGAGGATTCGGTAGAGTTTGTCCATCTCCGGCGAGCGGCCCACCATGTTTCCCAGTCCCTCGGTCTGGTGCATCCGTTCACGCAGTTCGCGAGTGGCCGAGCCGATGGCCAGGTCTGCGGCGGCGCGTTCCAGCATGGAGGAGAGTTCGTCCATGGCGAAGGGCTTGGTCAGATAATCGCTGGCTCCGCAGCGCATGGCCTCGACCGCAGAGTTGACGCTTCCCATGGCCGTCATCACCAGAATGGCCATTTCGGGATAGAGCAGGCGGGTCTCTTCGACCAGTTCGAGCCCTCGGGAGGAGGGGCCGCGCAGGTCTACCAGAAGAATGTCGGCAGCACGGTTTGAGATGCGCTGCCGAGCCTCATCGAGAGTAGTGACTCCTACTGTCTGATAACCGAGGCTTTCGGCAATCTCGCAGCAGGCCGAGCGCAGAACCGGGTCTTCATCAACCACCAGCAGGTGCAGGCGCGGGGTGGTGTGAGTGGATTGCGAGAGTTCAGACATCCATGTTCCTGTCCGCATCCGCTGGGCAGGCAGCGGGCCTGCATTCCGGGTGCGTTCGGTGGAAGGGTTAGGAGTACCAAGTCCTGCATATCCATTCAGGGTGTGTATAGGCAGTTGGCTTGAGCGGTTACGATTTACCGGTTGAACGGTTGCGAGCATTGTAAGGCCTCTCCTTCAATTTTTGGAAGATTTGGTTGTTACCGGAAAAACCTGCCGGCGCGTGGTTGATGTTAGTGCGCATTAACGCATTGATCTGCGTGCATGAAGAGAATGATTCCTGCGGACAGGCGGACACAATCAACAGACCGGCAACTCGATGCGGAAGCAGGCTCCCGTGTATGCGTCTGCTTCTGTTGCTTTTTGAGTTGATCTCTCCACAAGCCGTATGGTGCCGCCTGCCGTCTCAGCCAGAGCGCGGACGATGGCAAGACCGAGTCCGCGATGCGAGCATGGCCAACTGCGCTCCTCAGAGTCCTTGAGGTCGAGCTTGGTGCTGAAGCCGATCTCGAAGATATTTCCGACCGCCTCCTTTGAGAGGCCGGGTCCGGAGTCTTCGATGTCGAGCAAAACCGTTCGCGGCGGTTGTGTCTTCTCAGCGTTGTGCGCCTCGGTCGCGAGATTGGGCTGGGGATTGGAGAAGTATCCATCGCTTGTCGTAATGCGAATTCGGCCGCCGTTGGGCATGGCCTCTGCTGCATTCCGAACCAGATTGACGAGGATGCGGGTCAGGTCCTCTCCGGCGAGTGCGACATTGTGGGCACCAGAGGCGGTATTCGCCTCAACGGTGACTGCAGGCCCGGCCAGAGCCGTCAGCAGGCTCCGGTTCTCAGCAACAGCGGATGCCAGATTGGTGGCAAACTGCCTGCTCGGGAAGGGGGCAGCCATCGGCAGAAAGGCCGTTCGGGAAGAGGGAAGCGCGGAGAGCGTCAACCCGTCAGGCCGGGCAGAGAGGGTTGAGTGTTTTACGCCGCCGCCTCCAGCAGGAGTTGCAGCCGAGATCTTTTCAATCAGCCGCCGTGTGGCCGAAGTCACCAACCGGAGTTCTCTTCCATAGTGCTGAAAGCCCTCGCTGAGAACCCCCGGCTCCTCCAGCAAATCACAGTAAAGTCCGAGCGCTGTCAGCAGGTTTCTGGCATCGTGGACAGCCTCAGCGATGGCTCGCGCCTCCGGTGTCGGCATTGGGCCGGCCATGGTTCGCATAGCGCCCTCTATGGCCTCGCGCCGACGAAGAATTGTATTTGCAGACTCTGTCAAGGTTCTCGACGCTGCCATCGTTCCGGTCAACTCCTCTTCCGGCTTCCATTCTGGAGTTCGTGCCATTAAAGCTGCGGGAAGAGTTGTGGGCAGGGGCAGCAAGGTGGCAAGCCTCATCCCGGCCTCTTGTTTCTCCCTATAGTTGTCTTGTGCGCCCGTTTGCGGGTTCTTCATTTAGCAATCCTCTTTCCTTTTTATGGAGCCAATTTGGGGCAACTCTTTCTCAAAAAATTCAAAAGGGTGCCCGGATGTCTTTTTCTAATACACGTTATGTGCCAAACCGGCACATTCCTGCTAAAAGCTTCCTTAATCAGTACTTAGTCCTCATTTCCTTTATGCGCCACGCTCCTGCTTTGGTCCTCTCGTTTCCCGTTTCAGGAAATTCAGGAGCCATCTCAACCCCCTAACCCCTTGTTTCTCAGAGACCTCAAAGCAATTCCCTCGATAGTTCGTACTTTCTTCCCCATTTCCCACTTTGGGATTTTCCACCGGTTTTCCACATGCGGCACAGGTATCAGCCCTTCTGCCACGTTAATAATCTCTAATTTTTCTTTCGCCTACGGGAAATGTCGCAATAGTCCTGCCTTCTGACTCCTGAAAAACAATCCCATGAGCAAATTCCGCTCAGCCGTTACAATCAGAGCCGTGAACAATCCTGAGAAAACCTTCTTTCGTCCGGGGGGCCGTGGCCCTCTCGATCTTCGCCCGCTGCGCATGACTCCCGGCTTTGTTGCCATGGCCGAGGGCTCGGTGCTGATTGAACTGGGCTCGACCCGCGTCCTCTGTAATGCCACAGTCGAAAACACGGTTCCCGGCTGGATGCGCAACTCCGGTCGCGGCTGGGTGACGGCGGAGTACTCCATGCTGCCCCGCGCCACCCTGACCCGCACTCCCCGCGAGAGCGAGCGCGGCAAAATCTCCGGTCGCACCCATGAGATTCAGCGGCTTATTGGCCGTTCCCTGCGTTCAGTTGTGGACCTGACGGCTCTTGGCGAGCGCAGCATTGTGCTCGATTGCGATGTGATTCAGGCCGATGGAGGAACCCGCACCGCAGCCATCACCGGAGCCTGCTGTGCTCTGGCTCTGGCCCTGAATGCTCTGGTTGCTTCGGGAACGCTGAAGAAATCCCCGCTTAAGCAACTGGTAGCCGCAACCTCGGTTGGAGTTCTGGAGGGGCAGACCCTTCTGGACCTCTGTTATGAGGAGGATTCGCGCGCAGAGGTGGATATGAATGTGGTGATGACCGCAGAGGGAGGTCTGGTCGAGGTTCAGTCCACGGCAGAGAAGGAGAATTTCTCCCGTGCGCGCCTGGACGAGATGCTCGATGCCGCAGAAAAGGGAATCAGGGAGATTCTGGTACTCCAGCGGGAACTGCTGGGAATCTAAGGAAGCTCTGAACAAGTCTTGGTGTGCATTGTTTTGAAAGGGCGCGGTTTTAACCGCGCCGCTTGCCGGGTAAATTAACTTCTGGGCTTCAGCCCCTGAGGGAATGTATTTTCAATGACTTGCATTCCCTCGGCGGCTAAAGCCGAACCCTTTGATTGTGCGTCCATGGCGGGGCTGAAAGCCCCGCCCTTTCAAAACATCGCAAGAGTGGAACTTGTTCAGAGCTTCCCTAATGGATTAGCTCTTCATGATTGAGTGAGTTGACAAGATGATGGACGGGTGTACTACGAAAATGATACGTAGCTCCATCACGATTGCATGTACCGAAGGCAGACACTATGCCTGCGGGCGCAAGGAGTGCCCGTGCAGATGTCATACCAAGAAAATGGATGATTTGAATAATCGGCTGCTGGATTACGTTCGTAAATCTAGGGCAAACAAGATTAAGGCGTTTTCTGCCGTGATTATTGGTGGAATCTCACTCGGCATTTTCGTGGGAATTATCGGCGATGCTCACAAAAGAGTCCAATTAAAAGCTGAGCAGGCAATCCCAACCTACAGGATTACTGCATGGGATTTGTTCGAACACTATTCTGCCAATGAGGTAAAAACAGATCAGGAGTTACATGGGAAAAGACTGGTTGTGACTGGAAGAATTGTATCTATAGATAAGGATTTTACGGGTTCGGTGATTGTCCAGTTTGCTACGATAAGCCAATTCAAAAACGTAACAGTCCACCTTCATAGTGGCCAGGAAAACCAAGCCGCTGTGTTGGTAAAAGGTTCGGAAATAGTAGTCAAATGCGATAGCTCAGTTCTTGTTTTAGAGAGTCCGCAGCTTCACAACTGTACCCTATTGGATGGAACAGATGCCCAATGAACAGCAGTCCGTACTGCAAATTCTCGTTAAGATGATTGTCGAGATCAGTTTCCAACGCAAAATCAGTGAAAAATCAACCTAAAATCGAACCGCATTCCGGCGCGATTGTGATAGCCGCCACGTTCAGTCCCACTCCCGGTGGGATAAAATGAACAAGTAAACCTCTGCGGCATATGCGGGAGAGGTTTTGAGGTCTCCCGCGGCAACCCTGCAAGGGAGAAGCGCACCGAAACTTATACAGATCGTGCATCGGTCCGGCAGTATCCGAACAGTGCGCGATTCTGTTACGCAAGCAACCATCGCAATTCCTGCTGCACGCATGGCTCATGTTTTTGCCCTTCCGGGAATCGAGCACACAGGCGGCTGGACCCAACCTGAGAAGGAGAATTCTCTATGCCTCTAGTCTCCATGCGGCAGTTACTCGACGAGGCCGCCAAGGGCGGATACGGCGTCGGCGCTTTCAACGTCAACGATATGGAACAGATTCAGGCCATCCTGGCTGCGGCGAAGGAAACCAATTCGCCGGTCATCGTTCAGGCCAGCCGCGGCGCGCGCGCCTTTGCCGAGGACCTCTACCTCTTCCGCCTGATTCAGGCTGCCAGCGAACTCAATCCCGATATTCCCATCGCCATGCATCAGGATCACGGCAACAGCTTTGAGACCTGCAAGAGCGCCATCGCGCTCGGCTACACCTCGGTCATGATGGACGGCTCGCTCAAGGAAGACGGCAAGACCCCGGCCTCCTTTGACGAGAATGTCGAAGTCACCAAACGCGTGGTCGAGTATGCGCACGAGCGCGGCGTTACGGTTGAGGGCGAGATTGGCGTTCTCGGCGGCGTTGAGGACGGACACGGCGCAGGCGGCACCGGACTCGAGCACATCACCGATCCCGATCAGGCGGTCGAGTTTGCCGAGCGTACCGGTGTGGATGCGTTGGCCATCGCCATTGGCACCAGCCATGGCGCCTACAAGTTCACCAAGAAGCCGGATGGCTCGGTGCTTAAGATGGATGTGCTCATCGCCATCCACAAGCGCCTGCCCAAGACGCATCTGGTGATGCACGGCAGCTCCTCTGTACCCAAGGATTTGCAGGACATCATCAATCAGTACGGCGGCAAGTTGAAGCAGACCTGGGGCGTTCCGGTTGAAGAGATTCAGCTCGGCATCAAGAACGGCGTCCGCAAGATTAACGTGGACACTGACAACCGTCTGGCCATCACCGGAGCTATCCGCAAGGTCTTCGCGGAGACCCCGGAGAAGTTCGATCCGCGCGACTACATGAAGCCGGCACGCGAGGCCATGAAGAAGGTTGTTGCCGAGCGCATGGTTCAGTTCGGCCAGGCCGGTCACGCACAGGACTACAAGCCCGTCTCGATTGTCGAGATTGCCAAGGGCTACAAGGACGGCTCGCTCGATCCTCGTCCCTCGCTGGCAGCAAAGTAAGCAGTTTGACTGCTTGACTAAGCGGACAACGCAAACAGGCCACCCAATCCGGGTGGCCTGTTCTGCGTAAGTCCATCTTTATTTCCCCGTAATCCCAATCACGCTCATCATCCGCCCCGCAAATCCATGCGACCCGCGATGCGAGAAGTAGCGCTCCTGATGGCAGCAGGTACACTCGGTCGCCATCGTAATCTGCTTCGCCTTCACACCGGCATCAAGCAGTTGCCGCCGATTGGCCTCGGCAAGATTCAGATGCAGCCATGGCCCCAAATCAGAGTGCCCCGGCGCGCGCTGTGACAAAAACAGCAGTGGATACTTCAGCCGAATCGGGTCCGAGTCATAAACCTCGCGAAAGAGTTCGCGACCATAGACAAACTGCGACTCAAACTCGCGTACAACCTCTTCGCCCACCGAGTAGCAGCACTGCCCAATCGCCGGCCCGATCGCCGCAACTAAATCTTCCGGCTTCGATCCGAATTCATAGCGCATCCGTCCCACGCCAATCTCGACAATGCGCTTCAGCGTCCCACGCCATCCGGCATGGAAGGCCGCTACCGCCTTCTTCTTGGGATCAACAATCAGAATCGGAACGCAATCCGCCGTCTGGATAGCGAGCAGCAATCCCGGCTCATCCGTCATCAGGCCGTCGCAACGGTGCGTAGCCTCGGAGAGCGGTTCTGCCGGAGCATCCGTGCGTGTAACCCGGCGAATCAGATTGGAGTGAATCTGTTTTGCGGTAATCAGTGCGGGGGGCGTACTGCCTTTGGCTCTTCCGCAGACCGCTTCCACCAGTGACGCGCGGTTTGCCAGCACATTCAGGCGTTCATCGGAGTCGGTAAAGCCGAGGTTCATCTCCTCCTTGCCGTAGACGGTGCTTGCACCTCCAATGCGTGTCGAGAATCCATGCGCCAGCCACGACAGCCGCTTCCACGCTTCTACCTCGACAATTGCCGGTACGTTTCCCTTTGAGCCTGCGCGGCGGCGCGAGAGTTTCAGCAGCGGCAGCTTCAACTCTTCGCGGCTTGTCTCCAGAATCTTTGGCTGGCGAATGATTTTTCCGCCGAAGGGCCGTGTGCCGTGTTCGAGGCCAACGGTCGCCAGCAGCGCATCAATCGCTGCAATGTCGGCATCAATCTTCTGGGGTATTGTTCTCTTTTTGGAGGCGGGGTTTGGCATCTCTGTTTGATTGTAGTGGCTTCAGGTTGAGGCAAAAGAAAAAGCCCACCGGGTGGTGGGCTTTTTCTTTCAGAGGCAATGTGTGAGAGGGGAAGTAAAAGAGGGGGTTTGTGGCTGGGGTCCTTGCGAACCTGAAATAAAGAATGAATCCTTCTGCGGGTTGTTTGTTCTGGTATGCCCCTTGTGTTGCTTATATAGATGCAATCGGCAGGGTAAAGTTGTTCCTTTATTTTTAAGAATTTTTTATTCTGCATGGAACCACACAATTTGCATTTCTCCCCGGCCTCCACTGCGACACCGGTTGACCCGGAACCCTCCGCATTGCAAGCACTTGGCAGGAGCAGCCCAGTCGAAGTGGGGAACCGGCGTCCATTCATGCTTGTGCCGCCTGCTCCTTCAAACCCCGCCCGGTTGACACTCCCCCCTGCGCTTGTACAATTAAAGAGGAGACGTATCCTCGATTTTCTGCGTAAGTGATTGGAAAATTGAGGTTTTTGGGAGGAAGCCATGCCACGCGACCTCAGAATCAGCCAGCGGGAGCGACTCATTCTCACGGCCATTCTTGAGATATACATCGCCACAGGGGAGCCGGTCAGCTCCCAGGCGGTGGCCTGCGCCTTCGACCATAAGGATGGACTCAGCTCTGCCACCATCCGCAATGTCATGGTTGCCCTGGCCGAGGCTGGCTTGCTTGAGCAACCCCATACCTCCGCCGGCAGGATTCCTACAGCCCTCGCCTTTCGCCTGTACGTCGAAAATCTGATGGGCCAGCCTCGTATTGGTGTATCCACCAATCGCCTCTCCGACAGCCTGCAACAGAATGGGCTCAGCGCCGAGCGGCAGGGACAGATTCGCGGGCAGATTGAAGACAGCTACTCCGGCATCCACTCCACGCAGCAGTTTCTGGAACGCACCTCCCACGTTCTGGCTGAGTTATCCAGCGGCGTCGGCGTGGCTCTCTCTCGCGCGCCGGAGCAGGAGGCGCTTGAGCACATTCACTTCTCGCGACTCAGCGCAGGTCGTGTCCTCGCTGTTGTCGTCACCAAGCCCGGAGCAGTTCTTGACCGCGTGCTGGCTCTCGACCGCGACCTTACGCCTGCCGAACTCGAAGTTGCGGCAAGATTTTTGAACGAGAACTTTCGCGGTTGGACGCTCGACAATATCCGCGCGGATGTGGAGCGTCGCCTTCACGAGGAGCGCAACGAGTACGATCGCCTGCTTTCCTCTGTCGAAGAGCTTTGCCGCAAGGGAGCGCTGACCGATTCCGTCACTCCGCAGACGGTCTTTGTCGAGGGGGTTGCCAATCTGCTCTCCAGCGAACTGGAGCGCGAACCCTTGCGCCAGATGCTGGTAGCGCTGGAAGCCAAGCAGCGGCTTATTGAACTGCTCAATGCCTACGTTGACGCCCATCAGCAGAATGTGCGCGTCGTTGTCGGCCTGGAAGACGCTCTGCCCGGACTCAACAATCTTGTCCTGGTGGGTGCTCCGGCTCGGCTCGGCGAAGCCAGTATGGGAACCGTCGCGGTCATCGCTCCAACCCGCATGCACTATCAGGAGACCATTCATGCCGTCTCCTTTGTTTCGCAACTCTCTGAAAAACTCTTCGAGACGAGGCGCAACGGATGACACTTCAGGACCGATTGCAAGAGATACAGGAGAATCTGGCAAAGTCTCTTGGCCAGCGCAAAGACCAAAAGGATATGAAAGCTCAGAAGGACCAGACACAAGAGATGAATAAGGAAACAGACAGCTTGAAAAAAGAAGCAGTCGCAGCAGAAACCGAAACCGTCGCAACGGAAGCCGTCCCTGCTCCGGAGAATCCTGTCGAGGTGGAAGCGCTCACCGCTCCCAGCGAAACCGACCAGTTGAAGGCCGAGCAGGATGCGCTCATCGTAGAGCGTGATCTGCTGATTGATCGCCTGGCCCGTCTTCAGGCTGAGTTTGAAAACGCACGCAAGCGTGAACAGCGTGAGCGCGCAGACTTCCGCGACTATGCCACCGCAAATGTAGTGGAGAAGTTTCTTCCCGTGCTGGACAACTTTTCGCTTGCACTCAAGGCCGAAGGCAGCGCCGAGCAGATGCGTCAGGGCGTCGAACTCATCATCAAACAGATGGAAGAGGTTCTGCGCCAGTTGGATGTGTTGCCGGTCGAGGCCGTTGGAGCAGCCTTTGATCCGCGCGTTCATGAAGCGCTTGGCAGTGAGGAGCGCGAGGATGTGCCGGATCATCAGGTTATTGACGAGATTCGCCGTGGCTACCGTATTCGCGAGCGCCTTTTGCGTCCCGCTATGGTGCGGGTCGCCACCAATAAAAAACAGACGGAAGCATGAGCCCCCATACCAACGTGAGCAAAGCAGATTACTACGAAATTCTCGGTGTTGACCGCAACGCGAGCGATCAGGAGTTGAAGACCGCCTATCGCCGGCTTGCCATGCAGCATCATCCCGACCGCAATCCAGATAACCCGCAGTCCGAAGAGCGCTTCAAGGAGGCCAGCGAGGCCTATCAGGTGCTCAGCGACAGCGAAAAGCGCGCCGCTTATGACCGCTATGGTCATGCCGGCGTCAGTAGCGGATTCGGCGGCGGCAATCCCTTTGCCGGTGGCGGCGTAGATGTTGGCGACATCTTTGGAGATTTCTTTGGCGAGATGTTCAATATGGGCGGCGGCGGCAGTGCGCGTCGGACCTCTCGTGTGCAGCGCGGGCAGGATCTGCAGATTGAGCTCGTCCTCGAATTTGAAGAGGCCGTCTTCGGCAAGGAGACCGAGATTCGTCATCGCCGCTTAGACCCCTGTCAAAGCTGTCAGGGAACAGGCACCAGCAGCGGACGCGGTCCCACCACCTGCTCGCAGTGTCATGGCCGTGGGCAGGTTCGCTTTCAGCAGGGATTCTTCACCATTGCGAGAACCTGTTCGTACTGCGGAGGCAGCGGCCAGATGATTGCCGACCCATGCTCCTCATGTCGCGGGGAGACGCTTCAGGCGAGCGACCACGAACTCAAGGTCAAGGTTCCTGCCGGTGTTGAAGATGGAACGCGTATTCGCTACACAGGCGAGGGCGATGCCGGACGCTTCGGTGGTCCGCGCGGGGACTTCTACGTGCTTTTGCAGGTGAAGCCGCACGATTACTTCGAGCGCGACGGAAATGATTTGCACTGCGTAGTACCCATCAGCTTTCCTCAGGCGGCGCTCGGCGATGAGATTGAGATTGCGACCCTTGATGGTGGCGCGATGCTGAAGATTCCTGAGGGAACTCAGAGCGGCCGCGAGTTCCACATCCGCGGCAAGGGAGTTCCTTACCTTAATGAGCATGGCCGCGGCGATCTGATTGTGCAGGTCCGCGTGCAGACCCCGAAGAAGCTCAACAAGCAGCAGAGGGAACTGGTGCGTCAGCTTTCTGAAACGATGACGGTAGAGAACACGCCTACTTCACGCGGCCTTCTCGACAAGATGAAGGATCTTTTCAGTTAGAAGGATGTCAATCCCCGAAACAGCTATCGCAAGGCCACCAGTAAAAATACAATCGCGATCCAGAGTGCGCCAGCGAGTCGAATGATGCCGGTTCTGGGCCTTTTGTGATATCTCTCCCTCTGCCTGGAGAGCCACATGTAGAACGACACAACGCTTGAAGGAAAGAGTGCCCACCATAATCCAAGCCCTACAAAAATCCCGATATTAATTCGATCGCCTATCTCCATATCCTCACCCTTCCTTAAGAGAGTCTTCAGCTAAGCATGGCCGCGGTAATTGCCAGAGCTGCAATCGCAGCTGTCTCTGCTCTTAGAATCCTTGGCCCCAGCGAGACACTGCGCCATCCATGACTATCCCACAGCGCCTCTTCCTCCGGAGTCCATCCACCCTCCGGCCCGAAGGCCAGTTGAATCTCCGGACACTCATTCCCGCAGGTCTCTATGGATTCGCTGACGGCATCGTGCAGCGTCGTAATGCGCTCCTGCTCGGCGAGCAGTAAACGGATGCCGCTCTTTGCTTTCTTCACATATTCCTTGAGCGGCAGCGGCTCACTGATCTCCGGCACATCGGAGCGGCGGGATTGCTGTGCCGCTTCCTGCACAATCCTGCGCCAGCGCTCAACGCGCTTCTGAGCGCCAAGCGCCAGATGCTTTTCCGTTCGCCGCGCGATGATCGGAGCAATCGTGGCAACGCCAAGCTCGGTGGCTTTTTCAATGGCCCACTCCATGCGGTCGAATTTATACACCGAGAGCACCAGTGTGATGGGCAGCGCGGGATTCGATTCCAGCATTGCGATCAGGTTGAAGCGAACTTCCTCCGGTGACACTTTTGCCACTACCGAGTGCCAGACGTGCGGTCCTGCGACCACATCATATTCCATGCCTGGCTCTGCTCTCAGCACCCGCGCAAGGTGTGCAGCCTGCGAGCCTGTGATCTGTGCGGTGGCTTCGTCCCAGTGGGTTGCTATCCAGCGGCGTCTTGTCATGGTCGGCTCGCTTTCGCAGGCTGCATTTCAATTCCGGATTGATTGTAGCCCCTGAGACTGGTTTTGGAGTGAGTATAAAAACACATCGGGGGACGCTGAAAAGCGTCCCCCGATGTGTTGCCTTGGTTGAATTGCGGTTGTTACTTCTTCTTTGCAACAGCCTTCTTGGCTGCCTTCTTTGCCGGTGCCTTCTTGGCTACCTTCTTCGCTGGTGCCTTCTTGGCTGCTTTCTTTGCCGGTGCCTTCTTTGCGGCCTTTTTGGTTGCCATGGTTGTCTATTCTCCCTTTCTGAATTTTCATCAGTGCTGCAATAAATTCTTTGCAGCTAGGGAATGTATAGAATTACAAAATTTAAGTGTCAAGAAAAAAATGGAAAATAATTTCACTTTCTTTTGCGCCGAGTTGCGAGCGGGAGCGCAATGCATCAAAAAACTCCCGCCGCTTTCAGCATTGCAATCGCGTAGCCGGTCAGCAAATCATGCCACGCATGAGCAATCATTCCCGGTTTGAGTGATCGCATGCGGAGTGCAAGCACGCTGAAGAGTGCGCCGAAAATTGTTATCAGAAACATGCTGCGCGCTCCTTCGTATCCGTGACTCAGCCCGAAGCAGAGTGAGCTAAACATCGCGCCAATCGCGGCTTTCCCGAACAGATTGGAAAATTGTCGTTGCAGGTATCCACGAAAAATAATCTCTTCGCAGACTCCCGCAGTCACACTCAGCAGCAGCCACAAAAAACATTCCGTCGCATTCGTCGGAGCAAGACGCAGCAGTACGCTCGCCGGTTTTTCATCCACGGATTTCTCTTCGTCGGTCGTCGTTTTTGCTATTGCCGAAGCCCCGGAATTATTTTTTTCTGCGGAATGGGTGGAGTTATGTTCTGGATGCCTCAAAACCTGAATTCCCTTCTCCGCGGCCATCCAACTCACTCCGCAGGTTCCAAGCACGACCATCGCGCTGATCCAGAAGGCGGCTGCAACTGCGACGGTGCGAAGCCATCCGCAGGACGAATTGCCCAGCAATGTGCTCAGCGGAATTCCTCTCAGGTGCATTCCGAACCACACCCATCCGAGAAAAATAAACTCGAATGCAAGCGTTGTTCCGTAGTTGATGAGCCGCTCGTTGTGACTCATCGTTGTCTTCTCTGCATCTTTTCCGGATGTAGTCTGGCCTGCCGGATTCGATGTGCTCTGAGCGGCATTATTTTTTGTTGCAGGATTCAGTTTGCCCTTCAACTCGCCCTGTGTACCCAGCCACGAGAAGAGCAGCAGCGCAACAATCAGAACAAAGGTGTGCCAGCGCGGAGCGACGGCTGTGTGCATTCCGACGCCGACTTCGATGGGCGCTGCAACCTCTTCCATTCCGGCATCATTCGGAAGATTCAGGGGAGGATTCACGCCAAACTCGCTCATCGAAACTCTCCATTGCAGAGTCGAACTGCGTGTTGATATCTTCTCCCGTTTGTTGCACACATGCATGCAGAAAGAGCAGGAAATTGTGAAATTGCTTTAGGAAATTATTTTTCAACCTGCCTCAGCGGAATATCGGTGACGGTAAAATCCGAAGAAATCTGGAAGAGGTTCGCATCCGGTTCCGTGCGGTCCAGCTTCGTCACTTCCATTGCCTTCTTTCCCTTCGGGTCTTCCAGCGAACTCGCGAGCAGTATCTTCGAGTCCGGATTGACCCACCGCTCATTCACAATCACGATCGTTGTATCAACGCCCGCCGTTTTGGATGGTTTTGTCTGCGTAACGCGAGTACCCACCGCATCCAGACCCGCAATCTTCCTCTCTTCCAGATTCTCGACCTTTGTCTGGTCGTTCTGCTTCACCTTCTCCGGCTTCTCCTTTTGTATGTCCAGAACGCGAAAGGCGTGCGGGCCATGTTCCGGCAGGTGAAAGACAATTGCCAGCTTCGAATCCAGATTGAGAGTGATGACTATGTTTTTTGTGGGATCGAGGATGGAAGCGGTGTTGAAGACCGCTCTTTCACCCTCTGTTACTTGTGCAGTTTCCTCGCGAAAGCGTCCCTGGGAGTCACGCCACTTCCGCTCAAGCAGGGTGATCGTATGTTTCGACCCATCGGAGAGGTTCGTGGTATTGGTTACCTTCGCAGTTTCTACAATAGGCTCTCCGGGCACGATGACAGCGTCATCTCCCAGTTTCGCCAAAGCATGGCTCTGGGCATTCACAACCGGAAGCGCCAGAAGCAGCGCTCCGAATATCCACAAACTTCTCATTCAGGCAATCCTTTCGATGGTTGTGTAGCTTGTCTGCGCGATTCGTGTTGATTATATGCGATGGTTCCCCTGCATTTCCGATGGCAACAGTGTGTCTTATGTCGCCCCACCCTGCTACTCAGCACTCAATAATATTCAGCGCCAGCCAGCCGACGAAGTCCCCTTATATCGCGACTGCATATCGAGTTCCGTCAGATACATTGTCCGAATCACCTGATCCAGTGAAACCATATGGGCCCGCGCACTTCATTCCTGCGCGTCAAGATGCTACACTTCCCGCACGGACTCCCCCTATGCTTTTTAAGGTTGCAAGCGCTGCCGTCTACGGCATTGACGCGAATTTGATTGACGTTGAAGTGGACTACTCCGGCATCATCGCGACGGAGGATCACTTCCATGTAGTTGGCCTTCCCGATGCCGCCGTGCGCGAAAGCCGCGACCGCGTTCGTGCCGCTATCAAGAACAGCGGCTTCAGCATTCCGCCAACCCACATCACCATCAACCTCGCTCCCGCCGACCTCAAAAAAGAGGGTTCGGGATTTGATCTCCCCATCGCCATCGGAATTCTCGGCGCTTACGGAGCGCTCGCCGCCAACGACCTCAGCCAGCATCTTCTGGTCGGCGAACTTGGCCTTGACGGCAGCGTCCGCGCCGTTCCCGGAATGTTGCCAGTAGCCGTTGCCGCGCGCGAAAAGGGAATCCGCAACCTCATTCTGCCCGAGGCCAACGCAGCCGAGGCCGCCGTTGTTGAAGGCGTCAATGTCTATCCGGTCAGCACTCTGAATCAGGTGCGTGAACTCATTGCAGCCCTGGCGCAGGGCTCACTTGCCGTTCAGCCCTTCCGCGTGGAAACAGAGACGATGCTCAACGAGCTCATCCACTACACGCACGACTTCAAGGATGTACGCGGACAGCAATCGGCCAAGCGCGCGCTCGAAGTTGCGGCAGCGGGTAGCCACAATATATTGATGATCGGCCCTCCCGGCTCAGGCAAGACGATGCTAGCCAAGCGCCTGCCCTCTGTTCTTGCGCCGCTCAGTTTTGAAGAGGCATTGGAGACGACCAAAATTCACTCCGTCGCTGGCGTCCTCGACGCCAAAGCCGGACTGGTTACGCAGCGTCCCTTTCGCTCGCCACACCACACCATCTCCGATGCCGGCCTGATTGGCGGCGGCATGATTCCGCGCCCCGGCGAGGTTTCGCTGGCGCACAACGGCGTCCTCTTTCTTGACGAACTGCCGGAGTTCCCCCGCAATGTTCTCGAAGTCATGCGCCAGCCGCTGGAGGACTACACGGTCACCATCGCCCGCGCTGCCATGAGCCTCAGTTTTCCATCGCGGTTCATGCTGGCCGCCGCCATGAATCCCTGTCCCTGCGGATACTTCAACGACAAGTCGCGCAACTGCAACTGCACGCCGCCGATGATTCAGCGTTATATCTCGAAGGTTAGCGGCCCGCTACTGGACCGCATAGACATCCACATTGAAGTCCCCGCCGTTCAGTACAAAGAACTGCGCGGAGGAGCCGCCGCCGAGGGCTCTGCAGAAATTCGCGACCGCGTCCTTACTGCCCGCGAGCGTCAGCAGAAGCGCTTCAAAAAGTCCGGAGAAAAAATCTACGCCAACTCGCAGATGAACACCCGCCAGATCCGCACCTACTGCGAGCTTGGTCCCGATGCCGAGCGTCTTCTTGAACGCGCCATGCAGCAGCAGGGACTCAGTGCCCGCGCCCATGACCGCATCCTCAAGGTTTCGCGCACCATCGCAGATTTAGCCGGGGTCGAGTCGCTCGAACTAGGACACATCGCCGAAGCGATTCAATATCGCACACTCGACCGCAGCTACTGGAATTAGAGCGCGGGCAAAACTCTCTCAATTGCGTCAAAGCAGGTCACCCCAATCGGGTGGCCTGTTTTATTTCCATACAAATCAGCCAATCAGGTTACGACGGTCATCGCCAAATACTCATTCCCGCTCATGAGGCAACTTTAAGAATCCGATGAACCCCCCAGATGCAATCAGGCACCGGAGCAATTCAGAAACCGGTGACCCTGAGGAAAGAGCGGGTGGTCAGCAATGGATGCAGCTCCCTTGACAGGCGGGATGGAATATATGGTGATGTTGCCGATGGTGGCTCTGGTTTTCTTCAGCGTTATGAAGCTGGATGGCCTGATCGGTCGCCCCAAACAGAAACCGACGCGCCATTTGGTGGCCCTTGGAGTGGATAAGGATGGGATGCCCATCTTTGTGGAGCCGGATGGCCACCCTCTTCTGCCTGTAAAGCTGCCCATCAGGCCAAAAAAGCTGTAATTACCTATTCTGAATTCTCCAGAATTCTGGAGATTGTTGTCTCATCGGCTCTGGTCCGGCCCGGAACGGACCAGAAACCCGATAAGGGAATACAACTTAAGTGATACAAAAGAAACATCTAAAACCCTAACTCCTTTGGCGTCTATTATTTTCAGTAATTCGTCCAATACAACCTATAAAAAAATGGTTGACCCAGCCCGAAATCCGCGATAACTTCCTAATTGCCGATGGAATTTACGGCACCTCCGGTCATGGCTCTGCCAGGCAGGAGATTAATAGACGGGCATTTCAGCCTGCGGCCATATTCCAAAACCGCTCCACAATGAGCAATTTACCTTGCGGTTTATCCCGCATAGGGCCGTTGCTTGGCTGCGGAACGGGGGGATGAACCCGGCGAATTCAAAAACATGAAACGCATTCCTTGGGGATTGCGTCTATTCAAGAGACGGGAGTAGGCAATATGAGACTCCCCCGCCAAAGAAAGGCTTCTGTGCCCAGATACCGCCCGGGCTCGTGCATATGGCGGACAAGCATAAGGAGAAAAACACAATGCGATCTGATTTGATTTTTGGGGCGCTTGCCCAGGTGAAGAACCGTTACCAGCTTTGTCAACTTGCATCCAAGGCTACCCGCAAGCTGCACAAGCCCAACACGCGTGTGCAGGACACCACCAACGACGTTTTCCTGCGTTTCCGCCACGCCAATCCCTCCAACTCGGAACTCAGAAACCTTCCTGCCCATCAGTTGGAGCAGCGTCGCGCGGCTTAAGCGCGACCTGCCCCATCGGGGTTCTGCTATTCTTAACCTGTAACGCCGCAAGTGAATGACTGCTTCATCTTCTTAATACCCTTCCGGTAAAACCTACCCTCACACAACATCCCACCGCAGGTGATCATGACAATCGCTGAATTGAAAGAAAAAAGCATTACGGAACTGAACAAGTTAGCCCGCACCCTGGAGATTCCCGGCACCAGTGGACTGCGCAAGCAAGACCTCATCTTCAAAATTCTGCAGGCGCAGAGCGAAAAAGAGGGCCACATCTTTGCCGAGGGCGTTCTGGAAATCCTGCCCGATGGCTACGGCTTCCTCCGCTCGCCCGACTACAACTATCTGCCCGGCCCGGACGATATTTACGTCTCGCCTTCGCAGATCAGGAAGTTTGACCTCAAGACTGGCGACACCATCAGCGGCAATGTTCGCCCCCCTCACGAGGGCGAAAAATATTTCGCGCTGGTCAAGATCGAGGCCATCAACTTTGAATCGCCCGAAGAGACCCGCAACAAGATTCTCTTTGACAATCTCACTCCGCTCTATCCGCAGGAGCGCATCAAGATGGAGACCACCCGCGAGGGCACCAGTGGCCGGGTCATGGATCTCCTTACGCCCATCGGCAAGGGCCAGCGCGGACTCATCGTTGCACCGCCTCGCACCGGCAAGACCATGCTGCTTCAGGCCATTGCCAACTCTGTTACCACCAACCACCCGGAGGTTGTCCTCATTGTGCTGCTTATTGATGAGCGCCCCGAAGAGGTCACCGACATGCAGCGCTCGGTCAAGGGAGAGGTCATCAGTTCGACCTTCGACGAGCCCGCAGCCCGTCACGTACAGGTGGCCGAGATGGTCATTGAGAAGGCCAAGCGTCTGGTCGAGCACAAACGCGATGTTGTGATCCTGCTTGACTCCATCACGCGTCTTGCTCGTGCCTACAACACCATTGTTCCGCCATCGGGCAAGGTGCTCTCCGGCGGCGTGGATTCGAATGCGCTGCAACGGCCCAAGCGCTTCTTCGGTGCTGCCCGCAACATTGAAGAGGGCGGATCGCTGACCATCATCGCCACGGCGCTTGTTGACACCGGCTCGCGCATGGACGAGGTCATCTTCGAAGAGTTCAAGGGAACCGGCAACATGGAAATTATTCTTGACCGCAAGCTTGTGGACAAGCGTGTCTTCCCGGCCATTGATATTCAGCGCTCCGGCACGCGTAAGGAAGAGTTGCTCATTCCCAAGGACGATCTGGCTCGCACCTGGATTCTGCGCAAGGTACTCAACCCGCTTTCGCCTGTGGAAGCAATGGAGCTACTTGTCAGCCGTCTGGAGAAGTCGCGCAACAACGCTGAATTCCTTCAGAATATGAACCAGCTCTAGTCTTTTCACATTCACTCAACAGGAACGGCCCGGATTTTATCCGGGCCGTTCTTATTCCTTGTTGGTCTCCACGGAATACTCTGCGCGCACTCCATCGAGCGCGGGCACCAGCACCGGGTGCAGTTCTGCGACCAGCCGACCGGAGGCAACAGCGGGGTCTTCGTCGGCGATCTTTTGTGCGGCAGCCAGGTTTCGCGCCTCAATCATCGTCACCCCGGCAATCCCTGACTCGTCGAGCACCGGCCCGGCGATGCGGCAGCTTCCTTCTTCAAAGCGATGGCGCAGGTACGCCAGATGCCGCGGGAGAAGTTCCGTATCGCCCTCGGTATCATCCCATCGGGCCCCACGCTTGAGCAGGCACAAAAAATAAGGCTTCAGATTGCGCGGCACATTTGCATTGCGTACTGTCTCTGCCATTTGCTCGTCTCCACATTTGTCGCTGGGATATTTTTGACTCACTCATAGATAGAATAGAGGAGAGATGACAGAATGTTTATTCGAAGCCGATTCCACCGTAGTGGAATTTGAGGCGCGGGTCACCGATGTCCGGGAAAAGGAGCGCCGTGCCGGGCAGCAGATATGGCAGATTGCTCTTGACCGCACCGCTTTTTATCCCGAAGGCGGCGGGCAGCCCAGCGATCAGGGACTTCTGCGCGCCGAGTCCCGCAGCGGAGCCGTCCTTGAAGTTGCCGTAGAGGACGTAGAGGCGGACGAGGCCGGCGGACAAATCTGGCATTGGACCAATCGTCCCATCTCGCAGGGAACCGTGGTCACTGCTGTGGTGGATTGGCCGCGCCGTCACGATCACATGCAGCAGCACAGCGGCCAGCATCTTCTCTCTGCTGTGCTGGAAAAGCATTTTGCGGCGAAGACCATTTCCTTCCATCTCAGTGCTGATGTAGAGACGATTGATATAGATCGCGCGGAGATTACCCCGGAGCAGCTAGCCGCCGTTGAGCGCGAAGCCAATGCGCAGATAACCGCCAATCTCCCCGTAAGAATTCGCTATGTTGACCGCACCGAGGCCGAATCGCTCCTGGCTGCGGGACGGTTGCGCAAGCTGCCGCCGCGTGAGGGACGCATCCGCCTTATCGAAATGGAGGGTCTTGACCTCAACGCCTGCGGTGGAACGCACGTTCGCTCGACCGGCGAGATAGGAGCGCTTCTCCTGCGCCGCACCGAAAAAATCCGTAGCGGCCTGCGTCTGGAATTCCTCTGTGGTCAGCGAGCCATCGCCGCAGCCCGTGCTGACGACCAGCTTCTCCGCCAGTTGAGTGTGCTGCTTAGTGCAGGACGTGCCGAGATGCTCGCAGCTATTGAGCGTCATCAGGCTGAGCGCAAATCTCTGGTCAAGGAAAAGGAAGCGTTGCGCGAAGAGTTGGCTGCGCTGCTTGCTGCAAACCTCATTTTTGAGCCGGGCAGGTTGCGGGAGTGGCAGCCCGCAAAGGAGTGCGTCACGCCGACAGATTCCGCACGATTGGATGCACCGCTCCTGCGCATGATTGCCAGTAAAGCCATCGCCGCGAATCCCGCGTCTGCGCTGCTGGCGTGGCTTCCGCTTGGCGAGCGCGTGAGTGTAGTTTTAGCGGCAGGCAAAGAAGCTGGCATTGACTCCGGCAAGTTGTTGAAGGAAGCGATGCAGCAATTGGGACTGCGTGCTGGTGGCAGCCGGGATTTAGCGCAGACGGAGTTGCTCGCAGACAGCCTTGCAGTTCTTTTGTCATCCCTCCGCGAGCAGGTTTTAGCGATGGGGTGGAAGCAATAGTCACACTTTTGCGATAGCGCCGCGAAGTTGCTAGAATTGCAGAGTTGTCTCCCATAAGTGGGGCTGTAGCTCAGTTGGGAGAGCGCCTCGTTCGCAACGAGGAGGTCAGCGGTTCGATCCCGCTCAGCTCCACCAAAGATTTTTCGCAGGATGCAAAAAGGGCAGCCACGTCGGGCTGCCCTTTTTGCATGAACGCAACTGCTTAATTCTCGCTGCCATTCGCGGCCACAGCTTTTTGAGCCGCAATCTTGCCGGCATTTTCTTCCAGCGCCTGAGCCTTGGGCAGGAAGCCGATTGCCTTCTCGATCTCCGGGTCGTTATCTGCGCGAATCTTCAGCCCCTCGGTCTGTCCGAACTGCGAGGTAAACAACTCGGCCTTGATCTGTATCTTGATCCAATCCTGAACCTCGGTGAACTCTTCCGGGTTGTACTCCACGCCTTCGGTTCCAAGCATCTGCTTGAACTCGGTCAGCACTGCATCATCCACTTTGAAGTCCCTGCTCACCGCATGGCTCGCCAGATAGTGATGGCTGAAGTTGAAAAAGGAGTAGTGATACAGCAGCGTGTCCTGCATCCGTGTCGTCTTCGGCGTTTCAATCTTTTCATCCGGCGTAATTCCGCCGCCGCCATAAACCGTTCGTCCGGAGTCGGTCAGCTTGACCTCGCGGTTGGTATTGTCCGCAGGCTTTTCTCCGGCGTGGTTGTAGTAGTAGTCGTAGAGCGAAACGCCCTCGTAGTTGCGCTGAATCAGCCGTCCCGACGGCGTGTAGTAGTGATAGGTGGTCAGCGCCAGCCCGGTATTTTCTGACATGTTGTAGAGCGTCTGCACCAGTCCCTTGCCGAAGGTTGTCTCGCCCACAATCAGTGCGCGGTCATGATCCTGAAGCGCGCCGGAAACAATCTCTGCTGCGCTGGCCGTATTGCGATTCACCAGCACAACGATCGGATAAGTGTTGCCGCCATTGCCCCGTGTCGCGCGGTACACCTGGTCCGGGAATGCCCGTCCGTGCTGGGAAACGATCGTTTGTCCCTTAGCCAGCCAGCGGTCGCAGATGTCCACGGCCTGACTCAGCAACCCGCCTGGATTGCCGCGCAAATCCAGCACAAGGCCCTTGAGGTTGCCGAAGGAATCGAGTGCGTCAAAGATTTCGTGTGCTGTCGTCTCCTGAAATCCAACCAGGCGGATGTAGCCGATCCCCGGCCTGATTTCATACTTCAGTTCAACGGAGTTGTGCGGAATCTCATCGCGGATCAAATCAAAGATCAGCGGCTTGGTCGCGCCTTCGCGGGCAATGGTCACCTGAACATGGGTGCCCTTTGGTCCTTTGAGGACGTTGGCCACATCTTCGCTGGTCATGTTATCGGTGGGCTTGCCGTCTACTGCGGCAATCACGTCGCCCGGACGAATCCCCGCCCGGTACGACGGCGTTCCCTCAAAGGGGGTTACCACCACAATCTTGTTGTTCTGCGGCTGGATGAGCATTCCCACGCCGTAGTAGCGTCCGTGCTGGTCCTCGCGCATCCGCGCATAGGCCTTGGGATCGTAAAAGCTGGAGTGAGGGTCCAGTACGCGCAGCATTCCCGGAATTGCGCCGTCATAAATTGCGCGGTCGGCCTTTTCGCCGGTAATCGGGTCTGCGTAATTCTGTTCCACCAGCGCGTAGACAGAGGTAAAGGAGCGTATCGAATCGCGCACCTGCGACTCGTCCATCGTGGATTGGGCGCCCACCTGCTTCTGCACCAGCGTACCCATAAGCGCACAAACGGCGAAGAAGAGTGTCAGCGAAAAAAATAAGCGGCGGGTCTTGATGGACATGGTAAGCAACAGCCTCCGACTACCTGCGCACAGGCCGCGTGGACCTCTGCAAAAGCAGCATTAATGGCTGAGTATAGCATTTTCAGGGTGTCTGGAGCCTTGTCGCGTCCTACATCAGTTTGGCAGCCCATTTCCCTACAGGTAGAATGAAAGTATGTTCTTGCGGTGCCGCAGGAGAGCCCTCTCTGGACCTCCCGTGGCTATGGATTCCGCTGGCAAGGTGAGCCCTCGATTGAAGCTGATGAATGTAAGCAATATGGCTGTTCCCGCGCTCCTGATGGGTGCGTTGTCCCTTGGCATCTTCGCTGTTGCGCAGTCCAAGGCCCCGGCTCCGTCACAGAGCCCCATGGGCGGAACTCCGATCGCAGAGATCGTCGTCCGCGTCAATGATCAGATCATCTCGCGCGCCGACTACGACCGCGCACTCGATCAGCTTGTAAACGATGGACACCAGCAGGGTGCATCGGAAGCTGAAATCGAAGCCCGCAAAAAGGACATGCTGCGCGACCTCATTGACCAGCAGTTGCTTCTTTCCAAGGGCAAGGAACTCAACATTACCGGCGAAACGGAACTTATTCACCGCCTCGACGACATCCGCAAGCAGAACCACATGGAGTCAATGGAAGACCTTGAAAAGGCAGCCAAGGAGCAGGGCGTCTCTTACGAGGACTTCAAGGCAAACATCCGCAACGGCATCGTGACGCAGGAGGTTGTTCGTCAGGAGGTTGGTCGTCGCATCCAGCTCAACTCCGGCGACCTGCAAAATTTCTACGATCTGCACAAGGCCGAGTTCGCGCAGCCGGAAACAGTTCGTCTCAGCGAAATTCTTGTCTCAACCGCTATTCCGGGCCTCTCGGATGATCAGCGCAACAAGGCTGCTGGAACCATGGCAGAGACCTCTGCGCTCACCGCCGCTAAAACCAAGGCCGACGAGATTGAAGCCCGCCTCAAGACCGGCGAAAGCTTTGAGCAAATTGCCAGGAGCCTCAGCGATGGCCCCACGGCCAAGCAGGGCGGACAACTCGGCGACTTCAAGCGCGGAATGCTCGCCAAGGTGATTGAGGACAAGGCCTTTGCTCTCAAGGCGGGCCAGTTTACTGACCCCATTCGCACCAAGCAGGGCTATCTCATCCTTCAGGTTACGCAGCACACGGCCGGCGGCACGCCCACGCTCAAAGAGGTTGAGCCGCAGGTGGAAGAGGCCGTCTACATGCAGAAGATGCAACCTGCTTTGCGCCAGTTTCTGACCCAGCTTCGCGAAGAGGCCTATGTTGACATCAAGCCCGGATTTGTTGATAGCGGTGCCAGCGCTGCGCAGACCAAGCCCATCTATAGCGCCTACACGCCACCCGCTCCCAAGAAGAAAAAGCAGGTTGAGCGCACGCGTTTCCGCGAAAAAGCCGGGACCACCAAGCCGTTGCTGGTTGCAGATACCACGGTCAAAAAGTCGGCCTCCGGTGCTTCATCGGCCAGATACTCCGGCAAAAGTAAGCTTGTTGACCCATCCACGATGAAGCCGGGCAAGCGGGAAAAGATTCGCTACGGACAGGCTCCGCGCGAGACGCTGCCCAGCGCAGTTTCATCGCAAAAGGAGGATGCCGGCGCTCTGCCTGTTACGACAGACAATGCAAATCAGCCGGCAAATCCGCTGGAGCCAACTGTTGTCAAAAAGCCGAAGAGTCGTTACTCCGTTCATGCTCACGACCCCAAGGTGCAAAAGAGCAGCGATGTATTTGTTCAGCCCACGGCCAGTGCTGCCGAGGTAGCAGCGCAGCAGACGCAGTCCGGACCGCTTGGTCTTGGTGGAAATCAGGCTGTGGACAAGAAGAAAAAGAAGAAGGCCGCAGCCGAGGTTGGAGAAAAGACCCGCATCAGCGACCAAAAGAAGCCCATTGTTCCTGCCGACTCCACAACGCCCGCACCCGCACCATCCCAGCCCAAGCAGTAGAGGAGTATTGCGGGTCGCCACTGAACAGATTTAGCTTCTGAACTGATTTTGGGCTTTTTGCGTAGTTTTTGTATTTGTTCTTGCTTTTGTTTTTGTCGTTGTTCTTGTTGTTGCTCTTGCTTTTGTTTTTGTTGTTGTTTTTGTTGTTCTTGTTGTTGCTCTTGCTTTTGTTTTTGTTGTTGCTCTTGCTTTTGTTCTTGTTGTTGTTCTTGCTTTTGTTCTTGTCGTTGTTCTTGCTTTTGTTTTTGTTGTTTCTCTTGCTTTTGT